>JYMV01024504.1_pt1 | contig 19611 bp, 15 predicted proteins | sample 338911 | NCBI WGS metagenome assembly JYMV01 (sample SAMN03354496, study PRJNA234377) | hydrothermal vent metagenome | biome: Deep sea; feature: Hydrothermal plumes at the Eastern Lau Spreading Center, Western Pacific Ocean; material: Seawater | place: Tonga | collected 2009 | depth 2000 m m
CTAGGGCTACTCTTCCGCCAGAAGAGTGCGTGTCGGCCATGGTGATGAATAGGCCATAATCTACTTTGAATTTTTCTTTCATCAAACCGGTGGTTTTTCCAACAGACCAACTGAAATCTTTTTTACTAGGTAAAGTTCTTGTGGGAATGTGATAGTGAGTGAAAATAGCTGCCCCAACCATCTTTAGTAGTTTGAAAGTTTGAGCATTTGTTTCGTCTTGTTGATTTTTCTCGTTATAGTAAATTATTTCTAATCCTTTATTTTCAAGTATTTCTTTTAAGCTCTGAGTTATATTTTTTTTTCCTTTTGCGGTCCAATCAGCTTTTAATTCGCCCACTCCTCCCATTCCCATTTCATACAAATTAACGTCAATCGGGAAAATTAGTAGTCTAGGCTTGTTAAAATCACTATTTAATTTAGTTGTTGTGAACTTAGCTGATGTTCCAGCGCAGGCAGTCAGAAATGATAAAAGGAACAACCATAAAATAAAAAAACGAGACAACTCGACCGAGTCATCTCGTTTGGTTTCAGTTTTAAATTGTGTAGAAGTAAACCACATACAACACTCCAAAATGTGAATGGGTCCTTAACCACTTCTACATTCTTTGGAGTGTGAATCCAGCTCGTGTATGAATTCGAGCTACTTCTTGTATTTATGTGTAATTGCTTTATAACATTATCCTATTACTATCTCCTAGAAATATTAAGGATGCCGATGATGGCAATTACAATCAGCAGTTCTATGTGTGTGAAGCCTGATGTGTTTTTGTGGGTTGAATGTTTTTGCATAACCATTTCTCTGTCTTAAGCTAAATCTCACTGGCTCCGGACAAATTCCCTGTCCGCGCATCCGCCGGCCCATCCTCTACCCCCATAATAATTATATCCCCTACACCCTGCAGGCCCGTGCAAACCCTCATACCCCATCCACTCAACCTGCTCTCCACTTCTTCTCCCCGATTTTATTTCTTTCCGCCGCTGCAACGCCCACGCTATCTGGGCAGGGGACTCGGGCACTTTGCAATTTCCAAACGAGCTGTAGCATATTCCCGCTTGGGTTAATTCAATACACACTTCCTTTTCTGTTACTGGCCTATCCCATGCTGCTGGGGAACTTCCATTCGCTACAGCCCACTCAATAAATTCCCGAGTGCATTCGGGGGGATTATCAACTGTATAGGAAGACTTACACCCCTCGCGCAAGCATTTTGGGGCATAGTCCCCTGAACTTATCAACGCTGCACTGTCAATACTGTAGGTGTTGGGACTGCTGTTATGTTTAGCTGATGCGCAGAAGTTGTCCAGTGGCGAAGGAGGAAGCGTCGCTACAACATCTGTGTTCTGGTTAAAACCGTAAGTAACTTCTTTGATTTTAGGAAGGTCGCACCCTTGAAGCGCATCGGTATCCAACCAGTAGGCATTGCATAGCAAATGCATATCTTTTAGAGCTTGTTTGGAATGAGCGTCATAGCCCCTGATTTTATACTGAGTGTATTGCGGAATGCCGATAGCAGACAGGAATGCCGATGATCGCAATTACGATCAGCAGTTCGATGAGGGTGAAGCCTGATGCACTTTTGTGAGTTGAATGTTTCTGCATGACCATCCCCTCTAATGGTGAGCAAAGGAACCATTCTATTATATGAAGGGATAAAGAAATACCCTGTTATTTCTGGGTATTGCGGGATATGGGTGTAAATATGGTGTAAATATAGCGAATCCAAAAATAAAAGGGCTAGCCGATTTAAGCTAACCCTTTGTATTATATGGCGCGCCTGGCAGGATTCGAACCTGCGACCTACGGATTCGAAGTCCGGTATTCTATCCAGCTGAACTACAGGCGCATTATTCAAAACGCGACCACTGGAGCCACAATCCAGTGCTCTACCAACTGAGCTACGCCCGCCGTTTTACTTACAACAATATCAAACTTTCGGGTAAGGTGTCAGAGTTTAATGGATTGCTACCACGTTGTAAAACAAAATTTTACCTTAATTTTCAAATGTTTTAAACCACTCAAATTAGCTAGCGTGACAAAACTTCAAGCATCCAAGTCTACGTAACTATTTGATTACCCTGAGGTGACTCCGGTCTTTTTTCGAGCGACTCGATTGCCCTTTTTTTGATATCTTCGAGGAAATCTTCACATTCATTAAAGGTGGTTCTGGCTCAAGACTAGCTTCTTTCATATTTGCACCAACTTGCAGTTTTAAATCTTTTGGGAAACTTTCTTCCCACACTTGTCCTTTTTTACTTTCCGGTTCATGAATTGCCCAAACGGCCTCGAAAGGAATAACACATTTATGAGGCCTACCTCCAAAAGATAGGGTAGCAAAAATTCCAGTCTCCTGGACATCAAATGGGCGCCTGAAATTCAGGTTGAAAACAAGGCTAAGTGCTGGATTATCTTTATGTGTATTAGGAACATCCACCTCGGGATGCCGCGCATCCAGGCAAACCATCGCGTCACCTTCACTTAGAAGCTGAACCAAAATATCGTACTTATTTTTATTATCACTTTCCATATCTTAAATTACCACAACCTGTACTACGCCCATAAATATTTTTAGAAGTTCTTCAGTTGCTGAGAATAGATAGAGAGTGGTACTATTTACTTCCTAATTATAACCAACAAACAAAATTACCCATCGAAAGGTCGTGCCATGCTGAAAACGGGAGTCCTGACAATAATCACAATATTCACTCTCCTTATTGGTCTCGCGACCTCGAGCCTCGCCGGTGAAGTAAAAACCATCGAGGTTTTGAAAAATGTTTATACCATCGTCGATGGCGAAGGAGTAGATTCTAACACCACCATTATTATAACAACGGAAGGGGTCATAGTTATAGACACTCGACCCACTCCAACGGAAGCCAGAAAAGTACTGGAAGAAATACGAAAGCTCACTGACCTCCCTATCGTTTACACAATCAATACTCACTACCACGGCGATCATACTTTTGGTAATCAAGTATTTAAAAACAGCAAGACCATCATCGCGCATAAAAACGTTCGCGACACACTGATCAAATCAGGACAAAGTCATCTATCACTCTTCAAAACTTTCGGCTTGCCAGGAATGGATGAAGTAGAGGTCACCCCACCTAATATTGTATACGAAAAGGGAATGGAAATTTGGCTGGGTGGATACCGATTACAATTGCTATATCATGGCAAAGGACACACCAATGGCGACACCATTATCTTCATCGATCAGTTGCGCACGGTAATCACCGGCGACTTGGTATTTAATAAAAAAATTCCTTACATGGCTGATGCTTATATTGAAGAGTGGATCGAATCTTTAAACTATATAGAGTTACTAAAAAACGAAACTGTTATTCCCGGACATGGTCCGATCGGTGGACGCCCCACTATCATCGCTATGAAGCATTATCTAATAGACTTAAAGGAACATGTCCTCCAACAGTTAAAGGATAAAAAGTCTCTTGAAGAAACCCAAAATGCAGTCGAACCAATTTTACGAAAAAAATATAAGGACTGGAAACAGCTCGATTGGATCAGGGGAAACATTGAACGCGCGTGGTTGGAATACAGTTTGAAAGAAAGGGCCTGACCCTGCCTGCTATTATTCTTTAATAATTCCCTTCTTCTCCCAATATTCCCGCAGGGTATGCTTTGCATCAATAAGCGTATCCAGGTATGTATGGTTCGCTGGAATCATTGGCATTACATGCCCATGAGACTTATCGTTATAAGGGTACTTGACATCTAGAACGTAGGGACCCTCATGCTTTAACATGCGTTTGAGTGCGGGCAAAACTTCCTGAGGCTTACTTATACTCTCTGATTTAATGCCAAAAGCGTGTGCTATTTCCGCGAAATTCGCATCCCCAAGAAACGTGTGCCCGCGAAGCGATTTATAAAATCTGTCTTCCCATTGCGCAACCATTCCAAGGTGAGCGTTGTTCAGGACAACACTTTTCACAGGTATTTTTTCGATCTTGAGAGTCTGGAGTTCTTGTATATTCATCAAAAAACTCCCGTCACCCTCAATATTAATAACATGTCTTTTGGGGAAAGCCACTTGAGCTCCCATAGCAGCAGGTAAACCAAAACCCATTGCACCTAGCCCCGAAGAACAAAGCCATCTGAATGGTTCATTAAAATCCCAAAACTGCGCTGCCCACATCTGGTGCTGGCCAACACCAACCGAAACAATAGCATCCTTATCTGCAAGTTTGGTCAATTCGGAGATTAAATGCTGAGGAACAATATCCTTTTTGTGCAAATCATATTGGAGTGGGAATTCTTTCTTCCATTTATCAATCTGCTTGATCCACGGGCCAATATTTTTTTTTGGCTCCACCCTGTCATTCATCATTTTGAGTGCCTGCTTGACATCCCCTTGAATGGGAATATCAATCTCAATATTCTTATTTATCTCAGATGCGTCCACATCAACCTGTATAAACTTAGCCCCTTTGCAAAATTCTGACAACTTACCCGTTACGCGGTCATCGAAACGAACGCCGAGTGCTATAACGAGATCTGCGTGATTGATAGCTATATTTGCGTATATAGCTCCATGCATTCCAAGCATCCTAAGTGACAGCTTACCTTTTGAAGGATACGCCCCTAAACCCATAACTGTTGTTGTAACCGGTATGCCTGTCTTTTTTACAAATGCCCTTAACTCACTCGACGCACGAGCCGAAATAATCCCACCACCGGCATATATAACAGGACACTTCGCCTCATTGATCGCGTGAATAGCTTTCTTGATTTGCATCACTGATGGTTGTAAATTTGGTTTATACCCTGGGCAATCAAACTTAACGTTAAAGTCTGGCACCACCTCTTGTTGCTGCACATTCTTTGGAATATCTATTAGGACTGGACCCGGACGTCCCGACTTAGCAACCTCAAACGCCTCATGTACGATATTTGGAATGTCAGCAAGATTCTGTACCAAGTAACTATGCTTAACCATGGGGAATGTCGCACCAACTATATCTGTTTCCTGAAAAGCATCACTTCCTAAAACCGTGGAGGGAACCTGACCGGTAATAGCAATCAGTGGAATAGAATCCATCTTCGCATCCATGATACCGGTAAGAAGATTAGTCGCGCCCGGACCTGAAGTAGCAAGACACACCCCTACCTCACCCGTACTCCGCGCATAACCTCCTGCCGCAAAAGATCCTCCCTGTTCATGACGAGGCAAAACCATGCGAATCTTTTTACTTTGGGTTAGCCCCTGGTGAATTTCCATCGAGGCGCCACCTGGATAACCGAAAATCACCTTAACACCTTCATTTTCCAGTGCTTTGACAAGAATATCTCTGCCCTTCATAGGGCGGCCTGCTGGTGTCTTGACGGTTTTTAACGCAACCAGATTTTTGCCTTTTAATTTTTCTTTTTTAGTCTCCATAGGTCAATAAAAACGATAACTTAATTGAATTATCTTGTCAAATTCTATCCCGGATACGGTCTCATATCCCACTCATCTTGATCACTCCTGATTCAATGCATCCAATATTATCCCTTCTCGTAATCCATATTCACTAACCATCAATAAGTTACATTCAAAAATTCTCATGGTTTCAAGAACTAGTGCGCCTCCGACGATGATTAAATCCTCGCGCCCTTTTTCCATTGCTTTCATTGCCATTCGTTCAACAAGAGATTTATTTTTCAAATCTTCCAAAAGTTCCTCGACTCGCTTAAAGGTAAGACTTGCCCCATGAATTTTCTCAGGGTCATAAGGGTCAACGCTACCATCAATTGCGGCAAGCGTAGTCACGGTTCCCGCTGTGCCAACAAGCATTTCAGGTGAAAAACCTGAAAGTTTTTCTTTGACCAGCCTAAGCTCTCCGCGCAAATACGTTTCCAATGCCTTATATTCATTCAAGTCAGTGGGATGATGCGAGATAAATTTTTCCGTTAACCGAACCGCACCCAACTGGGTTCCAACTGCCGAAACAATTTGCCTATCTCTAGCCAGAATAAACTCCGTGCTACCTCCGCCAATATCAAATGCCAAAACATCTCTTTCAACATTTGGCAATTTCCACAACACTCCTTTTACCATCAAGTCTGCCTCTTTTTCCCAGGGGATGACCTCAATTTCTAAACCCGTCTCTTTCTTTATCCGCAAAACGAAATTTTTCTGATTATCAGCTTCTCTTACAGCGCTAGTAGCTACTGTTCGAATCATTAAAGGTTCAAACTTGCGACACTCATCCCGAAATTTTGTAAGCACCGAAATAGTTTCATCCATCCTATCGTTCAATAGTTTTTTCTCTGTATCCATACCCTTACCTAATCGGGTAATCGCCCTTGCCTGACTTACTTCGCGTAAGCTTCCATCTGGTTTCATTTCTAAAATGAGTAGTCGAACTGTATTGGTGCCTATATCAATTGATGCTACACGAATCATAACTTCAATCGAGGAATGACATGTTCACTGTCTAGGGTAAACAGGAGATAAAACCCGAGAGATGAAAAAAGAAGCAAAGGGCCCCACGCTGCGAAAAGAGGGCTAAAAAATCCGCCAAAACCAAGAGAAATTCCCATCGCATACAAAAACGAAAACACAAACCCCATAGCCAAATTAATCCCGAAGCAGAACAAAACGCCTCCGTGACGACTCGAACGCAAAGATAAGGGTATTGTCAACAGTGCCAGTACAACACTAATAAACGGGTATGATATTTTATGATGAAGCTCTACCCTGTTTTTCAAAGCATCTTTGCCCTCTAACATCATCTCTTGAATTTTTTTGTATAATTCTCGCAAACTCATCTCATCGATATGAAAAACTATATTTTTCACAAGATCATTAGGAGTTTCCGAAACCGGGAAAATCTTTTTTTCAAAATATTCTGTCGTACCTTGCCCTTCATGATCAAAGGTCCGCATAAAACCATCCATAAATTCCCAATGCGTCCCACGCCAAATCACTTCCTTCGCATCAATTCGTTTTTGGATCGCCCCATTATCTAATCTATAAAAAATTATTACATCTCTCATTTTCCCTTCTTCTGGGTAAAACCGACGAACATTCCAAACGGCCTTATCTTTAGCAATAAACCATACTTCTACTGCCGAGCCTGCTTCGATATAAGTATCCCCATAGAGCGAATGCCCTTGAACTTTAACCTTATAAATATAGTTCATCTTCTTGTTTGCAATGGGGACAATATATTCATTACTCGCAAGAACTAACAAAGCGATCACAAACGATGCACCTATAATTGGAAGGGTAATCTCGACCACACCTACCCCACTAGCTTTCATGGCTGTAATCTCGTTATCACGTGCCAAGACAGCTAGAGTGATAACTGTTGCAAACAAGACAGCCTGTGGTGCCATATAAAAAACTACGCCCGGTATCTTACAAACATAATAGTAAATAAGATCCGAATACGGCATATCCCGACGAAAAAACTCGTCTATCCGTTCAAAAAAATCGGCAACAAGAAAGACCCCAATAAGACCTGACGCTGATGAAACATAGCAATAGATAAACCTTTTCAGAACGTAACGATGTAGTAAAGACATCATAAGTTACAAGCCTCATTCCCATCCAATCCAGGAATGTACTTTAGAAGCACCTTCTGCAGAAAAGTATCCTTAAACCGACGCCTTAAGGTCTTCCGAACGTAGCTAAGAGTGGGGGCAATGAAATTCTTATATCTATTATTATTTTTCTTAACGCTCTGGTATGCGAAGGTTCCTACCGCTTTAAGATTTCTTTGAATAGACATCTCGTCAAATATTTGCCCGAACTTCTCCCGATCCACCTCCCGTCCTTCTTCTTTTTCCTTTAGTCGAATGTAAAAATCAACCAACTCCTCAGTCAAGGCATCATCGATTTCCACATACGAATCCCTAAGTAAAGACACTAGATCATACTGACACGGACCCATACGGGCATCCTGAAAGTCAATAAGAACCAAACGCCCCTGATTAAACATCAGGTTGCGTGAATGGTAATCCCTGTGTGTAAAGCAAAGTTTCTCTGCCGCAAGCGATTCGCAAAGAGGGGTAAAGGCCTCTCTCAATTCTTTTCTAGCCAAACTCTCAAGTGGAGAACCACAGAATTCATCCACATAGTGATCTAACATAAAACTAAATTCCCACATCAATTTCTTAACATCAAACTTAAGGTGATAAGCTGGACATGTCGAGTCGATCGCTTGAGTAGCTCGGCTTTGCATATGAACCAATAGCTCAACGGCCTGACGATACAACTGAGTCTTACTTTTTGGGAACGCATTAAGTTGATCTTCCAGTGTCATGGTTCCGCAGTCTTCTAAAAACAATAGCCCCATTGGAGCATCGTAATAAAAAAGCTCCGGTGTGGGGAGATCAAGCTTCCGAAAAAATTTTAGCATTCGAGTGAAATCTGTTTTCGGCTCAGAAGCAGGCTCTTTGAGTTGCATAACCATCGACGACTGGGGACCTTTTTGAACTCGGCCCCCGTGTGCCTCCCCACTATTTTTTAGTGATACTCGAAAATAGGACCGGTCCGAGGCATCTCCTGCAAGCCTCTCGCAATGGATTCCAGAAGCAGGCCATTTAAATATTTTCCCCATTATTGCGGACAGGTAAGAAGGACCAAAACGAGCTTTAGGAAAATTTTTCTCTGGGGCAGCAGGAATAGTCATAATTCTTTTTAGAAAAAATTATAAATCTATTTGATTTTGTGAACATCTCAGTTAAGATTCCGAAGTCGATGAATTCTATTTTCCGGAGAACATAATGCCGAAACCAAAGCATCACATTTTTATATGCACTAATCAACGACCTGCCGGACACCCCAGGGGTTCGTGTGGAGAAAACAATGCCATGGCCCTTATGGAAAAAATGGAGATGGAGATTGAACAAAAAGGCCTTTTTGGCCAAGTTTTACTCACTAATACCTCCTGTATTGGCCCCTGTTCAATGGGGCCTGTCATGGTTGTTTACCCAGACGGCGTCTGGTACAACAAAGTTACGCCTGAGGATGTCAAAGAAATCCTTGATCAACACATCGGTCAGGGCAAAAAAATTGACCGGCTAGAAATGCCGGAAGAACTGTGGGGGTAACCCCTCACTTAAGTTCTGGGAGGTCTGTTAGGGAATTTCGCTTTTTTACGACCATCTCCTTTCGACCTCCTGTTTTTTAGTTTCTCTTGAACTCTTCTAATCGAGAAGTAATTTTACTCCAAAGTTCTTTTCTTCCCCTGCTGCTTTTACTTGAATAAACAAGGAGTTCTCCTTCACCACCATCAAAATAAGCTACATTCAGTTTATCTTTTTGCTTTTTTATTTCTGATTGAGATAGTTTATCCATCTTGGTGCCTACCAATAAATATTCTACCCCATGAGCCTCAAGCCATCGCTGCAGGCTAAGGTCTAATTGAGATGGTCTTCGCCTAAGGTCAATAATAAAAATAACTGCCAAAAGAGTTTCCCGTTTGAGGAGGTAATCTTCAATCATTTTCCCCCATCGTTTTCGCACAGGTTGAGGAACTTTAGCAAACCCGTATCCTGGAAGATCAGTAAAAATAAAGTCATTATTTATCTTAAAAAAATTTATCTCTTGAGTTTTTCCGGGAGTCTGGCTAGTTTTGACAAGCTTTTTCCTATTCAGAAGAGAATTAATCAAAGAAGATTTCCCAACATTGGAACGACCAGCAAACGCTAGCTCCGGGTAAGCAGAGTCTGGATATTGCTTATAAGACACGGCTCCAGTAAGAAATTCAGCAGAAGTTATTTTCATAACTAAAGTTTATTTTAGGATATTCAAACTAAAAACCTAAGGCACATTCCAACTATAAAACTGAGAGCCGAAATATATATTCATGACTCAAACTTATTAATAACCAATCCGGAGAGGAGTTTTGGATAAAAGAAGGTGGCTTTTTGGGGCAAACGAATACCCTTTTCAGCTAGCTTTCTAACCTCGCTTACGGGAGTAGCGTTCATGAAAAATGCTAAATCAAATTCACCTGAACCTACTCGACCCAGCGCTTCTACCATGTCCACTTTATAAGTCACATACTTCTGATCACTAGATTGTTTCGTATCTATATTTAAAATATTTTTAAGAACCACGGTATGAAGTTGAGCCACATCTAAAACCTTAAGCTCTTCTGATTCACCCACTTCAAGCAATGGAAGTATATTGGCCTTTTCTTTAACTTTGATAAAATAACCTCGCCCCTGCCCAAAGTATATACAGAAAGCAATCTCATCTTCACTAACAGAATCAAGCGCCTTTTGAATTTCATTTTTCTCGACTCCTTTATCTAGAGGCGCTACAGCAAAATACTTCTTCACTTGATTCATAAAGACAGCCTCATCGAAAAACGTTGGGCTTTTGATAAGCCTGTGAATCGGATACACGGCTAGAGACTGGGCGTCCAAATTGGTTAAAAACATCATGACATGAGCCGAATCAACTACTGCCTTTTTATTTTCCTTATAATAATTTAATGCTGTCTCATATCGATGGTGTCCATCAGCAATAAAAATCTTTTTATCATGGAACTGCCCCATAATGAATGCAAGTGTCTCACCGTCATCAAGTCGCCATGCTTTGTTTAAAATTCCATTTTCTTCAATCACGGCAAACGGCTCACCTTTCATAGTCTGATTCAAACTTGCGTCTATCTCTCCTGATGGGTCAGAAAATAAACCAAAAATTGGACTAAAGTTGGCCCGACATGCTTTCAACAAGTTCATGCGATCCTGTTTAGCTTTTGCCAGAGTAAATTCATGAGGACAGATATTTCCTGCACTGAAGTCTTCCGCGCGCACTCGAGCAAAAAAACCAACCCGACAAACTGATTCACCTTCATAATCATATTCCTGGCTATAAACGTAAAACCCCGGCTTCTCTTCTTCAACCAAAACCCCATCTTCAATCCACTTTTTAAATGTTACAGAAGAACGAGTGTATCGATTTTTTTTCTCATCGTCCCCTGGGTATTGCTTTTCTAGAATCAAACGAACAACGTTATATGGGTTTTTTTTATAAAGTGCATCTTGTTGCTCGGGAGAAATCACATCATAAGGAGGGGCAGTTACTTGATCGATCGGACCTGTCTTATCCTGATTAAACAGCAAACCTCTAAAAGGAGCAATATCTACCATAAGTATTGTTAGATAAAAAACACGTAAGAATTAAAAGATAAGAAACCTAATCTATTAATAAAAACTTTGCAATGATTATATCAAATTTTTTGTGCGTGAGACGACTAAGCCTCATAAAGCTTTACAGTCGCATAATTCTCGAATGTAGCTGACCAACGAATGAATCGTCTTATTCTCAAAAGTATATCCCCAAGCAGGCATGCAAGGGGCACGACCCACAGCTAACCCGCCTAACTTTATCACATCAAATAACTGTTGATCTGAACGAATTTCTAAATAATCACCTTTTGTATGATCGCGAGGTGGTACCACTAAGTATGGTGCGTTGATTCCGTCACCATGCCCTTTTACCCCATGACACTGAGCACAATATCGTTGATAGATCTGTCTAGTTTCTTCTGTCACAGAACTTGCATCTGCCACCGGCTGAAAGTCTTTTTGAACAATAACACCTGCTTTTGAGGCTTTAGCTTGATGAGGTGTCGGTTCGGAATTACAGCCTGAAAAAACCACAAACACCAGCAGCATTGAAATCTGTATAGTTTTTCTTAGTGATTTCAAAAACGCTGTTTTATTCAAAATATAAATCCATTTATTTATAGGTTTGTACGTATACTCAAAATATATTTTGTGAGACGAGTCGCTGTCTCTTCATTCAAATTAAATACCGGCATGCGCCCCTTGTACATGAACTTTTGAGGTGTTTTCAGCCAATGGAAAATCCAATCCGGTTTGAGGCGTAGTCCAGAGTTGACTAAAGAAGGCCCTGACACGCCGCCACGAACCTTACCAACCAGATTCAAGGCTCTGTGGCAAGAGATGCATCCAAAACTCCTCTCAAATAACATTTTCGCTCGCACACTCTCGGCTTTGGATAAAGGTTCATCGTTAACCTTTCCTGCCTCCAAATTTGGCAGCCGAAGCGTCATAAGAAAATTTGCTACTCTTTTTGCCCCCTCCTTTGTAAGTGCAACATGAGGTTCGCTTGCATTAGCTTTTTCGCTCAGAAAATATGAACCCGAGAGAAAATTCATTTCACGAATCACCATGGGTGATTGCAGAAATTTATAGAGCCAATTGTTATAAAATTTATCACCGGCATAAAAAAGGTCCGGTCCCTTGTTAGATTCCTTTTCTTCCGACGAAAATCGGTGACATTCTCTACACCCCTTCTTGCCGATTTCCTCAGGTTCTGCCCAAACTAGTAACACACTCCCCCAACACCAAAACAACAAAATACTGACTACAATTCTCATTTATTGGAATCTCTCGCTATTGAATTCAGACTCACCTGTCGAGATATCCTTCTCCGAATTTAATCCTTCATCAAATGCCGGGACTTCAAATAGATCGGGAGAAAATTCCTTTATCGTCTCGCTTTCAACTGGTTCCCCGTTATAACCCCGATCTTGTTTGAAAAAGTTTCCTTGGCTTTCTGCGGGGCCCAAAACAGAATCATGGGCCTTTTCCCTCGTCGGTTGGTCTATCTCATGCTCGCTTGTCGTAAAACCATTTTTCTTTGTTTTAAATAAAATTTCTTCCTCTTGCTTCGGCTGCTTTGCGGATTCCTCATTTCTTTTATGCTTTTGATCAAAAGGAAATTCTTCTCTAGCGAGCAAACGCGGAAACCTTTGAGCTTTTAAATCCAAATAACGAAAAGCTTTGTAAGTATCACTTTTATTTTTTATTGCAGCAATTTCCTCAGCATTTAAAAAACGAGTTCGGTTATTTGGATAGACACTTTGAATCGGAACACCAGTCTCCGTTACCACCTGTTTGGCTTGAAAATCAGAAGGAACAACACCTTGATTCTTCAAGGTGGAGAAAAACGATTCCGCATCTACTATGACATTTCTTTTTGGATCTCCCAAACCCAGGGCGATTTCACTATCATGACAACTCTCGCAAGAGCGAACTGTTTTACGAATCGTATGGGGGGTATGTGGGAGCAATATTAAACCTGGTTTCTCACTTTTTGTGATGGGAACTTGTGTACTTTTTACAGGGTTCTCCTTATCCTCACTATGATCCGTTAAAAAATACTGGTATCGAGGCTTCATTATGGAATATTTCCCGCGTTGATTTTTTCCAAGAATCATCGTATTCCAGTCTTTCTCCGCGATCAAATTTAGAAAAATTCCGGGAACTGTATCACCCAAAAGTTTGTCACCCATCCATTTAGCGGATAACCAGTCTATCATTCCCGTACTCATTTGATCTGTATTCCACAACATTCCCTGTAATGTAGGATCAGAAAAATTCCAGTTCTTCCACTTAGATGAGTCTAGACTTCCCTCCCGAATCACATGCATTCCCCATTCCCCGGTTGACCAACGGGCATGGCAAGCATGACATTCCACGACCTCCATATGCCGATCGACTTTGTGAGCAACGACAGATTTTTCTTTTACAAGCAAGGGCATAACATGCTTTTTTCCTGTCACTCTAGAATACAAAACCCATTTTCCTTCTTCCTTCTTAACATGAGTGAGGGGAACCCCGCCGGAATTCAGAAGAATCGTATCTCCAACTTTAATTTTTCTTTTCAAGTTTGGATTAAGTGCGTTAGAAGCAAGCAATTGTTTGGTTTTGGGATCAGATTCAATAAGCAAAGTTGCTTTTGGTTCTTGCGAAGTGCTACCGTGACAGTCTTCACACCGAATCTCAACGCCTGAGTGTAGATCGGTACCTGAAGGAGCTCCTTTGAGATCTGTCGCCACATGGCAGTCAATGCAATGCATCCCCCGCTCACGATGAATATCAGGGAGCAAAAACTCATGTTCTGTTCCATAGAGAACTGGTTTATCCATACCAATTTTTTGGAAAGAAGCATTCGGGCGCGCAGCGGGGGAAAACAAACCTTCAAATTCATTGCCGATTCCATTTGTATTGTGGCAATGTTCACACTGCACACTCGGTATGGCGGTTGTAAATTTATGCATTACCGGATAGGCACGAGAATTTTTTAAACTCTTAGCTGCAAATTTCCTTTTGAACCTACCTTTTCTTTCTGCTCGGGTTTTTCTTACTTTAGATTGAATGGCACGATCTTGAGTCAATGTATGACCATCATTGGAGTAAATCATATGGCAAGCGGCACATCCTCCGGCTCGATAATCCCCTGGACGATGAGGTGCTTCACTCTGCAGATGACATCGCATGCATTTGGTTCTTAAAAATGCGTCAACAGGCTCCCCTTCTGATGGATTAGGCAGAAAATGTTCCCCGTCCTCTTCTTTCGGGCGCAAAGAATAAAGATTCTCTCCTTCTTCTTGAGCGCCCCACGCATAACGTGTCACGTCAATTATAGATTTTCCCGTTGCCATATTTGACTGTTCGACCTGTTCGATTTGATCCATATGACATTTACCGCAATATTTAGGAGCATGATCTAGGTCAGATGGGTTAGAGATTAAGTTTTTATGCGCAGCGGGAAGAGTCCTCCTTCTACGGTTTCCTTCATGACATTTTGTACATCGAAACTTATGGTTTTCGCTAATTCTTTCTATCCCTTGATGACAATAAAGGCATCCACCGCCCTCCAGATGATCCACCTTTCCAAAAACATCTTTAATACGAAAACGGGTGTCTCGGTATACTTTCTCAATGAACAAATCCGAATCATTATACGAATTGAACTGGATTCCATCGACGGTCACTCCAGGCTTTAAAACTTTTCCCGTACTTTCTCTCTCTTCTCTTAAAAGCTTAAAAGGATCACGAAAATCTCCAGCATCTATAAATTTCTTCTTATCTCGAGGAGGCACGGTAACCATACTCTTTTCCAAAACCATAGGAACCGTCGCTGGAGACTCGACTAAGCTTTCTCCCTCAATCACTGATTTCTTGGAAGGCGCTTCAATCGTATCTTTATTTAAAACCTCGGGGGTAGCTCGTTTAGATTTTACAGAGTCTTCACCTTCCACAAAAGGGTCTTTGGAAGGTGCCTCAACCACATCTTTATTTAAAATCTCAGAGTCAATTGGTTCCGGTTTTACAGAGCCTTCACCTTCTACGACTGGTTTATTAATTACTGAATCCTTATCAATCTCGAAGGGAAGATCATTTTTAGTAGGATCGTCTGGGAAAGGAGTCAAGCCAAAAAAATTTTCCCAAAATGACGGGCTCTCTTCCTGAGCAATTAATTGCGGAGCGCATAAAAAAGAAAACCCTAGCGTAAAAAGTAGTGCCCATATAGTTTTTCTAGTGATAATCATTGTTGGCTTAAAATACGTGTTCTTAAATTTCGATGATCTATGGTTTTTTCAAACAAATAGCTTTTCCTCATATCCTGATAAATCGGATCGTCATATTGTTCATGGCAAGGGAGACAATTACCTACTTTAAGAATACGGTTAATCTCTTCCTGATTAAAAAGCCTCGCGCTAGGCTGACTGATACCCGCCAGAGGTTCTCCACGCATAGTTAACCTTGCTTTAGGTGCAAGCTGTGAGCGACCAGATATTATATCTGTTCTCACCAATGGCAAAACGGTGTCGTCTTTACCAGATGAATTGAGTCCGATATATATATCTCCCTCGCCTAAACCAAGCACACGGGACGACATATGACATGATGCACATGATCGCACCTTTTTGCCTGTCGAATGCGGGTTCATTGCATAAGCTAAACGTCCTCCAGAGTACCCATGCGGATTCGTAAATGACCACTCACGGTAAATACCCGCAGCATCTCCATTCTCCCTTATAATAGGAACAAATTTTCCTTGCTCATCAAAAATATTCAAGAAACGCCTTTCTGGTGTGATCATCGGAACTACTTTTCCCCGAGGACCTAACATAAGTGAAGGAGATTCAACATCAAATTTTTTCTTAGCATCAGAAGTCAACGATTTGTTCACCTCGTCCCGTCCAGACATAAAGGTCGAATGACAACCCTTACAGTTCGGGACCCATTGAGAGTGACAAGAAGTGCACTCAAGCTTGTTTTTATGACCTGGAATATTGTGATTCTCGGGAGCATCTGCAGTCAACGGAATTGGGTAGATATTGCCCGTGCGTTTCCCCAGGGTAACGATTCTACCTTCCTTAACTTTTACGTTCGATAGTTTGCGTTTACGTGACGAAAGAACCATCCAATCCCCGATCGAGTTGCTCCACTCTGTGTATGAGCGAGCAAGACGAATTACGCGATCCGTTGGATCTTTGACCTGTTCAATTAGTGGACGAGTATCAGCGTCACCGTGACAAGTTTCACATCTTACTTCGACTGCTTGGTGTTGCTTAGAATAAATATTTCCATCGCCCATAATATCAAACTGTGTATGGCAATCAACGCAATCTAGCCCTGCTTTCAAGTGAACATCCTGCATGATTTTTCCGGAACCCGGAAAATAATCAATCGAAGTTTTCCCCATTATCCCGTCACTTAAATCATTCTGAATCGAAATATCGGATTGAGGTTCTTGAAAACCTTGATGGCATTGCCTACAAATCAAGTCCGGTGTAAGAGTAGTCATTCTATGCTTTTGAGGATGTCCCAACTCTACTCTGGAAATGGTGGAATCCTCTCCCTTGTACAACCCATCTTTCGAATAAGTAAAATGACAAGAAGCGCAACCTTGAGAACGAAAACTTTCAGGTTTTCCTGGAGAATCTATATGACATTGAAAGCATTTATCTTTGAGTATGCGATCCCCAATATGATGAGAAACAAGGCGATCACCGATACTGGATCCAACTTCTCCATCGCTAAAAAATGGGAGCGCCTTCAGTTTTGATACTGCTCCCTCGTGTGAAGGTAAATCCCCATCCTTATCTTGTATTGCTCGCACACCGTAGTTCGCTTTTCGGTCACCTTGCGCACCCCATTGATAGCGTAACCCTGAAATCATCCCTGCGAGGGTACCCATCATGGACTTTTTAACCCGTTCTATATGGTTCCGATCTTTTTGTGGATGCCCCGAGTGGCAATAGGCTTGACCGCAAGTTTTATCAACCACGCTAAAACTAGAAGGGTTTCTTTTTCCTGTCCCAGCTTCTGGATCATAAATGAGTGTTTTATGAGCTACTTCCTTAATATCAGAATTACCATTGCCCCCATGGCAAACAGTACAACCAAAACTCAGCGGATGTGACTTTCCGATTTCCGAAATCCCTCGGTGGCAAGACACGCAGTTTTCGCTCAAGTACCCACGATAATCTGAAACACGAATCCATGGATAGTCGGGTAAAACTGCCGTCACAGATACCTCATTAAACTCCTTAGATATTTGGGCAAAGTATGGTTCGGAAGACGAGGGGGTTTGTGCCTGTTCCAAATACGACTGGAATGATTGGGTTTGATTGTGCTTTTCGGATTGGGCAAAACTCAATGACAGGGAGGTAATAAATATACCAAGGAGGGCAACCCCCATGCACAAGATCTTATTCATAAGAAAAAATGAACCCGGATAAAAGAATCTGCATCATCCGAGTTAGCTTTAAACTTAAAAATAAAAGAGGGCTATGCTAAAACCATATCTAACAACTACCACCCTCTTGGTCAGGATAAGCAAAGCGAATTTACCTTACTCAAATCTAAAAGATTTAATAAACTGGATTGTGAAAATAATAAAGGGCATCTTCACCCGGTCGAATAGTATAATCCGGCAAACTAGAACAATGCTCCAAACTAACCTTCCAACCACCTTTTTCCTTGGAAAACATATAACTACAAACGCTATGTTGGCGTTCATCTATGTGCACGTTTTCTGCAGTCACGCTGATTTGTTCGTCTGCCAATATATAACCGACCTTTTCTCCGCTCTTATTAGCGAGAACCTTACGCTTTATCTCACACTTCATTTTAACCAACTCGGAAATCATTTGCCGATAATCCTTAATACGGTTTTCAAGTAAGGCACGTTTATCGTCAATCATAATGACTAACTCAGAGCTATAATATTGGCCTATTTCTTCTGGGTTAGTACAAACCAATTTGTCTATTTTTTCAAGAACCTCAGAAAATTCACCAGCATCAGAAGCCAAAGCAGGTGATGCGGTAATGAATCCGGATATCATCCAACCGGTAAAAATAAATACAAAAATCAATCTACACATAAACTTTTTCTCCAAAAGATTTGGATTAAAAATCCAGGCTAAAATATAATTTTAAAGTTTATTCTTTAGTTTATGGAAAATTCTGCAAGTAAATTTCAACTGTTTCTCCTGTTCGCCCCCAACCAAATTTCCCAGTACCGGCGAAAGTTGTAATAATCCCCTTTTTATCCACCTTGCGAATTCGGTTGTTCCCCATATCCGCAATATACAAGTTGCCCTTTGAATCGAAACTGATAGCGGCCGGGTTTTTCAACATTGCATTTATAGCTGGTCCATCATCTCCAAAAAAACCTGCATATCCTTTTCCCACTACAGTTACTATCTTTCCGTCTCGAGTTATTTTTCTAACCTTATGAGTGTTGGTTCCCAAAATATGCAACTCACCTTCAGGGCTAAACTCAATATCGTCCATAGAGCGAATGCCCGCCTTTAGGGCAGAACCGCCATCACCCGAGTCAGCATGCTCTCCATTTCCTGCGATGGTTGTAACAATGCCATTAGTATCGATTTTACGTATACGGTTATTTGCCGCTTCTGCGATATAAATATTGCCTTTCTGATCTGACGCCAAAGAATTCGGATCGCGAAATGCTGCTTCAAGCGCCGGTCCACCATCTCCGTAATAATCAGAGTCCCCTGTCCCAGCAATGGTCGAGATATTTCCATTAAGATCAATTTTTCTAATCTGATGATTCATACGATCACTAATAAACAGATTCCCCTTTGGATCAAATGTAATATCGGAAAACTGAGTGATAGTCGCAACTGCCCCTGTCTGAACCAAACCCTTGTATTTCGATTTGCTGATCGCTTCGAGATACTTTGGACTGGCAGTATCTATGTAATCATGAATAATACCTTTTGTATCAAGTCTCCTAATGATACTGACGAACCCGCTCGGACTTGACATGAGAGCGTCTCCCGCTGGGTTCTGAATAATAGTTGTAACGTTGTAAACATTGGCTTCGAGTGCTGGAATATTATTCCCAACATTCCCGCGACGGCCATTTCCTCCAATGGTGTTGATAATTCCTTCAGGGGTAATTTTACGAATCCGATAATGTCCTTTATCAGAAAAAATTAGATTGTCATCCTTATCCACAAACATGCCATGCGGAAAACTCAATGTCGCGCCGGTGGCAGGACCACCATCTCCTGCGAATAATTTCAAGCCGTTTCCTGCTACAGTTTCCACCTTACCGCTCTTAGGGTCAATGCGTCTAATACGATAATGCGACCGGTCGATAACTAAAAGATTATCATTCGAATCAACAGTGAGACCAAATGGAAGATAAAGATTAGTCTCTCGTGCAGTTTCTAAGTCACCGTTATAATCTTGCTGTCCTGTTCCTGCTACCGTTCGTATCATTCCCAGCTTGTCGACCAAGCGAATACGGTTGTTGTTTCTATCCGCTATATAAAGATTTCCTTTCTTATCGA
>JYMV01001889.1_pt1 | contig 19605 bp, 19 predicted proteins | sample 338911 | NCBI WGS metagenome assembly JYMV01 (sample SAMN03354496, study PRJNA234377) | hydrothermal vent metagenome | biome: Deep sea; feature: Hydrothermal plumes at the Eastern Lau Spreading Center, Western Pacific Ocean; material: Seawater | place: Tonga | collected 2009 | depth 2000 m m
AAATGCAAAGCCGCGCGCATCATGTTTAAAAGTGCGTCCGCATCGGATTCCGGTGACCACCCGTCTTCGACCATCAGCTTAAGTCCAGGCGCTACAACTATCTCTCTCCAGAGTACAGGACGAGTTTGCAGTTCGTCCCGCATTGCTGCTTGTCTCTGTCCGGAGATGGCGGCAGTCAAACCTTCGAGTTCTGCGTCGGATAGCCCGAAGAGTTTGTTTTGGATTTCCTGAAGTGGTAGAGACAGGGTCTGCAAAGCCTTGATAGCCAGCAATTGCAGAATGTGCCTGCGTCCATAGATGCCCTGCCTCCCTACAATTTGCGGGCGATCTAATAAACCGAGACTGGTGTAGTAACGGACTGTCCTCACATCCGGCAGATCCGATACGCGATTGTCTTTCTGAACACCCAGCAGCCCCAGTGACGTCACAAGCTTGCCGACTTCCGTAAGTAGCTCTTCCAGGGTGTATGCGTCGTGTCCTTGAACAACCATGACAGTATTCTCTCAAATTACTGTCATACTGTCAAGGTCGTCAAGAGTCCGTGTATTTGGGCGTTTTAAGCCAAGGCAGCCGGGCTGCATATATTAAGGTAGGAAATTACTGTCACGGTCTTTCGAACTTCTTTCGAAGATGAGTCGATAGACGGAAATCTATTAATACACGAAATCTATCGAACATTTCAGGAACCGAATCCCAGATCGGCAGTCTCACCATTGGCTAAATTTCCCGGAACACTTTTAAGCCTGTAAATCCGGAAGCAGCCCGAACGGTAACTAAGGAGATGAGAGAGATGAACGCAAAAATACTACTAGCCGCATTTTCAGTGAGCATTTTGGGCTGCGCTGTTGTGCCTGCTTTCGCCGATAGTGAAACAATTATCCGCACAACGACAATCACACAGCCAGTATCAACCACAACCGCAACAGAATTCGTTCTGTCTGGCTCTGGAGATTATGTAGTCGTAGACCCGATCACCGGTGTTATCAAAGGGCCTTACGATCCTATTAGAGGATTCGTTGCTGGCTCACTCAGCCCAGGCTGGGTTGTCTTGGACAGGTCGAATAATAGAGTTCTCGCCAGCTTCGACAGTTCCGGACACTTGGTCGCTCTGACCACCGCTCCGGCATTCGATTCTTATGTCGGATTGATTGACGCTCGCCGCGCCGATCTAGAACGCTACATCAATGAGTCTCTGACTCTCGGCAAAATCACCGCCGATCAGGCAATGCACTTGCGTTCTGACCTGGCGACCATCACCGCTCAAGAAGAAACCTACAGAGCCGGCGGACGTGCGATCACATACGAAGAAGCACTCTCTCTAGCAGCAAGACTCAATGACTTGCATGCCACCTTGACCGGCTATGTGCCGACAATCGCAATGAGAAGACTGGTAGGAACGACCTACATCACCAACGACGGCACAGTTGTCACACCCGTTAGGACCGCTGTAATTCCTGCACGCACGGTAGTTGCACCGGCCACAGCGGTGATCACACCCACACGCGTAGTCGCAGCAGCTCCTGTAGTGGTGGCAACTGATGACATCAGCGCCCGAATCGCTGTCATGACGACCAAGATTGATGACGAATACAAAGCAGGCCGTCTGACCAACAGAAACGTAGCCAGGCTGAAAGAGCGCATCAACGAAGTTTCGACGAGACAGGTGAAATACACCAAGAACGGAGTGTTAAGCGACAGCAAACACAAATACTTGTCTGAAAAGCTGGATGATATCCAGACTTCTTTCGATAACGACATCGCCAGCACACAACGCGCTCGCGCCAGAATCGGAATTCGTGTTAACTAAAAAGGATATGTGGGCAACAAGGAGACGGTTTTTACCGTCTCCTTGACCATACTAAAAAAGGAGAATTATCAAGGTTTGACTAAATTAGCGCGATAAATAGATTTTTGATGCAAACAGGATAGTTTTTCGGCAATAATTCTAGTTATCTGTTGTAAGTCCGAAAGACTCTCGTCTCTCATCAAGAGACAAAAGCTTATACGAACTCGATTTCAGACTTGAGCAGCAAGTGAATCCATGAGGTCCAGGTAAAAACATGAAACAAGCAGCCGGCGACTCAATGACACATCAAGGCGATCCGCCCCATGTGCTCCTTGTCGAGGACAACTTTGTCAATCAAAAAGTGGCAACAGTTCTTTTGCAACGCCTGGGACTGAAAGTTAAGATTACGAGCAATGGTCGTGAGGCGGTGGAAGCCGTTTCCAACCAAAAATTCGACCTCATCCTAATGGATTGTCATATGCCAATCATGGATGGTTTCGAAGCGACAGTGGCGATACGAGAAATTGAAGCTCGTACCAATACTTATAGTCCGATTATTGCTGTCACTGCCCTTGCAATGTCAGGCGACAGAGAGCGCTGCATCGCCGCGGGCATGGACGATTATTTGTCGAAACCCATTGACATTGATCTTTTGAAAGCAAAAGTCAATCACTGGCTCAGGACTGAAGTAGTTTGCGAAACTCAAAAGCAAAGACGCAAAGTCCTCAGACCGAAGAGCCCACTCACTCTCGTCAAGAACGAACCACTCGATATGGCTGAGTTGGAAGAGTTCTACGAACCAGAACAACTGACAGAAATGATGGACATGTTCCTCAACGACACGCAGGACATGTTGGGCAAAGTGAAACGCCACATGGAAGAAAAGAACTCCAAGTTGGTTGCCGCGTTGGCTCACGAAATCAAAGCTTCATGCGCTTCGATCGGCGCGAAGAATTTGGCTCGACTGTGCTTGTATCTGGAGCAAACTGCTTGCAGACACGACTGGATCGAGGCTGAGGAAACCGCGACATCGATCGAACGTGAATTCTCGTCGTTGCGTGATTACATTCAAAGCCATTTACCTGCCGAAACCGCTACGTAAGTCGCACCGGCTGAGAAGAACTGCATAGAAAACCGTAGGGGCGCATTGCATGCGCCCTATTTTTTGCGTTTTTTCGTAGGAGCTATGCCATGCGTCGGCCGCATTTAGTAACCGTTGACGCAGTGCGTCGACGCTACCATTAGTGAAACAGCACCGCAACATCTCTTGAGTTCGTACCGTAGGGAACCAACGAGCTAGTACTACGTCCTCCAGTCACCACAGTGTCGGAGGTTTCCTAAATATGTTTCGCCAAGTAGTTACTGCAATTGCTGTCTTCTCCGTGTTGCAGTTCGCAGCGCAACCGTCTGAAGCAAAAGCGCGTCGTTATACCATTACTCAGCGCCACCAAATCTTGGGGGCAAAGATCAATCGCATGGAAAGAGCCGGCGAATTGACATTGCGCGAAGCGCGTGACCTGAGAGACGACAACCAAGATGTATGGAAGAAAGTCAGCCGCATGAAGTCGAGAAATGGCGGCAAGTTGAGTTACGAAAACATTGCTGAAGTGGAAAGAGACTTGAACAAAATCAGCAACAAGATCCACAAGAAAGCTTTGGCAAAACGCGTCGAAGACTAAGGCACCATATACAATGCCATCCTAAAAGTCAGCCAACCAACCTACTTCTGAATAGGTTGGTTGGTTTGTATTGAGTTGGTCATCTACAAAAAGCGGAAGCATTGCGTTGCTCGGGCGCTAAAAACATTGCCGAAGCAGTTTTGGCAAGGGGCGGTATTTATCTCGCCCCTGCGCATGCAATGCGGGGCTACACAAGGCAGGCTGGTTTTCAAGCTGATTTAATTGGTCAACTGTGAGAGCTGTCGGCTCGCGTGCTCGGGGCTTTTCTTTGTGTCGAAGAACTTTGTAGAGCGAGACTTTTGTATCGTCGGCGCAGGATTCGCCGGACTCACGGCTGCGCTTAGACTTACCCAAGCCGGGCATTCAGTAGTCGTAGTTGAAGCGCGTGACCGCATCGGCGGCAAGGTCTGGACGAAGTATCTCGACGATGGAACGCCGATTGATTTGGGCGGAACTTTTTTAGGTCCGTCGCAAGAACGCATATACTCTCTGCTAAAAGAATTGGATTTGGATATCACGCCGACACCGATTCATGGCGACAGCCTGCTCGTCTACAAGGGCGAATACTATCGCTATGGGGAGGAAGTACCCGAGGTCGATTCTGAATCGTTGGACGGCGTCTGGGACACCTTACAGAAGCTGTCGAAGATGTCTTTGGAAGTTCCGAATGACGCACCGTGGACTTGTGCGAAAGCACAAGAGTGGGACTCGATGTCTCTGGGGCAATTTCTAAACGACCCCGCGCACAACCTAGGCAAACCAGCACTCGCAATGCTACGAATACTTTTCATCGGTTTGTTCACCGTTGAACTGTCTGAGATTTCTCTTCTATATGTTCTGTTTCAGATTGCCGCTTCGGGCAACGACATCGAATTGCAAATGAAGGTGGAGGGCGGCGCGGAACAAGACATGGTCAAAGGCGGCATGATAACAGTCGCCGAGAAAATGCGCGAGAAAATTGAGGAATTGAACAAAGAGAACCTCAAAAAGAACCTCAGAGAGAACTTGGAGGGAAGCTCGAAAGAGTCATGCGATTGGCTCTTGCTTTCATCGCCTGTTCGACAAATCACGCAGGACGACACCAGCGTCACAGTCACCTCAGACAAAGCCACCATCAAAGCAAAACGCGTCGTCGTCGCAGTCCCGCCAAATCTGGCAAACGACATCGATTACATCCCGCTACTTCCCTCTACGCGGATGGAACTGCTCAGGCATATGCCGGCCGGTCAGTGCACGAAATTCATCACAGTCTACAGCGAGCCATTCTGGCGAAAGAGAGGCTTGAGCGGTGAGGTTACAGCGCCGGATGAGTTTATCCAAATGACTCTGGACACATCGCCGCCGGGAGAGGGAGTGGGCGTATTGATGTCGTTTGCATTTTCAAAAGAGGCAATGCAATTGGCCGAAATGCCAGCTGAGACGCGGTACAAGCATGTGATTACCGCGATGGCAAAACGTTTCGGACTAGAGGCGGTGAAGCCAATTCATTACTTTGAGTACGACTGGTCGAAAGATCGCTGGACCCGCGGATGCCACGTCGCTCATTTGGCACCAGGAGTGATGACTTCCTACGGACACGTCATCAGGCAGCCATTCGGTCTCATTCACTGGGCGACTTCCGAATCATCTCCACTATGGAACGGCAACATAGACGGCGCTGTGCGCGCTGGAGAGTACGTTGCAAGGGAATTAATCGGCTGAGGAATAGGCATGGGAAAGGACAAAGACGAAGATAGGGTGATTAAGACTTCGTTTCCGCAGCAGGTGTTGGAGTTGGTGACACAGGTTCTTTCAGCAATTGATCGACGCTAAATTTTCCTGGACCGAGTGCAATGAGCAGCAAGAAACCACCGGCAGATCCGAACGCTTGCAAGAAGTTCATCGCCTCACGCGCTTGCAGACCTGGTTCCACTCCCCAGAATTGGTGCGTTACGCATGCCATCACCATCGTGTAGAAGATACACATCCACGCCATGTACTTGGTCGCGTAACCAATGAAGATTGAGATACCGAGCACAATCTCAGCAGCAGTTGTCGCCGCCAAAAGTGGTGCTGACAAATTCATCGCGACCGGATACAACATCGTCAGCTGATCGTTCCAGCCAGCCACATTGAAAAACGCTGCCCAAAACATCGACATGCTCAGAAGAAAACGAGCATAAAGCGCCAGAAGAGAAGTGTATTTATCCATGATTCAACTGCCCTCTGGAGCAGGACTAGCTAAAAACTCTTGATTGCTTTCAGCAGAGTCTTGGTCTCTTCGAGCGGATACTCCTCGGACTTCGTACATTGACCTTGCACAATGACTGCTGACTGACCGGATTTCGGCATCACACAACCAATAAACTGAGAAAACTTCGGCCCTGCGTTTTTGCTCAAACCAACTGCGTAGGCCATGTCCTCACCAGCGACTGTAAGTTTGCCCTTGTTCTGAATCGAAATTGGCGACGAGGGCTTCGTGGCAGCTCCAGTGGGGTTCGGAACCGTTGGAAGACCTTTCTCCGAGTATTCGCCGACAACCATATCGGTGGTCATGTCTTTCCCGCCGCTGGGCATTTTCAAGAGAGTAACGTTGATATCAGCCTTATCGTTGCTCAGTATGGCGACGCTCATCGGACCGAGCGGAAGCGCCATCGTAAATTTCCATCCTGTCGGCAACGGATCTTCGAACTTCGCAATCGTATCTACGGTAGCTCTAACCTTCGCGGGATCAGCAAGCTCCTTAGCAGCAGACCATATAAACCAACTAACCGTGCCGAGTATGGCGACAATCGAAATCGTCCCAACAATCATCACACCAATCAGCACTTTGACCCAGGTCGCCAGCCCCTTTTCGTTGCGGGAGTAGCTACCGAATTTGGTGCGCATGTATCGACCGGCGTGATTTCGAGCTGTCATAACTATCCTTCTCTTGCTTGGTGCTTGTACATGGACGCCTGATTCATTGTACTTGGTTATGCCATCACATTTGGTGGGTGTGGTGGATTTTGTGGGTTCGGCGGATGCGGAGGGATCTGCGGATTTCCACCGCCCTGCGGTCCGTGCGGATTAGCTCTCACTGCATGAAGAGCCTCTCTCATCTCATCCATCGTTTGATAGCGATGCGCTGGATTTTTTGCCAGACACTTCATGATGAAGTGATCGATTCCAGCAGGAATATTAAGCTCAGGTCTTGCTTCGCGCAGAGTCTTCGGCGATTCATTGATATGCATCATGATGGTTTGCACCGCGGTATTCCCTAGCAGAGGCGGATCACCAACAATGCACTCGTACATGACACAACCAACAGAATATATGTCCGACCGAGCATCCAGTTTCGTCCCCAAGCCCTGCTCAGGGCTCATATATAGCGGGCTTCCGATGAGATCTCCTGTTCTGGTCAGTTCTTGCGCACTCGCGCCTTCTTCACCTTCACCAGTCATAATCTTGGCAATGCCGAAGTCGACAATCTTGATCATGTCGCGACCATCTTCGGTTTGAGTCAAAAGAATGTTGCTCGGCTTCATATCCCGGTGAATAACCAGGCGTTTGTGCGCATGCGAAAGCGCGTCAAGCACCTGATCAAAAACAGTGAAGAAGCGCTGTGGATGCATGCCACCACTTTCCTTGAGCAACTGTTCGAGATTGACACCCTCAATCAATTCCATAACCAGATAGGGAATCTTTCTTCGCTCAGTGATACCAAAGTCGGTGATGCTGACGAGGTTAGGGTGTTGAAGCGCCCCAACGGCCTTTGCTTCATGTTTGAAACGCTCAACAGCCATTTGCTGCCGCGCAAATGTTGGATGCAGGAGTTTGATCGCCAGTTTTTGCCCAGTGTGAATATGCTCACCGCTGTAGATAATGCCCATCCCGCCCTGGCTTAGCGGAGCGTTCAATTTGTAGTGCTTCGGCAGATCGATGTCATCAAGACTGTCGGGATCTCCTTCCCGGCCCAGGTCGTTTATGCCCGCGACAAGTGTCAGATCTTCCCGCGTCATAGCGTCTAAAGTGCGAAGCCTGCGCTCGGGAATGTGGAAATTGATAAGTGTTTGAGCGAGCAGGGAAGATGTCACCGCTGCATCCTTCTTCAAGGTTTCAGGAGCGTTTTCATAGTGATGCAGTGAATATGCCAAGCGTCTGCGATCGATTACGAAGTCCCACATCGCCATCAAACCATCAAGCCCTTCGAGCCCCTTCGGTACTTTGAACTCGGAGAACTGAGGCACGGCCTTAATCAGAACACGTGCGTCGACAACGAGCGCAATCAGAATCGAAGCAGCCCACAAACCAAAGGCGAGATAACCATTGAGCGCGATGCCATTGAGAATTCCAGCCATCCAATCATTACTTACGATTGCATAGTTGTACGAAGCGTGGTCGATGATGGACACAGCCAATCCGACAGCAGCGCCGATGGCTGCTACCTTCCAGCGGGTCTTGAAGAAAAAACCAAACCCGATTCCAGCCGCAGCCAGAGATGACCAAATCAGGTGGCCGGATACCATTCGTCCATTCACAACTTCAGCTGTGGGCAGCCAGGCGAGTTGCCCGACCGCAGCGCCGTACTTGTGCGCCGCGGCGTATTCGAGACAGGAGAAACCAGCTCCCAGTGCTGCTCCGGCAAGAATGAAATCAGTCATTCCCATCGTGAATGTACTGAACTTTCTGCCCACAATTAGCAGCACCACAAGCGGTACCAGCTTGATCACTTCTTCGATCGCTGCCATTGCTATTTCTGTTCCGCCACGACCTAGGAAAGCCAACGCTGTGACCACAACGTGGGAGACCAGGACAGCAATGCCAGTCATGAATGCGCCCCACAGGAAGAGCGACAACATGCGGCGCAAAACAAGTGTGCGAGTAAAGCTGCAAATGATGGAGAGAATCGCGAGAACTGCCAAATTGAAGGCAATAGCGGAGAGAATACTAGGACCAATTTGCGACCAGGCAAACAATATATAGAAGCCAATGCCTAAGTAGATGACCAAGAGCCGCAGAGACCAGGGCTTCACGCCCTGACTGTCCTGCTTCGCCTTCTTCTGAGGCGGCGCCTTACTTAAAGTACTCCGGCGGCGGCGGTTCTCTGTCTTTCTGCAGATTGCTCTTCGGCTCAATCAAAGTCGAGCGTCCGACCTTCTTAGGGTCTTTGGTCGGATCGATTTCTTCGGGCTGAGTCTGCGGTTGCTGAGGCGGTTCCGGCCGGGCAGGCGGCTGTGCGGGCGGCTGTGCGGGCGGCTGCGCTGAAGCAGGCAATGGTGGTGGAGAAGGTTGGTTCGCCGACATTGGGAAACCTGGGGTAGGGTTCGTGGGTGCAGGAAAACCAGGTGCCGCGTCAGGCGGTACGGGAAAACCTTGCGCCGGAGGCTGACTTGCAGGCATCGGGAAACCTGGAGTCGGATTTGTTGGTGCAGGAAACCCCGAAGGTGGAGTCTGATGCGGCGGCAAAGGAACGCGCTGACTAGGGCTCGTCGGCACGGAATCGGGCGGTGCTGGCAATCCCTGAGGAGGATACTGGCTCGTTTGCTTTGGAAAACCAGGCGCTGGTTCGCTCGGCTCGCTTGGTTGATTCAGAAAACTTGCCGGCTGTTTATCCATCGCATCCAAGATTCCGGAAGTGAAATAGGTTGGCTTCAACGGATCTGGAGTTTCCTCGTCAGATACCTGCCCTGATTTTTGCTCATCTGGCCCCTCAAAACCAGGTTTCGAAACACTCTGGTCGGTTTTCTTCGAACCATATGTGATTTTGCGAACAGCCATATTGAGCTGCAGATCTTTCTTTTCCTCTTCCTTCTTAGAGTCCTTCTTAGCGTCTTTTTTCGGCGCTTTCTTGTCAGGTTTAGACTTCTCTGCTTTGGGCTTCTCTGCTTTGGGCTTCTCTTCTTTTGGCTTCGGCTCAATCTGTGTCTTGGAATCGATTTTCTTCTTCTCGATTTTTGTCTTGGAGTCGACCTTCGTCTTCTCAACCTTGGTTTTGGAAAACGATTTGGTCGCTTCCAAACTTCTCTCCCCAAGCCCAATACCCAGCACGCCTTGATCGAACATAGTTATAGCTAGCTCGCTTGCAGACATAGCGCGTGTACCTTCAACCGCAATACCGCCATCTGCATCCGGCACCTGGCCCGAAACCTGAGTGACGTCCTGCCCTGAATTCTTTACCGTCACCAGGTCTTTGTATGCCAGGCGGTATCGCGCTGTTTCCCCCGCGCCAGGATCGATGAAAGAAGAAGGGTCGGCGCCCTCCGTTTTTCCAGTCAATTTCTTGCCCGGGAGCAAGGTCAAGACCAACGCCGCGAGCCCTGCGCCCAGACACGAAATTGCACCCAGGTCAGTGACCCAGTATCCAACATGCATTAGACAGTATTCGGAAGGCACAGGTGCTCCTCAGTCGAGCGCTAGTATCGGAATGACCTCTGTTTGAATAGGTTGCCCAAAAACGAGCACCTCATCATCACCTACGTATGCGTCGATTTCACTACGCACGCCAAACTCTTCCAGGTAAACGCCGGGTTCGATGGAAAAGCCGGTGTGAGCAATGATTTCTCTTTCGTCCTTGGTTTCCAAATTGTCGATGTTCGCACCGTTGGCATGAACTTCCGTGCAAATAGAATGCCCTGTGCGGTGGACGAATTTGTCGCCGTAACCACGGTCGGTAATGTAATTGCGAGAAACGTCATCGACCTGATAGCCGTGCACTATGTGCTTGCCGGAAATCCTTTCTGAAACATACGCAAGCGCTGCATCGCGGGCACCGCGCACTACTTCAAAAATATCGACGTACTTCTGGGGAACTGTTTCGCCGACGAAACCGGTCCATGTAATGTCAGCATAAATCGCGTTGTGCGGCGCATTCAACTTGGCCCATATGTCGAGCAAAACGAAGTCACCCTTCTTGATTTCACTGAAAGAATCTTTGTTTGGTTGATAGTGAGGAAGCCCACTATGAGAATTGACTGCCACTATGGGAGGTGACGAAGTGACCATACCGTGCTCTTCATACAACTGGCAAATGTACTGTTGCACCTCGTACTCATTGACAGCCTTGCCGGCGCTAATGCGTTCTTTGATAAATCGAAAAGCGGCAAATATGAACTTGCGCAGATTCTCCGCTGCGGTCACGTGGCTCTTAAGTTGTTCGTCACTCCAGACAGCTTCGAACTTTTGAACGAGGTTTGCTGAAGTTGAAACCTCAGTTCCGGCAGAACGAACAAGCTCAACAATGCCGCTGTCCACGCGGGAAACATACGGAATATGATTCATCGGCGAATACTGCATTGCCACTTCTTTCACGCCACCCAAAGTTTCCTTGAGCACGCTCTCAAGCTGCTTCCACCCAAGGTAAACGCGCTTCTCACCGGGCAAAGAATCAAGCGCGTCCATTTCGATGCGATGCACGATTTTGATAGGCTCGCCAGATTTGGGTACGAAGTAAAACCACCGCCGCGTGAAGTGGCCCTCTTGCAGTTGCAGGATGCTCAGCGCCAGGGGATCGTTGTCGTGAAAGAAATAGAAGAGCCAACCGTCCAACTCTTCTTCTTGAATGGCAGCCTGTACCGCTTTGAGGTCGAAATGTTTGTCGCCTTTTGCCGCATCAGTTTTCTTGGCCACACTCGCCTTCATGGCGCCCCCTTGTCAATCGCGACTTAATCTAAATAGATTGGACTTTAATCTACAAATGATAGTTTAGATTGCCGTGATGCGTGCATGATCTTGATTGAAACCATATGTGAATCCGCCCATTCGAATTTAACAGGGCTGTATTTAATTGGAGGCTCTATGTGGGAAAAACCCAGCTACGAAATCGTTAGCGCCGGCGCTGAAGTGACAGCCTATATTCACAAGAGGTAAGCGTGCGCCTGATTGTCCTGGGAACAGGCGCCGGTGGCGGCTGCCCGCAATGGAATTGCGGCTGCGAAAATTGCAATTTTGCAAGAAACAACCCCGAGAGCGCGCGCACGACCGACTCTCTGGCATTCGCATATGAAGAGAACGGAAGAACGGCCTGGGCTATTGTCAATCCAGGGGTGGATCTCAGGCACCAGTTGGCGCGGCACCCTGAGCTACAACCACCGATAGGCGGGGGCGTCAGGGACACTCCGATAGGGTCGGTGATTCTCACGGATGGCGAGCTTGACCATACAATGGGCTTGATTAATCTGCGTGAGGGCTCGCGGCTGAAAGTTTTTGCGACCGCAGCAGTTCTCGATTTAATGGAGACAGCCTTCCCAATCAAGGCAGTTCTTAGAAACTACGCCAACCTTGAATTCTGCACAATTGTGCCTGGGGTTCCTTTCATGTTGGGCGACTCGGTAAAAGTAACCGCGGTGGGGCTCAGCGACAGACAGCCAAGGTATGCATCGGAACACTCGCATTCATCAACTGCCGACGCAGTCATCGGTTTAAAGTTCGAAGACAAGGTTGAAAGCTCGAGCGCGAATGAGGTAGAGATAAATGGCGTAGAGGCGCGTTGCACGCGCTCACCGGATACAAGTGCAATCGCATACGCGCCGCAAATTGGCACCTGGGACAAGTCAGTGGATTCACTGCTCGAAGGCTGCGAAGCCGTGCTTGTTGACGGTACGTTTTATACATCGCACGAATTGCAATCACTCGGGGTCAGCGCTGGTTCAGCCGAAACCATGGGACATCTACCGCTGAGCGGACCGAACGGCATCTTGGCAAAACTTGAAAACGTGAAAGCAAGGATAAAACTCCTTACTCATATCAACAACACCAACCCTATTTTGCGCGATAATTCCACGGAAAGACGGGCGGTCGAAAACGCCGGGGTCAAAATTGCAGTAGACGGCATGTCGATTTGCAGCGGCTCAGTCTACGCGCCCAGTTGTTCGACAAGCCTCTCGACCGAAAAAGTTGGGGATAAACTTCGTGATTGATTTACAGACGAGCCGTCAGCTTCTGAACGAAGAGCAATTTGTCGAGCGCCTGAAACATATCGGCGAAACAAAGTATCACGATAAGCATCCTTTTCATGCACGCATGCACGAAGGTTCATTGAGCAAAACCGAGATGCAGCGCTGGATTGCTAATCGGTTTTACTATCAAAAATGCCTGCCAATCAAAGACTCCTTGGTTATGTCAAAACTTCCAGAAAGAAGCGACCGAATACGGTGGAGAGAACGTATCGTCGACCATGATGGACGCACCGAAGATGATGGCGGAATACTCGCCTGGTTGAGGTTTGCGGAAGCCGCCGGAATCAGTCGCAATGAGCTTATTGAAGGCAAACACTTCCTTCCTGGAGTTGTATTCGCCGTCGATGCTTATGTCAACTATTGTCGCAACAACGAATGGTGGCTCGCCGTTGCGTCATCACTGACGGAAGTCTTTGCACCTACACTGGTAAGTTATCGAATAGAAGTGATAGAGCGCCATTACCCCTGGATCAACGCGGAAGGATTGACTTACTTCCGCAATCGCTTGAGTCAGGCGCCACGCGATTCGCAACATGGACTTTCGCTGGTGTTGTCTGCCGCTGATACATATGAGAAACAAGATCTGGCGCTGAAAGCGGTGGAATTCAAATGCGACGTTCTGTGGTCAATGGTTGATGCGATTCAAAATGGTGAGCGGTGAGTAGAATGGCGGACGGTCTAGATAACATTGTAAAAGAGTCTGTGCTCCAGCTTGCGCCTGGCGTTCGCCTCAAGGACGATGAGACCAGAGAAGCAAAGCTACTGCTTATGCCTGAATGCATCGTGAAACTCAATCACTCTGCGACGGAAGTCTTGGAACTCGTGGACGGCAATCGAACTATCGAGAACATTTACTCTGAGCTTGCTGCGCGCTACGAAGACGAAACGCTACACAAGGATCTTGCCGAGTTTCTCATGGACGCCCTTTCACGCGGCTGGATTGAGCTAAAACAGTGAACGTTTCCAACCCATACACGCTGACGATGGAATTGACGCACCGTTGTCCGCTGCAATGTCTTTATTGCTCCAATCCTATGGAACTCGTTAGCAAAGACAGCGAACTCAGTCTCTTAGAGTGGATTTCGGTCATCGACCAAGCGGCAAAACTGTCGGTCGTTCAGGCAAATCTGACTGGTGGAGAACCTCTCGCGTATTCTGGACTGCCGAAGATAGTTCAACGATTGAAGAAACACGACATCTACAGCAATCTGATCACAAGCGGAATCGGGCTAACCGAAAGTGCTCTCGAAGAACTAATTGAGTGCGGGCTGGAGAGCATTCAGATCAGCCTGCAATCAGCAAAGGGCAGGACGGCAGAACTCATAGCAGGCTGGAATGCTCAAGAGCAAAAAATTGCCGCGATAGAATTTGCTGTTAGGTCCAAGATACCTGTGGCACTAAATGTAGTGCTGCATAGACACAACCTCGGTGAGGTTGCAGAAATCATCGACCTTGCCGTGCAACTTGGCGTAAGGCGGCTCGAGCTAGCGAACACACAGTTCTACGGTTTCGCTCTGGCAAATGCTGAAAACCTTTTGCCAACTCAAAAACAAATGGACGATGCTCTTTCAATTTACGATACGAAAAAGAAACAGCTCAACGGAAAATTGCAATTGAGCTGGATAATCGGCGATTACCTGGAGAGTTCTCCAAAACCATGCATGGGCGGCTGGGCAAGCCAACACATTGTGGTTTCTGCAGACGGAACCGCATACCCATGCCTCGCCGCCAATGCAATCAAAACACTGACTTTTCCATCTACAAAAGAACGCACTCTCGAATGGATCTGGAAAGAGTCTCCATCATTCAACGCATTCCGCGGTTTCGATTGGATGGTCGAACCCTGCCGCACCTGCGAATTTCGCGAAAAAGACCTGGGCGGCTGCCGCTGCCAATCGTTCTTACTGACCGGCGACGCTACACAAGCAGATCCAGTTTGCAAACTTTCTCCACACCATCATATTGTCGAAGAAACAATCTCCAAAGCAGAAACCTCTAAGAAGGAATTGATTTACCGCCTGTGATCGTGGGGGCCCGTTGCACGCCCCCTTCTTTCGTGGGGGCGCGTTGCACGCCCCCTTCTTTCGTGGGGGCGCGTTGCACGCCCCCTTCTTTCGTGGGGGCGCGTTGCACGCGCCCTTTTTTGCCGGCTCGAAACTGTCGCTACACTTTCTCCGGCATTTCGCACACCCAGTCACCTCGCCCAATCGCCTCACTCGTCGGGTACACTAAAGATTCAACTGGAGACAATCTATGGACGTAGAAGGCAGCAAAATCAATCAATTTCTCGCCGCACCGAAATTCGCAGTAGCCGGCGCATCATCAAACCGTCACAAATACGGTAACAAAGTTCTGCGATGCTATTTGCAAAACAATCGCCAAGCCGTACCTATCAACCCGAATGAAGGCGAAGTGGAAGGTTTGATTACCTATCCTTCTTTATTGGATTTGCCCGAGCCGATTGAAGCTGTTTCCATCATCACACCACCTGCGGTGACAGAAAAAGTTGTCGACGATGCGATAAAAGCTGGCGCGAAACATCTATGGATGCAGCCTGGCGCTGAGAGCAAAGCCGCCATCAAAAGGGCGGAAGAAGCCGGACTCAATGTAATTCACGGCGGCGCCTGTGTTCTAGTAGTCCTCGGATACCACGAGTTCTAAATCCCAAAGCGTAGGGGCGCGTGCAACGCTCCTTAAGCGTAGGGGCGCATTGCATGCGCCCGAATACCAGCGCAGACAATGCGCAGCGACAAACCTGTCGACGCATGGCTTCGCCTCTGCATAACCGGGCGCGTGCAACGCGCCCCCACAATAACTAGTTAACTTGGCTGGCTTCGTCGAGCACTTGAATGAAGCGCTGGCGGAAGATTGAGAGAATGCCGCGCAAATGTTCTTTCGGGCATTCGCACACTACATTGCCGACGCCCTTTGCAAAAAGGTTGGTCAGTTCAGTCATATCGACCAAACAAGTATCGTTGGGATCGTTGAGGGCTTCCTCCAACCACGACACAGGTGCGGAAAGAAAGACTCTTTCCCGCTGAGTCATCGGATTATTGAGTTCTGCCAATGTTCCTTGCGGCGTCAAAAGCCAAATCTTGCCGGTAACGATTCGGTAGGCAGGAAACTCCTGCAGCGCCGTGTCATTGGCATGTTTCTGGAAAAATTCCAAACCATTCTGAAAACCTTGCAACTCAGACGCCAGCCACATCAGTTTTTCGTCGGTTACTTTTCCGCGCAACAACGGCAGAGCCCGCGCCAGAGCGTCAGGCAACGAAATCTCTTTGTTTGTGATTTGTCTTTTGAGGTCTTGCAAGGGATCTTGCTCCATTACTAGGGGCCCGGGGTGGAAATATCGGCTTGAAGCACCGCCAGTCAGGCTTCAAAGGGGATAACGAGAGAGACGCACACGAGTATAGATTCTTAGCTAGGTATAAGCCAGATCACTGGCTAAAAACCTAATAAGTTTCTCTTAGTTGCTTAGTAAGGTGTATTTGTTGACGTGTATTGGCCTTATATGAAAAGCTTAGCAAAACCAGATGACATCCGGTAGATCTGCCGGGTCCATCTGCTGGTAGCATCGGCTGGCAAGACTATAGGAAACTCACTCAATCCAATGACCAGCGCGCCAATCACAACCGCCACACCGGCAAAAGAAGACCTCAAAGCCATAATCGCTCCGATTAAAGAAGAGCTGGCTATAGTCGAAACGTGGCTGACCTCCAATCTCATTGACGACAACCCGTTTGTCGGCGAACTGCTCACCCAGGTTTTTCAGTCTGGTGGAAAACGAATTCGCGTGGCGATTGCACTTTTGGGCTCTAAAGCCAGCCTGATTGAGGGTCGCGAGCTCGGTCGGCTCAACATTATTCAAGCCGTTCTGACGGAACTGATTCACACAGCCAGCCTCGTCCACGACGATGTCATTGACTCCGCCTCGCTCAGGCGCGGTAAAGAAACCGTCAACAAACGCTTCAATGACCGACTGGCTGTGCTCTTAGGCGATTTGCTCTTCGCCCAGGCGTCTATCTGCCTAGCCAGAATCATGAACCCGGTTGTAGTTGGCATCTACGGACAGGTGCTCGGCGACCTCTGCGCAGGTGAAATTAAGCAAATGCGCAGCCAGTTCAACACCGAAGTGAACTGGGAAGGCTATGTCAACAAGTCGATCGCCAAAACGGCATCCCTGTTTGCCGCAGGAGCCCACGCCGGAGCAATCCTTAATGCTGCGCCGGACGAAGTAGTCCAGGCTCTCAAAGACTATGGCGTCAACCTGGGTATATGTTTCCAGATTGTCGACGACCTGCTGGACATTACCGGCGAAGCGACTGAACTCGGCAAACAGCCGGGCAGCGATCTCAGAGCGGGTGTTGTCACAGCGCCGGCGCTCTACATTCTCGAGAAAAATGACGATGCAGCAAATCGGCTGCGCGAATTGATCAAGACCAGACAGATAGTTTCGGACGAAGGCTCAGAAGAGGGCATCGCGCTCATCAAAGCCAACGGCGGCGTCGAAGCCACCGTCAAACTCGCCGGTCACTATGGCGATCTGGCCAAACAATCGTTGAGCAAACTTGCTCCTTCAGATGCTAGGGACTCTTTGGAGAACCTCATTAATTACGTGCTTGTAAGAACAAAATGAGATGACATCCGCGCATCAATCTAAAGACGCAAACGCTTCCAATCTTCTGCCGGTCAACCTGAACGTAGATGGACGGAATGTACTGATTGTCGGCGGCGGAAAACGTGCGCTCAAAGAGATCAGCAGATTCATTGATTACGGCGCGAAGGTTGAAGCAATTGCACCTGTTTTTGCCAGTGAGATTGAAGAGTTAAAACTCTCGCACTCCAATCGTTTGACTCTGATAAAGAGAGAAATGGGCGTCAGAGATTTCGAACGCATTCACTCCGGTCATTTCTTTATGGTCGTGACGACCGGCGCGGACGCAGATGAGAATGAAAGGATTTTGGAAGCTGCAGCGGAAGCGAAGATCTTGAGCGCATCCGAAGATTTCAACGCTAACTGCGACATTGTCTTTGGTCAATCGGTGAAGCGTGGACATTTGAAACTTGCAGTATCGACCGATGGAATCAGCCACGCACTGGAAAGAGCTCTGATTGGAAGATTGGAAGGGGTGCTGGTAAACGATATCGATAACTACGTTTTGTTTCTCAATTCCCTTGCGGACAAATTAAAGAAAACTGCGCAAAACCAGGCGTTTTCAGAGGAGCAAAAACAAGGATTTCTTCGAGAGCTGGCAGAGTCGGAAGACATTTATCGTGCCGTCAGTCGCGGAAACTTCGATGAGGCGCGACGTTTGACCGATCAAATTTTAAGCGGAACACATCAGGAGACAGCATTCTAGAAATCAGCATTCAAAATGTAGGGTCGACGCCATGCGCCGACCGATAAGCGAAAACAACAAAAGGGAAACCCGGCAACACGTGAACACTGAAAGCGAAAAGACAGAGCAAAAGCCGCAAACAAGCGTCAAGAATGTGCTTGCTTCGGTCAAGCTCACCATTTTTCTGATGTCTCTCACAGCTTTGACCGTGCTGATCGGCGCCTGGTGTCCGCAAGAATCGGCCAACGGAAAGGAAAAAGTCGTCGAGCAATTCGGAGCGGAGACTGCAAAAGTGCTTTCGCAGCTCGGAATCACGGACATTTATCACAGCCCGTGGTTTCTCTCTCTTATCGCAATGCTCACACTCAACATGATCGCGTGCAGCTTCATGAGAGTCTTTCCTCGCGTCAAATTATTGAACAAGCCGCTGCCATTTATCGGCGGAAAAGAAATCGGAAAGCTTCCGGTCAATACTTCCGTCGTCATCACAAAAGATGAAAAATCCGCTTTAGCAGCCATTGCCCTGAAGCTCGCATCGAAGGGATTCAAAGTCTCCACCAACGGAGAACGCTTGCTTGCAGAGTATGGAAAATACGGAAGGCTAGCCGCAACAGTCACACATATAGGACTGCTCACCTTGCTCGTCGGAGTAACCATCACGTCCTGGACTGGCTTCTCTGGTTTTCAACCGGTTCTTCTCAACTCACACCTCGATTTCCATGAGTCCGAACACTCAAAACTCTGGATTGGAAAATTGCCCGATTGGACAGTTAGAGTGGATGAAACGCGAAGAGAAGATCACCCGACTGGTGATGCCAAACAATGGTTTTCGAAACTAACCGTAATAGATAAGAACGGAAAGGAAGTAAAAACCCAGGAGATCTCGGTCAACAACCCGCTCTCCTATGATGGCGTCGATATCTACCAGTCGAGCTGGGGTTTGGACCACATTATTCTGAATTTCAACGGCACCGAGCGCCGCCTCGATTTGCGTCCGATGGGCAAACTCTATGCAGCGTTTTTGCCCCTCGATCAAGACACGGTGATGCTTTTCTCCGTGAGAGCAGACGGCAAACCTATCAAGATTTTCGCAAAACGCCCGGATTGGGAAGGTCCGCGCATGCTCACCGAACTTTCCAAAGGTCACCCAGCCAAGCTAGGCCCGGTTAGCATCGCGCTCGTAAATACAATGGCAGTCACCGGCCTTCAATATAAGTGCGATCCTGGATTGCCCATCACTTATATTGCCTTCGGTTTCATCATAGTCGGTGTCCTAATGGCTGCAATTCCTCACAGGCACGTATGGGTCAGCCTGGAGAACAAACCTGCGGATGCAGACGCCGCTGCTGGTTCTGAATTCACAACCACGCCGCCGGCAAAAGTCCTCTATTTCGGAGGGCGCTCCGTCAAAGATAAAGTCGGTTTTGAAAGACTGATCCAACAGTTCCAACGGCAGATTAGAAGCGACTTTGGCGAACCGGAGATGGCACAAAGCGGCGATTCCAATCGTGCAACGGTTCCAAATTTAGACGCTGCCACGCAGGCAGAGTCTGACGAGCAGCAAAAGGGTTCACCCACCAAAACAAACAAGAAAGAGCTGGCGGCAAGCGCAACCGGCACTGGCAATACGGAAACGGCCCAAGGAGATAGCTAATGTCCGAGATGCAGATGGCACTTACAAACACGGCAGGGATCACATCTGTGATGTCCTTCTGGGTTTTCGCTGCCTCTAACGGATTCAAAAACCGCAAAGACTTACTCGTCAAAATCGCTTCTGGCGCGATGATTCTGGCATTTTTCCAATCCAGAGTTTTGAGTGTTCGGACTCATGGAAATCGAGGTGTGAGTTGAGAAGAACCGGTTGAAAACCAGAGAAGCCAGTC
>JYMV01018155.1_pt1 | contig 19603 bp, 17 predicted proteins | sample 338911 | NCBI WGS metagenome assembly JYMV01 (sample SAMN03354496, study PRJNA234377) | hydrothermal vent metagenome | biome: Deep sea; feature: Hydrothermal plumes at the Eastern Lau Spreading Center, Western Pacific Ocean; material: Seawater | place: Tonga | collected 2009 | depth 2000 m m
CAGTTCGTGACCACAGGTGTCTGCGGAGACCCTACGGCGGTTGGATCTGTTACCCATGTTCAGGTCGAGGTTGAGAGCTACGGCAGGGTCGAAATCAACCTTTTAAACCGCGAACAAGGTTCTTCTCATCAGGGGATGATGTCATGAAGCAGTGCTCCCTTGGGCGGACCGGTTTGCAGATTTCTGAACTGGTTTTTGGTGGTGGATTTGTCGGTGGAATTCTATTGCATGCCAGTGATGAAACTCGGCGCGATGCGATTCAATTAGCAATTCAGGCAGGTATCAACTGGATCGATACGGCTGCTTCATATGGAAACGGCCAGTCGGAGGAGGTGGTTGGCTGGTTGTTAAGTGAACTGCCGGATAAGGACCGTCCTCAAGTGTCCACCAAGTTCAGAGTCGATCCCCAAGGTGATGATTACACGGGACAGATTCGACGGTCGCTGGATCAAAGTCTACGCAGATTACAAATGACGTCGGTGCCGCTGGTTCAATTGCATAATCAACTGGGGAACGGTGATCAACAGCTTCCTCTCAACGAAGTAATGAGATCAGATGGCGTGCTCGATGCGCTTGACAGAATTCGGGCGGAAGGTCTGACAGATTTCGTCGGCTTTACGGCTTTAGGCGATGCCAATGCCTGCCGTGCAGTGGTTCAAAGCGGCCGCGTTGATACGGCACAGGTGTATTACAACCTCATCAATCCCAGCGCAGGATACGATATTAAGGCGAATTGGCACAGTGAGGATTACGCAGGCCTGCTCAACGCCTGTCATCAATTTGATGTTGGCGTGCTGGGTATACGGGTATATGCGGCCGGAATCCTTGCCAGTCGGGTACAGCATGGACGAGAGATACCGGTGACTCGAAATTCGGACTATGACAGCGAACTAAAACGGGCGGATATGATCCGTGACGTATTATCAGAGATGGGCGGGTCCGATGCTCAAAAAGCACTGCGTTTTGTGCTGGATCAGGACGCGATCCATGGCGCAGTAATTGGGCTCGCAGAATTGTCTCACCTGCAAGAAGCCATTCAGGCAACCCTAATGGACCCTATATCGAGTTCGATGACTGAGGCGCTGAAAAATCTTTGGAATCGAGATTACCAGTGAGAATTTTTGGTTCGATCGTTTAGTAGTGCCAGCCCGTTGTCTGCTACAGGGACATACCTGACTAAACTTGCCGTATTCAGTTAGCGGTATCGCGTTTGGGTTCACGAAGAAATAATGCAACCCCCGCAAACACCAGGGGCATCAGCGCCAGTACTCTGAGGGTGAGATCGAGATCCCACGCACGGTCGTAGGCGATAGCATACGGAATCGCACCAATCGAAGCGCCCACAATACCCACCATTTGTCCGACACCCTGGATACTGCCAAGATGCCGCCGTCCAAAATAGCGCGGCCATAGAAAGCCGAAAAATGTCATTGTGACACCGTTGTTAATGCCAAAAATAATTGCAAATACGACCGCACTGGGTAGGTCGCTGACAAAAGTAACCGAGACCAGGGACGCGACCATCACCAAAAGACCGCCGCAGAACATCCAGTCGGTGCGGAATTTATCCAGCATTTGACCCACAATGGGCATTGAGACCGCTGCTGTGATCCCAGTAACAGTAAACATCAGTGTGGCGGTCTGTGGCTCTAGGCCATGACTGGTCAATATGCCTTTAAAAAAAACATGCAGTGTGGTGACCAGCATGGACAATGCAGTCAGGCCGGCGGCGATGATATAAAACGTTGGAGTGCGCAAGGCCTCGCCCCGAGTCAGGCCCCAGATTTCTGGTTCTTTCCCGGACAATGAAGCAGTACTGCTATTTCTGTTGGCGCCATCGGGTTTAAGGCCGAGCAGTTCAGGTTTGCTGTGGGCCAAAAGCAGGATCGGTGGCAGAAATAATACCAGGGTGCTGATACCCAGCCATACCCACGAGGTTCGCCACCCGATCAGATCGATCAGCGACTGGCAGATCGGGGGGTGCATAGCCATAGACAGCGGAAATCCTAGCGACATGATGCCCAGCGCAAGTCCCCGCCTTTGATCGAACCATTGCGAGACCATGTTGACGCATGCCAGCATCAAAGAGCCCTGACCCAGAAAACGGAGAAAACCAAATGCAACAGCAAAGACAGCCCAGTCACGGGCCAGGCTAAAGAGGGTTGCTGTAACAGCCAGACCCACGATGACTAGAGAAAGAATTACAGTTGGACCATAGCGATCGAGCAATTTCCCCACATAGGGTAGGAGGAACGCGGCCAGGAAGGTAGCACCACCATAAGCGAAAGTAATCGCTGTCTGACGATTACCATCCATCCAGTCGGCGGCAAACGAAAAAGTCATTTCGCGGCTGATGTCTTCGAAATAAAGCCCAATCAGGTGCGACTGGCCAGGTCCAGTTCCGATCATGGCAAAGCAGGTGACTCCAAGAATTACCCAGCCATAGAAAAATCGGCGATTGATTACGTGAAACAGGGATGTTCGCAGCGAACTTAGCATTAAGGAGTCTATGTAAAAAAGACGGTGAGGGATTTAGAGTTGTGTGGCTGGACTACAGATCAGCGGCAAACAGTTGGAGTTCCCGTATAAGATCGTTAGGTACTTCCAGCGGTAGCATATGGCCCGCATGAGGAATATCTACACGCTGAACGTCTGCTATTCGGTGCATCAACTGAGTAACCACCTCGGCATCGTAGAAGACACGATCTTGAAGGCCCATCACGACAAGAACAGGACAGCTAATATCCTCATAGTTCACATTCCAGTCGGCAGTACCCATGTTGCTGAGCAAGTTGTAGGCGCCTGAACTCTTGTCCATAGGCGAGTACTCAGTGTCGCTCTGAAGAAAATTGCTTCGATTTGCAGCGAGCCATTCCGGACCCCAGATCAGCGGAGTCATGATATCTCCCATCAACTGTGCTCCACCGACGTCCATCGCCCGAACCACCGCATCATTGATCCACGCGATCCTGGGGCCAATGGTTCTCAGCGTATTCAGAAGCACCATGCCTGCTGCATCAACGCCGCTTAAGTGCGCCTGCAGTGCAAACAGGCCGCCTATAGACAGGCCGACGAAAACGGGTCGGTCAATCTCCAGGGTGTTTATCAGCTGTGATAAATCCCCTGAAATCAGTTGGTCATTAAGAACTGTGCCTTCCTGGTATGGGCTATCAGGCTGGCCGCGAAAATTATAAGCCAGTGTGCCGTAACCCGCATCACGTAGCGCGGGCCCCACTTCAGCCTGCCAGATATCAACACTGCCCGTAATCGGATTAACAAATACAAATGTCGGTGCGCCTGTATTAGCGGGGTGGCTGTGTTCGTAATAAAGCCCGTCGTTTGGGCCAAGTTTGAGCAAAGGCATGAGATTCAGTCTATGGCGGTGCGGGTTATCCGAGTAGGGTGTAGCGTTAGACAGGTTCGATCAAGCCGCGGTAACCAATGCCGCTCATGACGCATCTGTAGGATAATTTTCACTAAACATTATCGATGCAGGCATCATTGGACTACAAGCGGTCGATGAAAATGGTAGGACCAGTTTTGATTGTAGTTTTGTGCCAAAGTGTTAAATCACGTGGCGCTTATCCAGTTGGGGAACTGCGGTCGTGTACTTCGCCCCTGTGTCGTCGGTACAATAGGGTCTACTCATGTGGAATAGCCTGGCTATCGGGCTTTGAACGAAAGGACGGGGAATCAATGCTATGCGTTATGAGGCACCAGAAACAAAAGGTGAGGCGGTGTCTCTCCTGGCGATGGCGGAGGGAAGCGGCCGGGTCCTAGCTGGCGGAACCGACCTGTTGGTTCAGTTACGCTCGGGTGTGGTACAACCCGGTGTTGTCGTTGACATTAAAAAAATTGTCGAGACTCGCGAGATTACTGCGGAAAATGGCGGTTTTAGAGTGGGTGCAGCGGTGACAGGCGCCGAGCTTGATGAACACACAGCGCTCAAGAAGTTGTGGCCCGGCGTCGTAGAAGCGGTAGAGTTGATCGGTTCCACACAGATTCAAGGTCGTGCATCCATGGGGGGGAACTTGTGTAATGCCTCACCTGCTGCAGACAGCGTGCCGGCACTGATCGCAGCGGGAGCACGGTGCCACATTGCTGGGCCGGATGGGGAGAGAACCCTCCCAGTTGAGGAGTTTTGTACAGGGCCCGGCGTGACCAATCTACAAGCTGGGGAGTTTCTGGTTTCGTTTACGCTGCCTTCTAGGCCACCACATTCTGGGGATGCTTATCTCCGGTTTATTCCCCGAACGGAAATGGATATCGCTGTTGTTGGCGTCGGCGTCAGCTTAACGCTTGATTCGAATGGGATTTGTGTTGCTGCAAGGGTTGGTCTTGGTGCGGTTGCGGCAACCGTTTTATTAGTGACCGAAGCGGCAGACGCGTTAATTGGATCAAGCGTAGACGAAGGGGCTATTGACAATATGACATCCGCAATTCGTTCTGCTTGTCGCCCGATTGACGATAAGCGCGGTACGATCGCCTACCGCACACAAGTTTCTGGTGTACTGGCTGGTCGCACCTGTCGAATTGCATTACAACGTGCGGAGCAGAGTTGATGGCAAAAAAACACATTACTACGACCATTAATGGCGACCCTACCGAGTTTTTGTGTGATACCGAGCAAACGCTTCTGGACGTACTTCGAGACGAATTGCGACTGACCGGCAGTAAAGAGGGGTGTGCATCGGGTGATTGTGGTGCCTGTAGCGTAACGTTGGACGGACGTCTAGTTTGTGCCTGTCTCGTGCTCGCAGCCGAAATCGAGGGGCACGAAGTAACCACGATTGAGGGTATGGCAGTCGGTGATCAACTACACCCACTGCAACAAAAATTCCTGGATCACGCCGCACTGCAGTGTGGTGTGTGCACGCCGGGGTTTTTGGTAGCTGCAAAAGCTTTGTTGGATCGAAATGCTAACCCTACAGAGACAGAAGTGAGATACTGGTTAGCAGGGAACCTGTGTCGCTGTACGGGTTATGACAAAATCGTGCGCGCTGTACTGGACACAGCCACCGTAATGAGGGGATAAACATGGCTGCAGTAGAAAAAATATTTAATGACACGGTAACGGACCGAGAAACCCGGGATAAAACCTTGAAATGGGTGGGTACTCGGGCACCCAGGCCAGACGGTGTTGATAAAGTCACGGGCCGGGCAAAGTTTGGCGCCGACACGTATCTGCCGAACATGCTGTATGGCAAGGTGCTGAGAAGCCCGCACGCGCATGCTCGAATCAGGTCTATAGACATGTCCAAAGCACTCGCACTGCCGGGTGTCAAAGCAGCGGTGAACCGTGACGATTTTCCCGATCACCCCGAAGGGGCGGTACAGCCAGCCGGGGAAATGGTGATTAACTACCGGGACATGACCCGGAATATCATGGCCAGAGAAAAAGCATTGTACGAAGGCCATGCAGTCGCAGCAGTGGCAGCTGTCAATGAGCGTGTGGCACGTCAGGCGCTATCTCTGATTGAGGTTGACTACGAAATTCTGCCGCATGTGATTGATGTAGAAGAGGCGATGAAACCCGGCGCTCCGCTGGTACATGAGGACCTAATTACTGAAGGCGTTGAGCCCGCACCCGAGGAACCCTCAAATATTGCTAAACGTGTCGAATTCGGCCATGGCGATCTCGATGCTGGATTTGCGCGGGCTGATGTAATTATCGAGCGTAGCTTCAAGACACAACCAGTACACCAAGGCTATATCGAGCCACATGCCTGCTTGGCGAGTTTCAGTGAAGACGGTCAAGCTGAGTTGTGGTGCTCCACGCAAGGTCACTATGTCGCGCGTGGGCACTGCGCAAGGTTGCTGCAGATGGACGTATCAAAGCTCCGAGTGACGTGCTCCGAAATCGGTGGCGGGTTTGGTGGTAAAACTGTGGTCTACCTAGAGCCTGTGGCGCTGGCGCTGTCCCGTAAAGCATGCCAGCCGGTCAAGATGGTGATGACTCGTGAAGAGGTCTTCCGGGCATCTGGCCCAACATCTGGTGCAAGCATGGATGTGCGGATTGGGGCAACCAAAGATGGTCGTATCACCGCTGGTGAGGCCATTCTTAAGTTTCAAGCCGGAGCTTTTGCGGGGTCACCGGTCCCGGCGGCTGCCATGTGTGCGTTTGCACCCTATGATCTTGAAAACGTTCGGACCATCGGCTTCGATGTTTTGTCTAATCGACCGAAGGTGGCTGCTTACCGTGCACCCGGTGCACCGCTTGGCGAATATGCGGTGGAGTCAGTGGTTGATGAATTGGCGAAAAATCTCGCAATAGATCCACTCGAATTCCGTTTGAAAAATGCAGCTAAGGAAGGATCTGACTCATCGTATGGTCCTAAATTTGGTCCTATTGGGTGTGTTGAAACGTTAGAGACAGCCCAAAAGCACGACCACTATCTCTCAACTCTAAAACCTGGACAGGGTCGCGGGGTTGCGAGCGGTTACTGGTTCAATATCGGTGGACAGACATCAGCAACGCTTAATTTATGTGAAGATGGGTCTGTCGCGCTGGTGGTGGGAACCCCGGATATCGGGGGTAGCCGAGCATCACTAGCGATGATGGCAGCGGAATCTCTCGGGATAGAGTTGGACAAGGTACGACCATTGATCGGTGACACCAGTGCGTTGGGTTACAACATGCTGACGGGCGGTAGCCGAGTCACGTTTGCTGGTGGTATCGCGGTACACGGTGCTGCGGCGGACATGATTAACCAGTTGCGTGAGCGCGCTGCTGCGACCTGGGATGTTCCGATAGATGATATCGAGTGGCATGGCGGTCAGGCAGTGGCTGTGAATGGATACAAGGACCAGGAAGGTCCGATGGGGATGCTAGATATTGCAAAAGATATGGCCAAGAGTGGCGGCCCAATCGTCGGTCGGTGTTCCACCAACGCGCAGGGGGCAGGGCCAAGTTTCGGTTGTCACATCGTTGATGTTGACGTTGATAAAGAAACCGGGAAAGTGAGTGTTGCTCGATATACAGTGATCCAGGATGCGGGTAAAGCGGTTCATCCGAGCTATGTCGAGGGGCAATACCAAGGTGGTGCGGTCCAAGGAATTGGCTGGGCGCTGAACGAAGAATACATCTACGATAAAAATGGAAAAGTCGAGAACGCCGGTTTTCTGGATTACCGCGTACCGGTCTGTTCCGACGTGCCGATGATAGATACGGTAATTGTAGAAGTGCCCAATCCTACCCATCCCTACGGAGTACGGGGTGTGGGTGAGACGCCACTTGTACCTCCCTTGGCCGCGATCTCCAACGCGGTCGAAAACGCTTTGGACATACGCTTTACAGAATTGCCGATGTCCCCACCCCGGGTGCTTGCTGCGATCGAATCAGCAGGCTGAGGATAACAGTGGGACTGATCGTCTGAGCAATTGAGTTGAATGGCTAGAATTGTTCTTACAGGCAACCTGAGGTTGTATACCGAGGGCGTAACGGAGTTGGAGTTGGAAAGTGGATCTATACGAAGTCTGATCCGAGAACTCCGTCGTCGATATCCCGATATACCAGAAGATATTGAAGATGAGTTGGCAATTTCAATAGATGGCGTACTTCATCAGGATGACTGGTTCGCAAAAATTGGACCAGACAGCGAGGTCCATTTACTACCTCGCATAGCTGGTGGATAGCGTGGATTCTGTACAGTCAAAAAACTCTAGCTCGATGAATCCCACAAAATGATCCCTTTCGCTCCATGCGTGTTGCCTAAGCAGTTCTGCAATATCGAGCGGTTGGTCGACGCGTTAACGATGCGAAATCTCGATGGTGTCGTTGTGTCTTCTCCTTACAACACATTTTATCTTTCCGGATTTAAGGGGATTGCCCACAAGTCAGATGAGCCACGCCCCTATGCTGTGGTTTTCTCGCGCCATCAACCGGATCACCCAATATTGGTAGTAGCCGACTACTATGTGGGGAGTCTGATTAGTCAACCCACCTGGATTGAGGATATCCGCGCTTTTCGGGCTGTGATGCTTCCACTGGATTTGCCGGCCCGAGAGGGTGATCTGGAGCGATTTCTCCCCAGAGGCATCAATGACACCGCATGGGCAGGTAATCTACGAGCCCATTACGCCAATAATATCGCCCAGTCTTGTCGCGAAGCGATGGCCGACCTCGGTCTGGGATCGGGCAGGGTCGCGTTTGACGATCTTCGTTTTGGCCAGCAACTGGGAATGGAAGCCGTCGAAGTAGTAGACGGGTACGACCCAATGATGTATGCCCGTTGTGTGAAGACTGATGTAGAGATTGAGCTCCTAAAAAGAGCAACCACTGTCAACGAAGAAGCGATCTGCCGGTCAATCAACGCTTGGTGTCGGGGGATGATGTGGCAGGAATTCAACCATGAATACCATAAATCTGTGATAGAGATGGGTGGCTTTGTGCGAGATCCTGGTGCGATGGTCTGGGGCCATCCCTGCGGTGGGGATCCGGCCGTGACATTGCATTCCAGGCTAGACGATTTTGTGATGGAACCGGGCATGAATATCTTATTTGACTGCCATGGGACACTAGATCTTTATTGTTGGGATGGTGGTAAGACCTGGGTGATTGATGGGGAGGCGACAGGTGACGCGAAACAGTATGCGAATGTTACTGCGGATGCCGCAACGGCGGTGATGGAGGCAATGCGTCCGGGGGTAACGATCAGCGATCTACAGCGAGTCGGTCGCGCAGTGTATCGAACAAGCGGAGTCGCAGGTGCTGACGACGTTTTGATATTTTTCCATGGCCTGGGTCTTAGTCATATGGAACTCGAACAGTTCGGTGTCGACGGCGTGCCTAACCATGACTGGCAGCTTGAAGCGAATATGGTAGTGCCACTCCATATCCTATACCCTGGAGATGAGCATCATCGTATTTGGATTGAGGAAGTGGTTCGAGTGACACCTGATGGCGGAGAGCCGTTTTTTAGCTGGGGCCTTGACCCCTTGATCACCGTCTGAGGGGAGTAATTCTCCGCGGTAGGAAATCGGGCGTCGGTTAGTTACCAGGTCCTGGTTCGACCATCACCTCCAGAAGTGACGGTCCGGTACTTTTGAGACTTTCCGAGAAACAGGCGATGAACTCGTCAGGTTCGTTTATCTGTTTCCCGGGAGTGCCAAGTGCAGTTGAAAGTGCTGCCATATCAATTGGTGGATCCTTGAAGTCCATACCAATAAACCGTTCGTCGCCATGAAAGGCAATGAGTCGCTCTTTTAGAATTCTGTAGCCTCTATTATTAAGGATCACAAAAGTGATCGGTAGCTGCAGATGAGCTGCGGTCCACAGCGCCTGTGGGCTGTACATGGCACTGCCATCGCCAATTATTGCAACAACCCGTCGATCCGGCTGAGCCAGCTGGACACCGATAGCAGCCGCAATGCCCCAGCCGATACCACCACTGACCATGCCGAAATAGCTATAGCGATCGCGCAAGGGCATAAAGTCGAGCAGCGACTTGGCGGCGGTAAGGCCCTCATCAACCACAATACAGTTCTCTGTGAGTTGGCTGCTTAACGTCATCATGAGCCATTGTGGTTCGATAGGATGGGTATTAGCATCCTCAGCGGCTTCCTGAATTCTTGTAGTCCGATTTGTTGACCAGTTAGATAATGTTAACGATTCCATCCTTGCAGATGCTCGATCTTTCAGATTTTGTCCGCCTCGCTGAATCAGGAGAGGTACCAGTGCGCCCAGCGTTTCACCGACATCGTGGCGAAGGGCAAGTTTTGCGGGATAGTTTTTCCCCATTTCCCAATCTCGAAGGCCGATCTGTAGGATTTCAAGCGCTGGAGGCAGTGGATCAGTGGGACTCCAGACAGACATCTGCAAAATGTCACAACCGATTGCAAGCATCAGATCGTAGGGTGCCAAAGCATTCCTGACACGCTGCTGATCCCGGGTAAGACTTCCCATAAAAGCTGGGTGCTCAGAGATAAAGTGGGCGCCACTGGGCACTGTCTGCTGGTAGACAGGCGCGCCAAGAGCCTCTGCTAGGTTGGCTACCTGATTTTGCGCATCGCTGGAGACTATTTCGCTACCAGCAATGATTACGGGGTTGTTTGAAGCAAGGATCGTGTTAGTCAGCTGTTCTAAAGCGCTTTCAGATGGTCGTCCTACCGTATCAACACGGGTGGGAACGCCGAGTTCGACCTGGCTTTCCTGATTGAGAATATCGCCGGGTAGAGAAAGAAATACCGGGCCAGTTGGGGCTGTAGTCGCAATCTTTGCGGCTCGGTGAATGACCCGAGGCATATCTTCAATACGAGATATTTCGTGTGCCCATTTGACCACGGGTCGTGCCATGTCGATCATCGGCCCGTACAGCAGGGGCTCGGTCAACCCGTGGCCTTGTTCCTGCTGTCCAGCAGTGATGATCAGCGGTGAGCCACTCTTGTAAGCGTTATAGATCGAACCGATTGCGTTACCCAGGCCGGGTGCTACGTGTACATTGCACGCTGTGAGAGTGCCTGAGGCGCGCGCGAATCCGTCCGCCATCGCCACAACGACGGATTCTTGCAACCCCAACACGTAGGATAATTCCGTGCGGTCATTAAGAGCGTGCATGATCGCCAGTTCGGTCGTTCCCGGATTGCCGAATATGTGGGTCACACCTTCCTGTGCCAACAAAGACAAGAAAAGGTCACGGCCGTGAGGGTTTAGATTATTGATTGGGATTTCTCCAACAGAGTATTCTAGACAATGGTGTAAGTTCAGTTGGAAGAAAGTTTAAAACAATCACTGGATTAGTCATAGGGTGTTTATCAGTCCGAGTTAGAAGGTATGATTCAGTGTTGGTGAATGCTCACAGGAAACCTCGTAATGCTTCAACTTTCGGAAAAGATGAACAGACTCGGGACCGAAACCGCGTTCGAGGTTCTTGCGCGGGCTGAAGTCCTTGCGCGTGAAGGACGAGATATCATTAATCTAGGGATCGGTCAGCCAGATTTTAAGACACCATCACATGTCGTCGAGACCGCCATAAAAGCTCTGCGTGATGGTCATCATGGTTATACCCCGTCTCCCGGTATATTGCCTTTACGGGAAGCAGTTGCGGCTGATCTGCATTTGAGGCGAGGCGTTGAGATTGCGCCTGATCGGATAGTTGTGGTGCCCGGTGGTAAAGTGACGATGTTTTTTGCGATCTTGATGTTTGGCGAGCCTGGGGCTGAAATTCTTTATCCAAATCCAGGGTTTCCAATCTATGAATCGGTAATTCAGTTTTCTGGCGCGACTGCGGTGCCTATACCATTGCTGGAAGAGCGGGATTTTTCGTTTGATGCCGAGGCTGTGCTGGATCAAATCACACCAGATACCCGTCTGCTGATCCTCAACTCGCCCGCCAACCCGACTGGCGGCGCCGTACCCCGCGATGAAATTGATAAACTCGTCACGGGGTTGATTGACCACCCACAGGTCGCAGTACTCAGTGACGAGATTTATTCAAGAATCAGTTATGACGGACGGGAGCATGTTTCGTTGTTGGATTATCCGGAGATTGCAGATCGGCTGATTCTCCTGGATGGCTGGAGTAAGACCTATGCAATGACCGGGTGGCGGATGGGTTACGCCGTGTGGCCTGAGACTTTGGTGGAGGGTGCAACTCGACTGGCTGTCAACTGCCACTCGTGTGTTAATGCTGCAACGCAGTATGCCGGTATCGCTGCGCTTGATGGATCCCAGGATGCAGTAGACGATATGGTGCGCGCTTTCGACCAGCGTCGCCAGGTCATTGTTGATGGTCTTAATGCAATACCAGGGTTCCGATGTCGTACACCAGGCGGTGCGTTTTATGTTTTTCCGAATATCGAGGAGACAGGGCTTGATGCACGTTCACTTCAAAAAAGACTACTGGAAGAAGCGGGTGTGGCTACGGTTGCCGGGACAAGCTTTGGTCATCTGGGAGAAGGTTTCATACGCTTTTCCTATGCCAACAGTATCGAGAATATAGAGGAAGCATTAAAACGGATTACCTCTTTGCTGGTGGACTAATAAAAGGGACAGAATTTACAATCTTTTAGAATTAATCTTAGGAGATTTCGTTATGCAAGGTGTTGTATTCACGGGAGATCGTAAACTTGAGTTCATGGAGTTTGCGGATCCAGAACCTGGTCCAGAGGAGGTAGTTCTAGAGATTAAAGCATCTGGGATGTGTGGCAGTGATCTTCAGTTTTATCGGGCCAGAGGCGGTGCAGCGGCACTGGGGCTGGGGGGCGATGGCAGCCCCGTAATTGGTGGCCACGAACCTTGTGGCGATGTTGTAGAGATTGGAGGCGATGTCGATCCCTGCTGGACAACGATGGGACAGCGCGTGATGGTTCACCATTACAAAGGCTGTGGTGTGTGCGGGCACTGCCAGGATGGTTGGGGACAGTTGTGTCGAGAAGGGATCGTGGTCTACGGCGTTACGGGCCATGGAGCGCATGCGCAATATATGAAAGTACCGTCGAGCACCTTAGTTCCATTGCCGGATGCTCTAACCTACTCTGAAGGCGCTGCAATTTCCTGTGGTACCGGAACAGCCTACGCGGCACTCAGGCGGCTGGAGATTTCAGCTGGGGATACGATTGCCATTTATGGGCAGGGACCGGTAGGTTTGAGTGCAACGCAACTTGCTACTGCTATGGGTGCTCGTGTGGTCGCAATCGATATCAGTACGCAAAGGCTCTCACGGGCAGATCAGTTTGGCGCTGAAATTATTATCGACCCGACACATGAGGATGCCGTTGATCGTATCCGGGAGATAACCGATGGGGCGGGTGCGGATCGATCGCTGGATTGCAGTTCAGCTTCTTCAGCGCGACTAGCAGCAATACAGTGTGTGCGGACCTGGGGTAGAGCCTGCTTTGTGGGCGAAGGTGGTGAAGTTACAATCAATGTCAGCAACGACATGCTGCGCCGTCAGGTGACTGTCATCGGGTCCTGGACGTTTTCAACATCGGGGCAAGCAGAATGTTCCCAGTTTATCGTGGATAAAGGGATCGATGTTGACGCTTTGTTTACGCATCGGTATGCGTTAAGCCAGGCTGAGGAAGCCTACTCATTGTTTGATGAGCAGCAAACCGGCAAGGGGGTATTTGAGTTCTAGTTAGCCGCTTTTTCTCGACTAGATGCCAACTGACTTCATTATTGTCCCTTAAAGACAGGTTTCCGTTTTTCCATAAAAGCCCGGCGACCTTCAATGTAGTCTTCACTGTTAAAGCAGTTCTCGACCAGCTGCTCGCAAAGATCTTGATCGAGAATTCCAGGTTTCGAGATCTGTGCGATGATTTGTTTCACCGCTGTAATCGTGAGCGGCGCATTGGCACAGATTGACTGGCAATATTCTTCGATCGCCGCTTCGAGTTCGTCATTCGGGACCATCTTGTTGATCAAGCCCATCATCAGCGCTTCCGCGGCAGGTATTTGTCGGGCAGTGAAGAAAATATCTTTGGCAGCCGATGGCCCAACGAGGTTGACCAGTTTCTGAATACCACCGTAGCGGTAACCCACGCTAAGTTTTGCAGCAGGGATACCGAATTTTGACGCCTCTGTCGCAATACGCAGGTCGCAACTGACGGCGATTCCTGCACCACCGCCAATGCAATATCCTCGAATCATGGCGATCGTTGGTTTAGAACAGCTATATAGCCTGTCTGTCGCGGTGTCTGCGATATCTTCGTAGTGTTTGGTTGCGGCCTCTGAGGATCGAACCTGTTCAAATTCCGAGATATCTGCGCCGGAAATAAAGGCTTTTTCGCCACTACCCTTAAGCACCACTACTTTGACAGCACTGTCTGTTTCAAATTGGTCGAGTATTTGTGGAATCGCCTCCCACATTTCAACCTTGACGGCGTTGTGTCTGTCTGGGTTGTTGAAAGTCATCCAGCCAATACTGTCTTCTATTTCGGCGATCATGAAGGGTGTTGATGACGCCAAGCTTACTTTGGGCATGGTTGCTTCCTTTGATTTGCGATGGTTCAGGCAGAGTCTATGCTAACTGACCAGGGTGTGTGGATTCTAGAGTACTATTGCCAACATGAGTTGTGGCAGTCTAACAGCTGCCGTATTCACTCACTTTATATACTGGCAAGCCAACGAATAAACCGGCGGGTGCATGCCAGTATTTCTGATAATCTCGAGTAGTGATTAAGCGTCCCAGGACATTTATGAGCGAAGCTGCAAAAGTAGTTAGTGTCGATGCGATACCGCTGAAAATTCCGTTTACACATGGGGGGCCTTCTGTCTCCTGGGCTGGGAGCGACTGGCAAGCACTGGAAATCGTACTGGTCCGGCTCCAAACAGATTCAGGCTTGGTCGGTTGGGGGGAAGCCTTTAGTTATAACTGTCGTCGAGCAGTCGTCGCCATGATAGAAGATTCAGCTGCGAACGTTCTGGTGGGTAAAGTGGTGTCCGAGCGGACGCAGATCATGCAGGAACTCCAGGTAGGGATGCATCTTTGGGGGCGATATGGGATATCAATGTTTGCTATCTCCGGAATTGACATTGCGCTGTGGGATTTGACTGCTAAAGCAGCGAATCAATCGCTGGGGCAAATGCTTGGCCGGAATAAGAAAATGCTACCTGCCTATGCCAGTCTGCTCAAATATCGCGATCCTGAAGTGGTTGCGGAACAGACTGCGGATGCTATCGCAAATGGATATGGACTGATCAAACTTCATGAATCAACGGTTGAGCCTGTCAAAGCAGCGCGGGAAGTTGCGGGTACTGAAGTACCAATCATGCTGGATGTGAACTGCGCATGGTCGATTTCAGAAGCCAAGCAAATAGTGCAGCAATTGGTCGACTGTAACCTCCATTGGTTGGAAGAACCCGTTTGGCCGCCTGAAAACTTTGCTGCCCTATCAACTTTGCGTGCAGAATACGACATACCCGTAGCGGCCGGCGAGAACGCGTGTACACACTGGCAGTTTGAATCGATGTTTGACGCGAACGCTGTTGATGTTGCGCAACCCAGTGTTACAAAAGTCGGTGGCGTCACTGAATTTTTAAAGGTCGAGAAAGCGGCGCAAGCACGCAAAATCACCGTCGCACCTCATTCACCATATTTTGGTCCGGGCTTTCTCGCGACGGCGCAGCTAATCTCCGCAATGGACGAAGACGTTCCTTTTGAGCGATTCTATATGACGCCAGAGGCGAGCCTTTTTGGGACGGCTATCGACCCCGTTGACGGAAAGCTGCTTGTACCGCAAGGTCCCGGTCTTGGATTAGACCCGGATCCTGATGTTATTCTTGAATATCGTGTAGATGATTGAATTATATAGAAATAACTGAACAGTCTGGAGAGACGACTCTATGAGTAGTCAACGATTTAGTGGTGTATTAGTCCCAGTAATTACGCCGTTTAATGAGGATTTGTCTCCTGATATCGAGGCGTACGTGACGCATTGCAAGTGGATGCTCGAACAGGGCGTAGATGGACTTGCTATTTTTGGCACGACCAGCGAAGCAAATTCACTGGCCGTTGGTGAGAGAATTCAACTCCTGGACGCATTGGTTGAAAATGGTGTTCCTGCGGATAAGTTGATGCCTGGTACCGGTGCTTGTTCAATTATTGATGCCAGTGTATTAACAGCTCATGCGGTTAATCACGGCTGTGGTGGCGTTCTGATGTTACCACCGTTCTATTACAAAGCCGTCGATACGGAGGGTCTATTCGCCACCTATTCAGAGGTGATACATCGCGTTGGGGATGATCGCCTGAGAGTCTACTTGTACCACATACCGCCGGTTGCACAGGTTCCGATCGGACTTGATCTCATCGAGCGATTGGTTGTGGCGTATCCGGACACGGTGGTTGGCCTCAAAGACAGCTCGGGTGATTGGGACAACACAAAAGCTATTCTGGATCGTTTTCCGGGATTTTCAACCTTTGCCGGTTCCGAAGGATTTCTTCTGGATACCTTGCGTAACGGGGGTGCTGGATGTATTACGGCGAGCGGGAATGCCAATCCAGCTGGAATTCGAAAGGTTTACAGCGCTTGGCAGGCGGATTCGGCAACGGCAGATACACTTCAGTCTCGGATTAGTGAGATCCGGACGACCCTTCAGTCTTACCCTATGATCCCGGCGCTCAAGGCGATGACAGCGGAATTTACGGGACAACCCAACTGGGCCTTAACCAGACCTCCGTTGATGCCGTTGTCCGACAAACAAGCTACAGCGTTGTTGTCTGACCTGGACAAAATCAGCTTTGATATTGGGAGCAATGGGGACTGTGTGACGGCCTGAACAGCGGAACATTTTTGTTGCGCAGACAATAGAAGTGTTCGTCAGGGCGAGTTGTTCGGTAGAACCAGCACTTTGCCGTGCCTATTTTCACGACTGGCATGATTTAGAGCGTCCTTGATGTCTTCAATCCCGTAAGTTGCCTCTATTGGAACATCGAGTACACCGTGGGCAATGTTATCGATGAGTTCTTCGTAGAGTGCTTTGGTTTGGTCTCTAGGCATGTCTCTGAGTTGCGTAGCCAGCCAGAATCCGGTCAGGGTGAGGTGCCGAAAGACGATCCAATCGGGCATAACCATACACGGTTCGCCGCTCAACATGCCATAGTTAACCATCACGCCACCGTCGGCGAGACAGCTGGCGAGGTGTAGACTTGTTTCACCGGCAACGGCATCAATGGCCAGGCGTACGCCGGCGCCATCGGTTATGTGCTCGACTCTTGCAGAAAGGTTATCCGTGCCAACCAGCACGGCATCAGCTCCAATAGCCTGTAACTGGGTACTGAGATTTTCCCGGCGTACCACGTTAATTGTTTTGATCCCGGCCTTCGCAGCCAGGCGGATCACGCAGTGACCAACCCCGGAATTGGCAGCGTCCTGAATTACCCAGTCGCCCGGTTCCAGTTTCACATATTCCCGTAGCATGAGGGCGGCGGTAGCTGGGTTTACTTTCAGCATAGCGAATTGAAGAAAGTCGCCAGAGTCAGTGTTTATCTTTAGAAGCTCGGCTGCCTTGACTTTTCGTTTCTGGGACCAGTTCTCCCGGCTCAACAACATGACTAGGTCGCCCGGTAGAAAGTCGTTAACCGCACTGCCCACTTGGCTGACATGCCCGACGGCTTCGGCACCGGGCGTATAAGGCAGCGGGGGGCGGGTTGCATATTTGCCTTCGATCGTTAGCAGGTCTGCTGGATTGATCGGAAATGCAGCCACATCGACGATGACTTCGTCCGTTGTTGGGGGACCGGGGTCCGGGAGCTCTGCACAGTAGGCAACCTCGCTTGCAATTCCATACTTATCTATCCGCACGGCTTTCATGATGTTGGTCTTCAGGCTATTGGCTAGGTGCGAGGATGTCTGAATTTGAGAGCCCGACGTCACGAGCGGTGTCGAGGATCGCACGCCATACATCGTCGGGCAGCTCAATTCCATTAGCAGTACGCTCTAGACGCCGCTGCCGTTCCATATCTCCCGGCACGAGTACGTTGCCATCTGGTTCGACGGGTTTGCTGGTCTTGAAAAATTCGATGTATTGTTGCGCTTCTTGCAGGAAAACCTGGTCTGTGTCTAGATGGTCCGGTGAGATATAGATCGAAAGCATGCCGTTTAGGATATATGGCTTGTCCGGTCCCGCGCAACCACCGCCAGTCAGGGCACCGGCCAGTATCTCGCACATCAGTGCCAGACCTGATCCTTTATGCTCACCCATCGCTCGAATGGCACCATCGCCAGCTCGAACATCGTTGGTGCGTGCAGGATCCGCCTCTCCGTAGAGTGCTTTTGGATCGTCAGTGGGTTGCCCATCTCCCCTGATCAGTGAACCCGGCGGCAGCGGTTTGCCACCCGTTGCCGCAACCAGAACCTTGCCCTCGGCTACGCTGGAGGTTGCGAAATCGAGAATCAACGGTTCACTGTCTCCCAGCGGCACACCAATCGTGACGGGGTTGGTCGACATCCGCCTTGACACGCCGCCAAAGGGTGCGACCAGCAGGCTACCGGCCACATTGACAAAATGGATTGAAATCAGTCCGGACTCTATCGCCATTTCAGCCCAATCACCGATCCTTCCAAGGTGTCCCGACTGTCGCAATGCAACGATAGATATACCGCTTCTAAGGGCTTTGTTGATCCCAAGCTGTACAGCCTGTTCACCGATAGTTTGCCCGAATCCACGATTACCATCGACCACCGTGAATACGTCGGTTTCGCTGACTACGCTCAGGGCCTGTCCGGCGCGGAGATTGCCAGATTTGAGCCAGCTAATATACCGGGGTACTCGGATGACACCATGACTGTCGTGACCTGTCAGGTTGGCCGATGCCAGGTGTCGGGCGATCCGCTCGCTTTCCTCTAGGCTACAGCCTGCTTTCGCAAAAATATCGGCGACCACAGAACGAAGCGGATCAACTTGAATCAACATACAGAAGATTCCGTACAATTCACAATGAAAATAATGTTTCTGACGTGTTCTGTTGCTGACCGTTGGTACGCACGGGACCCAGTATCAGTGGCCGATCTGGAAGTCATTGCTGCTTCGATCCTCCCCCCGCAGCAACCACAGCGGTCGGGTTGCAAAATTGACCAGGTAGCCTGAACCATCGCCAGTACCATAAAGCGAGCGGTTAAAGTGGCTCGTGGCAGGCATATAGCGGATAGCGACACCAGCCCGACGCTCATTGGAGGTATTTGGGTTGGAGCCGTGGATCATATAGACGTCGTGCAAGGAGAACTGTCCCAGGCCAAGCTCGATATCTACAGCTTGGTTGACATCGACGTTTGGATCATCGACATGCTGGTTCAGCACCAGATGTTCCCGGTCTGATTTCGAATGTTGATAGTAATGCTGACCTGTATGTGAGCCCGGGATGACGCGAAGACATCCGTTACCGACGTTGCTGTCATCGATGGCTACCCAGGCAGTACAGGTTGCAAGCGGCTGAATTGGCCAGTAGTGCCCATCCTGGTGCATGGGTACTTCCATCCCATCAGAGGCTGGTTTGCAGAACACCTGGCAGCCCCAGAGAATAATGTCTGGCCCGATCAGTTGTTCTACCCGATCTAGGATTTCCGGGTTTCGGGCAAGGTTCAACCAGGCACTGTGACCTCGTACGCCTTCATCATTGAGGCGATCGATATGAGCACTGACCAGATGTTCAGGGCGTACTAAAGGATTAGAAGCAATTGTTTCTTCCAACGCAGAGTCAAGCTCAGTCATTGTCTCGGCTGGCAAGACATAATCGGGCACGACGTATCCATCGCGATGGTAGCGTTCGATTTCTGGGTCGCTTAACAGGTCAGTCATCACCGGTTCCTTTCCGTGTCGCGCAGTGGTTCGCGTTACTCAGGCCGGCAACGCTTACGTCGTATGGGATGGCGCAAAAGAATACTCGGTGCCGCTTTCGTTCACCAACTGTTGCGAAGCTCCCTGAGCTTCACAAAGACAGTCTTGGGGTCAGGGTCGTCTGGCAGGTCGGGAAACTGTTCTTTGAGTCGATTGATTACCGTCGGATTTTGAAGTCGGAAAAATGCGTTGATTTCCTTTTCCAGGCCGAGCGTAGAAACCAACGCGTGTTCTGGATCCTGCGTACCGTTGTCGTTTCTCAGGTCGCGGGCTTTTCGGTTGTCCGGCTCACGGTCAAGGGTGAAATCGAGGTTGTTCTCCCAGTAA
>JYMV01014557.1_pt1 | contig 19598 bp, 14 predicted proteins | sample 338911 | NCBI WGS metagenome assembly JYMV01 (sample SAMN03354496, study PRJNA234377) | hydrothermal vent metagenome | biome: Deep sea; feature: Hydrothermal plumes at the Eastern Lau Spreading Center, Western Pacific Ocean; material: Seawater | place: Tonga | collected 2009 | depth 2000 m m
ATTCTCCGGACTCGGCGATCTCTTCAATTTTAGCTTCTACATTCATCAAGATCTTGGGTGCTAGCTCTCCGTACGATATTTTTTTCTCTATGCCATCCTTTACCAGGACTAGGAGGCGCATTTGAGAGTCCTCCCCAGCATTGCCTGTGAAGCCGGTGAAATTATAAATATCATTCCTTTTTATGCATTCCCAGAGTGCTGTTTTCTCCTGACCACTTAGCATTCTGTAGTAACTGCCCGTTTTGCTTACATTGACTTTCCCCGTGTAGTCTGCCCGGCCGCTTTCATCAATTTTTATGGTATAGGTCTTACAGTTCTGCAAGCAACCGCCTTTTTCCAGCATGAGAGATGAACAATATCCGTGCTCAGCGATATCTTTAGTTGTACTACAATGCCACTGAAGGATAGCCACTACAAACAACATTACAATTCTCTTCACGGTGATTACATTGAACGCTTTTAACTATTTGGGAGAGACAAGTTACTAAGATTCCAGTTAATACGCCTTGATTTTGGTGAGTCAGAAACTGGGGGTGCTGCGAGGGAAAGCGCCACGAGCTGCGCTCGCGCCTCTTTTTTTATTCTCGCTCATCCAAGCAAGCTTGGTTATTAAGGAATTGGATTACCCTGAAGTGTGCGCAAGCGCGCAACTTCAGGGTGTTCCCAGTGGGGTGAACTTCAAAGAAAAGCGCCACGAGCTGCGCTCGTTTCCCTTTTTTTATTCGCGCTCACCCAAGCAAGCTTGGTTCGCACCAATAAAAAAAGCGCCATATCGGCGCTTTTCTTTGAGCGGGAGACGGGATTCGAACCCGCGACCCCGACCTTGGCAAGGTCGTGCTCTACCAACTGAGCTACTCTCGCTTAAGAGGGTTGCAAATGTAATAAAAAATCAAATTTCTTGAAGTCATTTAATCAATACCTGAGGGCGCCTCATACCTGTGGAGGATCTCCCAGCATTGGAGAATCTATCAGTCGGATCTCCGTCCTTCTGTTCTTCTTTCGACCGGTGGGATTGTCGGTTCCATCAGGGCGTATATTTGGCGATATGGGACGTGATTCACCGAACCCATTGATGATTAGCCTGTCGGCTGAGATGCCTTTGGACTTCAGATAGTCTGCGACCGCATTGGCTCTCCTGAGCGAAAGTTTGTCGTTATATTCAGCCGGACCAATATGATCTGTATGTCCGTTTACCTCCGCCTTTAGGGATTTGTTGGCCTTCATTAGCTCAAATAGCTTATCCAGCACCTTGTTGTACCCTGTCGGCACTGTTGATTTGTCAAAGCCAAACAGGACCTCTTCCATTTCCTGCTTCTTTGGTTCTGGTTCCGGTTCGGGTTCAGCCACGACTTCGATCGGCTCAAGTGGTTCAGGTTCAACAGCAGGTTCAGCCTCTGCTTCTACTTCCGGCTCCGGCTCTACTTCAGGTTCAGCCACGACTCCGATCGGCTCAAGTGGTTCAGGTTCAACAGCAGGTTCAGTCTCCACTTCTACTTCCGGCTCAGGCTCTACTTCAGGTTCAGCCACGACTTCGATCGGCTCAAGTGGTTCAGGTTCAACAGCAGGTTCAGTCTCCGGTTCTAATTCTGTCGTCGTTTCCGGTTTCGGCTGTTCCACTGTTACAAGAGCCCAATCATACTCACTTTCAGGTTTTAGTGGCTCTGGTTCACCAGGGAGTTCTTCCGGCTCAGCTGTATCAGGTGGGCTCACCTCTCTCGGCTTAACAACAGTGTCGGTGGTTTCTTGCTCTTCTGGAACCCTGTCAGTTACAATTTTTTTCTTCTCTGTGATTTCTTCGGTTACAATGACTTCTTCAGGCTCCTCTTCCGGTGAGTTATTTGGTTCCGGTTCTGACACCAGCTCCGGGTCTGGCTCTACCATTGCTATCTCTTCTATAAGGTCCGGCTCCATGGCAGCGATTTCCATAATTCTACCATTAATTTTCTCCTGAAGGATATCGGTCCTATCAATGTCGCTATTGCGCTTGGATGACAGCTCGAAATCTTCCACTACCTCAACGTAATCAGCGAGGTCTGTCAAATTAACCAGTTCGGTTTTTACAACATTACCTTTCACCATATACTCCAGCTTATAAGCAGACCCCTGGGGAAGTGCTATAAGGTAATTTCCACTTGTCTCATTTGAATTATAACTTCCATAGGATTCGTTAGAGGTCATGTTGGCCACTTTAATTTCCGCATCCGTGTTACGTCCATTATAAGTTAGCATGCCCTTAACAACCGTTAATGCGGGCTTTTCACCAAGTATTCCGGGGACAACTTCATACAGATCCTGCCCCCCCTTACCCCCTTGGCGTGCAGAGGAAAAGTAAGCCTTCTCTCCGCTTGGTGTAACCATGTAATACAAGTCGTCATTGGGCGTGTTTACGGGGTGGCCAATATTTATTGGCTTTTGCCATTTGTCATTATCCGATTTAGAAAAGAACACGTCGTACCCGCCCATGCTATTATGACCTTTCGAACTAAAGTAGAGAAGCTCACCGTTGGCATGGATGAACGGAGAATCGTCATCAAATTCCGTGTTGATCTTACTGCCTAAGTTTTCAACATCCCCCCATTCATCATAGTCTTTAAGCGTTGCTTTGTAAATATCCCTTCCCCCTAAACCACCTGGGCGATCACTCGAAAAGTATATCGTGTTACCATCAACTGAAATACTTGCATGGCCTTCCCAATATTTTGAATTGATGTCACCTTCAAGTTGAACCGGTGATCCCCACCTTCTACGCTTGAGCTTGCTGACGTAGATGTCTCCACCTTTTAAGTCCTTGTACACGAACAGCCGCTGCCCATCAGGAGATACGGCAATTGCTGCATCGTGCCAGTTCGAATTTAACAAGCCCCCAATTTCATCAGGCTCAAGCCACTTATCGCCCAGTCTATTGCTGGTAAATATATCTTCAAAGTACATGCCTTCAGGATCCAGTTCCCCATATGTGTTGCGCATGCCTCCCGTACTTCTTTTACCCCGGTAAGTGTAAATCATGGAAGATGCATCAAAAGCTACTAGAGGAACGTACTCCTCAAACTCAGTATTAATGGGGGCACCAATATTGGTCAATTTATACCACCGTTCATCATACTCAGCCATTATTTCTATACCGTTCTTACAGTGGGTAATGAGGCGTGGGATTTCATCTATAAATATCCCGGAAGTTTTTTTACTCTCCAACGCCAGCTTTAAGTGATTAACAGCTTCATCAAATCTGTAGTTCACGAAGTAGGCTTTTCCCAAGGCGTACTCCATGTCCCGCATTGAGGGCTTCTGCTTATACGCCTCCTCAATGTAGGGTATGGCATTTTCTTGCTGATCAGGCATGTTCAAATAGCACATGCCGGTAAGGAATGCGTATTCCGGAACACCCGGGTATCGCCTGTATAGCTTAATATAGATCGGCAAAGCCCGCTTATAATCCTGAATACCCATGAACCATTCAGCTTCCTCCAAAAGTTCAGGCTCACCACCGCCCATGATGAATTTAGTTTCAAATGTCTTAATCGAATCCTGGCTCAATGCCGAGCCGCTGATGCAAACCAAAACCAATAAGAAAAAGTATGCAATTGATTTTCTGTTGGCCCAACACTTCATAGCAGAAATAATCTTCAGGTAAGATTCAAACCTATGATAATTTTTGTTCAAAAGAAAGAGGTTGGATTATATATAAGCGATAAAAACAATACACGCAAAGCTTGTTTCTAATCGTGATCAAGCAGCTTTTTCAATTCCGCCAATTTCATCATTGCTTCAATAGGAGTGAGGGTGTTGAGATCGAGCAATGTAATCTTGTCTTTGACTTCCTCAAGCACTGGATCATTCAGCTCAAAGAAGTTCAATTGCATATCACCTTGCTTATTTGACGATCGATTCGCTAAGGCTTTTCCTGTACCGGTGAAATCCACATGGCTTTTCTCTAGCTGAGCCATAATTTCATTGGCCCTAAGCAGAACAATTTGTGGAATGCCCGCCATTTTTGCCACATGAATCCCAAAGCTGTGTTCGCTTCCTCCCGGAATGAGTTTGCGCAAAAAGATGATCTTTTTATTTGCCTCCTTCACAGAAACATTATAGTTTTTTACCCTTGGAAGAACTTTGGTCAGCTCGTTCATTTCGTGATAATGAGTGGCGAATAAGGTCCGTGCTTTTGTGGTGGGATGATCATGTATGTATTCGGTAATTGCCCAGGCTATGGATATACCATCATAAGTGCTGGTTCCGCGTCCGATTTCATCGAGGATCACCAGGCTTCTGTCCGATAGATTGTTGATGATGCTTGCCGTCTCATTCATCTCCACCATAAAAGTGGACTCCCCGCTTGAGATATTGTCAGATGCACCTACACGGGTAAATATTTTGTCAACCAGGCCAATTGTTGCGCTTCTGGCGGGAACGTAACTGCCCATCTGGGCCATTAACACAATTAATGCGGTCTGTCTCAGCAGGGCAGATTTCCCCGACATGTTCGGGCCGGTTATGATAATTATCTGCTGCTCTTTTGAATCCAGATATACGTCGTTGGCGATATACTCGTCTCCTAAAGGAAGCTCTTGCTCAATTACCGGGTGACGGCCCAGTTTAATATCGAGCACGTTATCCTTTGACAACTCTGGTTTTACATACCTGTTCTTCTGGGCAATACTCGCAAAGGAGCACAAGCAATCCAATTTGGCGATAACAGCTGCATTTTGCTGGATGGTCATGATGTGCTTCTGCAGGCTGTGTACCAGCTCTTCATAGAGCTTAATTTCAAGCGTCTGGATCTTCTCTTCAGCCCCCAAAATTTTATTCTCATATTCCTTAAGCTCCTCTGTTATATATCGCTCCGCATTCACCAGGGTTTGCTTTCTAATCCAGCTTTCTGGCACTTTTTCCTTATGCCTGTTGGTGACTTCAATGTAATAGCCAAACACATTATTAAAGCTGATTTTTAGTGATGTAATCCCTGTGGATTCAATCTCTCTCTCCTGAATTTTCACCAGGTAGTCTTTGCCTGAAAACGCAATTTTTCTCAAATCGTCGAGCTCTTTCGAAACTCCTTCAGCGATCACATTTCCTTTGTGAAGCAGTGCAGGAGGGTCTTCCTGAATTTCATTTTGAATTTTCTCAATTATAGCACCGCATGGTTCTAGCTTTGACGACAGATCATTCAGCCCTTTATGTCGCGCTTCATCGGCTGCCGATTTGATAGGCTCAATGGCGGTGAGCGCTTTTTTGAGCTGCACTACTTCCCTGGGCAGAATTCGATTGACTGCAACTTTCGAGATCAACCGTTCGAGGTCGCCAATCACCTCAATATTGAGGCGCAACTCTGAAGTCAATACTTCATTATTGATAAAGTGTTCTACAACATCAAGCCGGCTATCAATGGCTTTCTTGTCTTTTAGGGGAAGGGCGAGCCATCTTTTCAGGAGCCTTGAACCCATTGGTGAATTAGTGTCGTCAAGAACACTAAGAAGGGTAACAGCATCTTCATGGGGGGGAGGCAAAAAGCTCTAAATTTCGAATGGTGAATTTATCCATCCACACATAATCAGACTCTTGCAACCGGACAATCCTGGAAATGTGCTGTACGTGTTCGTGTTTCGTTTCATTCAGGTAATGCAAGCAGGCTCCAGCCGCGATGATACCATGTGCCAGATCAGTAATGCCGAAACCCTTCAAGCTTGACGTTCCAAAATGCTTGAGCAGGAGATCGTTGGCAAAATCTTCAGTATAAGCCCAGTCCTCCAGAGCAAACTTGTTGAATTTATCACCAAATAACTCCCCGAACCTGATTCGTTTGTCCTTTTGATAGAGCACCTCGTTAGGGTCCAACCCTTGCAGTAGCTTTTCCAGATATTCTTTGCTTCCTTCAGCTACCATAAACTCACCTGTGGAAATGTCCAAAAAGGCAATTCCGTGGCTGGATTTGCCCATATAAATGGACGCAAGGAAGTTGTTTGATCCCTGCTCAAGTACCAGGTCATTGTATGCGACCCCTGGCGTAACCAGTTCGGTAACACCTCTCCTGACAATTTTTTTGGTGGCTTTGGGGTCTTCCAACTGATCACAGATCGCAACGCGCATTCCAGCTCGTACAAGTTTGGGCAAGTAAGTGTCCAGGGAGTGGTGCGGAAATCCAGCCAGTTCAACATAGGCAGCAGCACCGTTGGCTCGTTTGGTCAGCACAATACCCAAAACCCGGGCGGCTCTCTTGGCATCATCCCCAAAAGTCTCATAGAAATCCCCCACTCGGAACAGCAGCAGCGCATCCGGGTGCTGTGCTTTAATTTGATAATACTGCTTCATCAGAGGAGTCTCTGATGTTTTCTTGGTTTTTTGTGCCAATTTTGTCCTTAATTTATGCTGTTCAAATGTAGATTTTTTAATTTCGGGTTTTCACATTATGTCCGAGTTTTAATTAACAAATATGAGAAAGCTGCGAAACGAAGAGTTGGGTAGAAAATCTTTGGGTGATTTTAGGAATGCTGATAAACTGCCGATAATAATAGTCCTGGATAATGTGCGCAGTTTCCATAATGTTGGTTCGGTTTTTCGGTCTGCAGATGCATTTCTAATTGAAGGAGTATACCTGTGTGGAATTACCGCAAAGCCACCCCACCGGGACATCAATAAGACCGCTTTAGGTGCCACCGAGTCGGTGGATTGGCAATACTTTAATGAAACCTTTGATGCGGTGGCGCGTTTAAAGCGGGATAATTACGAATTATTGGCTGTTGAACAAACGGAGAGCAGTATTGCGTTAGATGCATTTTCTCCTGATATAAATAAAAAATATGCATTGGTATTTGGGCATGAAGTAAATGGTGTTGACCAAAAAGTAATTGATGTATGTGCTGACAGCCTCGAGATCCCCCAAACAGGAACGAAACACTCACTGAATATCTCAGTCAGTGTTGGTGTTGTAATTTGGGACTTTTATGCTAAATTAAAGGCCGGTATTTAGGTGAATATACGGCTATAAACTATTAACAACGCGCTCGTTGCGAGAGTGGGTTATAATTTTATTTGTAATTACATTGTTTTTATATCTTTGCAGCGATTGCAGGAACACCAGAGAAAATCTTCATTACAATTTTAAAAGAAACAACATGAAAAATTCTAAGTTAAAATCACTTTCGTCCCTAGTAATATTGGCGGTACTTGCTTCAGGATGTGGATTGGGCAAAATGCTTAAGAAGTACGATGACGTCAAGTATACGGTTACCCCGGATATTTTAGAAGTACATGGAGGGAAAGTTCCTGTAAAGATTACTGCAACTGTACCTGCGAAGTATTTTATCAAGAAAGCATCAGCTACATTTACTCCTGTCCTAAAATGGGAAGGTGGTGAGACAACGCTTAAGTCGATAACTGTACTTGGAGAATTGGCAGAAGGTGAAGGCCAGAGAATAGGCTTCACATCAGGCGGGAACTTTAGCTATGTTGACACTACCGACTATCAGAAAGTAATGAAGACTTCTGAATTGTTTGCTAAGGTTGGACTGGCTAAGGGTTCTAAAACAGCTGAACTTCCAGATCGATTGCTGACCCAGGGATGTATCATCACTTCTACACGCGTTGGAAATGATGAGGATATCCTGATCGGTGCTGATAAATATGAGAAGGTGACTGTGGTTAAGAAGCAAGCGGAGATCTACTATCCGATTCAAAGCGCGGTCATTCCTTCAAAGGAAATGAGAAGCGAAAGTACTAAAGCGTTAAAAGAATTTATTGCGCAGAAGTGGAATACCGCAAATGTGTCCATTACAGCTTGGGCATCTCCAGATGGGCCAGAGGACTTGAACGATAGAATATCTGGTGATCGAACCACCTCGGCCTTCAAGTATGTGCAGAGGGAACTGAAGCGAATGAAGCTTGAAGGTGCCGACAACGATGATCTGTACACAAAGATCTCTAAAGGTGAGTATTGGGATGGTTTCAATGAGTTGGTTGGCGCATCCAGTATAGAGGATAAGCAATTGATTCTTGACATTGTTAACCGCCATACTGACTTTGCAAAGAGGGAGCAGGAAATCAAGAACCTGGCGGTGGTATATCTCACATTGGCAGAGGATATTCTGCCTTTGCTAAGAAAGGCAGATATTGTAGTTGGGTTGTATGAACCGAAGAAAACCGATGCTGAAATTGACAGCTTGGCTATGGCGAAGCCAGATTCACTGGATGCTGAAGAACTGCTTTATGCCGCTACCAAGACTGAAGATTGGGAGAAGAAGCTGAAGATTTATACTTCTGCATCTACGGTCTATGCCGACGATTGGAGAGGGTACAACAACGTTGCCTGTGTATACATGAATCAAGGTAAATTAGACGAGGCAAAGGCATGGTTGGATAAAGCTGCTGCTAAACAAGCTACTAATGAAGTGTTGAGTAACCAGGGAGTAATTGCTGTTTGGGAAGGAGACTTTGAAGCTGCAAGATCGGCTTACGAAGATGCCTCAACAGCTGGTGGGAATCTGAGCAACAACCTGGGAATACTTCACTTAAGAACGGGTGATTACACCACAGCTCTTGAGTATTTCGGCACTAACTGTTCGTACAATTCAGCGCTGACTAACTTGCTTTCCGGAGCGAATGAAAAGGCAAAAGCGCAGGGTGATTGTGCTGAGAAGTCTGCAGCCACTTCCTACTTACAGGCTATTATTGCTGCAAGACTGGACGATGCTGGAACGATGAGCGCAAAACTCAAAGAGGCTGTTAGCGGTGATGCGAGCTACAGGAAAGATGCGCTATCTGACCTGGAGTTTAAAAATTACTGGGAAAGCAGTGATTTCAAAACGGCTGTACAGTAAAAACAAGAACATTGAAGGAAAGCCACTCATTTGAGTGGCTTTTTTTTTGACCTAAGCCTATCTGCCTTTGGGCATGGCGGTTGTTGCCTCTCGCTTAAAAACCCCCTCCTCGGAGAACACCAATCTGTTGATGCCCGCATCATAGGGGCTGTTTAAGGCATTCACTATACCCTTATAGGCATTTGCATCCTTAACAAAATCAACGCCAGTCAAGTCTATAATGAGTATGCGTTGCTCTGTCAGTTGTTTAAAGTATTCAAAATAACCTTGTTGAACACTCTCAAGGTATCCGGCTTCAATGTTTTGCTCATAGGGCCTGCCGCGCATCTTGATGTTCTTCAGGGTTGACGCTACATCGATAAATAGATACACCAGGAGATCAGGTTTTGGAAGTAGTGGGTTAATAATTGAAAAGAGCTTGGCATACAGAACATATTCGTCGGCTGAAAGTGTTATTTTGGCGAATATCAACGACTTGTCAATGATGTAATCTGAGATAGTAAATGAGCTGAACAGGTCTTGATTGGCAATTTCATCCTTCAATTGCTGGTAGCGCTCTGCGAGGAATGACAATTCCAACGGGAACGCATTCTTATCTGGGTCCTTATAGAATTTTGGCAGAAAAGGATTGTCTTTAAACTGCTCCAGCACCAGCTTACCATTAAAGTCTTGGGAGAGTTTCCTCGCCAACGTCGTTTTTCCCGCCCCAATATTGCCTTCCACGGCAATGAAGTTGTACAGTTCCATCTCTCTATTTATCAACTAATGCTGTCACTGTCAGTTTGTCTTTGCATTCCAAAAGCAAAGTACTCATAGTTTTGCCTAATACAGGATGTTCAAGATCTCCTGCTATTTCGTTTAGAGGTTCCAGCGCAAAGCGCCTCAGATGCAAGCGGGGGTGCGGAATGCTCAAATTTTTCTTGTCTACAATAAGATTGTCATAGAGGAGGATATCAATATCCATGCTCCTGCCAGCCCAATGCTGCTCCGCTCTTCTTCTACCAAGATTGTTTTCTATATCAAGTGCGGCCTCCAGTACGGCTTCAGCGCCCATTTCGGTTTCTACAACCAGGAGTTGATTTAAGAAGAAGGCATCGCCCTCAAATCCCCATGGTGCTGTTTCGTAAACAGAAGATTCACGCTTGAGTTCGCCAATGCGCTGCGTGATTTCTTCTTTAGCGCGGCTCAGCGTTTTCAATCGGTCTCCCTGATTACCGCCTAACAGTAAAAATACACGTGCCATGGTTGAAAGCTGGTGAGTAATGGTGGCTCAAAGGTAATAAATGTCCTGATCGCATGCATGAAGTATGTGCGGCTCTTGTGGGTTCAAATTTACGAATAGTTACCCCGGCAGATCGCAGAAGCGAAATGGCTCCTGAACCAATAGTATTGTCTTGAAAAACTGGCATTTAGGAACGAATTCACAACAAGCATGGATCTCAATGCCTCTTACCTGATCTCGGGTTATTTTTAGTAAATTCGTGCTACCAAAAAACCCAATAAAATGAAGCAGTTTTTTAAAATAGTGTTCGCTACAATCTTCGGATTGTTCCTGACGATAGGCTTGATTGTGGTGATGATCATAGCGGTTGCAATTGTCAGCAAGGAAGAAGTAGTAGTTGAGAAAAACTCAGTATTGCGCTTGACCCTGGAAGGTACGATTAGAGATAGGGCACCTAAAGGGTCATTTAAGGATTTCGATTTTGCTGCGCTGGAGCCGAGTAAATCGCTGGGGTTGAATGAAATTTTAGATAACATTGAGAAGGCCCAAAATGATGAGAAAATTAAGGGCATTTATCTGGATATTTCATCGATAGCAGCGGGTTATGCTACCGCCCATGAAATCCGTGAAGCACTCTTGGATTTCAAGGGGGGCGGCGATTCTGGGAAGTGGATTGTCTGCTATAGCGAAGGCCTCTCCCAAAAGGCTTACTACCTGGCTTCTGTAGCCGATGAGATCTATCTCAATCCCCAGGGAGGGATACAACTTATGGGACTGGCAAGTACCACTGCATTCTTAACTGGGGCCTTGAAAAAACTAGATATTGAGGCTCAGATAATTAGGCACGGAAAATATAAAAGTGCAGTAGAACCATTTATGCTGGATAGCATGAGTCCAGAGAACAGAGAGCAGACTGAGAAATATGTATTCTCGATTTGGGATGATGTGGTAGGGGAGATTTCTGAATCTCGTTCTATTTCAGTAGGTGATATCAATACCATTGCGGACAGCATGTGGATGAACAATGCCGCTGAGGCTTTGGACCTGGGTTTTGTCGATAAGCTTTTGTATAAAGATGAAGTTATCGCTTCGTTGAGAGATAGGCTTGGCATTGAAGATGAAGAGGATAAGATCCACTACATAAGCCTGTCGAAGTACGGTAGAGTTGCTAAGCCTGACCAAGATGACGGAAATTCGATAAAGAGAGAGAAAGTTGCCATCATCTACGCTCAAGGCAGCATTGTAAGTGGAAAAGGAGAGGATGATGAAATAGGATCCGAGACCATCGCCAAAGCCTTTATGAAAGCGCGGAAAAATGAGAAGGTTAAGGCGATTGTGCTGCGTGTTAATTCCGGAGGTGGGTCTGCGCTTGCATCTGATGTTATGTTACGTGAAATGATGTTGGCAAAAGAAGCCAAACCGGTTGTTGTGTCAATGGGTGATGTGGCCGCTTCGGGAGGGTACTATATAGCCTGTATGGCGGATACAATTATAGCCAATAGAACTACCATAACAGGATCGATCGGCGTACTTGGGGTTCTTTTCAATGCACGGGACTTCTTCAAAAACAAATTGGGAGTAACCTTCGATGGTGTAAGATCCAATCCCCACGCTGACCTTGGGGCTCCCACACGGCCTCTAACAGAGATGGAAAAGGCAGCAATTCAAGAGGAGGTAGTTCGGATCTATGATGTGTTTATAACGCACGTATCCAATGGTAGGCCGCTGAGCAAGGCCGCTGTTGATAGCATAGGACAGGGCAGGGTTTGGAGTGGTGCTGATGCAATGGATCGCGGTTTGGTTGATGTTTTTGGAGGATTGAACGACGCAGTCAAAATAGCCGCATCTATGGCAGGTATGGAAGACTATAAGATTCTGGAATTGCCGGAGATCGAGTCCTCGCCTCTTGACGAAATATTGGCTGGGATAGCCGATGAGGCAGAAACTAAATTCCTTCAAGATAAGCTGGGTACGCATTATAAGCAATACATGTTGCTGCAGCACTTAATTAAGGCTCAGGGTATTCAGGCTATTGTCCCCTACGACTTAAACCTGGAGTAGGAGGATCTATTTAGCTACCACAAAAGGGGTTGTGTAAACCCGGGCATTCGTCGTCAGTTGTAAAGCATAAAGTCCATCTGACAAGTGGGATATATTCAGCTCCTGGTTGGGAATTGCCTTCCCCGCCTCCACGATGCGCCCTCGCATATCAGTGATGCCCCAGTGATGCAATTTGTCTGCTTCCTCAATCCGTATCTGCAGGAGTGTTGATGCTGGATTGGGATAAACTGCTATCCCCTTCTTTCCCGTATTTGTTTCTTTGAGTCCCGGAGTCTTCACGTACTCTATGAGATAGGTCTTACCTGAAACTTCCTGGTCGGCCTCCATGCCACCAGCGATGATGTATTTGTTGCTGTCAATTTGTGCTATTCCCCTCATGTCCATGATAGCCGGGATTGCGCCCGATTCAATGGAAATAATAGATGTCAATGGATCATACCGGGTAACCCTGTTTAGTGGCTCAACGCCCTGGCCAGTGCCATATTCTACCCCATCATAGTTGTAGGCCTTGTCGGCCCCGCCTAACCATATCGGCTGGCCTCCCAGCACCCCTGCTCCTGAACGGTACAGGGAAGCCAGTGAGTCATCTGCAATGCTCCAGTTGATAACAGTAGGATCTCCGGGGTTTATTACACCGGTCCGGAGTTTGGGGATCAAGGAAAACACCCAGGAATCTGTCGCACCGCCTGAGAAGTAGATAGTATTATCGACTATTACACCAGATGCCCCGAAAGCTTCATACCCATTTCCACCCGGCAAAGAGCTGCCTGCCATCCACACATCCAGGGCAGGATCGTATATCTGCACATCCAATATATTGCCCGTGTTATTCCAGCCACTGATCACATAGATCAAGCTGTCTTGCCACACGCATTGAACATGATCATCTGTGGCAACAGGGATATCCATACCAGAAGTGAATGTATTGGAAACAGGATCGTAAATGAAGACTTTGTCGGAGGAGACCTCACTGCCATTTGAATACACATGATATCCTCCAATCACATAGATTTTGCCATTGACCGTGGAAGCAGCTCCTGCTATCCGGGTCAGGTTGTCCGGCACTGAAGGAATGGTATCCCAGGTGTCGTTTGCAATGTCATATCTAAATCCCTTCAGGTGTATGCCGGAGAATTGTTTTGTAGAATCTATTCCCATGAAAGAATACACGTAGGTGCCATTGCTGGCAACGGCATTGTTGCTGACGGCTTCCGGCATATCTGACAATGCGGTGACCTGCCAGGTCCCCTGGGCCACCAGGCCCAGCGCGAGAGAACATGTTGCCAACGTAAGAACGGACCTGTTCATGGTTTGATGCCTTGGCTGAATATTTACCAATCAGTAGAAATTTGCGACATATCTATCTGTTGGCCTAACATTCCAATGTTATGACATATCCAGTGTGTTTGCGTATGTTCAGCACCCTGTCGAAATCCAGATACAGGTATTGGCCCTTAATGCCTTTCAGGGTGCCTGAAATTTTGGACTCCTTGTCAAAGCCAATGCTCTTGATCTTTAACGGGTAATCTTCAACAGGGTATTGGATTTCTGTGATCTCATCACTGTCGGCAATATAGTCCTGCAGATCTCTGGGTAATAGATCCTCCATTCTGGACTTCTCTTCTTCAAGATCTACATCTGCCACCTCATTCTTGAGCATTTTCTGCCAATGTGTTCTATCCGAGACGTGTTCCTTTAGCGCTACTTCTATGCAGCCTGCCAGGTATCTGTTGGGAACCTGTGCAAGCAAGATAGCCCGCGATGCGCCCTGATCGATCCATCTCGTTGGAATTTGTGTTGACCTGGTAACGCCAACTTTTAACCCACTTGAAACAGCGAGATAAACAAAGTGTTCCTGCAAATGATTGGCCTTTTCCCATTCTATATCTCTGCCTTCACCTTCATGCGCCCTGCACAATTCCGGGCGGATTATGCACTCGGCTGCCTCTGGTGCGCTTATAAAACAGGGATAGCAAAATCCCTGTGCGAATGACTTTTTAGTCTTCTTCCCACATGAAATACAGAAAATATCTCCTCCAAAGCTCAAGTTGATTTCCTTTCCAATAAGCGGGTTCAGCTCTATGTACTCATCACCGAAGCCCAATGTATAGGAAACGGGGTTCCCTAAGCTCGTTCGCATTTTGTGAATTATTCCACCGACCTTCATATGTATCAAATTCAAGAGCTTTGTAGCTCTCATTTCCTGATAAAAATAATAAAATGGATTATATTTGAAAGCAGGGCGATCAAGAAAATAATGGCATTATTCAATTCAATAGTATCGTGGGTCATAAAAAAGAGAATACATCAAATTGACCTCTTTTTGCAGTATCCTCATGATGTGCAGGAGGAGTGGATTACACGCCTGGTTGACACGGCAAGAAATACTGAATGGGGCAAGAAGTACGGATATAAGTCGATCAAATCCTCACATGCCTATAAGGAACAAGTTCCGATTCAGGATTACGACAGCCTAAAGCCATATATCAGCAGATTACGGAAAACTGAGCAAAATATTCTGTGGCCAACGGAGATCAAATTATTTTCCAGATCGTCGGGAACTACTGCAGATAAGAGCAAGTTTATACCAGTAAGCCAGGAAGCGCTTGAAGAGTGCCATTTTAAGGCAGGCAAGGACGTTCTAACCATATATTGCAATAACAATCCTGACACTGAGATGTTTTCGGGGAAATCGCTCACTTTAGGTGGAAGCAATCAGATCAACGACCTCAACAACGACTCGTACTATGGAGATTTATCCGCTATCCTGATTAAGAACTCCCCTTACTGGGTTGAGCTGATCCGAACCCCGGAAAGATCGATTGCCCTTCTGGACGAATTTGAAAAGAAGATTAAAGAGATCCAAAGAACCACCCGCAAAGAGAATGTTACAACCATTGCCGGTGTACCCTCCTGGATGCTGATTTTGATGAAGCACGTTCTGGACAAGAGTGGCAAGGACAATCTTCTGGAAGTCTGGCCCAACCTGGAGCTGTTCATTCACGGCGGCATCAATTTTGGGCCCTACCGTGAGCAGTACGAGAAGCTGATTCCATCAGCTGACATGAATTATATGGAAACTTACAGTGCAACGGAAGGGTTCTTCGGAATACAGGACCAGAAGGATTCAGATGACATGCTGCTGATGTTGGATTATGGCATCTACTACGAGTTCATTCCCAGAGACGAAATGGAAAAAGAGGACCCAAAGACGCTCTCTTTAAGTGAGGTCGTCGTTGGTGAGACATACGCCCTGGTGATCAGCACGAACGCGGGGCTTTGGAGGTACAAGATCGGGGATACCGTACGGTTTACTTCGCTGTCACCGTATAGGGTGCAGGTTGCAGGAAGAATAAAGCACTTCATTAATGCGTTTGGTGAAGAATTGATCATTGACAATGCGGAGCAGGCCCTGAGTATAGCCTGTAAGAAGTCCGGGGCGGTGATCACTGAGTATACGGCAGGGCCAATTTACATGAGCCGTGAGAAGGCCGGTGCGCATGAATGGCTGATTGAATTTGAAAAGAGTCCAGGGGACCTGGTCTATTTTACTGAAATACTGGACAATGCCCTTAAGGCCATCAATTCTGATTATGAAGCAAAACGATCTGGGAATATGACATTACAAGCACCGGTTGTTCATGAAATGCCGAAGGGTATATTTTTTGATTGGATGAAATCCAGGGGGAAGCTGGGAGGGCAACATAAAGTACCTCGCCTTTCCAATGATCGAAAATACGTTGAGGATATACTTAAAAGACATGCAGCTATCGCATAAATCTCCAATAGAATATTGATGGTGAATGCTTTGGGCACCTTATTTCTTTCTGTACTGGGATTATCTTCCAGCTTCAGTCACTCGCAAGACAGTTCCAGTGTGATGTCATTTGAGTTGACTCTCGAGATCGAAGTAACTTCCAAATCTATCACCAGCGATTACCTTGGCAACGCCTATACCATTGATGACAATGAAATTGCAAAATACTCAGCAGCAGGTATCCTCATTAGCTCTTTCAGCGATAAGAATGCAGGCACCATTACCTCGGTAGATGCATCTAATCCTTTGAGGGTGCAGGTATTCTACCAGGACTTTGGACAAATAATCTATTTGGATGATGTGCTAAGCGTTATAGGATCAAAGATCTCGCTTATAGAGCAAGGTCTGGATCAAGCCACCCTGTCATGCTCCTCGTGGGACGATGGGATCTGGCTATATGACCCCCAGGATTTTGAATTGAAAAGATTGGGCAGCGATTTAAGGCTATCACATCAAAGTGGTAATATCAATCAGCTTGTTGGCATTGAGGCAAATCCAAATTACATCATAGAAAAGAACAACTTCGTATACCTCAATGATCCGTTAACGGGCATCCTTGTTTTTGATCAGTTCGGCACATATTACAAGACCTTGCCCGTGAGGGGGATAGACCGGTTTCAAGTCAGTGGGGAGCAGGTGTTTTATTTGCAGGACGGTAAATTGATGAGTTATAATATGCAGACATTCCAACACGCAAATTTGCCAATTACTTCTGATAGGGACGCCCTATTGGACATGCGCTTTGAGAAAGAGCTGAAATGTCTCACTGTTCTAAAAGAAAAGAAACTGGAATGGTATGTTATTAAAGATTAATTTCTACTTTTAAAGCGAACAATTTAACGAGGGAAATCAGCCGTGGGAGCCAAGGGAAAGTCAGAAAACATGCATGTTGCGATTGCCGGAAATATTGGTGCGGGCAAGACAACCCTTACCAAGTTGCTCGCGAAACACTACAAATGGGACACCCATTTTGAGGATGCTGAAGACAATCCATATTTGAATGACTTTTATGAGGATATGCAGCGTTGGTCATTCAACCTGCAAATCTACTTCCTCAACAGTCGCCTCAATCAAATAATGGAGATCAGAGAGAATAACAAGACGGTTATTCAGGACAGAACGATTTACGAAGATGCCTATATCTTCGCCCCTAACCTTCACGCGATGGGTTTGATGACAACGCGGGACTACGATAACTATATTCAGCTATTCAACACGATGATGCACTTTATCCAACCGCCTGAACTGCTCATCTATTTGCGCGCGTCCATACCAACTCTGGTGAGACAAATACAAAAAAGAGGGAGGGAGTATGAAGAGTCAATCAGGCTGGATTACCTGAAGAGGTTAAATGAGCGCTACGAGGCCTGGATATCGACCTATGAGCACGGCAATCTCCTGATAATAGACGTCGATGATATCAACTTCTTTGAGAACTCTGAAGATCTGGGTAAAGTCATCACCAAGATTGATGGGGAGATCCACGGGTTGTTCGAAGGTATCGCTTAAGATCTTTTCTGGTCAGATTATTTCTCATCAGTTCCTTTCTGGGGTTGGAAGTCAATTGAAAGCTCATACTGGCTGCTGACTATTTTTCCGCTTCGCTTGGCAGGTGCCCAGTTCGGCATCTTATTTACAACTCTTATCGCTTCCTCATCGCAGCCACCGCCAATAGGTTTTATCACTACCGCATCGCTGATGGTGCTATCCGTGTTTACGTTGAAGCTAACATGTACCCTGCCTTCAATGCCCAGTTTTTCAGCCGAGTCTGGATATACTACATTGTCTGATAAGTACTGTTGCAAACCTGATTCTCCTCCCTGGAACCTAGGCGACTGCTCATCAATTGCTGCGCTGTCCATTGGTGCTTCAAGATCAGCCAAAAATTCTGACTCCATTTCAGGTTCTGCCACTCCTGATATAACAACATTTTTCAGGGTGTTAGTGTCGTCATATTCATCCGCTTGAGCCATGGTCTTGGCAGATTCCTTCTTCTTGTCAAATGAACTATTGGCGACTCCGTCGTATTGCGTGTTCTTCATGCTCTTCTTTGTCGCTTTGCCTGTAGGAGCCTTGCTTTTGGCCAGCTGCTCTTCTCCAGACAGGACATATCCGGCCTGCATTTCATGGTGAACTTCCTTTTCTTCGATATAGACCTCCTCCATCATGTCCAGGTCATCTACTGCATCTTCTGTCAGCTCAGCTGGGGGTTCACTTTTATACAGATCAGCAACAACTTCATTGCCATTGCCTGCTTCAGGTACTTGATTTTGTAAATTGTTATCTGATCGGTGTTCTGACCTTGTCCTTTGGGCATCCTTCTCCGGGCCGGCTTCTTCAGTTGTGGTGATTGAAAAATTCAAGGCCTTTACGTCTTTGTTGATAACTGCGGCCAAGGTGCCTTCTGCTACAGCAATAGTATCCGCAGTATCCGACCATTTAGCTGTTTCTTCTTCAACCTCTCTGGCAGGTTCTTTTTCATCTGCGGTTGTGGCTGTAACATCTTCCTCAACAACAGGAGATTCAAGCTCTATTTTGTCAGATAGCACATTTTGGTTCTTAATGTCACTGGTCTTCAGATAGTTGAGTAACAACCCGCTCAAAAGCAATACGCCGATAAAACCCGCAGCGTATGAGTAATATTCTCTTTTCCAGATACCACCTGACGGTTTTTCCGTTGATGCCGCGATTCTCTCATTCAGGTTAGCAATGCGATCCTTAACATCAGATGAAAACCCCGCTATTGACAGTCCTTCCATTGCATCAGAGCAAATCGGGCAATCGACAAGGTGCTTTTCCACGGCTTGTCGCTCCGCTGCTGACAACCGATTACCAGAATACCTCTCCATTATATCTATGGATAGGCACTGACTATCTGAAAAGATATCGTTATGTTGGTTCTCAGCCATTAGTTGTACTTAAGTAATTCTTCAAGTTTCTCTTTCCGTTTTGAATGTAGCTCTTCACTTCATTCAAAGAGTATTTGGTAATGGTGGCCACCTCGTTGTAGCATTTCTCCTGAATGTAAAAAAGTTCCAGGCAGGTACGCTGCTCGTCACTTAGCTTTGTCATTGCCTGCTCTAAATTTGTAAGCTCGATTTCCTTCTTTACTTTAGTGCTAAGATGCATGGGTTCGGGCATTTCCACAACCAATCCCTCTAATTTCTCCTCATCATTGGTCATTTGCATTTTCTTTTCACTGCGGATCTTCATCAGGCAGTGATTTCTGGCAACCGTATATATCCACCCTTTGAAATTGCGTACATCATGCTCCCTTAGCTCACTCATTAATTTCTCAAAGATATCCATTACCGCATCCTCGCTCTCATCCTTATTCTTCAAATACTTCATGCACACGCCGAAAACAAGGTGGGTGTAGCGCTGGAATAAAATCCCGAACAGGGTTTTATCACCAGTCTTAAGGAACTTCTCAATTAGTTCCTCATCCGGTAATTTCTTTGGATCAGATTTAGAGTTGAATAGCAAAACGGGACTTTATAACTCTTGTTACTAAGTTCAACAAACTTTGGACCAAATATTGTTTGGTAATCTATTGGTAATATATTACGGAGAAAATTATCAATTATTTCATTCTGTTTGTTGCTTACGGGTTGTGTAGGCATCCTAAAGCCAATCATAAGATAAAAAGAGGCAATGTCGTTTCCCCTTTCTGCGCAGTATATTAATC
>JYMV01007915.1_pt1 | contig 19596 bp, 21 predicted proteins | sample 338911 | NCBI WGS metagenome assembly JYMV01 (sample SAMN03354496, study PRJNA234377) | hydrothermal vent metagenome | biome: Deep sea; feature: Hydrothermal plumes at the Eastern Lau Spreading Center, Western Pacific Ocean; material: Seawater | place: Tonga | collected 2009 | depth 2000 m m
ACTGTCTTTTTCGGGGGGTAAACCCCTCAGATACAAAACGACGTATAGGGTTTGGTGGTCAAAAAATGGCCTCCGCTATTTCTTCCAATGGAAAGATTTTTGAGACCATATGGTGTGTTGAACTTTTTTTAAGCCAATTGTTTAGGTCATTACAGGCGTTTGCAAAATCATCTTCAGGTATCTTGTACATAAAGACCCAACGTAACATACAGTTTTTCTGCATCATCGGGTAGAAAGGTAAAATTGGTGTAGGTTCGATATCTGAAGCGTAGGCAGAAATGATACCGTTGTCCTTTAATAGTGCCACTGTTGATGGGAGATTGGCGCCGAATGCAACCTCTACAATGCGATCGACGCCTTGGCCGTCCGTCGCGTCCATGATTTTAGCGGGAACGTCCTCTTCCTTGTAATTAATGACCAAGTCAGCACCAGCGGCTTTGGCCTGGTTTTCTTTCTCTGGGGAGCTACAAGTTGTAATCACTCGTTCAGCACCACCCCATTTGGCGAGTTGAATTGCGTAATTTCCAACTGCACCGGCGCCACCGGTAACCAGCACGGTCAGGCCTTTTATGGGACCGTCAGAGAACAGGGAACGGTGGGCCGTGACAGCTGGAATACCGAGACAAGATCCCGACATCAGTTCTATATTATCAGGTAGGGGTATGGCATGGTTTCCGCGGATTGAGATGTAATCGGCGGCTGTGCCGTGGGCGCGCTCCCACTGGCCGCAATAAATCCAAACGCGTTCTCCAATACGGTTTTTTGGTACTCCCGTGCCTACCTGATCAATAACGCCGGAGCCATCACTATGGGGTACGATTGCCGGATAGGCCATTTTTTGACCACCAAACCCTAGACGTCGTTTTGTATCTGAGGGGTTTACCCCCGAAAAAGACAGTTTAACCCGGACCTCACCTTGCTCTGGTTCCGGCGTTGGCAAGTTGCCTAGCCGCAACACCTCAGATGCGGGACCCTGTTTTTCATACCAAGCTGCGCGCATTGTATCTATCTCCAGTCACATTAGTTTGGTATTAAAATTCAAGGGGTGACAAAACCGACAATCACCTCTTAGGCTTCCAAAAATTTTCTGGCAGGCATGTAACACCGTCCCATCGATTAAGCTGATTTGGCTGTGACCTATGAGTAATAAATATGGATTTGTAAAGTCAATGGAGGAATAATATGGAAACATGATAAGCTGAAAATCATTGACCATTGGTTATATCTGCATATTAATAAAAACCTAGCTTCCGCGGTGACTATAAAATCATTGTGATAAGAAGAAGCTGCACAAAGAAACTAGGGGGTAGGAGTGAAGCCGTCACCGTTTGATTACGTCAAACCGGTATCGCTAGATGAGGCGCTGAGCTTGCTTAGTGACAGTGACGGAGAGGTAGCGGTCTTGGCCGGCGGCCAGAGCCTGATGCCCACCCTAAATATGCGGTTGTCGTCTCCCTCGTTACTCGTTGATATCAACGGTATCACAGAACTCGATGGTATTGAAGTTGTTGGAGATGTAATTCGAATTGGTGCGTTGACGCGTCATCAGGTTGTCCAATCCTCTGCTGATATAGCCCGGCACGCGCCCCTAATCGCAATGGCGATGCCTCATATCGCACACCCCGCGATCAGAAACCGCGGTACGTTCGGCGGCAGTATTGCGCTTGCAGATCCCGCCGCCGAATTACCAGCTTGTCTGTGCGCTTTGGGGGCTACTATTGAAATTGCTGGGAATAAAGGTCGCCGTACGGTTTCAGCAGTCGATTTTTTTAAAGATCTCTACCAGACCGATCTCGCTGATGACGAATTATTGACGGCCGTCGAAATTCCGGTACTTGCTGATGGTTATCGTTCTGCATTCGAGGAGTTAGCCAGACGTCATGGAGACTATGCTATGACAGGCCTTGCCGTTCATGGGCAGATTAACGGTGACAAAGTTTCTGATTTACGCTTAGCGTTTTTCGCCGTCGGTGGAACACCTGTGTTAGCAAAAAATGGCGCTGCGGTGGCGGAAGGGAAAAACGTTGGAGATGAAATGATCTCAGCAGTTCAATCGGCTCTCGAAAAAGATTTGGATCCCTTTGATGATTTAAACTGTTCTGCCGCCGTTAAAATGCTCTATGCCAAGGAATTGACCAGCCGCGCTTTGAAGGCCTTGATAAGATGACTAATCGGATTGAAATAAACACTATCGTCAATGGAGAAACCGTCAGTCGTATGGTGGAACCAAGAACTAACTTGGTTGATTTCGTTCGTTATGATTTGGAGCTCACCGGCTCACATGTCGGTTGCGAGCATGGTGTCTGCGGAGCCTGTACAATTCGTTTAAATGGAGAAATCGTGAGGGGCTGTTTGATGTTGGCCGTGCAGGCGAATGGAGGTTCAGTTGAGACCATTGAAGGTCTCTCTGAAAATGGAAAAATATCTGATTTACAGGAACAATTTCTGATTAGAAATGCCGGTCAATGCGGCTCATGTACACCAGGGATGCTCCTGACGGCAGATGCCCTCCTGGAATCTAATGCATCTCCAACGAGAATGGAAATAAGAGAATTTATCTCTGGAAATTATTGCCGTTGTACTGGCTTTGAGGCCATTATCGATGCCATTGAAAAAACAGCACAAACACGCCAGAAGGGGCGCTAATTAATGTCTGGAAGCGAGGGTTTAAGCATACATGATCGACCAAATAGTTATATTGGACGAAGTGTTCCAAGACCGAATTTACCTCGTCTACTAAAAGGTCGGGGCAGTTACGCGGATGATGTAAAACTGCCCCGCATGTTGCATGCTGCTTTTCTTAGATCTCCCTACGCCCATGCTGAAATTGTTTCGATAAAGACAGATGAGGCGGAGAAAGTTACTGGTGTTTTCAGGGTATTCACCGGTGATGATATCGCTAAAGTTTGTTCACCTTGGGTGGGAGTTTTGACGCATCTCGAAGGCTTGCGTTCTCCGCCTCAACATGCGTTGGCGGTAGGCCGCGTCCTCTGGCAGGGTGAACCACTTGCTGCCGTTGTTGCGGAGAGTAGAGCATTAGCTGAGGATGTCCTTGAGCTTATTGAAGTAGATTATAAAGAACTACCTCCTGCCGTTGATATGGAAAAAGCACTGGATGGTGATGCCGAGGTGATCCACGACGTTTATGAGAATAACCTCTGTTGGGAAAGAAACGTCAATCAAGGGGATGTTGATGCGGCTTTTGCTGCGTCAGAAGTGGTGATTGAGGAGGAATACCGATTTGGCCGACATACCGGTGTCACACTTGAAAGTCGTTCAATTGTTGCAGACTTTGACGCTGGCGAAGATATGTTAACCCTTTACCACTCTACTCAAGCGCCTCATATGAAACAGGCCCTATTTGCAAAACATTTGGACCTTGATGAGCACAAAATTCGTATCATTTGTAGGGATGTAGGTGGCGCTTTTGGATTGAAGGCGCACGCCTACGGCGACGAATTTGCGACGGCAGCCATGTCGATGGTTTTAAAAAGACCCGTTAAGTTTGTCGCCGATCGTATGGAGTCGTTTCTGGGTGATATCCATGCACGTGATCATATTGTCAAAGGTAAAATCGGTGTTTCAAAGGAAGGAAAAATATTAGGCCTGGAAATTGATGACCTTACGGGAATTGGACCTTATTCGGTTTATCCCCGATCCAGCGCGATAGAGATAAATCAAGTTCTTAACCTTACTGGCGGCGCATATGTCTTCGAAAACTATAGGGCTCGAGGACGTGTGGTCTTTCAAAACAAACCTCCGATGTGTCAGTACCGTGCTGTCGGGCACCCTATTGCGATCTCCGTTGCAGAAAGTTTGGTGGAATTGGCCGCATCAGCCATAGACATGGAATCCATGCAAATGAGGCAGCTGAATATGGCTGCTGATGACGATTATCCAAATAAGACGGTGACCGGTATTCCGCTGGAAAATCTTTCTCACCAAGAATCAACAACAAAGCTAATGGAAATGGTGAATTACCAGGAAATTAGGAATGAACAGGCTGAGTTAAGAAGTAACGGTATCTATCGCGGCGTTGGATTTGGCGCGTTGATTGAAGTTACTAACCCGAGCCCCGCCTTTTATGGTGTTGGTGGTGCACCTATTTCTGCCCAGGATGGTTGCTCCATCAAACTGGATGCAAAGGGGAATTTGATCGTTGGAACCAGTGTTACGGAGCAGGGACAGGGAGCAGAGGCCGTTATTTCGCAAGTGGTTGCGACGGCAGTGGGGATAACACCCGAAAAAATTAAAGTTATCAGTGGCGATACGGAAAATACACCTTACGGGGGCGGAACATGGGCTTCTCGCGGGACAGGAATTGCTGGCGAGGCGGCCGTGAAAGCAGGGAAAGTGATCCGAAATAATATTCTGGATGTTGCAGGAATTCTTTTGCAGAGTGAACCTGAGACGTTGGATATCCGAAATAATCAAATCGTAGATGATGAAAACGGGACGGAACGCATGAGCGTCGCTGAAATCGGTCGCATCGTTTACTATCGGGGAGATACACTCCCTAAAGACTTTCAAGCCGAGATGATGGTCGTTCAGCATTATCTACCAAAGTCGTTCCCATTTGCTTTTACAAACAGCGTTCACTGCTCTCATCTGGAAGTGGATGTGACGACAGGATTTATAAAATTACTTAAACACTGGGTTGTTGAGGATTGCGGAACGGTCGTTAACCCGCAGAATGTAGATGACCAGGTGAGAGGGGGGGTTGTGCAGGGAATTGGTGGAGCTCTCTACGAGGAATGCATTTATAATGATCAAGGGCAGCTGTTGAATGGGAATTTGGCCGATTATCTGGTTCCGATGGCAGTAGAACTGCCGGAAATCATTGTCGGACATGTCGAATCCCGAACATTTGAATCTGATTTAGGTGCAAAGGGCGCTGGAGAGGCGGGCACGGCGGGAGCACCTGCGGCAATCATGAATGCACTTAACGATGCCTTGCGACCACTAGAAGCTAAGTTGACGAGGCAGCCCTTTACACCTCAGCGGGTATTGGAGGCTCTCGGGAAAATCTGAATTTAGGCCTTGATCAACCTACAGTAGGGAAATAACATTGATTAGGCTAACTTTAGTAATTATTACTTTGAATGTAATCAATTTGTACAGCCATAGATCAACGTTTTAATTCGTTAAGGGAGGAAAATTATGAATACTTTTAGGTTATCATATCTGCGTTCTTTGGTGGCAGCCTTTGCGTTTGTTACCTTCGCAGTGTTTGCAACATCGGTGTCAGCAAAAGAGCCAATTAAGATTGGTTTCGGCATGGCTCTGACAGGGGGTCTCGCAGGTGGTGGAAAACAATCTCTAGTAGCAATGGAAATGTGGGCCGATGATATTAATAAAAAGGGTGGAATACTCGGTCGACCAGTCAAGTTAATATATTACGACGACCAAACCAAAGCTAGCACTGTGCCTGGTATTTACGCAAAATTGCTGGATGTGGATAAAGTGGATTTCGTCGTATCCGGATATGGAACCAACCTGATTGCGCCGGCGATGCCGTTGGTAAAACAAAGAGACATCGTCTTCATGGGCCTGTTTGGTATGGATTGTAACAAAAAATGGAAACATGATAAATATTTCCAGATTTTGCCATCGGGACCGGATCCCGCGGTAGACTTTTCAAGGGCGTGGTTCGATACCATCATGCAGTTGGACCCAAAACCTAAGTCCATTGCCTTTGTGGCGGCAGATGCGGAGTTTGCGCGCAATCTTAAAGGTGGTGCCGAAGTTAACGCTAAGAGGCTTGGTATGAAAGTTACATACAATAAGAATTACAAGCCAGGTACACCTGATTTTACACCGATTATACGTGCCATTAACGCGACAAATCCTGACGTCATTTATGTCGCAGCCTATCCACCAGGTGCGACGGGTATAACCCGAGCAGTGAGTGAAGTAGGAACCAAGGCTGTGGCCTTTGGTGGAGGAATGGTCGGTCTGCAGTACTCCGGTATTATGAAAGGTCTTGGACCTAAGTTGAACGGTATACTCAACTACGACTTCTACGTCCCTGAACCAAACATGAACGCTTACCCGGGTGTTGTAGATCTTTTAAAGCGCTACCAAAAAGTATCGGTCGCACGAAAAGTTGATACCAAGGGCTGGTACTTGGTTCCATGGGCTTACGCATATTTGCAGATACTGGGTGATGCCGTTAATGCGGTAGGAAAGATAGATCATGATGCGATTGCCAAGTACATGCACGCCACTGAATTTAACACCGTCGTTGGAAAGGTTAAGTTCGGCAAGAATGGAGAATGGGTAAAGGGTAGAACTCTGACGGTCCAATGGCAGAATATCAAAAAGCAAAATGACCTTGAGCAGTTCGCCCAAGCTGGAATTCGTAAAATTATGGCACCAGCTGCGTTTGCTACTGGAAAAGTAAAGCCATTTAACTCTTTGCGTTAATTTCTAAACCTTTTAAGTTCAACAAAAAGTGGTAGGTGAGAATTTTCTCACCTGCTACTTTTCTTGCGAGATAAAGATTTGTTTTCATTTGAATTACTGGCTAACGCGATTGTGATCGGAATATTGCTCGGAGGCTTCTATGCTGCCCTGAGTATCGGCCTTTCCATATCATTTGGTTTACTTGATATTGTTAATATCGCGCACCCGGCTTTTGTCATATTTGGAGCTTTCGTCTGCTTTATTTGTAACTCCACTTATGGGTTAGATCCTATATTGGCTGGGATCATTTTTGCTCCCGCGTTTTTTCTACTTGGGACGTTGATTTACAGAATCTATTACGAAAGTTTCGAAAAGACCGGAGCAACCGCCCTCCGGGGATTAGCATTTTTCTTTGGTGTAATGTTTATAATAGAAGTATTCCTCATCATTTATTTTGGTGTTGATTTCCAAATGGTGCAAGCTGAATATATAGATTATAAATTAACATTTGGAGTAGTAGACATTCCGTTTAGAATGTTTGTACCCTTTGTCATTGCGATGATAATGACATTGGGCCTTCAGTATTTTTCTTCCAAAACTTTTTTTGGACGGGCTATGCAGGCCGTAGCTCAGGATAGTCTGGCCCTCAGGTTAGTGGCGATAGATCCTGCAAAAATCAAGAGAAGAGCTTTTGGTATCTCTCTAGCTACATGCAGTGTGGCAGGGGCGTTGTTTGTTATCGTCATGCCCATCGAGCCATCTGTAGGACGACTATATATTGGACAGGTATTTGCCATTGTCGTTCTGGGAGGATTGGGATCACAAAGCGGTACTCTCATTGCAGCGATGCTCCTGGGACTGGTTGAGACCATGATCACAACATTTTTTGGTCCCTCCTGGGCGCCGGCAGTCGCTTTTGGTGCTTTGATACTGGTTCTGGCCTTTAAACCAACCGGAATTTTAGGAAGAGTTGGAGATACTAGAGGGTGAATTCAAACCGCTTCTATTTGATCATACTGGCCCTGATTGTTCTTGGTTATCTGGCAACGGCCTTGATTGATAACCAATATCCCTTCTTTGCCGGGTTTGCCATCCTACAGCTGGTGATTATGGCATTGGCTTGGAATATTTTGGGTGGCTATGGGGGGTACGTAAATTTTGGTAGTGCCGCATTTTTTGGGCTTGGCGCCTATGCCGCGATCTTTTCCTACCAGTTCTTTGGTGCTCCATTGATAGTCCAGGTACTGGCAGGTGGTTTTTTTTGCGCCCTACTCGGGCTTGCGACAGGATATCTCACTTTAAGGCTACGAGGCGTTTATTTTGCGATTGCAACCCTCGCATTGCTGGTTGTTTCAGAGACATTAATTCACAATTGGGATTACGTCGGAGGCGCCGCGGGGGCTTATTTGCTTCCAAGTAGAACTCTCAGCATTTTGGGAGTCCTAGTTGTTGGTCAAGATGGTGGGTTATTCAGCAATAACAAGGAATTTCTATTTTTCTGCCAGTGCATTCTAGTACTCGTAACGATTATAATTTGCAGGACTATTGAAAATTCGAAATTTGGTCGCGGACTGGCAGCTCTCAGGGATAATGAAGAAGCAGCAGAAAGTATGGGTGTCCCGACACTGCAGTTAAAATTGATTGCTACAACGATCAGCGCTGCAATCATGGGGATTACCGGCAGTTTTTTCCCATATTATATGACGTTTCTTGAACCCACTTCCGCCTTCAGTCTCGATATCTCGGTTAATGCGCTGGCGATGGCGCTTATTGGGGGAACAGCTACATGGCTGGGTCCAGTACTAGGTGCTGTAATTTTGGGGACGCTTCAGCAAGTTGTGACGGTAACGATCTCTTCGGAAATTAATCTGCTTATCGTTGGCCTATTCCTTGTTGGTTTTGTCATCTTTGCACCCGACGGATTTCTCGGACTTATAAAAAAACTTGGTAAGCGCGGAGACTAGGTGAAATGCTGGAGATAAGGAACTTAACCAAAATGTTTGGAGGTTTCACAGCACTTTCTGATGTCAATCTCAGCGTCGAGCCGGGAGAACGACTAGGCCTCATTGGGCCAAATGGATCCGGTAAGACAACGTTGATCAACTGTATTTCCGGCTCGATACGGGACTATGAGGGTGAGGTTCAATTTAATGGCCAAGAGCTAAATGGGTTGGCAGCTCATCAAAGAACGAGGGTAGGTATTTGTCGCAGTTTCCAGATCCCGAAACCATTTGCCAGCATGACAATTAAGGAGAATCTACTGGTTCCCTTGGAATATGCTGTCCAAAAAGGGGATTTGGGCGGAACCTCGATTTATGAAGAGGCCGATAACATCATTGACACCATAGGTCTGGCCGAGAAAGCAGATCAACTAACGTCGGGACTGACCCAAATTGAAATGAGAAAAGTGGAACTCGCACGTGCAATGGCTGCGAAGCCCAAATTACTGATTTGCGATGAAGCCATGGCTGGGCTTTCTAGTTCAGAGGTGGATGATATTCTCAAGATATTGATCGCTCTCAATGAAGCGACCAAAATAACGATAATCATGATCGAACACATTATGCGAGCTGTTATGAGTTTTTCGGAGAGAGTAGTGTGCCTAGATGCGGGAAAGGTTATTGCAAACGCCACACCGGATGAGGTGATAAAAACCCCAGCTGTAGAAAAGGCTTACTTAGGTGAGTAAACTCGTCATTGAAAACATTAGTGCCGGATACGGTTCGGTCCAGGTTCTGCATAACGTCAGTCTTGATGTGAACCCCGGTGAGACGGTTGTTCTGTTGGGGACCAACGGGAATGGCAAAAGTACACTGTTAAAGTCCGTTATGGGCCTTTTAAGTCCGAGTAGTGGTGCAATCAGGCTAGAAGTTGACGGACAGGAAACCGACTTAATTGGCAAGAGCACCGAGGAAATTGTAGAAATAGGAATCGCGATGGTTCCTGAAGGAAGACGACTTTTTTCATTGCTGACGGTCGAGGAGAACCTAACCCTAGGTGCGTATCGCGAAGCCGCACGAAAAAAAATAAATGATAATCTTGATTTTTGCTTCAGTACGTTTCCTCGGCTCAAAGAAAGACGGAAGCAACAGGCGGGTAGTCTGAGTGGTGGTGAACAGCAGATGGTTGCCATTGCACGATCTCTAATGTGCGACCCAGATATCTTGTTGGTTGACGAGCCATCTGTTGGACTAGCTCCCATTCTCGTAAGTCAGATGATTGCCAAAATAAAAGAACTGAAAGAACTCAAAAACCTTACTGTTCTGATGGCAGAACAAAATTTTAACCAGGCCATTAAAATTGCGGACAGGGGTTACGTAATTGTTCATGGGCAAATCGAATTTGAAGGAAAAACAGCGGCAGAACTTGAAAACAATGAGATGATTAAGCAGTTCTACTTAGGAGCCTAAGGCAGTATTTATACTCATTGATTAATTTATTCTTTCCTGGTGTTCAGATAGTTGATGACGTTACCAGCATCATCAATACCAGGCATGTCAGAAATTTTCCTTTTATCCCGAACCCTTTCTCTTGAGGTGCCGTTAGTCGTCCCAGTAGTTTAACTCAAGGGTAATATTGTTTCGATCTTCGACAAATAGTTGGAAGAGGTTCATTTCTTCGACCATACGTTCGCGATAGGAAACGTTTAGATTTTTTAAACGGTCGATCAGGTCTTTGGAACCTGACGCCCTGAATGCCAGGTGGTCAACAGCACCTCCACCGGAAAGTTCAGTGACATTGACTTCACCTAAATACTCGTTGAGGCCCTCCGGGTTGTTTTCGTCAATACCAATCAGATGAATGACAGCATGATCACCTAAATAGAGCCAATAGCCGGGGAAAGGTAGTGGGGGACGGTCTCCCGCCTCCATCCCCATCGCATTTTCATAGAACGTTCGTGTTTCCTCTAGTTTAAGGGTTCGTATAGAAAAATGATCGATGCGATCAAGGGGCATGAGGTTAATCCTGAATTATTGCTAATGTTTCGAAACGAGCCATTAGTATCCAATTTAAAATACTTTCCTTAAACTTATGTGTTCTGATAATAGGCACAGTATTAGAAAAAAAATACCTGCTACTTGCCTGTCGGTCAGTTGCCGAAACCCTCAGTAGCTTCGATAATAACGTTTTCAACCTCACCAGAACCATCGCGCCTGAATGCTGCGGCAGATTGGTATTCTTCACTTTCAAAACAGGCTGTAGCGTCTTTCATTGAGGGAAATTCAATCACAATAAAACGATTAAAATACTCCGGGCCTTCCATAATCTGATAATTACCTCCCCGGGATAAGGCCTTTCCGCCGTATTTTTTTAATATATCCGGCACCAGGTCAGTATAACGTTTATACCCTTCCGGATTGTTGACTTTAGATCTTGCTAACCAATATGCAGTCATATTCATCTCTCCTTTGATTTTTTCGAATAGTCATTAAGGCATAGGCATAACCTGATCATTTTCAGGTACATTCCAGCCTCGTTGAACGGCAGGACGTCCCGCTAGGTCAACATACCATTTAGCAACGTTAGGATAGTCATTGAGGTTAACCGTCTGCCAGTCATGTCGCCCAATCCAGGGGAAGATGGCGATATCAACTATGGAGTAGTTTACACCTAAAAAGTAGTTTCTATCGGACAGGTGATTATCCATCACACCATATAGCCGGTGGCATTCTTTAAGATAGCGTTCACTGGCCTCAACGTTTTTGCTTTCGCCATAGCGAACAAAAGTATGCACTTGACCAAACATAGGTCCAACGCTGGCCATCTGAAACATGAGCCATTCCTGCATCTTCCAAAAATCGGTGTCGGTTGCCGGCAGGAACTGGCCAGACTTCCTGGCCAAATACTGAAGAATAGCTCCAGACTCCATCAGGCTTAAACCGTTATCGCGATCTACGATTACAGGTATTTTATTGTTTGGAGCAATTTCTAGAAACTTAGGGTCATGTTGCTCGCCCTTAGTAATGTTGATGGCATGAACTTCATAGTCCAAGCCGATTTCTTCTAACATGATAGACACTTTCCGACCGTTGGGTGTAGACCAGGTAAATAAATCGATCATTCTTATTTGTCCTTGAGCTTTGTGGAGGATGATTAAAGTATTTTGTTTAGCGTTCTAGTTTTCGTACGCATCACAGAGAATCTATAGCCTTGGGATGATTGGTTCAATGCATTGTGGGTTACCAAATTAGAACTACGATTATTGTTAATTGGGTGAAGGATGAATAGATATTAAAGCTTATGTTTTTTTGTAGTTCGAATTCTGTAGTGCATTTATTTCTGCTCTAATCAAGAACCGCCGTTGCCTCAATTTCCACAACCCAATCGGGGTGGACGAGGCGAGGAACCTGGACTGTCGTGGATGTGGGTTTATTGTCACCGAAGAATGCGATGACTTCCGGGGCGCCGTTAGTTACATAATCATCGACGTTGAGAGCATAGACGTTGATACGGACTACATCAGACGGTAATGCGCCGGCGGCTGCGAGTGAAATACGAATATTATCCAGGATTTTTAAAACCTGCATTTTCATGTCGTCAATGCCAACCACATTGGCATCTTCATCAAACGGCACCGTGCCAGCAATGTGAACCGTTGTTGCTCCCGTAGACTTAACTACTTGGCTATAAATGTTTTTATTTGGTTTATACATGCCCTCTGGATTGATGCGTTCTAACGGCATTTCTGCTTCTCCTTTGATGTGGGTGCTACGTCTCCTTCAACTGGCCTTTGTACCAGTCGAGTATCTGTTCGCCGGTCCATATCAGAACGTCAGGTTTTGATGTTATGTGTTGGTATACCTGTTCCACATATTTTGAACGGTGAGGTACACCGGAAATATATGTGTGCATACTGATCCCCATAATACGGGTGATGTCTCTCGATTCTTCGTAAAGACGGTCAAAATGGTCTATACACTTTGTTGCAAATTCCTGGGAAGAATGATGGTGTAGGGCCATCATGGTGATGTCGTTGGTTTCTACCGGATAGGGAACTGAATACATCTTCCCCGTTTTGACTTTAAGTTCGACAGGTTGATCATCTAGCGGCCAGTCAGCCACATATTCGATCCCTTCTTCCGCCAGTATATCCAGCGTTTCCATAGTTTCCGTGAGGCCGGGGCTCTCCCAGCCACGGGGGGACTTTCCAGTAAAATCTCTGATGGTTTCTACAGTCGCTCGTATGTGATCGCGTTGATCCTCCAGCTTATGCATGGGGCCCTGGATATAGCCGTGCCCCATGAACTCCCACCCCTCTTCCAAAGCGACATCTACGATTTGACGGTATGACTCGATAATTTTGCCATTCATAGCGAGGGTTGGTGTGACGCCGTAGTCATTAAACATATCACGGAGCCGCCAGAAACCAACACGGTTTCCGTATTCATGCCATGACCAGTTTGGGACATCTGGCAGCAGCGGTTGGCCCATTGGAGGAGGGAGTATGGTTCGGGGTTGAGCTTTATCGGACCCCCAGTGTTCCACGTTCATAATGGTCCAGACGACCATGCGTGCACCACCCGGTAGTTCAAGCTTCGGTCGGTCAACGATTGGTGAGTAGGGGAGGCGTTCTCTAGGTGTTTCCATACTATCCTCTTAACCGTCATTATTAAGTCGTTCTAGGCCTGCATAGTCTTCCAAAACCTTGCAAACGGAAGCCGTGTCGAGGCTGTGCATTCCCTGTGCTAGTCCTGATAGATAAACGTCCCTACCCGCTGTGAATAACGGCGTCGGGCAATTCAGTTCAGATGCAAACTCACCGATGGTTGTCATATCTTTTAGCCACACCTCCATTTTCATAGTGGCCTCTGTATAGTCATTTTTTACCATCATTGGGCCGCGAAGCTCAAAGATGCGGGAATTACCAGCACCCTCTTTGATGACATTGAAAATCGTTTCAGGATCGAGCCCCGCTTTCATTCCCAGAACCATTGCCTCTGCCGATGCGACATTATGGATGTGAACCAAATGGTTAGCGACAAATTTCATTTTGCTACCGTTTCCAAATTCGCCCACGTAAAAAGCATGGCGTGCGAAACCTTGAAAGACCGGCTTGCAGGTATTGTATGCATCTTCATCACCGCTTCCATAGACGGAGAGATCTTTATTTGTGGCCTGAGCTCCGGTACCACTAATCGGGCAATCAAGTAAAACGGTGCCAACTTTCTCTAAAGAGATATAAGCTGCTTGTTTATCCGAGATGGGTAAAGTTGAACATTCGACAACAATTAGTCCTTCTTTTTCTGCTCCAGATAATCCATCTTCACCGGTCATAACGGTGTGGAATGCTTTAATACTGGGGAGCGAAGTAATGACCACATCGGATTGGTTGGCAACATCCATAGGAGAAGTACCTGCTGTTGCCCCTAGGTCTAATATTACCTTTACGTTTTCTTCAAGTATATCATAGCCGATAACGGACTGACGATCGGCCAGGAGGTTACGTGCGAAAGAACCTCCCATAATGCCAAGACCGATGATCCCAACCTTCAAACTCATCTTTGTTACTCCAATGTTTTTTTATTTATTTAATCCCGACAAAAAGTCATCTAACGTCTTATTGAATGCTACTGGGTTTTCCATGTTGGAAACGTGGGCTGCAGGATCAATTTCCACATATTGGGAACCAGCAACTTCTTTGTGCATGGCTTGAGCAGCTTCTGGCGGTGTCCCACCGTCTTGAGCACCTACTATAAAAATAGCCGGTAAGGTAATCGCCTTTAGCTTGGACAAATAGTCAAGCCCGAGGATTGCTTGGGCGCATCCGATATAACCAATACTACTGGTCGACCTGATCATAGCGCGTACCCTATCCATCATCTCGGGTTCTGCGCTGCGGCAGCCATTAGTAAACCAACGTTGAAGTGTGGGTTCAACGAGTTGTTCCATACCATTTTTTTCGACTTCCGGGATACGTTGATGCCAATTGGATCTATAGCCCTCAGGGCAATCAGCACGCGAGTCACAAATGGCAATACTATGCATTCGTTCTGGATATTGTAGTGCGAGGCTCTGGGCTGTCATCCCACCCAGTGAGAGCCCAATAAAATGGGATTTATTGATTCCCAAAGCATTCCACAACCCGAGGACGTCATTGGCTAACATATCTAGAGTATAAGCTCCTGATATTGGCTCACTTTTTCCGTGACCCCGGGTGTCGTATCGGAGAATACGGTATTTGTCCCTGAAGTGGCTAACCTGAGGGTCCCACATTGTGAGGTCAGCAGCTAGCGAATTACTGAAGGTCATCCACGGTGCGCCTTCAGGGCCATCCACCTCGTAGTTCAAGGAAACATTATTTGCTGTAATTTTCATTTTAATTATCCATTATCTATTTTTAAAGTCGTCCACCTAGCGGAGGGGTCCCCAGTCTATCTCGTGGCGTACCGAGTATTCTTTCAATGCCGAGAGCTAGAGATATGAGTTCTTCCTCTCGATTTGGAAGGGCGATGAGTTGCAAACCTACCGGCATTCCAGACTTATCAAGTCCCGCAGGAATAGTGATTGCACATACGCCCAGCACATTTCCGGGCATGGTGTTACTAAGCGCTAAGAGATTGTTCTTTTTATAGGCTTCTGCGTCGACTAGGTCTTCAATCTTCGGTGGGGTGATGGGAACAGTAGGTACAGCTAGGGCATCTACGGTTTCCAACTTAGCATGGACAGATTGGGAAAGTTTAGAAATCTTAAAAAGAGCGGAAAAATAATCCAGGGTTTTTGCTTCCTTGGCGACTTCCATGCGTGAAAGTACGTTTGGATCTAAACTGTCTATCCAATCTGGCAAGCGGGTTTGAAGGAACGAATACCCTTCAGACGCGACAATTGCGCCTTCTCCCCAAACCTGCACCGAAGTTCCGGCCTCGGGTATCTTGATGGTGGAGGTTCTGGCTCCGGCATTCTTCAACTCTGCTATTGCGTTCTCAACAGTTTCCCCCACGTCGTCGGCGCATCTATCCCAAAAGTAATCTTTCGTTATTCCTAATTTAATTCCGCTCACATCTCGTGTTTCTATGGCAGATGAAACGGACGCCTTAGTTACAGGGTCAATGGCATTGAACCCAAAGGAGATATCAGATACCGACTTTGCTAAAATACCCGGTGTATCGAAACTTGTGCTTAAAATTGTAATAAGGTCCGTTGACCACCGCCCCTTTGTAGTTTTCAATCCGACATTTCCTGTCATTGAAGCTGGTACACGAACTGATCCACCGGTATCAGTTCCAAAGGCGATTGAGGCGGAACCTTCCCAAAGGCTAACACCGGCACCACTGCTAGAACCTCCTGGTGCCCGGTGACTTTGAGCATCCCAAGGATTACGAGGGACATCCCAATGGGGATTTGATCCTAGACCACCAAAGGCGAACTCCACTGTGTGAGTTTTACCGGGGATTACGGCCAGCTGCTGCCGGACCTTATTCAGGACTGGTCCATTCTTCTCCCACTCAGGGGGTAGTCGTTTGGGAGAGCCTGCATATATTGGGAACCCCTCTGCACCATAAATATCTTTGACTGAAAACAGTATCCCCTGGGCCAGACCTAAATCTTTATTTGCCTTAAAGGCGGCATCGGAGGCATCTGCCTGGCGCCGCGCATACTCTGCGTCCCAGGTTTTGTAGGCTCCCAATTTTACGTCCCACTTATCGTGCCGGGCAATCCCTTCTTCAGTCAGATTGCGCGCTGTTAGTGTCCCTTTTCTCAGCGCTTGTGCGATCTCGAAAAGGGGGCGGTCAATCCAATCAGGCATGACACTCCAACATAAATGTGCTTATCGTTTCTGTTAATGAAAGGCCAAAATATTAGAAAAATACGCTAATTAAGAGTTTAGAACCGGCATGCGTACCAAACAAGTACCCAAATGGTCACCATTAATCCTCGACAGTAAAATGGCCGACAATTAGACTGGTTTCACTCGAATCATTATTACTGTCATACCCGGGAGGCGAGACAATGGCAAAACGGACAACTCCGAAGAAAAACCCAGACAAAAAAAGTGTTGTTAGAAAAAAGAAAGGGCTCACTAAAAGAGATGTCCTGAGAAAATGTGAACAATTATCCAACTGGGGTAAATGGGGTAAGAATGACCAACTCGGAGTTCTTAATTACATCACACCTAGAGACATTGTTGATGCATCCCAACTCATTAAACGTGGTAAGGTTTTTCGTTTGGGTCTTAACCTGGATGAAGACGGTCCACAGAACGGTCTTTTCGGTGGTCGCTGGAACCCAATGCATCATATGATGGCAACGGGCACTGACGCCGTTCAAGGCATCCAGGAAGAATTGGTAGGGATGCGCTATGCGGATGACTTTATAAATTTGCCTACCCAAGCCGCCAGCCAATGGGATGCTCTCTCACATGTTTTTTACAAGGACAAGATGTGGAATGGCTATCCAGCTATACTAGTTGATGCACGTGGTGCACATAAAAATGGAATTGAACATTTTGCCGACAAGATGGTGGGACGTGGTGTTTTGCTTGATGTTGCTCGCCATAAAAAGAAGCCTCGACTAGCAGACGGCTATGGCATTACGATTAATGATCTGGAGCGCACAGCCAAGGCCCAGGGTGTTGAGGTTCGTAGAGGTGATTTTGTTGTTATCAATACGGGGCAGATGGCCGATTGTCTCGATCGACGTGAATGGGGAGGCTACGCTGGCGGTAATGCCCCGGGACTTGCCTTCGAGACGGTCGACTGGATTTACGAAAAACAAATTGCAGGAATTTGCTCTGACACCTGGGGTATTGAGGTTAGGCCGAACGAAACTGTGGATGGAACCAATCAGCCTTGGCACTGGGTTACAATTCCTTGCATTGGCATAGTTCACGGAGAAATTTGGTACTTGCGTGAATTGGTCGATGATTGCGCTAAAGATGGGGTTTACGAATTTTTTCTATGCGCACCACCTCTCGTGATCACGCGGGGTACAGGTTCGCCTATCAATCCTCAAGCAATAAAATAAGTGTTTTTTTATACAAGAGGAGAAATAAATTATGCCCCGCCAATTTGTCGATATATCGATGCACCTCGAAAATGATGTGATATCAGATCCACCCGGATATGAACCGCATATAGACTATCTCAACCATGAAGATACGGCGACAGATGTCATGGAATTCTTCCCTGGGCTGGAAAAAGATGACCTTCCGGATGGTGAAGGGTGGGCGATAGAGTGGATTAAGCTAATGACCCATAATGGTACTCACTTGGATGCCCCATACCATTTTCATTCAACCATGAATAAGGGTGAGCGAGCGATAACGATTGATGAGGTGCCTCTAGAGTGGTGTTTTCGCCCAGGCGTAAAACTTGATTTTCGGGAACGTCAGGACGGCTACGTCGTCAATGCCGACGATGTCGAGGCTGAACTCAAACGGATTAGGCACGACTTACAGCCTCTTGATATCGTTGTGGTCAATACAGCAGCTGGGGGAGCGTATGGCGGCGACCATTATGTTTCAAGTGGCTGCGGTATGGGGCGGGAAGCTACGCTTTACCTGTTGGAGCGTGGTGTCCGGGTAACGGGGATCGACGCCTGGAGTTGGGACGCGCCCTTCATTCATACTAAGGGAAAATACGCCGAGACCAAAGACGCCTCCCTTATTTGGGAAGGGCATAAGGCAGGCCGGGAGATTGGATACTGCCATCTTGAGAAACTCCACAACCTGGAGGCCCTTCCGGGAGACGGCTTTGAAATAGCATGCTTTCCGGTTAAAATTAGAGGGGCATCAGCAGGCTGGACACGCGCCGTAGCGATATTTGACCAATAGCTATCTATAAAGGTATCTGGCTGAGGCGCGATAGCTTCTCAAAAAATCGGAACGCAAGTATCGGGATGCTTTTCCCATCAATTCAAACGCTCTTCCACATCTACGTTCACCATTAAGTTAAGCATCAATGGTGATATTTCCTTTAGGGACCGAAACGCAGGCTAGGCACGACCCTGCTTCGGGCCTCTCGCCGGGCTCGGTAAGGTAATCGACATCCCCATCCTTTACCGCTGTGATACAAGTACCGCAGTTGCCGGCACGGCAACCAAAGTCGATATCGACGTCATTCTCCTCCGCGAAGTCCAGAATTGATCCGGCGGCAGACGTCCACTCGGCGGTTTTGTTGCTCTTTGCAAAATTTATTGTAAATCCTTCTGCACTCTTTTCTCCCGCTCCTTCGGCTCCAGAGCTTACATCGGCTTCTTGCTTTTTCTTGACCGTGGCAGGTCCAAAAGCTTCATAGTGAATATGGTCTTCAGGAACATTCCACTCTCGCAAGTCTTCGAAGAGCGAGTTCATCATGGGTGGCGGGCCGCAGAAGTAGTAATGGTAATTACTTGACGGCAGTACTTCCTTGAACATCTCCACGCCGACCTCGTCTTTCGGGCGCGAATAAACAATACGGACCTTAACGTTATCGAATTTTTCGGCAAGCTCTTTCAGATGTTCTTTCATGATATGCTCGCCGCCGTTGCTAACACCGTAAAAAAACCAAACTTCAGTGCGCCACTCCCGGGTTACGACTTCCTTCAACATTGAAAGAACGGGCGTTAGCCCAATACCACCACCAATGAGGACAACTGGATGAGGTTTCGTAACATCCAAGAAAAATTGGCCTGCAGGCGCCTTTACATCGATGATATCTCCCTCATTAATGTTGTCATGAAAGAAACTTGAACCGAGGCCGGGTGGGGCATCGGGGTTATCCTTCGGAGGCGGTATCTTTTTAATCGAAACGCGGTAATAGTCGGATAAAGGTTGGTCAGAAAGGGAATAACAACGAATGGTTTGTTTTTTTTGATTGGGGATATCCAGTTTAAAAGTAAGATATTGTCCAGGTTCGAAAAATGGCAGTGGACGGTCATCGTGAGGATGCAGGTAGAAGGAACAGATACCCCCCCCTTCCGGAAATTTGCGCTCGACCTTAAACTTGCGAAATCCTTGCCATGACGTTTCGTCTTGGGCCTTTATAATCTGGCGCCTGTCCATAATCTCGGCGATCTGGGTGCGAAAAAACTGGCTCTCCGCTTCCGCCGACACAACGGTTGCATTTTGAATTCTGAAGTTTCCAAAAATTAACAAAAGCACGTAGGCAAGACTTGCCACAAGGACTACGAGGGCAACAAGCTGGATAATTTCTCCCATTGGTTAGGTCTCCTAAGTCGACTTAATTCACTAAAATTTATATCTCATTTCCACCG
>JYMV01042223.1_pt1 | contig 19574 bp, 18 predicted proteins | sample 338911 | NCBI WGS metagenome assembly JYMV01 (sample SAMN03354496, study PRJNA234377) | hydrothermal vent metagenome | biome: Deep sea; feature: Hydrothermal plumes at the Eastern Lau Spreading Center, Western Pacific Ocean; material: Seawater | place: Tonga | collected 2009 | depth 2000 m m
TCACTACCGTTACCAGCGTAGTAGAGCGGAGACAAACACTACCTATTTTGGCGAACGTGTTGGTACAACTGGACAGCAACACTCTCACGCTGACCGGCACCGATCTGGAGGTAGAAACCACCATTGAAACCACTGTTCTAGATGGCAGTGACGGTCAGTGCACCGTGACCGCTCGTAAACTGCTCGACATTACTCGTGCGCTACCCGAAAACGCAAAACTGGAATTCAGCACAGAAGGAAGCAAGCTGAAAATCAAGTCGGGACAGAGCCGCTTCACCTTGCAGACCCTGCCAGCTGCCGATTTCCCGCGGCTCGAGACGGAGAACTGGGAGGAACGGGTTCGCCTGGAGCAATCAGCGCTGCGGAGCCTTTTCGACAAAACAGCCTTTTCGATGGCGCAACAGGACGTCCGGTATTTTTTAAATGGTGTGCTGATTGAACTGGATGGTGACACGATGATCTCCGTAGCGACGGATGGACACCGGCTGGCGCGCAGCCGAACCAAACTACCCGCTGCTGCTGGGGCGCAGCGTCAGGTTATCGTTCCGCGGAAGGCTGTTCTGGAGCTCAACCGATTCCTGGCCGACGGTGGAGACGAGATAACGCTGGAACTTAATCCAAATCACGTGCGATTCAGCCGACCCGGCGCACAATTGACAAGCAAACTGATCGATGGAAAATTCCCGGACTATAAAGCCGTCATGTCGCAAGTCCTGTCACAAAAAATGGTCGCTGACCGGGAACAGCTACACGAAGTGCTGGCGAGAACTTCGGTGCTGACCAACGAAAAATATCGGGGCATCCGGCTGAATTTATCCAACGGCTGTTTGAAGCTGTCGGCACACAATCCAGACCATGAAGAAGCCAGTGACGAGGTGAGCGTGGATTATGAAGGCGACAGCCTGGAGATTGGATTCAACGTGACTTACCTGATGGATGCGTTGCGGGCCATGTCGACAAAGACCGTAGAGGCCGAGTTGCACGACGGCAACAGCGGGTGCATGCTTCACGAGCCTGATGATGATGACACGCTGTACCTGATCATGCCCATGCGATTGTAGATAAGTAGGACCCTACAACAGCCTGCCGGGTTTCGGTGTTTCACGTGAAACAACGGATCTCACAGGTACCTGGGCTTCAAGCCTATGGTTTCACGTGAAACACCGTGAAAAGCCCATAAAATAGCCGTTTCTGCGGCCTAGCAACCCTCGTTTGTGATAGAATAAAAGCCCACCCTAAGGAGTATTTATGAGCAGTCAACCAGTCTACGACGAAAGCAGTATTAAGGTTCTGAAAGGGCTGGAAGCGGTCCGCAAGCGGCCCGGCATGTATATCGGTGACACCGATGACGGCACTGGCCTTCACCACATGGTTTTCGAAGTGGTCGATAACTCCATAGACGAAGCACTCGCTGGCCACTGCCAAGAAATTACCGTGACGATTCACGCTGACGAGACGGTGTCGGTGGTGGACGACGGCAGGGGCATCCCGACCGGGGTGATTGCAGAAGAAGGGCGTTCTGCGGCAGAAGTTATCATGACCCAACTGCACGCCGGGGGGAAATTTGACCAGAATTCCTACAAAGTGTCTGGCGGTTTACACGGTGTGGGTGTTTCGGTGGTTAACGCGTTGTCATCCAGCCTCAGGCTGATAATTCATCGGGGGGGCCAAACCTATCGACAAGATTACCAAAGGGGGGTCCCGACCGGACCGCTGACCGAGATTGGTGACACTGCCCGCACTGGCACGGAAGTTCATTTTAGACCCGACTCGCAGGTGTTCACGGACCTCGTGTTACACCACGATATTCTGGCGAAGCGACTCCGGGAGTTGGCCTTCCTCAATTCGGGCGTCCGAAACAAATTGGTGGACGAACGAGCGGGAACAGAGGAAGTCTTTGAATATAAAGGCGGAATCAAGGCGTTTGTCGAACACCTCGGAAGCAAGAAAAACAAGCTCCACCCAACAGTGTTGGCGTTCAGCGCGGGACGGGATCACGTTCAGCTTGAGCTCGCGCTGCAGTGGAACGACAGCTATCAGGAAAATGTTTTCTGCTACACCAACAATATCCCACAGAGCGACGGGGGTGCTCATCTGGAGGGCCTACGCGCCGCCATGACCAGAACGCTGGGCCGTTATATGGAGGCCAGTGGAGCCGCGAAGCGGGCCCGCGTGGATTTAAAAGGCGAAGACTGTCGGGAAGGCCTGACGGCTGTGTTGGCGGTGAAGGTGACGGACCCGAAGTTCTCGTCTCAGACCAAGGAAAAACTCGTTTCCTCAGATGTCAGGGGGCCGGTCGAATCGCTGATTACCGAGTATCTCGGGGCGTTTTTGCTTGAGCGGCCGACAGAAGCCAAAGCGATCGTCGACAAAATCGCTGATACTGCGCGCGCCCGCGAGGCTGCGCGGCGGGCTCGCGAGATGACCCGCCGAAAAAACGCCCTAGAAATGAGCGGTTTGCCGGGCAAGCTCGCGGATTGCCAAGAAAAAGACCCGGCGCAGAGCGAGATTTACCTAGTGGAAGGAGACTCCGCTGGTGGGTCAGCCAAGCAGGCGCGCGACAGGCGCTACCAGGCCATCCTCCCCCTTAAAGGAAAGATCCTGAACGTGGAAAAGGCGCGTTTTGACCGAATGCTGGCCTCCGATGAGGTCACGACGCTGATCACTGCGCTGGGTACCGGAATCGGCAAGGATGATTTCGATGTCAGCAAACTGCGGTATCACAGGATCATCATCATGACCGATGCAGATGTCGACGGGTCGCACATCCGAACTCTGCTGCTGACATTCTTCTACCGCCAGATGCCCGAACTGCTGGAAAGAGGCCACGTGTTCATCGCGCAACCGCCGCTGTACAAGGTCTCTCTGCGCAAGAAAGAGACCTACCTGAAGGACGACGACGAGATGAATCGTTATCTCCTGGGGTTGGCGATGGAGGGGGCGAAACTCCAGCGACGAGATGAACCCAGGGCGGTGTTGGACGGCCCCGAGCTCAAGGCACTGTGTACCGAATACTTCGCGATTAAGTCCGCGATTAACCGGCTGGCCCGACGCTACCAGACCGAAGTGCTATGGGCGCTCAGTGCCTTGACGCCATTAGGTCAGAAGGGCCAACCAACCGAGCAAGACCAGGCTGAATTCGTACAATTATTGAATACCAGGCTATCAGGGGTTACAGGACAGGGCGGCCCCCAGTATCGCGTTCACTTCGATACTACCGATGGCGTGGGGCAGTGGTCGCTGGTGGTAGAGAGCGAGCACCACGGGCAGTACCGTCAGACTCGACTGCCCGCTGAGTTTTTCGATACCCAGGAATATGGATCTATGATTGCGCTGGGCCAGCGACTGGACACTTTAGTGGGTTCGCAACCGACGGTGGTTCGAGGCGATAAAGAGACGGCAGTAGAGGATTTTGCCGGCGCCATTGAGTGGCTGATGTCAGAGGCCAGGCGCGGCCTGACGGTGCAACGCTATAAGGGGTTGGGCGAGATGAATCCCGACCAATTGTGGGAAACGACGATGGATGCCAGTCAGCGGACACTGTGCCGAGTACAGATTGAAGACGCCGTTGGTACCGATGAGATCTTTAGCGTCCTGATGGGCGATGATGTAGAACCGCGTCGCGCGTTCATCGAGCGCAACGCCTTTGCCGTGAACCACCTAGATATATAATAAAATCAATTACTTATCAGTGAAGGGTGCGAGGCGCTGAAAGCACAAAACGCGGAATGGTGGCGTCGAACGTACGGCCGTCTTCAGCCACCATCTGGTAAGTACCGTGCATCGTGCCCACGGGCGTCTCAATGACCGCACCGGACGTATAGCGAAAACCCTCCCCAGGTTTGAGCACCGGCTGTTCACCGACTACGCCCTCACCTTCGACCTCTTCGGTTCGGTTATCAGCATCGGTGATGAACCAGTGCCGAGAAATGAGTTGGGCGGTGACAGAGCCGCGGTTTACCAGGGTGATGGTATAGGCAAAAACAAACCGGTCTTCATCGGGTTCAGAGTGTTCAGCGACATAGGTCGTTTCGACCTGAACGTCGATGTCGTAGGGGTTTTCCATAATATTGACGCTCCTGTTCTACCGGCCACAACGGACAGTTACGATGTTACCGTTTTCTGACTGCAGATGCATTGCTGCCAGTTGCCGACCCCAGACACAGCCACCATCTATGCAGTAGAGCGTCCGCTGTTGGTAAATACCAAGATCTGACCAGTGTCCAAAGATTATCCGCGTATTGCCCAGTGGTTGCCCGTTTATATCAAACCAGGGCTTGAGCGGGGCCGGCGCTGCGGCGGGCAACCCCTTGAATTCCAGTTCAAGGTCAAGATCCGGCGTGCAGTAACGCATCCGGGTAAATGCATTGGTAATGAAGCGCAGGCGGTCCCAGCCGGTTAACCGATCATCCCAGCGGGCCGGGGCGTTTCCGTAGATGTGGGCAAGAAAGTCTAGCCACTGGTCTGAGCGTAATATGTTTTCTACTTCGTGGGCCAACAACAGTCCCTGATGCAGCGACCAGCCCGGATAAAGCCCGGCGTGCAGCAGCGCTGCATTCAGGCCGGAGTCGAAATGGGCCAGGGGCAGGTGGCGGATAAAATCGGTCAGTTCATCTAAATCAGGGGCGTGCAGTAGATGATCAAGCCGGTAGGTAGGCTTATTTTGGTGCAGCCCTGCTGATAGGGCCAAGAAATGAAGGTCGTGATTCCCCAACACCACGGTTGCCCGACCCTTTAACGATTTGACGAATCGGAGCACAGCCTCGGAATTGGGGCCACGACTGACAAGATCGCCCACGAACCAGAGGCAGTCAGAATCGGGGTTGTAGCGGATTTTATCGAGCAAGCGCTCAAGACAAGACATACAGCCCTGAACGTCGCCAATGGCCCAGGTGGCCAACGTCGAACTCAGCCCAGCTCAGTCACTGAGTGGTTCGAGACTCCACGCCCGGCGTTCGGCGGGTGGGAGGTCGTCGTAGATCGCGTCGAGGCGCCGCTGCCAGTAAGATTCGCGGACAAACAAGTAGGGATCGAGCTGAAGTTTTAGGATATGGTCTGCGATGAGCAGTTCAGCGCGCGCGTTGAATGTGCGCAGGGCGTAGCCCAGGGTGAGATCACGACCACTGGCGTTATATGACACAGGGTCGGGGTAGATAAACGCCGGGACAAGCGCGACGGCATCACGGACATTGCTGGCCCCCAGCAGCGGCAACACCAAGTAGGGCCCGGACGGCAGTCGCCACCGGGCTAGGGTCTGACCATAGTCCTCTTCGTGCGGCGGCCTGCCAACAGCACCAGCGACGTCGAAAAGGCCGGCAACACCGAGGGTGCTGTTGATAAGCAGTCGTTCAAAGTCGAGGCGACCCTGAGCAAACCGCCCCTGTAATACATCGTTGGCAATCGTTGCGGGCAGCTGCAGGTTGCTAAAAAAATTCCTGACCGACAATCGGACCGCTGACGGCACGGCGTGGGCGTAAACTACAGTGACGGGGCGAATCAAAAAACGGTCCAGGCCATCATTGAAGCCGAAGACCATACGATTCACAGGTTCAAGAGGATCAGTGAGTTGGAGCGATGAAAGACTGTTATAACCGAGTTTTTCTGAGCTAGCACAACCAGTGAGCAGCAGCGGTAGAATCAGGAGCAGCGCTAGACCGTTGTAGCAGATACCGCTACTCAGGGGCCGCTGACTTAAGTCAAGTCGCCGGATGGCCGAGTATGCCCAACGGTACACGAGTCGCATAGACCGACTATAAGCCCGGCCGAGGTTTCCGAACAGCCTTTACCATCGGATCAGCCAAGCCATCGATTAACCCGTGAAACATCCTCTTCGTTAAGCTGGCCTGCCAGCTGTTCCAGCACCAGGACCTGCAGGACATAATCATAACGCGCTTTGAGGTAGTCTCGTTCGGCCCGGAACAGGTCTCGTTGTGCGTTGAGCACCTCAATGTTGGTGGTTAAGCCTGCGGCAAAGCCTTCTTCTTTGGCCTGAAGCGCGCTTTCTCCGGCGGTAACAGCTTGTGCCAGCGCGGTGATTCGACGCAGCTGACTATTGATACTGAGAAATGCTTGGCGTGTCTTGCGCTGAATTTCTCGGCGAGCCGATTCGTAGCGGGCGCGGGCAGCATTGTGATTCGAAGTCGCTTCTCTGATCTGGGCGTTGATGAGGCCGCCTTGATAGAACGGCAACTTGAACAACAGGGTCAAGCTGGCGTCGGTGCCGTCGGCCGATGCACGGTCAGAGTATTCGGCAGATAGATTCAGCCCCACCGTGAGTCGCCGTAATGCTTGTTGCCGGTCGATCTCTGTTTCAGCCGCCGACGTGTCCAGTGACAGTGCTTTGAGTGACCGATTGTCCAATAGGGCCCGGCCGATCCACAGCCCAGCATCATCAGGCTGTGGCTTCGATAATGCCGCAGCGGGAGACAGTGACAGCAGCGTACCGGGGTCCCTGCCCACCAGGGCGACCAGCACCTGCCGCATGTCGACCAGCACCCGTTGGGCTTCGATACCTTCAGCTACAGAGTATTCGTAGCGGGCCCGGGCGTCGTAAAGATCGGTCCGGGTGCCCAGGCCAACATCGAGCCGCTCTTCGGCGAGTTCCAGCTGTCTACGAATAGCCCGCTGGTTACGCTCTGACAGCTCTAGGTTATCCTGGGCTGAGAGTACCGCAAAATAACTGTTGGCCACGCGTTGAATCAGTGATTCAGCGGCGATCTGGTAGTTAACATCCGCCGCATCAGTCTGCAGGCGTGCTTGCTTGATCAGAAGACGGCTTGAACGGTCGTATATCGATTGCTTGAGTGACACTGTGGCTGATGCGGCCTGATTGGTCAGATCTCTGGAGACGAGTGTGTAGCTGCTCGACGCAGATAAATGTGGCCGGAATGCGGCTAGGGCCTGAGGAATAGCTTCTTGCCCAGCTTCACGCCGGTGGACTTGTGTTGCGAACTCAGGATCGCTGGACCACGCCAGACGATATATGGCCAGCAGGTCGATACCGCTGGTCGTCGACTCTGAAGAAGAGACAATGACCGTTGTCGCTGAATCACGGGCCGTGTCAGTGTCGGTTTGCGCTGGGTTTTCGTTGTCAGTGGTAGCGGAGACGCCTGTAGTGACGGTGGCCGCCTGGGTCTGACTTTCTTCCTCGTCGGATTCGACCGCCGGCGCGCTGGTAATCTTAAGGGACTGGCCGGGGTAGATTACGCCGCTCTCGTCCAGACCGTTCCACGCCATTAGGTCCGCGCAGCGCACCCCGAACAGTTCTGCGATTTCGCACGGCGTGTCCCCAGGTTGCACGGTGTACTGATTCTGGGCTGAAACCCAAGTGCTGCCCGACGCCATCAGAATAACTACGGTGTAAAGGAACGCTTTAATCATGTTGGTTATCACTCCGCCGTAAATCTTGAGGTCAGAAGGTAAATGCTGAGGGGGTCCGGACATTAATCAGGGGCGGCAAACTGGTGTCAAAAAGAGAGTGTTCAGTCGATTCTTCATCATCGCTGCGGCTATAGAGCATAGCCTCCATGACGGGTGACTGGCCAACAATCGCGACCAGCCGACCACCCGGTGCCAGCCGATTGCGGTGGGCACGAGGTGGAACGGGCACCGAGCCGGTGAGAATAATTGCGTCCCAAGCGTCGTCTTCGGTCCAGTCTTCAGCAGCGTCTCCTTCTTCGAACGTGGCGTTGACAATGCCCAGGTTTTCGAGCCGGGTCGCAGCAGGCCTCAGAAAGTCACCATAGATGTCGACGCTTGTAACATGGGCGCAACAACTGGCCAAAAGAGCAGTCAGGTAGCCAGTGCCGGTACCGACCTCGAGGACCCGATCAGTGGACGTTAATGCCAGGGCCTGGGTCAAACGGGCTTCAACCTTGGGCTGCATCATGCACTCACCGTGGCCGATCGGCAGGTTTAAGTCAGCAAACGCCAAATCCCGATCTTTTGGGGGCACAAACAGTTCGCGGGGCAGTTTCTTCAGCAACGCTAATAACGCTGGATCCAGCACCTCCCACGGGCGAATCTGCTGTTCAATCATGTTAAACCGGGCGAGCTCGATATCCATTGTTTGACAGATGGTGACTAAGATAGCTAAAAATTTTATCACAGGCATGGGCGTAGTAGCGGACACCTGTGCCTAGAACAACCGCTGCTGGCTACGGCATCAGTGAGCTTTAGTCAGCCGAATAAAATCTTCTCGACCAGGACAGCTCATTTCGGATTTAATACCAAGCGGGTAAGACAATAAATCTGTGACAACAGGAGAACTTCGGGACAGGCAGATCAGATCCAACACAAGCTCGACAGGATGCTGGCAGAACGCAGACAGCAGGGTCAGCAAAGATGCCCATGAATACGCGGTTATGGCGAACCCTGTAGGACAGTTTCTGAAGGCCCCGGGCGCGTGTTGACCGTGTTTGGGCGCTCACCTATACTGCGCGACCCCTGCGGCGGTGTACCGGCCTTGTTTTAGTATCTGCGCCGGAGCGTTTATCTCGCGTATTGGTCATCGTGAGGCAGCGTGATTGAGGCGATGAAACAACAGACAGTGTGCCGGGCGAGAACGTGTTAAGACGAGTGCTGGCAGCACAGTGTGGGGTGACGGCGCTACTGGCGCTCGCCCTCTGGCTGTTCGGACCGAATCTTCTGCACTCGGCATTGGTCGGTGCCGGAATCGGCGTGGCTGGGAATGGGTATGCGGCGTGGCGTGTGTTTGCTGGCAGTCGCTCGAACAATGGAGCGGTTGCGATGTTCGAGCTTTACCGGGCGGAATTTAGCAAACTTGTAATCATCGGCGTACTGTGCGGGTGTGCTTTTATAGCCCTTGAAGATTTGAACTTTGCTGCCTTTCTGGGCGGGTTGGTCTCGGCGACCCTCGCGTCTGTGGTTACAGCGGCGACACATACGGTCGAGTTACCGGAACAAGTGGGAAGACAGATTTAAACAGCAATGGCCAGCGACAGCCTGACAACGACCGGCTACATCAAGCATCACCTACAGAACCTGGCCTATGGCCAGCATCCGGACGGTACATGGGGATTGGCGCACAGCGCTGCCGAAGCAAGAGAAATGGGCTTCTGGGCAATCCATCTCGACACGATGTTTTGGTCAGTGATATTGGGCGCGCTCTTCCTCTGGTTATTCGGCAAGGCGGCCCGCAAAGCAACAGCGGACACGCCGAGCGGCTGGTTGAATTTCGTCGAGTGGATCATCGAATTTATCGACGACAATGTACGCGGTTCTTTTTCAGGAAAGAACGATCTCATCGCCCCGCTGTCACTGACGCTTTTCGTCTGGATCCTGCTCATGAACCTGATGGACCTGGTGCCAGTGGACTGGATTCCACAGATTGCGCATCTGTTGGGCATTGAGTACATGAAGGTGGTGCCCACAACTGACCCCAATGCGACCTTTGGTATGGCGCTGGGGGTATTCCTGCTGACGCTTTACTACAGTATCAAGGTGAAGGGGCCACTGGGTTTCGCGGCTGAGCTGACGATGCAGCCGTTCCAAGCCACCAACCCGGTACTGAAAATCATTCTGATGCCAATCAATTTCTTCTTAGAGTTCGTCAGCCTGATTGCAAAGCCGCTATCACTGTCTTTGCGGCTTTTCGGTAATCTCTTTGCTGGCGAGATGATATTTATTTTGATTGCCTTGCTGTTCTCAGGGGGACTGGCTTTTGCTGTGGTGGGCGGCGTTCTGCAGTTAGGATGGGCTATTTTTCATATTCTGATCGTGCTATTGCAGGCATTTATATTTATGACCCTGACTATTGTTTATCTCGAAATGGCGCACAGCCACCACTGAGCGGCCCAGCATCAAGCGAAGAATTATTGGTATCAAGCTGACTTTTCTTAATAGGAGAAACTCATGGAAATTGCTTTACTCTACGTTGCCGGCGCGGTTCTGCTCGGTTTAGCCGGTGTGGGCGTCGGTGTGGGTGTGGGCGTGCTCGGCGCACGATTCCTGGAGGGCATCGCCCGACAGCCAGAGCTGCTGCCGATGCTCAGGACCCAGTTCTTCATCGTTATGGGCTTGGTGGATGCTATCCCGATTATCGGTGTGGCCATCGCGCTCTACATCATGTTCGCCGTAGTGGGCGGTTAATAACTTGGCTTTTTCGGACGGAAACAGGTTATGAACATCAACTTGACGCTGATCGGGCAGACTATTGCATTTGCGGTCTTCGTCTGGTTCTGCATGAAGTTTGTTTGGCCGCCTATCATTACAGCACTGAACGAACGCAAAACCCGGATCGCTGATGGCCTTGCCGCGGCGGATGAAGGTCAGCGTGAGAAGGCGCGGGCAGAAGAACACGCCGCAGAGGCTCTTGAAGAAGCCAAGGGACAAGCGCAGGAAATCATACGCAGAGCAGAACGACGCGAGACAGAAATCGTCGAGGAAGCCAAGTCTACTGCACGCACTGAGGGCGACCGTATTCTCACGGCTGCGCGGGGCGAGATCGACAAGGAAATCAATCAGGCGCGCGAAGCTTTGCGAGCACAACTCGCTACCTTGGTGGTTGCCGGTGCAGGACAGATTCTGGGTCGAGAAGTGGGTGAAAGTGATCACGCTAAGCTGATCGATGATCTCGCCCAGGAACTTTAGCCGGTATCGGCGGATACCTATGAAGCGCGAAATCTATGGCTGAACTTTCAATTATTGCAAGACCCTATGCACAGGCGGTTTTCGAGCTTGCTAAAGCAAGTGGGGACTATTCCCGTTGGTCACAAGCACTCGAATTTCTGGCCGCAGTAGCAATGGACCCAGATATGGGCGCATTGTTCAACAACCCCAGAGTATCAAGGCGCGAGCTCGCTGTTGTGATAACGGAAATTTGCAGTGAGCGGCTCGATGAGAACGCCCGGAATCTGGTGCGATTGCTGGCGCAGAACCAACGTCTTCACGCCTTGCCCTCAATTGCCGAGCAATACGAGCACCTACGCGCAGAAGCTGAGCGGACAATCCAGGCAGAACTGGAATCCGCATTGCCGGTAACCGAAAGTCAGCAGCAGCGGATCGCCGAGGCGCTTAGCGAACGTATGGGCCGACGCGTGGAACTGGCGGTAAGAATTAATGAATCACTCCTCGGCGGTGCTGTCGTACGCGCCGGGGACCTGGTGATCGACGGCTCGGTTCGGGCCAGACTCGAGAAACTGGCCACCGCCATCAGCGGCTGATCGGCCACAAACGGAGCGATTGAGAGGAATTCAGGTATGTCCATGCAGCTAAACCCCTCCGAAATCAGCGAACTGATTAAGGAACGGATCAAGGATTTCGATGCCAGTGCCGAAGCCCGCACAGAAGGCACCGTGGTGAGTTTGACAGACGGCATTACGCGTATTCATGGCCTGGCGGATGCCATGCAGGGTGAAATGTTGGAGTTTCCAAACGATACGTTCGGTCTTGCGCTTAATCTTGAACAGGACTCTGTCGGCGCTGTGGTGCTCGGAGACTACGAGCATATCGTCGAGGGTGATACCGTCAAATGTACCGGCCGAATCCTACAAGTGCCGATCGGAGTTGAGCTGCTTGGCCGGGTTGTGGATTCACTCGGCGTACCGATTGATGGCAAAGGCAATATTGACACAACGCAGACATCGCCGATTGAAAAGGTGGCGCCAGGTGTGATCAGTCGTCAGTCCGTCTCAGAACCGGTACAGACCGGCCTTAAATCAATTGATGCCATGGTTCCAGTTGGACGCGGCCAACGCGAACTGATCATAGGTGACCGACAGACCGGGAAAACCGCGGTAGCGATTGATACGATCATCAATCAGAAAGGCACCGGGATCAAATGCATTTATGTCGCCATCGGACAAAAAGCGTCGTCGGTGGCCAACGTGGTGAACAAGCTGGAAGAACATGGCGCTATGGCACATACGATCGTGGTTTGTGCTTCAGCAGCCGAGTCGGCGGCGATGCAATACATCGCACCCTACTCCGGCTGCGCCATGGGCGAATATTTCAGAGACAAAGGCGAAGACGCTCTCATCATTTATGACGACCTGACCAAGCAAGCCTGGGCTTATAGACAGGTGAGTCTGTTGTTGCGCCGTCCACCGGGTCGAGAAGCTTATGTGTTTTATCTTCACTCAAGGCTGCTGGAGCGAGCTGCCCGGATCAACGCCGATGAAGTGGAAAAGCTCACAGACGGGCAAGTCAAGGGACAGACTGGATCGCTAACGGCACTGCCGATAATCGAGACGCAAGCTGGGGACGTCTCGGCCTTCGTACCCACCAACGTCATCTCCATCACCGATGGGCAGATTTTTCTGGAAACTGATCTTTTCAACGCAGGCATACGTCCAGCCATCAATGCCGGGTTGTCAGTCTCCCGAGTCGGCGGCGCAGCACAATGCGCGTTGATCAAGAAGCTGGGCGGTGGGATTCGGCTCGCACTCGCACAGTATCGTGAACTGGCTGCGTTTTCCCAGTTTGCCTCTGATCTGGATGAAGCAACTCGTCGGCAGCTGGAAAGGGGTGAGCGGGCGACCGAGATGATGAAGCAGAAGCAGTATTCACCCATGTCAGTGGCGGAGATGGGCGTCAGCTTGTTTGCAGTCAACGAAGGCTATCTCGATGATGTTGAAGTCAAAAAGGTCGTGGACTTCGAGCAGGCGCTGCTAAGCCATATGATAAGTCAGCAATCAGACCTGATCGAGGCGCTGAATCGCGATCAGGAGTATGACGATGATATCGCTGAAAAGCTTCACGCGGCCCTGAAGGACTTCAAGGCCAACGGCAGCTGGTAACCGGACCTATCCACAAAGATTACGGCAAGATAACAGGAAATGGCTGGCGGTAAAGAAATTCGGACCAAGATCAAGAGTATCCAGAATACTCAGAAGATCACCAAAGCGATGGAAATGGTCGCGGCCAGCAAAATGCGTCGTGCTCAGGAGCGTATGCATCAGGCCCGACCCTATGCCGAGAAAATGCGCGACGTGATCGCTCATGTATCGCAGGCTAATCTGGAATATAAACACAGTTTTACGCTAGAACGCCCAGCTAAACGCGTAGGTTTCATCATCGTATCCAGCGATCGGGGTCTTTGCGGTGGCCTTAACATCAACCTGTTCCGGGACGTTGTGAATGCGCTGATCGAATGGCAATCGCAGAGCGCCGAGATTGATCTGACGACGATCGGTTCTAAGGGCCTTCAGTTTTTCAAACGGGTTGGCGCCAACATTGTTTCAGAGGCGACACGGCTGGGAGACACCCCGCATCTGGACGAGCTGATTGGCCCGGTTAAGGTTATGCTGGACGCCTATACTGACAACCACATAGATCGCTTGTACCTTGTGCATAACCACTTTAAATCGACCATGTCGCAGACGCCGCAGCTGGAACAGTTATTGCCGATCCATGCCGAGCAGCCGGACGAAAACCTGTCTCACTACTGGGATTATCTCTACGAACCAGATGCGAAAGACGTGGTAGACGCCTTGATGACGCGGTATATCGAATCGCTGGTTTATCAGGGCGTGGTCGAAAACATTGCCTGTGAAATGGCGGCCCGAATGGTGGCGATGAAATCAGCGTCGGATAACGCGGGCGACCTGATTGACGAGCTGCAATTGGTCTACAACAAGGCGCGTCAGGCATCGATTACCCAAGAAATTTCAGAGATCGTCGGCGGAGCGGCGGCTGTCTGATAGAACCCGCAATAAACTCGACCAGTTTTAATGAGGAAGACACTATGAGTAACGGAAACATTGTAGAGATTATCGGCGCAGTCGTAGACGTCGAGTTTCCAAGGGAGTCCGTTCCCAAGATCTATGATGCACTGGCGGTCTCAGAAACCGGCCTGACCCTTGAAGTCCAGCAGCAGCTGGGCGATGGGGTGGTTCGGACTATTGCAATGGGGTCCAGCGATGGCCTAAAGCGCGGAATCGAAGTCACCAATACCGGGGCACCAATCACGGTACCAGTCGGTGAAGCAACCCTCGGTCGTATCCTCGACGTGCTGGGCAAACCGGTCGATGAAGGCGGCCCGGTTGAATCACCCCATGTCCTGCCCATCCACCGCAAGGCCCCGGGCTATGCCGACCAGGCGCCCAGCATCGAGATTCTTGAAACCGGCATTAAGGTCATCGATCTGATCATGCCGATCGCCAAAGGCGGCAAGATCGGATTGTTTGGCGGCGCTGGTGTGGGCAAAACGGTAACGATTATGGAGTTGATCAACAACATCGCCAAAGAGCATTCTGGCCTGTCGGTTTTTGCCGGGGTGGGTGAGCGCACTCGTGAAGGGAACGATTTCTACCACGAGATGAAAGAATCAGGTGTGCTGGACAAGGTTTCGATGGTCTTTGGCCAGATGAACGAACCGCCGGGCAACCGTCTTCGTGTGGGCCTGACCGGGCTCACAATAGCGGAGCACTTTCGTGATGAAGGCCGCGATGTGCTGCTTTTCATCGATAACATCTACCGCTACACGTTGGCAGGTACCGAAGTATCTGCACTACTCGGCCGGATGCCCTCTGCCGTGGGCTATCAACCGACGCTGGCTGCCGAGATGGGTATTCTCCAAGAGCGTATCACCTCAACCCGCACGGGCTCGATTACCTCGTTCCAGGCCGTTTACGTGCCCGCGGACGACCTGACGGATCCATCACCGGCGACAACATTTGCTCATTTGGATGCCACCCTGGTGCTGTCGAGGCAGGTGGCAGAGCTCGGTATCTATCCCGCGGTTGATCCGCTCGATTCGACCAGCCGACAGCTGGATCCTCTGGTGGTCGGTCAGGAACATTACGATACTGCTCGAGCGGTTCAGGTTACACTGCAGCGCTACAAAGAACTGCGCGACATTATCGCTATTCTGGGCATGGATGAGCTGTCTGAAGAGGATAAGCTGAGCGTCGGCCGCGCCCGTAAAATTCAGCGCTTTTTGTCCCAGCCGTTCTTTGTAGCTGAGACCTTTACCAGTTCACCGGGCAAGTTCGTGGCCCTAAAAGACACCATCCGCGCATTTCAGGGCATCGTCGACGGTGAGCATGATGACCTGCCAGAACAAGCGTTCTATATGGTGGGTGGAATCGAAGAAGCTGTTGAGAAGGCAAAAACCGTCATCTGATTAAAGGCGGATCCCAGCACATGGCCAATACCATCAGAGTTAATATCGTCAGTGCCGAACAAGATGTATGGTCCGGAGAAGGCACCATGGTGTTTGCGCCTGCCGAGATGGGAGAGATCGGCATTGCGCCACAACACGCTCCGCTGCTGACACGTCTCAAGCCCGGCGAAATTCGAGTACAGCAGGAATCTGGTGAAGAGCAGTTTTTCTTTGTTTCCGGTGGCATGCTAGAGGTCCAGGGGCATGTTGTGACTGTGCTTTCGGATACGGCGCTCAGAGCCAAAGACCTCGATGAGGCCGCAGCGCTCGAAGCACAGCGCAGAGCCGAACAGGCGTTAGCCGACCGCGGCGGCGAACTGGAACTGGCAAAGGCTAAGGCCGAGCTGATACAAGCAGCCGCACAACTACGTGCCATCAACAAACTTCGCGGCCGAGGCCGCGCCTGATAACAGGCCGCCGACCACGCGGCGATCGTTTAAGATGTCGTCTTTGCTGGTTACTGAAAACAAGTTCGTCTCAATCGTTTATACGATTAGAGACAGCAGCGGTACGATCGTGGAGTACAGCGATCTACCGGTTTGCTATGTGCATGGCGTCAGTAGCAGTCCATTGTTTCCACAAGTCGAAACTGCCTTGGAGGGTCTGTGCAAAGGAGAACAGGTCGACGTATTTCTGACATCCTCTGAAGCGTTTGGGGATCATGATCCGGACCTGATCTACTTCGATGAACTTGATAACACGCCCGAAGAGCTGCATTTTGTCGGTGCTGAAGGGGATGCCGAGAATGACCAGGGCGAGATCCTGCATTTTGTCGTCACCGATATCAACGACGGCAAAATTACAGTCGATGGAAATCACCCATTGGCTGGTCAGGATATAACTTTTACAGCACGCGTTGCCGATATCCGGGACGCAACAGCGGAAGATATCAGCGAGCAGGTCCAGCAGCTCTTTCACTGAGCCGCAAACCACTGCTAAGGCGACTGTATCCGCCAGCTGTTTACAGTAATATCCCCATCATGACCTTCGAAGTGATCGTGCTTGCAGCAGGCAAAGGCACGCGCATGCAATCGCGCGAACCTAAGGTTATGCAGGACCTCGCAGGTAGATCGTTATTCAGCCACGTAATGACCACCGCAGCCGGGTTACAGCCCTCTCACATACACGTGGTCCATGGGCACGACGACGGCGTTTTACAGCGTGCGGTCCAGCAATTGTCCGGTGTGAACTGGGTTTGTCAGGATCAACAGCTGGGAACAGCCCACGCCGTATTGCAGGCGCTACCGGCAGTGAATCCGGAGTCCGACGTCCTGGTGCTTTACGGTGATGTACCATTGATCAAACAACCTACCCTGGCGTCACTCGTGGCCGCTGTCGCAGGCAGGAACCTGGTTGTACTGACAGCACATGTGCCGGAGCCCGGTGGCTATGGCCGTGTGGTCAGGGGGCGCGACGGATCTGTCGCGCGCATCGTAGAGGAGCGAGATGCCAACGAGGATGAAAAAGCAATCTGCGAAATCAACACAGGATTTATCGCTGCGCCTGCGACAGTGTTAAGCAGACTGCTGGAGCGAATTGGTAACGAAAATGACCAGGGTGAGTATTACCTCACCGATGCCGTCGGCCACGCGGTCGAGAGCGGCACGCCTGTGCTGACGCACACGACGACAGATATTGATGAGGTCAGCGGCGTCAATACAGCCCAGCAGCTTGCACGCCTGGAGCGCGCTTACCAGGCGCGTCAGGCTGAAGAACTGATGCGCGCGGGATTGTGTTTACGGGACCCGATCCGATTCGATTTGCGCGGCACAATGGAGTTCGGTACCGACTGTATGATTGATGTCAATGTGTTGTTGGTGGGCCACGTTGTCTTGGGCAACAATGTCACGATTGGTACTAACTGTACCGTAGTGGACAGCGAATTAGGGGATGGTGTTAGCGTCAAACCGAATAGTGTGATTGAAGGTGCCAGAGTTGGTTCGGACTGCAGCATCGGCCCGTTTGCACGGTTACGCAGCGGGACCGTGCTGGCGAAGGGAGCCCGCGTTGGAAATTTCGTAGAACTCAAGGAAACCCGCATGGGTGAGGGATCTAAAGCCAACCATCTGGCTTACGTTGGTGATGCTGAAATAGGACGAAACGTGAATATTGGTGCGGGCGTGATTACTTGCAACTATGACGGTGCCAATAAACACAAGACCCTGATCGGCGACGATGCGTTTATAGGTTCGGACAGTCAGTTGGTGGCGCCGGTAGAAGTCGGACCTGGGGCAACCGTTGGTGCCGGATCTACGTTGACAGGTAACGCGCCGGCCGGGAAACTTACGTTGAGTCGGAGCAAGCAGGTCACGCGGGATAATTGGCAAAGACCACAGAAAAAGGATCAGGTAAAGTAGCTGAAAGCTGCCTAGCTGGACAATTACAGATTATCAGCATGCGGTCGGTCTCAAAATGTGCGGAATAATTGGCGCGGTCTCAGGGGCCGATGTGGCGCCATTTTTGCTGAAGGGATTACAGCGACTGGAATACCGAGGCTACGATTCCGCCGGTGTCGTGGTTATCAATGATGCTGGCGGGTTCGATCGTTCACGGGCTGTTGGAAAGGTTGAAATGCTAGAGCAGGCCCTGTCGCATAGAAATCTCTCTGGCTCGACAGGACTCGCCCACACACGCTGGGCGACTCATGGTGCTGTCACCGAACTAAATGCACATCCGCACATCTGCCAAGACACGCTGGCGCTGGTTTGTAACGGCATAGTCGAGAACCACGACGAACTGCGGCAGGCGCAGACGGACTACGGCTTGGTTTTTACTTCCGAAACCGATACTGAAGTAGTGGTGCATCAGATCTACATGCACCTGAACACGGGTCAGGATCTCGCAGAAGCAGTCCGCAGCACGGTTCAGGAACTAGATGGCAGTTTTGCGTTGGGGGTTGTTCAAGCCACAGAACCCGGCCGCATGATCGCCGCCCGTCAGGGACCACCACTGATCATAGGATTGGGCAAAGACGAATTTTTCATCGCGTCCGACATAGCTGCCCTGCTTTCAGTGACCCGCCGGTACATCGTGATGGAGAACGGTGACATTGCCGATATTCGGAACGGCACGTGCACGATTCGTGATGCTCGTGGTAATCCCGTAGAGCGGCCTGTGCGGGAAAGCAACCAGTCCGGCGGCGATGTCGAACTGGGGGAGTTTTCTCATTACATGCACAAGGAGATCCACGAACAACCCCGAGCTGTTGCGGATACGCTTGAAGGGCGCCTGGCCGGAGATCGTGTCCTTGAACAGGCTTTCGGCCCGCAGGCGATGAATATTTTCAACCAGACGCAACAGGTGCAAATCATTGCCAGTGGCACGAGTTATCATGCTGGGCTCGTCGCCAAACACTGGTTTGAATACGTCGGTGTGCCTTGTGAAGTGGAAGTCGGCAGCGAGTACCGCTATCGGCGTCATGCGCCACGCGGTGGAACGCTCCTTGTGACGATTTCCCAATCGGGTGAGACAGCAGATACCCTCGCCGCGTTGGTAGAAGCCCAACGTCAGGGAATTGTAGGCTCGTTGGTGGTGTGCAATACGCCGGAATCCTCTCTCGTGCGGGAGTCAGACTTAAGTTTTATGACCCATTCAGGCCCTGAGATCGGGGTTGCATCCACCAAGACCTTCACTGCTGCCATGACTGGGCTGATGATGCTGGCACTGGTGCTCTCGCGGCGCCATGGCTTCGACGCAGGCTTTGAAGCGCACGTGGTCAAACAACTGAGATCGCTGCCAAGTGCGTTGGAAAAAGTTCTGGACATCGAGGATGAAATCGCCCAGATGGCGAAAGCATTCGGTAACAAGGCCAACGCGCTGTTCCTGGCCCGCGGGGCGCATTACCCAATTGCTCTGGAAGGGGCACTGAAACTCAAAGAGATTTCCTATATTCATGCCGAAGCCTACCCTGCAGGTGAACTCAAGCATGGCCCGCTTGCTTTGGTTGATGAGCACATGCCAATTGTCGCCGTTGCGCCGAACGACGCGCTGCTGGAGAAGCTGAAATCGAATCTGGCTGAAGTGCGGGCCCGTGGCGGGCGGTTATTCGTTTTTGCTGATCCGGAAACCGGCTTCGAGCGTGAGGAAGATCTTGAGCTGATTCACGTGGCCCAGGTGGACAGTGCAGTGGCGCCCATTGTGTTCACACTGCCGATGCAGTTGTTGGCCTATCATGCGGCCTTGATCAAGGGCACGGATGTGGATAAGCCGCGCAACCTCGCCAAGTCGGTTACTGTGGAATAGTTTTGCTCGGGGGCAAGAAACCCACCAATCTAACATAGATGTCTATTTCACCTTCACCCTGTCTGTCCGTCTAACAAATCTCTGGGTCGCACCCTATTCGCAGTATCAGCAGTTCCTATACGACACCATTACGGGTTTCCGTGAAAAGGGGTGGAACTACACCCAAATCGCAGATTGGTTGAACCAGAACGATTACAGAACTCCTCGG
>JYMV01007719.1_pt1 | contig 19563 bp, 21 predicted proteins | sample 338911 | NCBI WGS metagenome assembly JYMV01 (sample SAMN03354496, study PRJNA234377) | hydrothermal vent metagenome | biome: Deep sea; feature: Hydrothermal plumes at the Eastern Lau Spreading Center, Western Pacific Ocean; material: Seawater | place: Tonga | collected 2009 | depth 2000 m m
ACTCTCTATCGCCAATAAGACTTTTTCTAACAATAATTCAGGATTAAATGGCTTCTGGATAAAATCAAATGCTCCCAATTTCATTGCTTCAACAGCCATATTAATTGTCCCATGGCCAGTGATAAATATCGTTGGTTGTAAATGCTGTAATTTATTTAAACGACGCTGCAATTCCAAACCATCCATCTCTTCCATGGCAATATCGCAAATTAAACAATCTCCATTCTCTTCTAACTGTTCTAGATAATCAATTGCACTAGAAAATGTTTTAATTTCAAAACCGCTTAAAGAGAAAAATCTTTCTAAAGATTCTAGAATCTCACTGTCATCATCGACTAAGCAAACTTTATTGATGTTTTCAATAAGACTATTCTGCTGCATAGGAAACCCTAGGTATTTTGATGATAAATTCAGCGCCATTAACTGAAGTAGAATGCAATGCTAGATCTCCTTCATAAGCACGAATAATTTTACGACTTAAACTCAAACCCAAACCAAGCCCTTCGGTGTCAGAATTTTGCTTGGTACTTTTAAAAAGTGCAAATAATTCATCTTGGTTACTTACACCAGGACCAGTATCCTTCACGATAATGCACACTTGGTCAGTATCGATAAAAGATGTAAAGGTCAAAACATTAGCAGTGTCTGTTTCACTCATTGCACTTATTGCATTCTTACATAAATTAAGCAATACCTGGTCTAATTCAACAGGGCATACATTAACAACCAATGGAAAGGTGCCAGATTCCTCTAGTTGTAAAATAACTGAAATTTTATATTTTGTTAATTCTGTATTTACAAGTTTAATCACCTTGGTAATACGTGAATTAACATTAACTAATTCTTTACTGGTTTCTTTAGTAGATAAAAAATTACGAATATTATTAATTACATCGGCGCAATGATCAGTCTTATTGGTCATATGTTCAACAATCTCTGAAATCTGACTGTTCGAAACCTTGTTCGGATTATTAAGCATTTTAGTTACTAAATGTGCATCAATTTTTAACGATGTAATTGGCTGAGAAATCTCGTGGGCTATTTCTGAAAGCAGCTGGTTAACTGAACTTACCCTTGAGAGTTTTTCTAATTCTGCTTTATATTTATTAATTTGCCTATTTCTTATTAATTTAAAAGATAGAAATATTAATAAAACGAATACAATGAAAGATAATATTTGCGGATAGTATTTCTTATACAACTCAACATACGTTGGTTCTTGATAAATACTTAATCTGTGCTTCTTAAGCAGGTTGTGCATGGGCTTATAATCTGCTGCCGTAGTCCATCCAGTCATTTTGTTAGCATAATAACCAGAATTGAATGATAAAAGCTTTTCTTTAATAATCTGAGTTAACTCAGTATCGGTTTGCATCGTGGAAGAAAACGACCATTCAGGTACTAAACCAGTTGTCAATAAATATGGAAAATCAGTTTTAGGATCTAATACTTTTATCTCGTCACGTTCTATTCTTTGTTGAGCAATCATATTTTCAATAACGCCAGTTCGTACTACACCTGCATCTATTAGACCATTTATCACTGCATCAACAATATTATCTTGTCTACCTAAAAATTCAACTATCGAAAACTCATCATATGGATTAATATCATTTAACATTAAATGATCATAACCCAATATCCACCCCCCCAAACCAACTGGATTGGCGCCCGCAAAAGTATGTCCTTTTAAATCATTCAATGTGTTGATAGATTTACTATTCGAAGATGTGAATATTACTGATCCAAACACAGACTCTCCACTTTTGTCGAGCTTGGTAAGCTCTGGATTAGTACCATACAAATACTGTAACTCAACTGTAGCAATAGGCTGAGCAAATAATGCCACATTGGGTGCTTCAATTACTACAAGATCAAACACGTAATTAGACAATTCTTTGTTAAGATAGTCGATGGTTGGCTGCCATTTTTTCCGAGCATCTTCTTTACCTAAGAAAGCTTGGACGGCAATATGAATATTGGTTTTTGTTTCTACAGTGTGGTGTGCAAATATCGTACGTGGTACGACACTTATTAGCAAAAATAAGATTAACAAAGATCTGAATGATTGGTAATTTAGCATCCGGCTATTTTAGCATTATGTTGCTTTTTTGCTATTAGGGAATACCTTGTTTTATATCAAAACATCACAAATTATTAAAATTAGCTATTTTGATTGACCAACACTCAGCACAACCAGATTATTCATATCAATTAACCGATTAAAGGCTGATTGAATGTCTTTTATACTGATATCTTCGATTTTACCGGTAAAACTACTTAAATAATCCAAAGGAAGATTGTAAAAACCAATAATCGATAGATAGGTCAAGATATTTGCATTGCTTGCAGTTTCTAAGGCAAAACCACCAATGATATTGTCTTTACCATCTTTAAGTTGCTCTGTGCTAATTGGATTATTTATAAATTTTTTAAGTGTTTTAATGGCAATATCTTTAGCTTCATTAGCTTGGTTATTTTTAGTTTGTAGTTTGAGCAAGAAATAACCATTAGATTGCATCTTGGTAAAGTAACTCACGGTTGAATAGGCTAATCCTTTTTTCTCACGAATCTCATCACTAAGTATAGAGGTTAAACCACTACCGCCAAAAATATGATTACCTAAATACAAAGGATAGTAATCAGGATGTGTGCGGTTAATTCCCACCTGACCGATTAATAAATGTGTTTGTTTGGAAGGAAATTCGATATGCAAGACTTGCGATTTTGCAAGTGGTTCTACATCTGAATTGCCAGGTGGCTTATTGCCCATATTTAGTCCATGTGAAATTTGTCGCGCTACTTGTTTGGCTTTAACTTTAGTAATATCACCTACTAAGGCAATGGTGAGATTCTTTGCAACGTAATACTTCTGGTAATGTTTCCGTATATCTTCAATTGCAATGCGTCCAATGGAATCTTCAGTGCCAATCTTCTCATGAGCGTAAGGATGCTCACCAAATACCGCTTTATCAAAAGCATTGGCCGCCACTGTGGCTGGAGACTGCTTGCCTGCATCAATAGATCTTAAAGTTTGTTTCTGTTCACGTGTTAAGTATTTTTGATCAAATTTTGGTTGAGTGACTACCTCAGTAAATACATCAAGTGATTTTTTAAGTGCCTCTTTACGTGTGAGTGTTCGCATTGAAATAATGGCCATATCCTTAAGAGACCTTTGTGATACTTGAGCTCCTACTGATTCAAATGCGTTAATAATTTGTTCTTCATTGTGATATCTAGTAGCTGTTCCTAATAAGCTATTGGTTAGCGTTGCTAATCCAAACTGATCACCATCTCTAGAAGCAGCAGCATCAAAGTTAAGGGCAATATCCAACATTGGCAAGCCTTTGGTTTGTGCAAACAATACTTTAGCGCCTTCTGGTGTTGTCCAATGTTGAATATTAAGGTTGGCTACTGCAGTAGTGCTTAACATTAATAACAAGATTAGAATTCTCATTTCACTCCCTGTGGAATCAATTCTACTGAATTTGAATCGTCAAAATTTAAATACTGTCTAGCGATATCTGATACATCTTTAGCATTAATTTCTTGCATTTTATCAACATAATTAAACATCTTGTCAATTCCTAATCCTACGGTTGAGAGCATACCTAAATAATAAGATTGAGTTGAAATTAGATCTTGTTCAAACACAAATTCTGCTTCTAACTGCGCTTTAGTTCGACTTAATTCACCCTTAATTAAATCAGGTTTATTAATGAGCTCACTAACTTGTGATTTAATGGCATTTAACACGGTTTGTTGATCAACACCACTGGCAGGAATAAAACTAACCGTAAACAATGTATCGTATTTGTCATACAAACGATAACCTACCCCAATACTTGAAGCAATTTGCTGATTTCTAATTAGGGATTTGGACAAGCCATTGTCCAGTACATAAGCCAACATCTCTAAACTATAAACGCTCTTTTCATTGACTGTGGTTTTTAAACTTGGCACAGGAAATGATAGAGCGTAGAAAGGTAGTTCAGCTTTAAGTTTTAATATTTTTGTATTAGATTTAAGCACTATTGATGGTCTTTGTGATTCTTTAATATTTGGGTTGTATTTATAATTACCAAAATATTGCTTAGCCAGTGCAATAACCTTTGTCGGATCAACATCACCGACAACGACTAAAGTGGCATTATTAGGTGCATAGTACTTTTCATACCAATCTCTTAAGTCGCTTAAACTGTAGGTTTCAATATCTGTTTGAAAACCAATTACTGGTGAATGATATGCACCATCTTTATCAAAGGAAATCATGCGTAGGTTCTCATAAACTTTTGCATTAGGCTTGTCTTCAACACGCATACGACGCTCTTCAATCACGACTTGTCTTTCTTTGCTCAACTCTTGATTGGAAAAAGTAAGATTACGCATACGGTCAGCTTCCATCTTAATGGCCAGATCAAGTTTTGACTTATGCATTTTTTGATAATAAGCGGTAAAATCTTTAGAAGTGAAGGCATTTTCGTCTCCACCATTACGAGCAATAATCTTTGAAAACTCTCCACTCTTATATGCTTCAGTGCCTTTGAACATCATATGCTCTAACATATGTGATACACCTGTTATTGGCCGATATTCATCACTAGCACCTACTTTATACCAAAGCTGTGAAATGAACACTGGTGCCCTTGTATCAGTTTTAACTATAACTTTTAGTCCATTATCTAATATTGCTTGGGTAACACCTTGAGTAGCTAAGTCAACAGCTAGTGCAAATAAAGAATGGGTTAATAGAAAGAATAGTAAAATTAGACGTTTCATAGAATCAACCATTATAGAGAAAACCGTTGTTTAATTTTTTTAAAAAAGATAAATCTGAGCAATCTGATTCCAACGTAGAAAAGGCCAGTTCACTTAAACATAGACTAGTTAAATCAAGACAGAAGCTAGGCACTGGACTCTCGTCATTACTGCTTGGTAAAAAATCCATTGATGATGACCTGCTCGATGAATTAGAAACATTACTAATTACCGCTGATATTGGCATTAATACAACTGATAAAGTATTGGAGTTAGTGCGTAAGAATGCCTCACGTAAAGTACTAAAAGATTCAGGTAGTTTGTATCAATTCTTAAAAGATGAATTATCCGAACTACTGATTAAAGACAATCAACTCAATACTGATATTAATGAGACTTTTGTTATTTTAGTGGTGGGAATTAATGGTGCAGGCAAAACTACCACCATTGGCAAACTAGCTAAATCATTTCAAAATCAAGGTAAGTCTGTAATGTTAGCTGCAGGCGATACTTTCCGTGCAGCAGCGGTTGAGCAGCTCAAAGTCTGGGGCGAGCGTAATGAAATACCAGTGGTGGCTCAAGCTACAGGTGCTGACGCAGCCTCAGTGATTTACGATGCTTATGAGTCTGCTAAGGCCAAAAAAATTGACATTCTCATTGCTGATACAGCAGGTCGCCTACATACCCAAAGCAACCTCATGCAAGAGCTGGAGAAGATTAAACGTGTGCTTAAAAAGCATAATGAAGATGCACCACACGAGACGATGCTGGTTATTGATGGTGGCTCCGGTCAAAATGCTGTTAATCAGGCCAAAGAATTTAACAAAGCCATTACACTTAACGGTATTAGTATCACCAAACTCGATGGTACTGCCAAAGGTGGTGTGTTGTTTGCCATCTCAGACGAATTAAATCTACCGATCCGTTATATCGGCATTGGTGAAGGTATTGATGATTTAAAGCCTTTTGTTGCCAAAGACTTTATTGATGCCTTATTTGATTAAGTGACAGAATAGTCTTAAACTCATTGGTGGCATTATGCCCAAATGGGAGTATTAAACTTTAACTTGTACCTAACCCCCGCCTACATCTCCATGTTCATAGACATGCCTTCGGTTGCCATCTCCCCCATCATGCCCATCTGCATATGGTAAGGCAGCATGCACATAAACATCCAGGACCCAGGCTTTGTAATGTGAACCACAAATGAGAATTCCCCACCAGGTAAAGTGAGTGCTTTTTCAAATAAAGCTTTATGTTCTAATAAGCTCCAATCAGCCCTTTTAATTCGGTAATTAACAGCTGACATTTCCGACATAGTCATAAACATGAATTCGTGTGGAATCTGTCCATCATTTTTCACGGTAAATCTAATCCGTTCACCTGTTTTTACATCAATATTCATATCTGAAAATTTAAACTCAGACATTGTCAAATTAATTTCACGATCAAAACTACCTTTATCAGAAATTTTAAGACCTTCTGCTTCACCAGAATGACCGCCCTCAGAGCCATGCTTGTCCATCTTCATAGCAGGCATTTTCATACCAGGCATATCCATAGCAGGCATTTTCATACCATCCATTTTCATATCATGCATAGCAGGCATTTTCATACCAGGCATATCCATAGAAGGCTTATCCATTTTCATACATTTTCATGCCATCCATTTTCATGCCATCCATTTTCATGCCATCCATTTTCATGCCATCCATTTTCATGCCTGGCATATGCATACCAGACATGGATGCCATTGCAGCTTTCAATTGTTCCTCATCTTCTGCAGGTATTTCAAAGATAGAGTGGTCTACCTCTTCGTTATCTTCGACATTATTCGCACTCGGCATTACACCATCAGCTTCAAATTTTACCAACTGACTAACTGCTGGAGGTAATTGAGTCTCTGGACCAACACCGTAAGTAGCTAGATAAATAACAACACTGCCGCCAAATAACCCTAACAATAAAAAAAATCTAATCATTTTATTTCTCCCTTCATTCTGCTGGAGTTGCGGAATCAATAGATGCATCGTATTTCACTGGCCACGGTTCATCCGCTGCAGCTTCACCACGTTTAGCACTCCAAGCAAAGTTAAAGATAAACACCAAGAATCCAGTACCGATAAGGTAACCCGCTATGGTAATAAAAAATTGCGAAAACTTCCAATCTGGAATAGCTAAATAATCATATACCCAGCGTGGGAAATAGGCATATCCTGCGTAGAACATCATTGTTACTTTAGTAAAGATTCCTACCTGCCATAGCCAAAAATGAGTATTAGCCAACCCTTGATGATACATCCTCCCAGTGAAATAAGGATAAAGGTAATAAATTGACCCAACCATCATCTGGGCTACAAAACCTAAGAACATGGCGTGGAAGTGTCCCGGAATCCAATAGGTGTTGTGAATAAAATCTGCATCAATTGAAATTTGTGCATTTAAATAAGCAGTTGCGCCGCCATAGATTAAAAATGCAATTGCGGCAATCAAAAACTTAAACGGGATAGCACGTTTAGCCGAGGTCGGAATTACGCCACCCCAAAGTGTTGCGATCCAATTAAACACATGCATGATACTAGGGATAAATACAAATAGCGTTATAATCTGAACCATGCGCTCATACCAACCTGAAATTGTAAAGGCTGTCTGAAAGTGATGTGGGCCAATCGGCATAGCAAAAATCATCAATAATATAAATGCAATTACACCAGACCAATGACTCCAAATTGGTCGACCTAGAAAACGTGGTAATAGAGTGTAGAGTACTGCAAGTGCTGGAATGAATGGTAAGTAGACAGCTGGATGACCATAAGTCCAAAATACATAAAGAAATGTCATAACACTGCCGCCACGAGCTGGGTCAAAATAAGCAACATCAGCCCATTGTGACCAATCTGATAGCAGACCATAGCCAATAAAACCTAATGGAAATGTAGAAACAACTAGCAACGCTCCGACTGTTAAACTACCCCAGCCCATCAATGGTAACTTACCCCAACCGACTCTGGTGGCTCCAGAAAAAGCATTTTTAAGTAATACCAATCCTGCTAAAAACTCAGAAATGGCTACTAGGATAATGGCAACATAGCCCATCCAAAGTAAGTCGTCGCCAACTCGTAGAGACATGGGCGCATAGAATGTCCAAGTAAAATCAGGCCGGCCGATAATCAGGAAAATTGCTGCCGCAACTATTGTCCAATAACTAGCCTGCGCAGCCCATGACCATAGCAAACGTTCAGTGCCTAAAACTTTAGGAATCATATAATAAGTAATCGATAGAGTCATTGGAATTAAAAAACCAAATACCATGAACAGGCCGTGCAATGTCATCAGGGTTATGTAGACTCGTGCACCCAAAATTTGCACATCTGGCAGCATCAGTTCAGTGCGGAATATCATGGCAAAACTACCGCCAATTGCTAGCATAATTAAGGACGTCAACACACCTTTAATGGCGATATGTCTGTAATCGTTTGAAAATAGAAAATCATTCAGAGTCATCTTACCAATGATATCCTTTGGCTTCCAATGTAGCGCTGTACCAGTTCGTATTACATTATCTTCATGCGCCATTATGAGCCCCCTCAACTTTTATAGCTGTTTCTTTGTTTTTATGTTCATCGTCTTTATCACCTTCAACAACTAACCAAGCTTTCATCTGAGTGTGCCCAACACCACAATAATTTACGCATTGAATCAAGTATTTACCCGGCTTATCTGGTGCTTTAATCCAAACTTGGCGCATTTCGTCTGGATCGATTTCGGCAGTAATTGAGGCTACTGGAATATTGAAACCATGAATTACATCATTACTAAGGATTTTAAATAGAATTTTTTCGCCAGGCTTGACAACGGCAACACTGCGACTAATCTTATTTTCGTCTGTGATAAAGGCAAAGCCCCACTGAAAAGCAACCACGGTTAGAGTACGATCAAAAAAACTATCATCCTGAGTTACCTTAGTGCTAGAAACACTTTGCTCTGTGCTCATTTTATTCTGATAAGCAGTATAGGTTTTGGTGCTGTTCCAGTCCGCATACCAGACTATAACTAATAACACAGCAATAAATATGAACTCCATGCTGTATTTGACCCGCCAGCGCGCCGGCAGAAATATTGCAGTAGCCAACCCTGCCAATCCAAGAATTGTCAGTGCGATGGTAATTGCCATCAGCGTTGTTTGACCCCCTGCCAGACTTAGTGCTTCTTCCATCCTGTTATCCTCCCCTTTTTTTTGGTTAACAGACTTTCATTCCGCCGTATCAGGATTCTATAATCATCACAACAGAGTGAAATTTTATAATTTTAAATGGATTTTTTTGAACGATAATAACATCAAGTCAACACTGATGCAACCATGTCTACCTTGATAGTTATTGAAAATTCTCTGAAGAAATAACTAACTTACCGATCATATCACCCTTTCCAATCGTTGCGTGGGCTTTGGTAATATTCTCCACATTAACTGGACTAAAACGACACGTTGAGGTGGTCATAATCTTGTCGTTATCAACTAAAGAAGAAATCTCATTCAAGATTTCGTGTTGTTTGATCATGTCATCAGTTTCAAACATTGAACGTGTAAACATCATCTCCCAAACTAAAGTAATGCTTTTAGCTTTTAATAAGTTAATATCATAGTCTTTACCCGCGTTTGCCAGTAAACAAATAGTACCTTGTGGTGCAATCAACTCAGACATGGTTTCGAAATATTGATCCGGATTACCCATACACAAAATAAAATCAGGTGCAGCTAAGTTGTTGTTGTTAAATTGTTGTGGCAAATTATTATGGTCTAATACGGTATCAGCACCCATGCGCTCACACCATTTTCTAGATTGATCTCTGGATGCTGTAGCAATTACATTCAACTTAGCAACTTTCTTAGACAATTGTATTGCCATCGAGCCTACGCCACCAGCAGCGCCAATCAATAAAATGGTTTTACCTTTGTCTTGTGGGCCAATTTTTAAACGATGAAATAAAGATTCCCAAGCGGCAATACTGGTCAATGGCAAGGCTGCAGCTTGATCAAAACTTAACGAGCTTGGCTTGGTGCCAACAATACGTTCATCTACTAATTGATGCGTGGCATTAGAGCCATCACGAGTCATATCGCCAGCGTAAAACACTTCATCACCCGCTTTAAAGAGTGAGGCTTTGTCACCCACTTTACGTACTATACCGCAAGCATCAAATCCAAGAATAACTGGCACTTCTTGTTTGCCAGTAATGGTTTGCTTTATCTTAGTATCAATAGGATTCATTGAGATCGCGTGAATCTCAACCAATAGATCATGTCCCGATGGACTGTTCAGCTCTTTTTCAAATTTGACGAATTCGATGCCATTAAATCCAATTGCTTGCATACAATGCTCTATTTACGAGTATTTTTCTCAATGCGCAACATAACTAACATCATAACAAACATGATGAAAATCCCTAATGCTCCAAACGTCATACCTAAGGCAATATAGCCTATCGTTTGTTCTGTTTTTAGGTTGCCCATTTTTAATAGATTATTTTTATTTTGGTTGTTAACTTGAGTAGCAAATTCTTTATGATGCCATTTAATAAACTCATCAACATTAATCTCAGCACCGCCCACATTAACCATTTGTTGAATTAGTTTTGAAAGTGAATTAGCGTAAGCTAGTTGTAATTCTTGAGAATATGGATTGGCTTTAATTTTGACTAAAATCTTAACTTTTTGGGCAAGATCAACCTTATCAATTACATTATCTGGTAGCTGTTCTAGACTCTCTACAATAGCATCTATATGGGTATCAAACGCTTTGTTGATTTTATCTTGACCCTCATCCTGACTTATTTTTGATGATGGGATCTTGTTAATGCTTTCTTGCTGAGCACTAATTGGATTTTGATACTTAGCGAAGTCAATCACAGGTGCATCAATTTTATCGCTTGCCTTAGTGTTGATTTTCTCAAAACTCACATAGCCAAGTACAATCACTGCCACAAATGAAACTGTGGCAAAAAATAGGCCAATACGCTGAGCAATCATAAAAAAGTTTTTCTCAATTAATCTCAACATGTTTACTATCCTTTATTATTCATATGATTAAAAATGTCATCCATCTTATTGGCCAACTCAGCATCTAATTGAGTGACACAACCTTCGCTATGGGTCATTAAATCAACGACAACCGTTTTGTAAACATTTGACCATTCAGGATGGTGATCCATCTTCTCGGCCACGATGGCAACTTGCGACATAAAACCGAATGCTTGAACAAAATTATCCAATACAAACTCTCGATGGAGTTTTCCATCAATCATTGTCCAATCTTGTAATTTAGTCAGCGCTTGCTGATCAAGTTGAGTATTCATAGCTTATCCTTTTAAAATGTCTCTTGCACCTAGTGAAATTAGCTCATTGGCCAATTCTACACCTAGTGCTTCTGACTCGGCAACATTGCCAAAAACTTGGCGTTTTAAGATCACACCAGAATCTACATTACCGACCAAGCCGGTTAGAGTAATTTGATCATTATCAATCGTTGAAAAACCTGCAACAGGTGATGAGCAGCCACCTTCAAGCCGTGCATTCATAGCGCGCTCAGCGCTGACTCTATACGTGGTTTCAATGTCAATCAGTGGTGCGATCAAGTCTAATATTTCTGTATCATTTTCACGAATTTCAATACCAACTGCACCTTGCCCAACTGCTGGCAGACTTTGATCTTCAGGAATTTGTTGCTTAATGTCCGGCACAAGCCAAAATAATCGCGTCATATTCACCGTCATCCAATTTCTTCAGTCGAGTATTAACATTACCACGTAAGTCTAGGATTTCTATATCAGGGCGAATGGCTTTAAGTTGCACAATACGACGCATGGAACAAGTGCCCACTGTGGCGCCCTGTGGTAAGTCATTAATACTATCAAAATGGTTAGACACAAACGCATCAAAAGGATTTTCACGCTTTAAAATAGCACCAAGTTCAAATCCTGGTGGTATTTCATAAGGCACATCTTTCATGGAATGAACGGCAATATCGGCTTCACCCGCTAACATTCCTTGCTCTAACTCTTTAATAAACAAACCTTTACCACCAATTTTCGACAGGGGTGAATGGAGTATTTGATCGCCTTGAGTGGTCATTTTTACCAACTCAATATTCAAACTAGGGTGATGTGCTTCTAATCGGGCTTTAACATGCTCCGCTTGCCACAATGCCAGAGGACTTTTACGCGTTGCAATTTTTAAGGTTTTATTCATACTTTGTATTAAAATGAGACAAATGATTCGATACGGTTTACTATTATTATTACTGTTTTCCAATTTCAGTGCAGCTGAAGAATTAACCCTGCCAGTCGCAAAAGACTTCTTGATGGACTCTCAAAAAGTTTGGAAACAAAAAACACCTATTTTAATAATGTTTTCTATCCCTGACTGTGGATATTGTAAAAAAATCAAAGAAGATGTCTTAAGTCCAATGGCTGAAATGCCAGAATACCAAAAAAAGATTATTATTCGCCATATTGATGCGCAAAGCTTTGATGAAATCAATAACTTTTATAATGAAGAAGTCTCTCATAATGAGTTTGCCTTTAAGTACGCGGTTAACTTTTTCCCAACCGTGATTCTAGTTGACAATTATGGCGCAACACTGGGTAAAATCGTAGGCGTACCCAGTGATGAGTATTATTGGACTGACCTAGACGAGGTGATTGAAAAATCAATCAAAAAATTACATCAACGAATGAATGCTGAATTATGACTATGAAAACTAACCAATCTTGGGGTGGACGCTTTAACGAACCAACTGATGCATTCGTGAAAATTTTTGGCGCCTCGGTATTCTTCGATAAGATCTTGGCGCCTTATGATATTCAAGGATCGATTGCGCACGCTACTATGCTGAATGAAGTAGGTGTACTCACAGTTGAAGAAAAAGACAGTATTGTTAAAGGGCTTAATCAAATTCTCGATGAAATCAACTCTGATGAATTCGAATGGTCTGTTGCTCTAGAAGATGTACATATGAATATAGAGTCACGTCTAACTGCAATTTGTGGCAATGCTGGCAAAAAACTACATACGGGTCGTTCTCGTAATGACCAAGTAGCGACTGACATACGTCTTTATCTACGTGATCAAGTAGATGTAATTACTAAAGAGGTAGAGCGTCTACAATTAGCACTGCTCGACTTAGCCGAAAAAGAAGCAAGCACCATTATGCCCGGCTTTACTCACTTACAAGCCGCACAGCCTGTCAGCTTTGGCCATCATATGATGGCTTATTTTGAAATGCTAACGCGTGATGCTGAGCGTCTATCAGATTGTCGTAAACGTATTAATGCCATGCCACTTGGTTCAGCAGCATTAGCTGGCACGACTTATTCGATTGATCGTAAGCGTACAGCTGAATTATTGGGCTTTGATCGTATTTGCACTAACTCTCTAGATGGTGTTAGTGATCGAGATTTTGCGATTGAGTTTTTATCAGCAGCGAGTCTCATCATGATGCATCTATCACGTTTTTCCGAAGAGTTGATTCTTTGGTCAAGTGCACAATTTGATTTTATCGAACTGCCAGATAGCTTTTGCACTGGTTCATCAATTATGCCGCAAAAGAAAAACCCTGATGTGCCAGAATTGGTACGTGGAAAAACTGGACGTGTGTATGGCAACCTAACTTCATTATTAACAATTATGAAGGGACAACCACTCGCTTACAATAAAGACAATCAAGAAGACAAAGAACCACTGTTTGATACGGTTGATACGCTCAAGGCTTGCTTACGTGTATTTGCAGATATGGTACCAACCATTGAGGCTAAACGTGACAACATGTATAACTCCACCAAAAAAGGTTATACCACGGCTACGGATTTAGCTGATTATCTAGTAAAGAAAGGCTTGCCATTTCGAGATGCTCATGAAGTGGTGGGGCAGTCTGTATCCTATGGCATTGAACATCAAAAAGATCTAAGCGAACTGAGTTTAGAAGAATTACAAGCCTTTGATGATCGTATTGAAAATGACGTATTTGATGTGCTTTCTTTAGAAGGCTCGCTTTGTGCGCGTGATCATCTAGGCGCCACTTCACCTAATCAAGTTAAACAAGCAATTAAGGCGGCACGAAAAACACTCAAATAATGAAAATTATTTTTGCAGGCACACCTGATTTTTCGGTTAGTGTTTTAGACGCATTGATGAATACTGAACATAAGATAGTTGGCGTCTATTGCCAGCCTGATCGCCCTAAAGGTCGTGGTCGGGTTTTAACCGCCTGCCCTATTAAAGAGTATGCCACTAAACACAATCTAGATGTCTACCAACCCAATAGTCTCAAAGATGTTGAGGAACAAGCACAGCTTTCGAGCCTTAATGCTGATGTAATGATAGTGGTAGCCTATGGCCAGTTGTTACCTCAAGCAGTGTTAGAAACGCCAAAATATGGCTGTCTAAATATCCATGCCTCATTACTACCACGCTGGCGTGGTGCAGCCCCTATTCAACGTGCAATCTTGTCCGGTGACGATGAAACTGGTGTGGGCATTATGCAGATGAACGAAGGTCTGGACACCGGTGATATTTTATTAGAGAAAAAATGTACTATTACTGATACAGATACAGCCCAATCATTACACGATAAACTGTCCATTCTTGGCTCACAAGCAATTGTTGAGGCTATAAACAAGATAGATAACTTATCAGCCACTGTTCAAGATAATTCTGGCATTACTTATGCTAAAAAACTTTCTAAAGAAGAGGCTTGGATTGATTGGAATCAAGGCTCTGTACAGATCAATCAACAAATACGTGCTTTTAATCCCTATCCCATTGCTCAAGCTAATGCATCAAGTGATAAATTTGATTCTAAAGTATTGCGTATTTTACAAGCGTCAACTATTAATCAGACTCATGAGTACGTACCTGGCGAAGTTATTCAGTGCGCCAAGGGTATTTGCCATGTAGCAACAGGTAATGGAATTTTAAGCTTGGAGCAAGTTCAACTGGCTGGTAAAAAAGCAGTCACCATTAAAGACTTTACTAACGCTTATAACTTGATAAAACTCAGCTGACGCCACGCCTCATAAGCCACAATTGATACGCAATTAGACAAATTCAAACTACGAGAACCTACTTGCATTGGCAAGGTAATACCTTCATATTGATCTAGTATTTCTTGTGGCAAGCCTCGTGTTTCTGGGCCGAATAAAAATGAATCGCCAGATTGATAATTTACTTCAGCGTAGTTTTTTGATACTTTAGAGCTCACTGCGAATAAACGTGAGGGTTTTGCCTTGTTTATATAATCATCAAAATCATCATATTCAAATACATTGGCTAATTCTTTATAGTCAAGCCCTGCTCTTCTCAGTCTTTTATCGGTAATCTCAAACCCATAAGGTTTGATTAAATGCAAACATGCACCCATATTAGCTGATAAGCGAATTAAGCTACCAGTGTTGTTGGGAATCTCTGGCTCAAACAATACCAAATTTAACATAACATTTTATCAACATACTTGAAATGTTGTAATCATCCCATAGATATAAGTTAACTTAATAAAAAACACAAAAGTAAATTGATGGATATTAATAAATTAACTTCACAATTTCAGCAAGACTTAAGCGCTGCGCAATCAATTGCGATTCAACATGATCATAGTGTGATTGAGCCGATTCATGTATTACAAACCATGATTCAAAATGATGGAAGTAGTGTTAGAAACCTACTGCTACAAACCAAAGTAGATTTGGTTAAAGTCAAGCAAAAATTAGACCAAGCCATTGATACTTTGGCTAAAGTGAGCAGCCCTACCGGTGAAGTTAATATTTCACAAAATTTATTACGATTATTAAACCAAACTGATAAGTTGGCTGCAGATAGAAATGACACTTATTTATCAACTGAACTGTTCCTATTGGCAATCATTGAAAGCAATGACACAGCCAGTAAAATTTTAAAAGACTGTGGTGCTAATAAACAAAACTTAAGCACTGCAATTAAGACCCTTAGAGGAGGTGAAAGCGTGATTGATCAAAATGCAGAAACTCAAAGAGATGCACTTAATAAATACACACAAGATTTGACTCAGTTAGCAATCGATGGAAAACTCGATCCAGTAATTGGTCGCGATGGTGAGATTCGTCGTGTCATTCAAGTGTTGCAACGCCGCACTAAAAACAACCCGGTACTGATTGGTGAGCCAGGTGTTGGTAAAACTGCTATTGCCGAAGGTTTGGCACAACGCATTATTAACAGCGAAGTGCCCGAAGGTATGAAAAGTAAACGGGTTTTATCGCTAGATATGGCGTCACTGGTTGCCGGTGCAAAATATCGTGGTGAGTTTGAAGAGCGCTTAAAAGCCGTATTGAAAGAACTAGAATCTGAGCAAGGTCAAGTTATCTTGTTTATTGATGAATTGCACACTATGGTTGGTGCGGGAAAATCTGATGGTGCAATGGATGCAGGAAATATGTTAAAGCCAGCACTAGCTCGTGGTGATCTTCATTGTATGGGCGCCACAACGCTAGATGAATACCGTGAATATATTGAAAAAGATTCAGCGCTTGAGCGCCGATTCCAGAAGGTATTAGTAGATGAACCGACTGAAGAAGATACCATTGCCATCCTACGGGGACTGAAGGAGCGCTACGAGGTTCATCATGGTGTAGAAATTACCGACCCCGCTATTATTGCTGCTACTACGTATTCCCAGCGTTATATTACTGACAGACAGTTACCCGATAAAGCGATTGATTTGATTGATGAGGCTGCCTCACAAATTCGCATGGAAATCGATTCTAAACCTGAGTCTATGGATAAACTTGATCGCAAACTGGTGCAACTCAAGATTGAGCGCATGGCACTCAAAAAGGAAAAAGACAAAGCTTCTAAGGAACGCTTTAAAGAGCTAGAAATTCACATTAAAAAACTAGAAAAAGAATATGCTGATCTTGAGGAAGTCTGGAAAAAAGAAAAATCCATAGTCCAAGGCGCGCATCACTTGAAAGAAGAATTAGAGCAAGCAAAATCTGCACTTGAGACGGCACATCGTAACAATGATCTAGCGAAGATGAGTGAACTCCAATACGGCATTATTCCTGAATTAGAACAGAAGATTTCACAAGCAGAGAGTGTTGATGTTAATGATATGACTCTCTTGAAAAATAAAGTAACCGAAGATGAGATCGCCCACATTGTTGCGCGTTGGACTGGTATTCCTGTTGACAAGATGATGGAAGGTGAAAAAGACAAACTGCTGGAGATGGAATCTATTATTCATAAACGATTAGTTGGTCAAGACAAGGCTGTTAAGGTGATTTCTGATGCAGTGCGTCGTTCACGCGCGGGTTTATCTGATCCAAATCGTCCGGATGGCTCGTTCCTATTTATGGGCCCTACAGGTGTTGGTAAAACCGAGCTAACTAAAGCATTAGCAGATTTCTTGTTTGATACTGATCAGGCCATCGTACGTTTAGACATGAGTGAGTTTATGGAAAAACACTCAGTAGCAAGAATGATTGGTGCACCTCCAGGATATGTGGGTTACGAACAAGGTGGTGTACTCACCGAAGCCGTGCGTCGCAAGCCCTACTCTATTATATTATTAGATGAGATTGAAAAAGCGCATCCTGATGTGTTTAATATCTTATTGCAAGTGCTTGATGATGGTCGCCTAACGGATGGTCAAGGTCGAACCGTTGATTTTAAAAACACGGTGATTGTTATGACCTCTAACCTTGGTTCGCACTTGATACAAGAAAATCCAGGTAAGGATATGCAGACAGAATTAATCAAGCTGGTAAGTGACCACTTTAGACCAGAGTTTGTCAATCGTATTGATGAAATTGTGGTATTTGATAATCTTGAAAAAGATCAAATTAGGGGGATTGCAGCTATTCAGATTGAAATTTTAAAATCACGTTTGTCAAATTTAGATCTTAATTTAGAACTCAGTGATAATGCTATGCAGATGATTGTAGATAGAGGTTACGACCCTGTGTTTGGTGCAAGGCCACTTAAACGTATCATACAACAACTATTAGAGAACCCGTTGTCACAAAATATCCTTTCAGGTGATTTCTTACCAGGCTCAACAATCCATGCTGATGTAAAAGACGACCAAATCGTTTTTTCTTAAACTTAGTGTCTACCTATTGTCCATAGAGATTGATATAATCAGGCTCTATGGATGACTATTTAAAAATTGCAAGAAACGGTCTTTGGAATAATAACCAAGCTTTAGTTGCGCTCTTAGGCTTGTGTCCGCTACTTGCAGTAACCAACAATATTGTTAATGCGATTGGCTTAGGTATAGCTACCACCTTTGTATTGGTTGCTTCTAATACCAGTGTTTCAATCTTCAGAAATCAAATTAGCAAAGAGGTTCGTATTCCAATCTTTGTACTTTTGATTGCCTCTTTTGTTACCATTGTTGAGCTGATTATGCAGTCATATTTCTACGACCTTTATTTAATCTTGGGAATTTTTGTTCCCCTGATTGTTACCAATTGCGCTATCTTAGGTCGCGCTGAAGCCTTTGCCAGTAAAAATACTTGGGATAAGTCGGCACTAGATGGATTGATGATGGGTATTGGTTTTTCTATTATATTAATTGTCCTAGGTGGAATGCGAGAACTCATCGGTAATGGCACCTTGTTTGATCAATCAGCCTTATTACTCGGTAGTTTGGGTGATACACTCAGTGTTACCGTCTTTGAAGATTATCAAGGCACCTTATTGGCGATTCTGCCACCAGGCGCATTTATCGGCTTAGGCTTAATTGTTGCTGTTAAAAATTTTATTGATTTGAAGGCAGTCGAGACATCAAAATCGGTTATAACTAGTGAAAGTACTGCAGCAACTCTTAGTAACTCATAAAAAGGAGAAAACATGAAAAAATCTATTATTTTATTATTAAGTTTTTTTGCACTTGGTGCAAATGCAGAAGGCGAAAAAACTAAGGCCGTGTACATTTCACCAGGTGTGATCTCTGTTGATATAATTCACAATGGTGAGGTTGTTAAATTACAAAGAGTTCAAGATAGAGACAACGAACTATCTGGTTTTTATCAAAAAACCACTCGTGGAAAGATTCAGCCCATGCATCCATTTACACCACACGCTGTAGAAACTATCGGTGAGCTCGATGTAATTGATTACGTTAAGAAAAAATCATACACCAAACTGGCCAGTGATTACGGGTGGTATTCCAACAGCGATTAATATCCCTTACACAGATTTTAAGAAGAAAGAAAAAGCATTGGAAATCATGGAAGACAAACTAGGTGTACAAGTGGACGATACTTGGAACTTTACTTATGCCAAGACACTGGTGATGTATTGTAATGGTGTTTGGTGCGGTCAAACACCAGCAGCCATTAAAGCACTGTTAGGTTATGGCTATCCTGCTGCCAAAATTAAATACTATCGTGGCGGTATGAATTCTTGGAAGTCTCTAGGCTTAAAAACTGTTAATTTATAGCGCTTGAATACTGTTAATGATTACCTCAAAAGTGGTGCAATTGACATTGCGCCACTTTTATCATTGGCGCTTAACAAAACCACTACAGAGCTTTACACACAAGTTGGCTATCAATTAAGCACTGAAGAAACCAATCAACTAGAAAAGCTTATTAAACAAAGAGAGCAAGGTGTGCCTTTTTCATATCTGAGTGGCACAAAAGGCTTTTACCATCTTGACTTCAAAGTAACCTCTGATACCCTCATTCCTAGACCCGAGACTGAACTTATTATTGATATCGCGCTTGACTTGCTCGACAAGCAAAAAAGCTATGACATTGTAGATCTTGGCACTG
>JYMV01022592.1_pt1 | contig 19560 bp, 14 predicted proteins | sample 338911 | NCBI WGS metagenome assembly JYMV01 (sample SAMN03354496, study PRJNA234377) | hydrothermal vent metagenome | biome: Deep sea; feature: Hydrothermal plumes at the Eastern Lau Spreading Center, Western Pacific Ocean; material: Seawater | place: Tonga | collected 2009 | depth 2000 m m
CGCAGATAGGGTCGTTGTTTATAGTTACAACTTTGAGCTGTGTCTGAATAGTATGTCTCTCTACTGGATTTACCCCGATTATCCGGACACTCAGTTAAGAGCAGTGTCCGTCATTTCGGGGTAAATCCAACATACCCTCTTATCATTTAACCCAAGCAGAAAAATCACAACCAACAGGAAATGTAGAAGTATAATCACAGGCGTAAGCACCAACGAACTTCTTATCCGTACTCATCAATAGCGTGACATCCCCACTTCCTCCAGCAGAATTAGTGTAATCACCCTCCCATCGACCAAACATAGAATCAAAGACTCCATCGAAATTAACAGTCGAAGTAACCCCGTTACTACTAGTGCCAGTGCAAATCAATCCTGTGCATGATCCAGAGGAACTTTGCTCAACGAAACCATTAGCGCTTAAATCACTCGTTTCTACTATAAGTCCGTTCAGATTTCCGTCGATATCCGTTATGAGAAACCCAGGTAGACTCCCCGCCCCTTTTTGAACAACGCCGAAGTTAAAATTTTCATCAACGAAAACCGCGTATCTAGCCGCACTATCAACAATAAAACCTGCCTCAACACCACCAGCGAGCACTACTGAAAATACCACATCCGAACTGAACTCCTTGATGATCGTGCCCGTTGTACCCGTTATCATCCCATTGACCACACTTTCAATGATCGAACCAGATACGATAGTGACCTGATAAGGAAACATGTTACCGTGCGGATCTTCGATTGTTCCGGACCACGTGCCATCAAGCGACGAGATACTTACTCCACCACCACCACCGCCGCCACCGCAACCGGATAAGATCCCGATAAACACTATGCTGAGAGGTGAGAGTACTAATCTGCGAAATAATTGCTGAAACGAACTAATCATATCGTTCTCCTCGTGTTGTTAACTCAACTGATAGTTTAGTGTCGAGCCTTAAATTCCATATACCGCTTAAGTTCTAACGGGCTAAACTACCGCATAGACTGGACTTCCCACGCTATGGTAGCCACCTCCAGCATATAATTCGAGCTTAGGAGGAAGCCCAGACTCTAGAAGTCACACTACTCTGCTAATAAAATAAGCTCAACCTAACCTAACCTAACCTAACCTAACCTAACCTAACCTAACCTAACCTAACCGGTTAAGGACTGGGGACTGGGGCCGGGAACACCTAGGGAATGTCAGCCCCGAGGCATTTGAAGAACAGATGGCGAGATTAGGCTGAGTGTCCGCTGAAGTGAAGGAAGTCCAGACAACTAACCAGATGAGCTAATGTGTCTCTTAAATCAGGCCGCGATGTGTCCGAAATGGTTCGACGACATACACACCGAGCCATCCGCGAACGGCATGGTACAGCTACTGGCGATGCAACCAACATTGACGATCGGATCAGTAGCCGAACCAGTGCTCAGTCAAGCTCAATCAACAGGTTGATCGATTCCAGTAGCGTGTCGGCACTGCTGTAGTTCAGCGCAACAGGTCGTATGACATTGTTAGTCTTAAGAATAATGGAGGGAAAGCTAAACGCATCCAGACTTTCACACAGATCAATTTGACGCTTGAGTTCGGTGTGCGTTTTGGCGGCATTGAGGTCGCGGGTGAACTGTTCGGGATCGATCCCGATCTGTGTTGCCAATTCGATCAGCGTATCGTCGTCGGACGGATTGCGCGCCTGCAGGTAATACGCCTTCTGAATGGCCAGCGTCATGTCTGGCTTGTATAGCGGGTTTTGCCACCCGGTTGCAATGACCGCGCGGCACGACGCATAGGTAGAACGCCTGGGTTGGCACTGAGTCCAAAAATCAAAGTTGAATTCTGTATCCGGGATTTGTGTTTGAATTTTGTGCCAGGTCGCCTGAATGGTGTTTTGCATCTCCATCGGCATGGGTTCATCAGTGTCGGGGGCCAATCCGCCGAGGATAACTTCGAGTGTTAGATTGTCAGGAAGTTGTGACTCGACTTTTTTCCATACCGGGCGTAGCGCCCAGCACCAGCTGCACATCGGATCGTGAGCGTAATAGAGTTTCATGTCGCATGATCAGAGCTAACCTTACGCGCATTCTACCAGCAATCAGAGACATCGGCTGCGGTCCCGGAGTGGGTTCGTAATCCAGCCTGATTTAGTGTGAAGATCATGCATTTGCCATCGTTGGCCTGTCCATTCTGAGGCGTTGCGCGCAGGGTATAGGTGGTTTGAGTGGAGGCTACCGAGTAATCGATGCTGTACCAGCCGTTTTCAGACGTCGCTGGTACCCCCTCCGGACAGTTGGCATCGGTATTCGCAGGCGCAGAGTTGTTGTAGGTGGTGTGTTTGGTGAAACAGCGTTCGAGGATCTGCGCGCCGGTCAACAAGGATGCCGTGGCCTCCGCGCGGCGTGATTTTTGTATCTGACCGGTGTAAGACGGGATTGCGATAGACGCAAGTATGGCGACGATGACAATCGTAACCATGAGTTCGATCAGGGTGAAACCTTTGGGTGTTCTGCGCATGGTGACGTTCCTTTAATAGGGAGGGAGTAGTCCGGGATGATTCTTCGGCAGAATCCACAGATCGGTAACGATGGGCATTGATGGCCGAGAACGATCAATCAGCGCACCTACCCGTGCGCCGACCTTGATGCGATGTGCGGTTTGCTTCTTGCCATTGGGGGTATGCACCATAATGTTTTGTGGCAAGCGAAACTGGGTATCTTGAATCACGATGTACCCCGAATTGACATCGATTCGGCCAATACTGCCGCTGTGGTCAAACTGGGCAGGATAGTTTTCCGGCAGCCCCTTCGCGGAGACTGCGATCGATGTGAGCAGCAGCGCCAGACTGGTGATAACGAGTTTATACATGACGTTGGTTCCTTCGAATTAATTACAGATCGATCGTAGTCCACGACGTACGGGAAGAGGGTGTTGACGCCTCAGGCTGGACACTATCAATGGTCAGGTTGTCTTCGGAGTCGATAACCCAACGTGAGACACCACCGGGTCCAAGGCCAAATACTGGAGCCGTTGGCAGTCCGTCGACTTCTACGCCACCGACATTCTCGCCATCATGTTGGTCGGCATCATCAAACATATTGTCGTTGTTAATATCGACGGCATTCAACGGTGGTGGGCCTCCATCAAGTGAGCTGATACCCATCAACCAGCCGGAGCCACCGAAGTCACACAGTGCATCGGAGGGTATAAGGCTATTGAAAAATACCAGGTCACCCAATGCAACCGGGTCGACAACCACTCGTTCCTTGCTGATGGGAAGATCGATATACCAACCGTATTTGATTGAATAGCTCACTACGTTGTTCGAGATAGTGCGAATGGTGCGTCCCGATGCATGCGTGTCCTGAGTGATGGTTTGAGCAACCAGATCGCTGCGCAGGCGATTGCCCGCTCCGTTGTCCCAAACACCGTAGAAGGTTTGGGTGTCGGCACTGGTTTTATCCGCATCGCTGAGATACTGGCCGGTACCGAAGAACACCAGCAGATTAGGAGATGTAGTAAACAACTTTTCTGTGGGATGACGTATCACCGCTGGCGCTACCGTGATCGGCTGAGGACTACCGCCACCATCGGTTGCGGTTATCAGTTTGTACGTGCCGCCTTGCCACGAGGCAGTGCTAGTCGATGATAAATCAAACGACCACATCTGTCCGAGCAAATCACCTGCGTACACGCGGTCGATTTTACCGTCACCGTTAAGGTCGAGAACCGTGGGTGTCGCCAGTCCGTTACAGTTGCTGGACACATCGGAGCAGTCGGCCCCGGTAATGCCTCCAGAATAGGTTTCGATGATCTCGTAGTCGTCGGCAGCGGTTCCGATGACGCCGTCGGCACCACCATCGAGATACAACAGGAAGAGTTTTGCGGTTCCATCACCGGCCTCGGCGTTGTAGCCGTTACCAAAGATCGCGGCCCACTCGCCATTGTTGAGAAGGCCAATTTTTGGTTGACTAAAGGTGAAGCCTAGATCGTTGTGGGTGAATTCACCCTTGACGATGCTTGCAGCTTTGGCCGACAGCGCGGCTTCGCTAAGCGCAAGCGGCGAAGTGACGTCAAGAACATACAGGCCTTTCCCACCACCGCGAAGTCCACCAACAAGATAGGTTTTCCATCCGCCAGCATAGATGTCGGCGATGGTCGGTGTCATGTCGATGTAGTAGGTATGGCCGTAGTTTGGGTCGGCGTATTCATGCAACCCAAATTCGGGCGCGCTGGAGAACACGGCCTGAGGGAGATAGAACAGATGTTCTTCGCCAGAGTTCTCGTTAAAGGCGTGCAGTCCGCCATCGTTTGACCCGACATAAACCATGCCCGTACGATCGGCTTGCGCCGCCTTGAATGACGAATACAAGTTTGCGCCGCCAGCGATGTCGTCGGGATAGTTGGCTGTTGGTGCCCCGACGTGCGCGGGGCTTGAGTGAATGATGTCGCCGAGAATGTTGCGATCGCCAGAATCATCTTCTCGGGTGCGAAACTCATCACTGCCGCCGGCATCGACTTCGTTGCTGTCAAAGCCAAGGATATAGTCGACCAAGCGTTCGCCAAAGCCTTGCTCATCTCCCGCGGGTGCATTCACCAACAGATCATTAACCTGAGCACTGCTTAGGTCATCACCTGTCAACGCGGTATGGTTAGCAGGAAACTCAAAAGCGATGCCTTTGCTGCCATTGAACGTGATGACATTGCGCGGTGTGCCGGCTTCGACGCGATCAACCAGAAGGCTGTGGGCACTCCATTTTTTCGCACCGAGTGAAGGGACCCCGTTGACGTCGATATCGATACTGGTTGCTACCAGAAGCCCGCCCCATGACTGGGACTTGAACTTGGCTTGATACAGGGTGTTGTCTGAAGTCAGCGAGGTCGAGTCAAACGAAACCGCGGCGGCAACAGCGGTGCGATCCGAGATGCTGGCGAAGGCATTGGTTAATGCCTCTTCCAACTGCTGCGGGTTTTGCGCCTCAAGAAACTCACCTCGGCCGTTATAGGCCGCGTGCCACATATCGTCAATTCGATCGGCATCCTGGGTATCAGTAGGATCAGCCCATGCAAAGGCGGCATCGGTTGGGTCGGTATCCGTTGCGTCCCCTGGTGTCAGACTATCAAACGGATCCAGATTGCCGTTAACGCCGAAGGCAACGGTGTAGGTAACAAGATGTTGGTGTTCTGCATCATCGGTCGGCGTTGTGAGCACCTCGTCATCGATCAGTGGCTTGAGATCATCTTCGTAATACGTCATCGCGATGTCAGCCAGGGTGTTGCTGAAGTTATCACCGTAACCAACCTTGTCTCCGGCGCCATCCAGTCCGGCGGTGTCGCTGTCGAACTCGGTGTCGAGATCGCCGTCCGCATTACCCGGCGCACCCCCCGGAGTGGCGCCGTTCCAGAAGCCATCACCGATGATCACCGAAAAGTTCTGCTGGCACATACCGCCACTGCCACTGGCAAGGATCGGCGAGTTGTTGCCTTGAAATAAGTCTCCAACACTGACCAGAGCCTGACGGGCGGGAGTGCCCCGGCAACCGGGTGGTCCACAGGGAATCTCGAGGGAGTACAACTGATCCAACAGGTCTATCTTGTTGTTGTTATCGCTCATGGTAGTGGCATTCTCGATCAGACCATCGTTGTAGGCCTGTAGTCCCATGCGCGCACTGCTGGTGGCATCGACAACATCGCCCATCGCGGCCATGGCAACGTACTTGCGCTTACGGTAATAGGTAAACCAGTTGGCAAAATTCTGTATCTCTTCCGTATAGGAGCACGACGCTGGGTCAGCGCAGTCGTCTCGGTCGCCATCGGTGTGAGTAAATGGTTCGTTAATTGCTTTTATTTGAATGAGTTGCTTTGCATCGTCGGCATCAACGATGCCATCGCCATCCGTGTCGGTCCAGATATAGTGCTTCGCAGGAAACATATCGGCGTTGTACCAGCCGTTGGAATAGCCCCGGTACTCGACTTGGGAGGTTAGATCAAAGGTATCGCCACCCGGATCCAGAGGGTCGACCGGAGCGCGGGTGGCGTCGGTGATGTAATCAAACAGCGGGTCGCCAGAATTATCGCTCCCGGACCAAGGCTTGTATTGGACTTCGGGGTTGTAGTAAAGGGCATTGTAGTCGTGGGTGCGTGAACGCCAAGCGCCTTCGCCCGGGTTGTCGCCGTCATCTTCCGTCGTATAGGGGTAGCAACCAATGCCGAAGCAGTCGTTGTCCTCGTACCATTGGTCAAGTCCATTGTTTGTTGTGGGGAACAGGTAGTGGTTCCCACCCCATCCGTTGTATACGGGCAAGCCATTGTTGAATCCCGACACCATGTTTTCCCATTCCATACTGCCGGAGTCATCGAGAATGAAGAAAATGTTCGGTTCAACCGAGGTCTGCAGGAACAGCGGCGAGGTCGCGATTGGTCCGGGTTGGTTGGCCCCGCTCAAGGCCGAGTTGTTCCACATCAGTGCCGCGGCAAAGGCAATGCCAAGGCGTGGTAATGGCTTGGAAAATGTTGTGATTATATTCATTACAGTAGTGCTCGGTTAATCCAGCCAGCCGGGTTATAAAAGGGTTACGCGAAAGTGACTTTGCAGCATGTAACGCGAAGTCGGGTTGGCACCCTCTCCCCATCCCATCGCAGTGATGCGAAACGCATAGGCCCGCAGATCGGGTTGAGTGCCATTCGGGTCCAGTGGTGGATTTCCAATGCGGCCTGTGTATTCGATAATGTAAACAGGCTGCTGGGTCAGTGTGGTTATCGCTGGAGCCATGGTCGTAACCCCGCCACCGCTCCAGTCGGCGCTAACGTTTGAGTTGGCGAAAGCGGCGATGTTGGTTCCTGGTGGAGATACCTGTGAGAACAAGCCGTTGGTGCTGGCATCACCGCTATTGAATAGCGCGATCAAACTGCTGCCCGAATTGATGTTGCCACCACGCCAGGCACCGCCAGTACTAAACGCGGTAGCGGCCGCTTGAAGTTCGGTTTCTGCTGCACGCAAGGCCGCCTCAGCGGCTTGTATTGCGACATGAGTCTGACGAGTATTGCCTGCCATGCGCTCCTGAAGCGTGGTATTGCTCATGCCGGACACACCCAATAAGGTCATAACCAGAAGTAGCAATAGGCCGACGATCAGCACAGCACCGCGTTGATTACGCATCGCTAGACCCCCCGACCGCGTAGTTTAATGGTTGTGGTGATCTCGCGAGTTAGTGCGCCGGAGTCATCCAGTGTGTCGACACTGCTCACGGTCAACGTCACGCGGACACTGGTGACGTTATTCCAATCGCCACTTGCATCGATTTCAGTCGCGTTAACATAGCGATCGGCGGTCAGATCCAACGGGGCGAGATCTTCGCCGTACAGGATCTCCATGCCGACGATGCCATCGACGATTTCCCGGCCGTTGAGGAACAGTGCCGGGTCGCCACTGGCATTGTTCTGAATCAAAAATTCACTGGCTGTCACGCTGATACCGGTGGCGACCGAGGACTGCAGTGCACCAAACTGATGTTGTAAATCTTCAGTGACATTGGTCATGCCGTTATCGGTAGTGGGATGTCCGTTCGCCGCGATGGCATCTTCGTGTTCAATTACGCCGCCGCTCGCCGACGGATCGTTGGTTATCATGAAAATGGCCGCTGCGGTGCAGTCGCCGACGGCGAATATGTCGTATTGGACGAGATCGGAGTAACCCGATGCGGCAGGGTCAAGCGTGATGGGTGCGGTGCCACCCAATGCGATGTCCGGTGGCGATACGATGGCAAGCGCCGGTGAGGTCTGTGACGCGCCGGCGCTCCGCACTTGGATTTGGTCCCAGTCTTCGCCGTTGGGGCCCACCCCATTGCTGTCTGTGCCGCCAATGGCGGTTTCAAAACTGAAGGTCGGGTCAGCGGCGGCACTCAGGGTGTTGACCACGTCGTCGCTGGAGGTGAGGCACCCCATATGGCCACTCTTGGATATCTCCTTCACCAGAACACTCAGAGCAAAACGGGCATTCTCCTGTAACCGAGACAGAGCCTCTTGGGTCTTGTGAGAAGCTCTCTGGCCAAGAAACACTTGTATAACACCACCGATAAGGACGAGCCCAATGATCATGGCGATCATGATTTCAATCAGTGTGAAACCACGGCTGCGATGTCGTCTGCTGTGATAAAAAATGCTCATGGTTGCACCGTGTACAAAAAGCGGTTGACGCCGCCATCGGGATCATCTTGTCGTGTCCGGTCGTCGACCCAGCTGATGCGAATCGCAAACCGAGTGCCGCCGATTTCACAGGCATCGGTACTCAGGTCAGAGTCTCGACATACTGTGCCCGTACCACCGGGGAGTAATGAATCATTGTCGGCATTCCATGTGCTGATGTCATAGCTCGCCAGTTGAGCCGTGGTGCAGCCGACTGAGATGCAGTTGTCTATCGCGGGGTTGCCGGCCCGATTGTCATAGCTGCCATCGTCAATCCCCACGCTATTGGCACGCAGGCGATCCGCCATATCCCAAGCCTGATAGGTCGCGATCGATCGATAGAGCGCACTTTGATTGTTCTGCAAACCAGCGAGTTGCATTCCCGCCAAGCCGAGTAGCCCAATGGACAACACCACCACCGCCACCAGCACTTCGATCAGGGTGAATCCTTTGCTCTGTAGCTTATGGGGTTGTTTCATAATCCGTTACCGAGTTACGCGCACAGCGGAGAACTTCGATCAAACTGAACTCGACCAGTTTGAGCCAGATTCAGGCGCCGCATGTTTTCACCCGCTCGAGTATCGCAGATATCAAATCGACCACTATCAGAATCCGCCTCTTGGCCGTCGCTCTGAAAGCTGACGACACCACTGCTGGTAAAGGCAGTAGCCGTGATGGTGACCTTGGTACTGACCGCAGCGTGAACGCGAAGAATCTCGTCGGTTCCGTCAACCGTGCCAGCAACGCCAGCATCGGTGAACACAATCCAGCCGACGGCCCATGCGGCTCCATTGTCGCAAGCGGCCCCGTTTACGCTGCGGCACACGCTCACGGTGGTGGCTCGTTTCACGGCCTCGCTGCGGGCTAAATTGAGTGTCGCGGCGAGATCATTGCTTGCCGCAGTCAGGCGACTGTTCGCCATCATGTCTGAGAAACTGGGGATAGCGATAGTGGTCAGTATTCCCAACACCAGAATCGCAACCAGAGATTCGATCAGGGTAAATCCAGGTTGTTTATTCATCATGTTTTCGCACACTTGTGTCCTCCGGCAGTAATCCGGAGTCAAATTTAACCGTGTTCGGCCAGTATTCTCGGACAAGACCTGCAGCCACCCGCCATGAGCGCAAGGGGTTTGACAGGTCTGTTGCGAGACCTGACTTCACACTGTTGTATCGGAAGACTAGTAACAACGCTTGAGGATTGCCGTGATCGAGGTCACAGCGATGCGGTTTGAGACAAAATCAGGGCGTCGGATGGCCTAGGTATGTGTTGGGGGGTTTATCCTAACCAGTTGAAAAAACAAGGTAAAATAAAAATTCTAGTCGGCGTTTGGAAGGTATCTAGCGCAGGCACCGCTGGTTTCCCAAAGTGCGACCTCGGTCACGGGGTAACCCTGGGTTTCGACGTAATCGAAAATGTGGCGGGCGATATTTTCGGCGGTCGGATTGAGATCCATAACGTAGACCTTCTCCCCGGCGTCGCGCATAAGCGCAAGAAACGGATCATCCTTGTGCAACAACATGGTGTGATCGAGCGTCTCATCAATCCAATGGCCGACGACCCGGCTGATCTCCGAGAAATCCACGACCATGCCTAACTTATCAAGCGTCGCGCGCTCCAGCCGAATCACGGCGCGGGCGTTATGGCCATGCAAGTGTTGGCACTTGCCGTCATAATTCAGCAAGCGATGCCCATAGCAGAATTCAATTTCCTTGTTTACCACGTACATAATAGTGTGAGCGTTACAGGGGGTAGCAAAGGCTATCCTACGTTCTATAGTGTAGGTAGTCACGCGGATGATGGGTACATCCATCAGCGATCCGTGCATTTTTCGGGGTTTCCCCGATTTGATAGGGGATACCATCAACACATTGACATCCGAATCCGGTCACTATCTCGCCGCTGTTGATCTTGGCTCAAACAGCTTTCACATGAAAGTGGTGAGGGTAATTGACGGCAAGATCGAGCGTATTGACCGGATTCGGGAAATGGTCCGGCTCGCATCGGGGTTGGACGAGCACAATTGTCTCGATCAGGTCACGATGGATCGGGCATTGGATTGCCTGAGCCGGTTTGGTGAGCGGCTGCGTGAGATTCCGCCACACCGGGTCAAGGTGGTGGGCACCAATACCCTGCGTAAGGCCGACAACGCGAACGTTTTTATCCGCTTGGCCGAAAAGGTCTTGGGCCACTCGATCGAGGTCATCGGTGGGCAGGAGGAGGCGCGCCTGGTGTATCTGGGGGTGTCGCACAGTGTCAGGCGTTGCGATGGTCAGACGTTGGTGATCGATATTGGTGGCGGCAGTACCGAATTGATTATTGGTCAGGGTTATGAACCCCGTTATCTGGAGAGCTTGTTTGTCGGTTGCGTCAGTCAGAGCATTAAATATTTTTCTGATGGCAAGATGACGGCGAAACGATTTCGCAAGGCGATCACCGATGCGCGATTGACTCTGGAGCCGATTGAAAAAGCCTACCGAAAATCCGGTTGGAAAATGGCTGTCGGGTCGTCAGGTACGATCAGGACCATCGGTAAAGTGGTGATGAACCATCAATGGAGTGATGACGGAATCAGTGCCGACTCGTTATCCCTGTTACAGCAGGCGATGATCGATTGCGGTGATGTGGGAAAACTGGATTTGGAGGGCTTGAGCAAGGATAGGGCACCGGTATTTCCCGGTGGCGTTGCGACCCTTGTTGCGGTGTTTCAAGGGCTAAAACTGGATCGGTTATGGCCCTCGGAAGGGGCACTTCGGGAAGGCCTTTTGTATGACATGCACGGGGTGAAGGAGCATGACCTTGTGCGTGAGACAACCATAGCTGCGCTGACCTCGCGTTATCAAGTGGACCGGCATCAGGTTGAGCGAGTGGTCGGTGTCTGTCGATCCTTGTATAGCCAAGCGGAGTCGGCTTGGGGGCTGGATGAGAAAAATAGTTATCAGGAATGTTTGATGTGCGCGGCGCAACTGCATGAGGTCGGCTTGGCCGTTGCACACAGCCAGTATCATTTGCACGCCGAGTACATTGTTCGTTACTCCGATCTGCTTGGGTTTACCTGGAGCGAGCAGGGAATGGTCGCGGCATTGATTCGGGCCCATCGATCGAAGCTCGATGTGGACTTGTTCGCAGAACTGGGTGATGGCCTTGTTACCCCGATGACACGTTTGGCGGTGATTTTACGTGTGGCGGTGTTGTTGTGTCGTGGTCGAACCAACGACATGCTGGAGGATGTGGTGTTTAGCGTCGAGGGGGATGCCGTCCGCTTGCAGTTCCCGGCGCAGTGGCTTGAACAGAATGCCCTCACCTTGGCGGACCTGAAGCGCGAGAAGAAATACCTGAACGCGGCAGGACTGAGCCTAAAGATAGCGTCCTTGTATTAGACGTTGTTTCCCAACTTGGCCAGCAGCGATTGTTGTGCGGAACGCGGTTTGGCGCTACCCAGCTTGGTCTTTCTATAGGATCCATCGTGTTGCAATTGCCAGGCCTGCAGATTGTCGGACAGACTCGGCATCAGTCCCTCTTTCAGTACCCGCTCCTGTAGTCGGGGATCCTCAATCGGGAAGCATACCTCAACACGGGAGAACAAATTTCGCTCCATCCAGTCGGCGCTCCCGCAGTAGATGATGGAGTCACCATCATTCTGAAAGTACACAACTCTCATGTGTTCCAAAAACCGACCGACAATGGAACGCACCTGTATGTTATCGGATATGCCATCGACACCGGGGCGGAGACTGCACACGCCGCGTACGATCAGATCAATCTTGACACCCGCTTGTGATGCCTCGTACAACGCCGCGATGATCCCCGGTTCCGTCAGGGAGTTCATCTTGGCGATGATGCGTGCGGGTTTTCCTTGGCGAGCCAGATCCGCCTCGCAGGCGATTAGCTCAAGTGATTTTTTGTGCAGGGTAAAGGGTGCTTGCAGCAGTTTTTTGAGCCGCGATGCACGACCCAGTCCGGTCAGTTGCTGAAATACCTTGTGGACGTCTTCACCGATATCTTTGTCGCAGGTCATCAAGCCAAAGTCAGTGTAAATTTTGCTGGTACCTGCATGATAATTTCCAGTTCCCAAATGAATGTAGCGTCGAAGAATACGGCCTTCGCGACGCACCACCATCAACATTTTTGCGTGCGTCTTGTAACCAACCACGCCGTAAACTACATGGACGCCCACGTCCTGTAGTTGTGTCGCCACGGCGATGTTCGCCGCTTCATCAAAGCGGGCGCGCAGTTCCACCACCACGGTGACCTCCTTGCCAACCTTCGCGGCATCCATTAACGCTTGTGTTAGCGCGGACTCATGGCCGGTGCGATACATGGTTTGCTTGATGGCCAGCACCTGCGGGTCTTTGGCGGCCTGCTGAATCAGTCCCACCACCGGGGAAAAAGACTCATAAGGGTGGTGCAGAAGAATATCATTACGACGAATGGACTCGAATACGTCGCCGTGACTTAGTCGCCGCGGGATTCCCTGTGACCAAGCCGGATATTTCAGCTCAGGCCGATCGACAAGATCATACACCGCAAGCATGCGTTTGAGATTCACGGGGCCGTTTACTTGAAACAAATCATTCTGTTCCAGATTGAACTGCTCGAGTAAAAATCCAGCCATATCCGCAGTGCAGTTATCGGCGACCTCAAGGCGGACCGCATCGGCGAAGCGTCGTGAAGGAAGTTGTCCTTGCAGAGCTCTGAGCAAGTCATCCACCTCTTCTGGATCAACGAACAACTCACTGTTTCGGGTAACGCGGAATTGGTGGCAGCCGGTCGACGTCATGCCGGGGAACAGATCACCGACATGCGCATGAATGATCGATGACAGGAAAACGAAATCATGCGGGCCCCGCGCATACTCTTTTGGCAACGGTATGATCCTCGGTAGCGATCGGGGTGCCTGCACAATCGCGGTACCGCTGTTACGACCGAAGGCATCTTTTCCATCCAACGACACGATGAAGTTCAGGCTTTTGTTTTGAATACGGGGAAAGGGATGAGCCGGGTCGAGACCGAGTGGGCTGATCACCGGCAGCAAACGGCCTTTGAAATAGCGCTTGATCCAGGCTGCCTGTTTTGCGTTCCACTGTGTGCGTCGGACAAAACGGATTTTGTTGGCGGCTAATTCGGGGATCAGGATCTCGTTCAGGACACGGTATTGTTCGTCGACCAGTTGGTGGGCGCGGTGACTGATCTCCTCAAGGATATGTGAGGCCTGTAGTAGCCCGGAGTGACCCTCAGACAGGCCCAGAGCCCGTTGCTGCATGAGTCCGGCAACGCGAACCTCGAAGAACTCGTCGAGATTGGTCGTGGAAATGCACACAAACCGCAGGCGCTCCAGCAGCGGTGTGCTTTCGTCCTTGGCCTGTTCCAGCACACGGCTATGGAAGGCCAGCAGGCTCAGTTCGCGATCAAATTGGAGCTCGGGGCTCAGGTTGTCCACGGTGGTCCCTCTGTCCTGAAGTATAGTAGTAGTGCGGTTTCTTCGACTACCTACTGGAGACAACGGCAGCTGAGCCGCATGGTGAAGGCAGGCTATCGATCGCCCGGATGCGATTCATGGTTTAACCGACTGACGAATCGAAACGTACGGACTTGGGCAAGCACCGTTGTGTGGTGGACGAGTGCTGAGAAAACCGGACTAGGGAACTTGGATATCTTGCGTTACGTTTAGCAGATCTCTCAAGTCGATAATCCCGTCGGGAGCGCCTGCCGGGAATACATCGCCGTGAGCGAGCTGGTTGTTGTCGGGGCTGGTGATTCCCAGCATGATGCGCTGCATCAGCAAAAGGTCGGCCGTATCGAGCACACTATCCTGATTTACATCACCATCGGCAATATTGGGCGTATTGGGTAACGGATCGACATTGTCATTGAGTCCATCATCATCACTATCGGCATCCAAAGGATCGGTACCTGCGCTGATTTCATCGCCATCACTAAGCGTGTCATCGTCGCTGTCGCTGTCCAGTGGGTCGGTCAGGTAAGTGTTGACCTCCTCGCCGTCGTCAAGCCCGTCGCCATCGCTGTCGCTGTCCAGCGGATTCGTACCAAGACCGAGTTCTGCGACGTTGTCTAATTGATCGCCATCGGAATCGATCAGCGGCAACTGAAGTTTGCCGTAGCCGGAGTCACCGTCGAGTCCGACGGCACGGATATCAATGGCGTTGTTATACAGGATGTCGCGGATTTGGGTGTTGCTCAGTGATGGTGTCTCGGAGAGCAACAGCGCGGCCGCGCCCGCGGTAGTCGGGGCCGAAAACGACGTGCCGGTAGAGACGCCATAGGTCAGACTGGTGGTGTTGTCCGGCGCGACCAAGTCGGGTTTCAAGCGTCCATCAGTGGTGTATCCACGGCTTGAGTAGGAGCGCACCGCCGGGTTGAAACTATTCCAGTTCGTGTACGCGACGGCGCCAACGGTAAACGCGCCAGGTGCGGATGCTGGATCTGCGACACTTGCTTCGGTAATCACATGTTCAAAGTCGTTATTAAAACTAAACAATGTGATATCGAGTCCGGTCACGGTCCCACTCTTGTGGCGAACTTCTATTCGGTATGGGGGCCCGGCATCGGAACCAGCAGGATTGTTGGGGTCGTAGCCGATCGCTTCGTAGGGTGCGGTATTGTTGCGCTGGCGAATGGTACTTGACGCCACGGTGGTGCCATTTTTATCCAGCAGATACAGATCGAGATCGGCTTTGCTACCGGAGTAATACTGATCCCAGTTCAGATACAGGGAGATGAACGACGTGGTACCGGATGTCATTTCCATGCCCTCATCACCGCTAGAGAATTCGAGGACGGAATCGCTGTCGGCATCCAGCCAGATGCCACGCCAATGTTTTTTTGCCGCGTTGCCAGCCGAGATGGTCCAGAACACACCGTCGGTGTCGTGCGAATCATTGATGATGTCATTCACCGTACCCGTCCCGTCGTAGTAGCTGGATAGCAGCCACGCGACCGAGTGATTGGCGATATCGATACCCTCCGAGGCGATGTAGTCTGCCGCATTTTGCAGATCAACCTGATCACTCACCTTGAGATAGTATATTTCTGCGCCTGGGGCCATGTCCGCTACATGCTCAGCGACCCCGGTTCCGTGCTGCGTTACGGTCTGGACATTATTAGCTCCGGTGTAGTCGATCGCCCGACTCAGCGCATCACTGGGTAATTCACCGGCAGCCGCCGCATCGCTCAGTTTTTTAAATCCCAGATCAACCACGGCCACCTTGACACCGCTTCCGATCAGGTTGCCCGCCTGATAACCATCGGCCCAGGTTAGAGCGACGCTTTCAGAAACAACCGGACCGTAGCCATTGGTTTCACTTCGGGTCGGGTAGGGCGCCTGCAGTGGGGTGTTCGGGAATCCTTGAAACAGCTGCTCGAGATTTTGGATGGGCACCAACAAGCGTATCCATGAGCGGGAGGTGCTGTCGACAACGGCATTCACTGCCGTCAGGCGTGACAGAAACGATGGCAGGTTTTGTGTTTCTCGTTTGACGATAACCGGTACCAACGTCTGCCCCTCTCTCTCGTGCAGTCGGGTGCCAAGGCGCTTAGCCAGAGGTCGCACACTATCCGGTCTGGTTTGGTGGGCCTTGGCAAATTGCGCCAGCAAGGCGTCGGGTTCGGCAAAAATGCTACGGGTAGCGGACGCCAAGATAAGCAATAGAATGAAGCGTACTGTGTACTGCATGAGAAATGGCCTCAGCCCGTCATTACAAATAATACGTGATACTACTTAATCATTATAGCAATAATACGTGGTATCGTTCCAGTCTAAATCGTTTCAATAGTGATAACGGCTATGTCTGACCTGACCTTGATAAAGCAGGGGGAAGTGCGTGGACCCGGACACGTACCACGCGGTGTGTTCGAAGGACGTTGTATTCAAGTATTGGTCTGTTTTGGGCCGGCAGCGTCCTTGCCGATGCGTCCTCCAGCGCCAGTTGGACAGAATAGCCTGATAGTCCAAGAGACAGTTTTAGCGCATCGTTAAACCCAACAAACCCAGTGCCGAAAAGGCAGTCTGAGATATACGCCGGGCCACCCGGCGGCGTTACACCGCAGAAGAGAAGATCAAGCTGGCTACTTTGGCGCAGCGCAGGAAAATGCACTAGGATAATCAATCAGGATGACTAACCCAGATGAGCTAATGTGTCTCTTAAATCAGGCCGCGATGTGTTCAAAATTGTTCGACGACATACAGTCAGGGATTTTTGATAGGTACATGTGGCTATGAGCAGCGAGACCCAGACAACCTGCCCTTACTGCGGCGTCGGCTGTGGCATTATCGCTTCTGTGGATGAGGTGGGTCACGTCGATGTCCGAGGTGACCCGGCTCGACCATCGAATCAGGGGTTTTTATGTTCTAAAGGCTTGGCCCTAGCGGACACCTTGGGCATAGAGGGACGCCTGTTATATCCAGAGGTTAACGGCACCACGCTGAGTTGGGACGACGCGCTAAATTATACGGCACAAACCTTCCAGAAAATTATGCGCGAGCATGGTCGCGAGTCCATTGCCTTTTATGTATCCGGCCAGTTACTGACCGAAGACTACTACGTCGCGAACAAGCTGATGAAAGGCTTCATCGGCACCGCCAACATTGATACCAACTCCCGCTTGTGTATGTCATCGGCGGTCGCCGCACATAAACGTGCCTTCGGAGCCGATGCTGTTCCCTGCACCTATGAGGATATCGATCGTGCCAAACTGATTGTTTTGCTGGGATCCAATACGGCCTGGTGCCATCCGGTTTTGTACCAGCGCATTGTGCGCGCCAAAAAGACCAATCCGGATCTAATGGTGGTGGTGATTGATCCACGCAAGACCGCAACCTGTGATGGTGCCGATCTACATCTTGCGATCCGCCCCGGCACGGATCATTGTCTGTTCAGCGGCTTGCTTGTGTATCTCGATGCGCACGATGAACAACACATCATGTTTACCAGCCAGTCTGTCGAAGGGTTGGAGGAAACACTGGCCGCCGCCAAAGCATTCGTGCCAACCATTGGCCATGTCGCGTCGATGTGTGGTTTGCCCGAAACCGAGGTGCAGCAGTTCTTTCGCCTGTTTTCCCGTACCGAACGCGTTGTCAGTATATTTTCCCAAGGGATCAACCAGTGGTCTTACGGCACCGATAATATTCAGAGTCTGATTAACTGCCATCTATTCACCGGCCGCATCGGACGCCCTGGCATGGGACCCTTTTCGGTAACGGGGCAACCGAATGCAATGGGCGGTCGCGAAGTCGGCGGCCTGTGCAACCAGCTTGCAGCGCACATGGATCTGGAGAACCCGCAACATCGGGATACCGTGCAAACGTTTTGGGATTCACCCTACATTGCCGACTCTCCCGGCCCCAAGGCGGTAGAGATGTTTGATCAAATCGCCGCGGGGAAAATTCGGGCCATCTGGATCATGGCCACCAACCCAGCTGTGAGTATGCCGGACGCCGATCGTGTGCGGGCGGCACTGGATCAGTGTGAGTTTGTGGTGGTCTCGGACTGCATCCGTGAAACCGATACAACCGGTTATGCCAATGTGCTTTTCCCCGCCCAAACATGGGGCGAACGGGACGGTACCGTGACAAATTCTGAACGTCGCATAGCGCGCCAAAAGGCCTTTCTATCAAGCCCCGGACAGGCGCGTTCAGATTGGTGGATCGTGTCACAGATTGCCGCGCGTCTGGGATACGCAGATGCATTTTCATATCAGGAAGCCGCCGACATATTCCGTGAACATGCGGCGCTGTCCGGGTTTAGAAACGATGGCCAACGTGCCTTCGATATCAGCGCTTTAGCGGATATTAGTTACACCGATTACGATAACCTCGACGCACGCCAGTGGCCCATGCCCAGCGGCAACCCCGGCGGCACCCAGCGTCTGTTTACCGATGGTCGATTCTTTACGCCGTCTGCCAAGGCACGCATGGTCGCAGTCGCATTCCATCAGCCGGCGCATAGTCTGGACCCGGATTTCCCCCTGACGCTCAACACAGGTCGTATTCGGGATCACTGGCATACCATGACACGAACCGGAAAGTCGGCACGACTTTCCGGTCACATTTATGAACCCTTTGCGACCTTGCATCCCAGCGATGCCAACCAGTATGCCGCCGAAGACAAGAAGCTGATTCGCGTGACCAGCCGTTGGGGTAGTATCGTGGTGCGCGCAAACGTGTGCGGTACGCAGCAGATCGGCAGCGTCTTTGTGCCGATACACTGGAACAACCAGTTCTCCAGCAAAGCGTACGCCGACGCACTGGTGAACCCCGCGACTGATCCCATTTCCGGCCAGCCGGAATTCAAGCACACACCAGCCACGATCGAACCCTACCGCGCCTCCTGGTATGGCTTCTTGCTCAGCCGCCGGCGGTTGCACATCGAGAATGCGAGTTACTGGTCCTGCTCACGCGGCCACGGTCTGTGGCGGTATGAGTTAGCCGGCGACGAGGATCCCAGAGACTGGGCGGACTGCGCCCGTTTATTGCTGTGTCAACATGCCGAGGAAGTAAACTGGATTGAATACCACGACCAATCGGCGAACTGCTATCGCGCGGCACGCATCGCGAATGACCGTCTGGAGAGTTGCGTATTCTTTGGGCCGGATATTGATCTGCCCGAGCGTGACTGGTTGCTCGGTCTGTTCGCGCACGACACCCTGAAACCCGAGGATCGCCGCAATATTTTAATGGGCAATCCGCCCAATGCCCAGCACGATGCAGGACGAATCGTCTGCGCGTGCATGGAAACCGGCCTGAACGTACTCGTCAACACGATTCGCGCGCAACACCTGACAACACCTGAAGCCGTCGGTGAAACGTTACATGCGGGGACCAGTTGCGGTTCCTGCGTGCCCGAGATCAGGAAGATTATCGCGCAAACTCTGGACGACATCATTTGATTAGCGCATCAGATCGCCGTCACTGATTAGTCCTGTTTTCTCCTCTTTCGCTACGAATTCGGATAATCGAGAATCGCTCCAAGCACCCTCGTCCAAATCCAGAGATTCATTAAAATGAGGTATCTATCCCATTTTGGAATAGTTTCGTCATCTAAAATAACAGTCATAGAAAGAAATACCTGCGAATCCTTGGAGTCATCTATGAATGCTTTCAAATAAAAAACTTCCACGACACTTTGCAAATCAATGGTCGTTGCTCTGTCTATCGGAGGGCTTTATGCCTGCGGCGGTGGCGGTGGGACTGCACCAGCAGCGTCACCTTTAACACGCTGGTCGGCACCACGGCCTTTGAAGACTAAGGCTTAGCATCTGCCATTACAGTCTTTGTAAAATTCACCAAAACAGGTGGCGTGTCTTGTGATTTTTTAGGCCAAATGGAATGCATTGCCAGCGGATCAGACTGAGTAAAAGTTACAGAAAATGACAAATAGTGA
>JYMV01003056.1_pt1 | contig 19558 bp, 14 predicted proteins | sample 338911 | NCBI WGS metagenome assembly JYMV01 (sample SAMN03354496, study PRJNA234377) | hydrothermal vent metagenome | biome: Deep sea; feature: Hydrothermal plumes at the Eastern Lau Spreading Center, Western Pacific Ocean; material: Seawater | place: Tonga | collected 2009 | depth 2000 m m
AACTTGTCTTCACTCTTAAAAGAACTACTCACCAAAGTTTCTTTTTGATTACTTTCGCTGCATCCTGATATAAATATCATAGATGTTAATAATGTCAGGTGGCGGATCACATTATACCTGCTTTCAGAATGTCATGGATGTGGATAATTCCTGCAGGTTTTCTGTTATTGGCTTCGTCTTCATAGACGAATAAACTGGTAATAGAATACTTCTCCATAATTTCTAAGCCATTAATAGCGAGGGTGTCTTGAGAAACCCACTTCGGATTGGAAGCCATAAGAAACTCAGCAGTTTCATCAAAGATATGGTCACTTTTTTCAAGTGCCCGACGAATATCACCATCAGTGATAATACCTGCTAAATTCCCATCGTCATCAAGTACGATTGCTACTCCAAGTCGTTTTTCACTCATAGTCAGCAATGCACTTTTCACATCAGCATCTCTAGCAACAATTGGAAGATCATCGCCTGAGTGCATAATCTCTCTGACTGTGAGAAGCAGTTGCCTTCCCAGCGTTCCACCTGGATGGAGCAAAGCAAAGTCTTCCCGTTGAAAACCGCGTTTTTCCAAGAGTGCCACAGCCAACGCATCACCCATGGCGAGCATAGCAGTAGTACTGGCTGTGGGAGCCAAATCAAGTGTACACGCTTCCTTCTCCACACTTGTGTCAATCACCACATCGACCATGACACTGACACTGCTTTCCCGTCTGCCTACAAGACCAATAACCGTAACTCCCAATCGCCGAATGGCAGGCATAAGCTGTATCAATTCGTGTGTCTCACCGCTATTGGATACTGCCAGTACGATATCTCTTTTAGTAATCATCCCGAGATCACCATGTATAGCTTCACCCGGGTGGACAAACTGAGCGGGTGTTCCTGTACTAGCCAGAGTAGAAGCGATCTTTTGAGATATAAGACCCGATTTTCCCATACCAGAGACTATCACACGTCCATCGCAATTGAAGATCTCTTCCACTGCCCTATCAAATTGTTCATCTATGCGATTAGCCAATTGGGATACAGCTTCAGCTTCAATTTGGATAACTTTTTTTCCTACCTGAATATTTACTCCGGCTTTTTTCTTATTTGTACTCATAGCTCGCTTTGACTGATTTTATCCCTCAGAGATAAAATAATAGTATCATATTCTCCCCTTAACTTCAGTATTTCCTCTACTGCTTCTCTAAAAGCACCTTCACCGCCCTTCGCTTCAGTCACCAGTTTGGCTATTGCTTTTACAGGCGCCATAGCGTTGGCAACTGCAATAGGAAGTCCAACCCTTTCCATCACTTCAATATCGATCAGATCATCACCGATAAAAACCGCTTCCTCATCTTCAAAATCGTACTTCTCCTTAAGACGATCATAGAGCGCCGCTTTGTTTAATTCTCCCTGATAGCAATGGTCTTCGAGGCCCAATTCCTTCGCTCTTGATTCTGTAGCAGGCGAATACCGGCCTGAGACGATTGCTATTTTCATACCGGCCTCTCGGGCAAATGCCACTCCGGCTCCATCCAATACCGAAAAGCGTTTAAATTCAAGGCCGTCATTCCCTTTGTAGATTGAACCGTCAGTGAAAACGCCATCCACATCGGTCAAGATGATCTTAATCTTTGCAGCAACTTGTTGCAGTTGGTCACTCATTTGATTCTCTTACCACTTGAAAGATCTTCTTCAGTATCACTACAAGTCCGTCTGTTCTCTCTAGGGGCCATTGAGTAGAGGCATCGCTTTTGGCATTGACCACATCATCGTGGACTTCCATAAAGACTGCATCGCTCCCTGCTGCCACGGCTGATTTTGCTAATGTGGGAATTATCTCCCTATCCCCTCCAGTGGCATTTCCTAGCCCGCCGGGCTGCTGCGCGCTGTGAGTGGCGTCAAACACAACAGGATACCCCGACTTCTTCATAACATGAATAGCTCTCATGTCTGCAACAAGATTGTTGTAACCGAAGCTTGCTCCCCGCTCTGTCAAAAGAATATTGCTGTTACCGGTGGATTCTATTTTCTTAACAATATTGACCATGTCAGTTGGAGCGATAAATTGACCTTTCTTCACGTTGACGCACTTTCCTGTTTCACCTGCAGCCAGTAGTAAATCCGTCTGCCGACAGAGAAATGCCGGTATCTGTAAAACATCCGCAACTTCAGCAACCTGCTCGGCTTGATCAGGAGAGTGGATATCGGTAAGAATTGGAACTCCTGTGGTATCCTTAACTTCACGCAGAATCTCCAACCCCTCCTCCATTCCGGGGCCACGGAATGATTTCACGGATGTACGGTTTGCCTTATCAAAGGAGGTCTTAAAGATGAACGGAATTTTTGCTTCCACCATGATTTTTTTCAGTGACTTCGCCATCTTCAGTGAATGTTCCGGCGATTCAATAACACATGGACCGGCAATGATTACCAGTTCACTTCCACCAATTTCGATATTTCCCACTTGCACAGTCATGATGCCAACTTGTAATTGAGTGATGCTTTCACAAATTCACGGAAAAGCGGATGTGCTTTTTCAACCCTGCTTTTTAGCTCAGGATGAAATTGGCACATCACAAACCATGGATGATCTTTTAGTTCAATGATCTCCGCCAATCCCAGTTCCGGATTAATCCCGCTGAAAAGCATCCCCCTTTTTTCAAGTATCTTTCGATAGTCATTGTTCACTTCATAGCGGTGACGATGTCGCTCACTGATTTTCTTTTTCCTGTACGCTGCATAAGCTTTTGTCCCAGCTGACACATTACAGTCATAAGCTCCGAGGCGCATAGTGGCACCTTTCTTTTTCACTTTCAGCTGAGAAGGCATGAGTGCAATTACAGGATCGGGTGTACGGCGATTAAATTCTGTGCTGTTGGCGCGAGTCAAGCCGCAGACATTCCGAGCAAATTCCACAACTGCCATCTGTAATCCAAGACAAATGCCGAGATAAGGAACATCATTCTCTCGAGCATACTTTGCACAATAAACCTTCCCTTCCGTCCCGCGGTCTCCAAAGCCGGGGAGAACCAAGATACCATCCAATTCACCCAAGTGTTCTTCACTTTCTTCATCAGAGTTAAGCAATTCAGTGTTAATCCATCTGATGTGCACTCTGGCATCGTTTTCCACTCCAGAGTGGATAAATGCTTCGATTACACTTTTATAAGCATCGGGGAGCTCAGTGTACTTGCCACAGAGCCCGATGGTTAATTCGTGGGTAGGATTCTTGAACCGCTCGATGAATAATTCGAGTTTAGAAATATCAGCGCTCTTACCGCCAAGCTGCAGCTGTTCAGCAATAATCTGTCCTACATCCTGCTTGTACAATCTTAGCGGAACCTCATAAATGGTGTCAACATCCCTGGCTTCCACCACGTTGGATTGAGGTACACTGCAGAAAAGTGATATCTTCTTTTTCACAGATGCAGGAATGGCACGATCGCTTCTGCAGAGGATCATATCCGGCTCCAGTCCGATCTCTCTCATTTTCATGACACTGTGCTGAGTCGGTTTTGTCTTCAATTCTTCACTGGCATCAATATACGGAAGGAGAGTCACATGCGCCACAAAGCAGCTTTCTCGTCCAATTTCGAGTCGCATCTGGCGGATAGTCTCCAGGAATGGCTGACTCTCGATGTCACCAATAGTACCTCCCACTTCACAGATGACTACATCATACCGATGCGGTTGATTGACTGCCCGAATTCTTCTCGTCAGTTCATCAGTAATATGTGGAATGATCTGAATCGTCTGACCGAGATAGTCGCCCTCTCTTTCCCGATCCAGCACTGACTGATAAATCTGTCCCGTCGTGGCGTTGTTCCGCTTGTCCATGTTCACATCTATGAATCGCTCATAATGGCCCAGATCGAGATCGGTCTCGGAGCCGTCGTCCAAAACAAATACTTCTCCGTGCTGATACGGATTCATGGTTCCGGGATCAACGTTCAGGTAAGGATCGAGCTTCATGATGGTAACACGCAGTCCACGACTCTTCATAAGGTAGCCGATAGAAGCTGAAGCGATTCCTTTCCCCAAACCGGACATTACTCCGCCCAGAACAAATACGTACTTTGTCTTAGACTTAGGCAATTCCCATATCCTCAATCAGCGCGTTAAGATCGTCTGGTGTATTGACACCAATCACATCATACTCAGTTACAAAAACACCCATTTTGCAGTCGATATCCATGGCTCTCATCTGTTCGAGACTTCGCTCAATTTCGCGAGAGCTTTTCTCCATTTTCACCAGTTTTAAAAGATATTCACGACGAAAAGTATAAATACCTATATGTTTGAGGTGCTTAGTACTTTGTTCTCCTTCCGGTACACGGAAAAAGTCCTTAGCAAAACCGTCATCATCCAACTCAACTTTGACTACATTGGGATTTTCCCATTCATCCTGAGAAAGAGACAAACTGGCAGCTGTACTCATTTGTATTGACTTTTCCTCTAAAAGTAGCAACACTGCTCCATCAATAATGTCTGGAGAAATGAACGGCTCATCACCCTGAATATTAATCACAATCTCATCTTTATGTCGAGAAGCCACTTCAGCAACACGTTCTGTTCCGGTAGAGTGATTACTACCTGTCAATTCCACAGGAATATCCAATTCCTGCATTGCATTCTCAACACGTTGACTATCCGTGGCAATAACCACAGAATCTAACTCTCTACATTGGATCGCTTGATAATACACTCTTGCAACCATTGGGAAACCATCTATAGGTATGAGTACCTTTCCGGGAAATCGAATAGAATCATAACGGGCGGGAATGACTCCTAAGACCCCCATGAGAAGCTCCCCCTTACCTTTAAAGTGCCTGTTTCGTGTTTACATGCAATCATCGTGCCAAACTGAATTTACCCGTCTTATATGCGCAATTCAAGGAAAAGGGTGAGTGGTTAATGGTAATCGGTGAGTGGTAACTGGTGAGCTGTGGATTGGTGGACGATGAGTTTCATTAGTCAGATATTGTAGAGGGATCATTTCCCCTTTTTACTGTATTCCTGTTTGATTTTCTGAAAGAAATCGTAGGCTGCTTCGTAGCTGTTTTTAATCTCACCATCGAGAATGGCATCTTCGATTCGGCTCTTGATATCCCCTACCAGCTTCCCAGGCGATAATTCAAGCTCCTTCATAATTTCTACTCCCTTGATGGGTGATTGAAACGCCATAAACGCATCCCTTTCCTCAACATTCTGCATCAGTTCTTCCACGCGATCAAAGTTTCCCATGTACTTCTTAACCAGCATAGGATTCTTGGATGTAATATCCGCCCTGCAGAGAATCAGGAGATCATCCAGATCTTCGGCTGCAACCACCATTACTCTCCTTACAGCGCTGTCCGTTATGCCGTCCTTGGCCAATGCAATGGGACGAAGATGAAGCATCGTCAGCTTTTGGAGGTATTCCAAAGTTTTGTTGGAGAGCTTCATCCGTCTTGCCACTTTTTCCAGCATCCGGCTGCCTACAATTTCATGACCGTGAAAAGTCCACCCTTTGGATGTACTCAAACGGCGAGTTCGCGGCTTGGCGATATCGTGAACCAGAGCAGCGAACCTTAAATCAGGTTTTTCAGTAAGCTTGGCGATATTGTCTACAACTTGGAGCGTATGATAAAAGATATCCTTGTGATGCCACTCCTTCGGCTGCTCCAGACCTACCATTGCATTTATTTCCGGAAATACAATTTCCAATAATCCTACCTGCTGTAATAAGTCTAGGCCAATGGACGGTATGGGAGCAGACAGAATTTTGTAGAATTCACTGGTAATTCGCTCAGCAGAGACAATCTCAATCCGTTTCGCTTGGCGGATGATGCTCTCTGCTACCGGTTTGTCGATCTGAAAATCGAGCTGTGCTGCAAAACGGACAGCCCGGAGCATCCGCAGTGGATCATCGGAGAAAGTGCTGTCGGGATCAAGAGGTGTCCGCAGGAGACGCTTCTGGAGATCACGCACTCCGCCGTAAGGATCCGACAGTTCCCCCAGACTGTCTTCACAAAGTGAAATAGCCATGGCATTGACGGTAAAGTCTCGACGGGAAAGATCCATCTCCAAATTGGCAGAACTTACTTCCGGTTTACGTGAGTCACTTTCGTACGTTTCGACTCGTGCCGAAGAAACTTCGATAATTCCATCTTCGCTCTGAATCTGGGCAGTACCAAACTTCTCGAACGGTATCACTGTTTTGATCTTTAGTTTTTTGGCAAGTTTACGGGCGAAACTGATGCCATCCCCAACTACCATCAGGTCTATATCTGAGAGCGGACGACCCAGCATGAGGTCACGTACGTAACCTCCGACTACATAAACATCTAAAGTCTCCTCGGAGGCTAAAGCACCGGCAGCACGGAAGAGTCTCGCGTTCTCCTTATCCTGATCCAGAAGTGTAGCGATATTCGTCATGGCAAAATTTACAAAAGAGCAGACTCACTTCCCTGTGATAACTCCACAAATTCCTCTTGAGAGTAGTCTCATTTCTCTATACTTTCCATGTGATGATCCTGCAAAGAACATCTATTCTCCTTCTCCCGGTCATGCTTGCTGCTCAGTTTGGTACCGTAACAGTTTCAGTGGATGACGGACAATTGAAAGAGAACGACCGGCGTGTTACCCAGGGAATAGACGAGCAAATTCAATACTTTTTTGTATCCACAGTGTGGGATGATGAATACAGCAATTTGGAGATTCCGTTGACGGTTCATTTATTCTTTCAATCTGTTGCTGATAAAGGGGGGCAACGGCTTTACGGAGTTCAGTGTCTTTTTACCAACGGCAGTGACCAGCGATACTTTGCGAAGAGCGTTCAGTTCCCCTATTCACAGGGTCAGGGTGTTTCCTACTCACCTGTGATTTTTGAGCCTTTAGCAAGCTTTCTTGAGTTCTACGGTGTAATTATTCTTGCTGGCGAAGCAGATACATACAATATTTTGGGCGGTACGCGATTTTACGAACGAGCCCGGGAAATTGCTCTTCGCGGCATGTCCTCCCAATACACCCGCGGATGGCGGCAGAGAAGCGAAGTAGTGAACATAATTAGCAAAAACAAACCTCTCCGGATTGCAAAATTTCATTTTTACGATGGGGTGGCGTACCTGAATGAAGGAGATCCGACCGAAGCCGCCGCCGCCTTCGATAAAATGCTGGTCAGTCTGAAAGAAAACTACCGTCAGGCACCTCGTGAACATTACAGCTCTATATTTCTGGATGCCCACGCCCGGGACCTCGTCTTATTACCTCCATATTTACCCAACCGAAATAAAATCCTGAAGGTTATGCTAGAGCTCGATCCTGACAACGAAGACAGTTACCGTCAGGGATTGGGTATCAAGTCCCGATAACGGCGTTTGCGTCGCAGGTAATAGTCGAAAACCACACTACCCACGTATAATTTACCCATCAACTCTCTGTCGTTCAGCTTACGAAGTAAGCGCACTCTACGGCGGCGGCGGGCAATCAATCGTGGGTGAATGACTATCCAACCCAGCGATTTAAAAACCGCCAACACATGGGGAAAATCGAAGAGAGCGACAGCATAAAGTGCTGCCACAAACTCCAGTACAAACCGGATGGGGAACAGATACAATGTCATAGGAAGATTATAGTTGGAGAGTAGCATTAAAAGTGAATTCCTGTGATTGAGATATTTCTTCCATGGAGATTCCATGGAGAGGGTGGCAGCATTCCGGTGATACACCACAGACTTAGGAGCACCATTGGAGATCAATCTCTTCCTGATGAGCAAAGAAGCTCTCGTCGAATCCTCCGCTTTCTTCAAAAACAGACTTTCTCACTAGGAATGCTGTCCCCGACGCCCAGAATATCTCGGCGGCGTCATCATACTGCCCTTCATCTTCCTCAATCTCGAAAAAAACACGTCCCCGGACAAACGGAAAACAGAGAATATCCAAAGCTCCTCCTGCTCCTCCGGCGTAGTCAAACTTATTTCGTTCAAAATAGTTGAGGATTTTCGGCTGAACAGCAGCAACTGACTCATCAGCTTTCAAGGCATCGACAAGCGGTTCGATCCACTCCGGTTCTTGGACTGTATCGTTGTTCAGGAACAGCAGAAACTCACCACTGGCTTCCGCTGCTCCACGATTGCAGCCGCCGGCATAGCCGTGGTTTTCGCTGCATCGGACCAGATTGACATGGGGATGATTTTCCGCTACCCAATCGGGACTCCCATCAGTGGAAGCATTGTCCACCACGACAATTTCGAGATTGGGATAGGTGGATTTTTTAAGGGAATCTAGACAGTCGGAGAGAATCTCGATTCCGTTCCAGTGGGGAATTATTACGGAAACCCGTGGGAATCCATTTCCGCTAGAAATCAATTCTACCTTGGGTTATTGGTCAATTCCTGCCGATAAGATAACAGCAGTTGACGAACAACATCATTTTCAGGATGGTCTTTGCTGAATTCATTCAGGATTTCTTTAAGATTGTTAATAATACCTTGGGCAGACGCCCCACGGAGTAACATAAGGTTTAGATCATCCCTCGACAAATCTGAGTTAGAAGCAACCAAAACGGCAGCAGCTTTTTCTTCCTCTCCCAATACATCGTACATTTCCCAGACACCGATAGCGATAGGATCTGACGGAGGTAAGATTTCCATGGGCAGCAGCTTGTTCATAAGATCGATAGTGGCAAGTGTACTGGCTGCTTCAGGACTTTCGCTCACCAGACTGTCCAGTGCCATTCGAGATTGGGCGATACGGTCTTGCAGGTATGTAAGAAGTGCTGTCCCATCTACACCACTGTCACCAAAAGTTTCCACATCTGAAGCCAGCATCTCTGTAAAAAGAAGATCGTATCTTTCTGGAGCGATTTTAAAACGTTCAAATTCCTTAGATGCAAGCTGCAGGAAAGAACTCCGCCAATTCCGGGTCAGCTTGACGTCTGTAGTCTCATTATAGTACACATCTGGATTATCAAGATTGCGATATTTGTAGCCGACCTTATATTCACGGCTCCAATCATCATCCACAACGGTCGTTAAGTTCTCCCTGATTTTCTTATAGTTTACCCTTCGACCCGGACGGGAACTGACACGAAAGGCCAAACCTTCCATCTTTAGATATTTATTGAGATTAATCATGTTGCTCGGAGAAACAGTGGAAGCAAAATATATGGGATATTTCCACTTCCCATTCTCATCTACCTGCTTGGCGCTTTCACTAAGAATATGAACGACCATGAGGTCCTGAACGCGGATTCCCCTTTTACCGGAAAAAGTCGGTTGCATTGTCCATGAAATCACTTGGTTACCAGATCCGATGGGGATATCAATTTTCGTATCCTGCCATGGAAGTGCGCCTAAGTAAATAGGCATACTACCCATGTTGTTTTCTGAACCGTATGGCACAAAATTGTATTCAACTACATCGTAGTCGAAATTTGTAATATCTGACCCCTTGAGTCTTTCCTTCCCTTCAATCTGCCTTGAATTGTTCACCTTCTTCAGCCCCAGTTTCCTAAGCTCTTTTTTAATTTTTTCCGACTTGTCACCTACGGGAAAATCTTCAAAAATAAGTGTAAATTCTTCCTCGATTGTTTCCTTCACTTTAGAGTTTAACCTAAACCTGCCTGAGACTTTATACTGTTTCTCCAAAGAATCGCTGATTTTCATAGGAGTCAGCGGCCTACGAAGCTCTTCATCTGCAACTATCTGATCATCTGTCAAATTAATGAACCGTTCACCCTCAGGTCGAGAGTCGCGTAATTGGCGGATATACCACGGCGTGTTGAGAAGGCTCAGGTTTGCTACCGTTACATCTGTCCGGATTCCTTCAACTTCCTGCAGATACCATAATGGGAATGTGTCGTTATCACCATTGGTAAAGATGATTCCGTTAGGTTCGCACGTCTGAAGAATATTATAGGAGTAATCCCACGGTAGATAATTACCTGTCCGATCGTGCGTGTGATAATTTTTTGATAGCATAACAACCGGAGCAGCGATTAGCAGTATGAAACCTGCGCCTAGAGCAGTGTGAATACGAAACGGCTTATCTCGTAACAATGTAAGTATCCGATCGAAAATAGCAGAAGCGCCAATCCCTACCCAGATGGCAAAAGCAAAGAAACTGCCTACATAAGAATAGTCTCGTTCGCGTGGTTGAGGGTCGGGCTGATTTAAGTAAAAAATAATTGCTATGCCTGTCAGAATAAACAGTGCTAAAACAGATAATGCTTGATAATAATCTCTCTTGAATTGATACACCATTCCTGCCATGCCCAATAGAAATGCCAGAGGGATACCAAATTGGAACCAATCCACGCCGTCCTCAGTGGGTTTAGCTTCCATCCTGCTAACTCCCGCTTCGACTGATGGTCCGCGACCGGCAAACTGCCACAGGAAATAGCGCCAATACATCTTCTTAACCTGATACCGCCAGAAGTAATCGGAATCAGAGGAATAATTCTTGTAGTTTTTTATATGATTACCCTGCCGGGAACCTCGTCGCGGAAACAGTTTATTATCATCAATTTTCCCCGAAAAATTATTGAAAGTATTCCCTCTGAACAAATCGGTATTACCGTATTGCTCTCGCTCCAGGTAGCTTATTGCTGCCTGAACAGTTTCCGGATCATTTTCATCAATGTTAGGATTCTGAGATGAACGGATAAAAATAATTTCATAGGATGAATAGCCGATGACAATCAAAAGCAGCGAGGCAGCACCCAGTCGAATAAGATTTTTCTGAACTTTGCTGATACTACCAGCGAAAATAAATAAAGCAGAAAGAATTAAAATACCAAACAGCAATACAGAACCGATAACAATATTCGCTTCGTTTGTACCCATAATCTTTGAAAACGTAATGGCTATTTTGGGCAGGCCTTTAATAATTCCGAGATAAATGATGAGAAATATGGCGAGAACAATACCCATGAGAGCAGTGAAAGAGGGCCAGCCAAAATTCCGTTTACGGAAATACATGATCATTGCCATGAAGGGAATCGCCAGTAGATTCAGTAAATGAACTCCGGTAGAGAGCCCTAACACGTAAGCGATAATCAAAATATAACGCTCGCTTCCTGTCTCTTCAGCTCGCTCTGCCCAATGAAGCACCAGCCAAACCACGAGTGCTGTAGAGAGTGTGCTTACGGCATAAACTTCCGCCTCCACTGCATTAAACCAGTGACTGTCAGTAAAGGCAAAAACAAGAGCACCTATTACTCCACCTCCGAAAGCGATAATTTTATCTTCCACGCTGTTGATATGACCTCGCCAATGCCGGACAAACTGAACAATAATCAGATAGAGGAGCATGATTGCCAAGGCACTGGTGATAACCGAAATCATGTTCATTCTGTAAGCGATATCGCCGGGGATAGGTAAAAGAGAGAAGAAGCGACCCAGAATCAAGAAGAGGGGTGCACCGGGAGGGTGAGGAACTCCCAATCTGTACGATGTAGCAATGAACTCTCCGCAATCCCAAAACGAGACTGTGGGGGCCATCGTTGAAAAGTAAACCAGAAAGCTGGCAAGAAATACAAATCCCGCAAGTAGACGGTTAAGACGTTCAGGTGACATTATTTTTTCGGAGTCTCCTTTTCGTTTAAATCAATAACTGACTCATCAGATTCTTCGGGCTCATTTTCTGCTTCTTCAGATGAATCTACCTCAGGTTCGGGATCCGGCTTCTTCTGTTCTTCAACGAAGTTGAGTTTTAAATCTCCTAAGGTTGACTGGAGGAAAGTCCTTTCAGCTTCACTTAAGTTTTCTCCCATTTGACGCTGAATCATATCCAGCATATCAATGGCATAAGATGCCTGTTCCATGTTTCGTTCTATTTTATCAGACATTGGATTCTTTATTTTCCCCAATGCCACCCAGGCACTGCTAGCAAAGGAGGATACCAAGCCTGCGAACAGTTGTTCATCTTTATTAAATGTGTCATCAGACATTATTTTTCTCCTAAGAAATGTTAACGTACTCGAGCATGTGTTGATAATCATGCAGAAAACGACTCCTGATTCCTGCATGTTCCTGTTTCTTTAACTTTGGATCGTAATCGACTAAATCAAAAGCAGCCTTCCGGGCTTCCGTAATAATATCTCCGTCGTATACCAGGTCAGCAATTTTCCATTTCATGAAACCGTGCTGGCGGGTACCGTAGAACTCTCCAGGGCCGCGCAATTTAAGGTCTTCATCAGAAATATCAAATCCGTTCGTAGTGCTGGAAATAATGTCTAGTCTCCGACGAGCAGTAGCTGTCATTCCGCGTTGAATCAGGATGCAGTACCCTTTTTCTGTCCCTCTGCCGATACGCCCTCTAAGCTGATGCAATTGAGTTAGGCCGAACCGTTCAGCGTTTTCGATCAGCATTACTGTAGCGTTGGGAACATCAATACCTACTTCTATTACGGTCGTTGATACCAATATCTGAATCTCGTTCCTCCCGAAAGCATCCATGACAGCATCCTTCTCATCTTTTTTCATCCGACCGTGAATAAGAGCGAGCTTAAACTTCGGAAATATCATTTTAGACAATGTGTCGTATCCATCCTCCACCGCCTTTAGATCGAGTTTCTCAGATTCTTCAATCAGCGGATAGACAATCATACATTGATTACCTTTCTCCACTTGATCACGAATGAACTGATAAACTTTTGGAACCTTATCTTCAGTTACGACTCTTGTCGTCACAGGAATCCTGTTCTTGGGCATCTCATCAATCACAGACAAGTCCAAATCTCCGTGGTAAGTAATGGCCAGCGTTCTTGGTATAGGTGTGGCAGTCATGACCAGCATGTCGGGATTCATCCCTTTCTGCGCCAGTGTTCCTCTCTGGACGACGCCGAACCTGTGCTGCTCATCAACGATTGCCAGCCCTAGATCCGAAAATTCTACATCCTCCTGGATCAATGCATGTGTCCCCACAACTACCTGAATATTTCCGTTCTTCAAACCTTCAAGAATTTTTCTTCGCTCTTTCGCGGGCTGATTCCCAACCAGAATGGCTGTCGTGATTTTAGCACGATCGAGATACTTTCGGAATACATTGTAATGCTGATGAGCGAGAATTTCTGTCGGAGCCATAATTGCTGACTGCACTCCGTTCCCTACTGCGATGGTAACAGCAAGAATAGATACTATGGTTTTGCCTGAACCTACATCACCCTGCAGCAATCTATTCATGACGTGCGGTGAAGCCATATCCTCTCTAATCTCCTTCAGTACCCTTTTCTGGGCACCGGTCAATTCAAAATCCAGTGCATCGTAGATTAACTTTATGTATGGTCCTGTTTTGGAAAGTGAACGACCCTTGGCTTCAGTAATCCCCACTTTTCGTAGAGCCATAAGAAGTTGGAGAAAGAAATGTTCGTCAAACTTTAAGCGGCGGCGAGCTTCAGACAACTGCACAAGATCTGCAGCAAAATGAATGAATTCGATAGATTCATCAAGAGGGAGAAAATTCTGACTTTTTCTCAGATCATCAGGGAGAAAATCGTCACTGTCGCTGCCAAACTGCTTAAATGCTTCCCGCATAATACGGCGAAAACCACGACTGTCAAGTCCTACTGACTTCAGTTTCTGCCCTGATGGGTAGAGCGGAATCACCGCGCCTGTGTTCAACGGTTCATGTTCTTCTTCACCCAATCTATCGTATTCAGGATGAACGAGCTGATAACCGTTATAAAACTCCACCTTCCCGTGAAAGGCTACTTGATCTCCCACAGAGAAAGCCTTCTGTACATACTGAATACCGTTAAACCAGATACAGTTAAGCATCCCGGTATTATCGCTTACGATAAGTTGAAAGTATTTCCGTTTACGGGCTTTTCTTACTCCAGCCGCTTCAACTTTAGCCACGACTGTTGCCGTGGTATCTTTTTCAAGATCATGGATAGGGGTGATAGTCGTCCGGTCAAGGTGACGCCGGGGAAAATAGTAGAGTAAATCCCGAACTGTCTCTACACCAACCTCAGCCAATGTTTCGCTTCTTCTTGGACCTACTCCTTTTACGAATTGCACTGAGGTATCAAGGGGAGATTCAGTAGTATTAGTCAATAGACACTAAATAAGTTGAGTTCTTTCCCGGCTAATAGACAATCAATAGGGAAATACCGATTACTTCCAGTCCTTGCGATAGGTATAAGATAGGACTTCTTCATTTCCAGGCTGAATCTTGAGTTCAAATTCTATCGTTTGGGCATCCACTTTGTGATAAGTATGGGTCGGATCCCGAATAACCCAGTCGCCGTAGATATGTTCTGTTACTTTGACAGATACTGCATCGTCTCTCCCGTTTGTGATAGTAACCTGGATAACTGCTTCTTCACTCTTCTTAAGCCGATCATAATTGATGACTTTTCTCTCACCGCGAACTTTGTTGGCACGACCGGCAATCACCTTTGCTTCATCTCCCTCAGGAATCTGATGGAGTCTGTCCTCTCCTATAAATTCGAGGGAACCGTCAACTCCAGTACGATAAATTTGAAACAGACCAGCCGGAATGGTTCCACCGGTTTCATTAGTAAAAGACAACTCCACTTTCAAAGGTTCCTTAGCAGAAGCCCGCTCGCGATTTTCGAAAAGATACGTTCGGCTGAAAGCAATCTCTTCCTCCGGCCGAAAGTCAACTGTAACCGACTCATTTTTTGGGAGAGAAATAGACTGGTTAAGACCATACACTTCGTAGTTGCCTAATTCAGCGGCTTCGAAAGAGGGTGCTCCTGCATCAGTTTTTGCCATTCTATGTACTTCCGGTCTGGGTGGTTCGTATTTTTTATCACGGTGCAGTTTACCTTCTATCAAATTCAGATTAGCTTTTTCGAACGAAAGAGTCGTTTTATTGTGTATCATGGCAGAAGACTTAAGACGACCGCTGGTTTCTTCGGAATTTATCACAAAACGGTAGATTGCGTCCCAGTCCAATCCTTTTGTAATATAGGTCAGACTGCCGGAAACAGTACCGGAAACAGTGGAGTTTACTCCCCATGAGAGCTCCGGCTTTAAAGCTCCAATAGACTCACCATTAGCAAGAGAAATGGAAACAACTTCTTCCGTATTGAACATCTTTACGGTACCCTTTTTGCTGACCGTCAGCCAGTTTCCTTCCAAATCGAGAAGGGTACCCTTGTACGACTTTCCTTCAGAAGGTGTAATTGTGACCTCATGGCCTAAATGATCATTGAGATAACTGGATGAAGTAAAAACATCGTAATTATAACGCTGAAAATAGACCTCTGCTCCATCTAAAAATAAAAAGGGAGAATTGCTCTCCATCTGATCCGGGATTTCCTTATACTTCAATGGGGGGTTTATCCCGCTTTTCAACCGATAAACTACCGGTTGTTTCACAAGTCCAAATCCATCTTTATAAAGAGTTAAATCAGCGTTACGGGATTGAGGTGTCACCGCAGAACATAATATCAATATTAGTACAGCATTTTTCATTGTAGCATCTCGTAGTTTTGTTGGAGTTTCTCCAGGGTTGACGTCATGTCTGACAGTTTTTTCTTCTCGTTTTTCACCACTTCATTAGGTGCTTTCTTCATGAAATTATCATTTTGTAATTTAGCTAATATCTTGCTTTTACGCTGTTGTAATCTATCAATTTCATTCGACAGTCTGTGACGTTCTTTATCTAAATCAATGAGTCCTTCCAGCGGAATAAACAGCTCCATCTTTTCCACTACTATGGCAGCCGAATGGGGAGGACGCTTGAGGTCGGAACCATAATTCAAATTTTCTACTCTTGCTAGATCACTGATGATATTGTGGTGTAAAGCGATGAACTTTGCCTGACCATCCGTGGTGCGGATTATTACGTCTGCTTTACTGGCCGGCGATACTCCCATTTCCGAACGTATTGTCCTGACGCCTGTAACCAATTTCTGTAAACTTGACAATTCTTTTTCCGCAATTTCATCAAGCCATCTGCTGTCACTTAAAGGCCAAGGAGCCACGATGAGATCACATCCCTCCTTCAAATCCGGAGCAGCAGTTTCAAATTTCTGCCACAGCTCCTCAGTGATGAAAGGTGCATAGGGATGGAGCAGCTTTACTACGGATTTGAGCACATGAATTGCTACACTGATGGCAGTTTGTCTCCGAAGATCATCATCACCGTAAAACCGGGATTTGATTATCTCTACATACCAATCGCAAAAGTCCGACCAAGTGAAATCATAAATCTTTTTGGCGATGTCATTAAAGCGATAATCCGTGAACAGCTTGTCTATGTGTGAGATGGCCCGGTTTAACCGACTGAGAATCCACCTGTCAGATGTGTCAAGTCTGTCCCTCTCAAGATCATTGATGGAAACTGCAGTCGTTTCTCCTGAGCTCATTAAAACAAATCGTGATGCGTTCCACAGCTTATTCATAAAGTTTCGACCTACTTCCATCCGTTCATCGGAAAAGAGAATATCCTGACCCTGCGGAGCGATTAGCATCATACCGAAGCGGACGGCATCAGCACCGTAACTGTCTATGAGTTTCAGTGGATCGGGAGAATTTCCTAGAGATTTGCTCATCTTTCTCCCCTGCAAGTCGCGAACCATGCCGGTGAAATAGACATTCCGGAACGGTATTTCTCCATTGAACTCTTCACTCGCCATGATCATCCGTGCCACCCAGAAGAAAATGATATCAGGACCGGTGACAAGATCATCTGTGGGATGGAAATAGTCCAGTTCCCCGCTTTCCTCAGGCCAGCTGTGAACTGCCATGGGCCACAACCACGAACTTGCCCATGTATCAAGAACGTCAGTATCCTGCACCAAGTCTTTTGAGCCACATGCCGGACACTCCGTCGGCAGATCAACCGAGACGATCGGTTTTCTGCAGTCCATTTGGCACTGGTCCATATCGTTACCGCGACAGTACCAGACCGGGATTCGGTGTCCCCACCAGAGTTGGCGGCTGATGCACCAATCCCGGATATTGGTCATCCAATGCTCATACGTCTTCACCCAGTGATCAGGATAAAACTTGATCTCACCTTTCCTGACTGCTTCCAATGCCGGTTTGACCAAATCCTCCATCTTCATAAACCACTGCTCTGAGAGATACGGCTCGATGGGGACGCCCCCCCGCTCGGAGTAGCCGATATTGGTTGTATAATCTTCAATTTTCTCCAACAAGTTTTCTTCTTCAAAGCAGGTGACTACTCTTTTCCGAGCCTCAAAGCGGTCCACTCCCCTGAATTGTTCTGGCACATTATCATTGAGGATACCGTCAGGATGGAAGATGTTTATAATTTCCAGATCATGCTTTTTTCCCATTTCGAAATCGTTGGGATCGTGAGCGGGAGTCACCTTCACACATCCGGTACCAAATTCAGGATCTACATAATTGTCTTCGATGACAGGTATCTCTCTACCAACCAAAGGAAGAATTATGGTTTTTCCTTTCAAGTGGGAAAATCGTTTATCATTCGGATTGATGGCGACTGCACTGTCGCCCAGCATTGTCTCCGGGCGGGTCGTGGCAACCACTACATATTCGTCGGAGTCCTTTATAGGATAACGAAAATACCAGAGATATCCCTGAACCTCCCGGTATTCTACCTCTTCATTTGAGATAGCAGATTGTGTAGCTGGATCCCAGTTGACGAGCCGGTGCCCACGATAAATAAGTCCCTTTTCGTAGAGCTGCACGAAAGCAGATATGACCGCCCGGTAATAACCGTCATCCATGGTAAACCGTTCCCGTTTCCAGTCACAGGAGCACCCAAGCCGCTTAAGCTGCTCGATGATGAGGGAGCCGTACTCTTCCTTCCAATTCCAGGCGTACTTCAGGAATTCTTCCCGGCCTATCTCTTTCTTGCTGATGCCCTTCTCTGCCAGCATTTGCTCCACCTTGACTTCCGTAGCGATGGAGGCGTGGTCCGTTCCCGGTATCCAGCAAGCTTCCTTCCCCTGCATCCGTGCCCGGCGGATTAAGATATCCTGAATGGTGCAGTTAAGGACGTGACCGATGGTGAGACTGCCAGTGACGTTGGGCGGCGGGATGACGATGGTGTACGGCTCCTTCTCAGGATTGACTTGGGCGTGGAAATGATCTTTGTCCAGCCAATAACGGTACCACTTCCCTTCTACTGAGGTAGGATCATATACTTTTGAGAGTTGTTCAGTTTTTGTCATTCGGAAAAACCACGGAGGTACTGAGACACAAAGAAAATTTTATATTTTAACCCAGTCTCCGTGTCTCTGTGTCTCTGTGGCAAATAATTATTTCTCCAGGATTAAACTGAAGGCCGTGGTTAGCTTCAGCACATTCTGATTTGCTTTGATCAGGTTATCTGTTACAATGGCGGCAACATTCAGCATTACGGTGTAACCAAGTTCCGGATTTTCAGTGCATATGGAGAAGAGATCGTCCTTCATTATCACCGCCATCTTGCAATCCGAAATAGCCCTGACACCAGCCGTTCGTTTGTTATCATTACCAAACAGCGACATTTCTCCAAAGCAGGGTGAGATATTACTCGTGAGGCGAATGATGGACTTTTCACGTGTATCGTAATCGCCTTTGCTGAGCTGCAGCGTGAGGGCTTGATTTATCTCCACCTCGCCATCCAGTAGAAGATAGAGTGAATCTCCTACTTCACCCTCATCGAAGATCGTAGTGCCAGCCTTGAACTCCCTCATCTTAACCGTCTTGCGGAACTTATTCAGCTGATCTTCAGAGAGATCTGAAAAAACGCGAAAGTTGCCAAGATTCTTAATATCTTCCATTTTTTTCTGCCTATTGTATTACGACTGCTTTTTCGTTTTCTTTAATGATATACTCGTCCTGAGGATTTATCACTACCGCCATCTTGCTCTCTTCCTTCAGGGAGTGACCGGCCTCCTTCAGTTTCCGCTCGATGAAGGCATCCAAGCTGGAGGTATCGGACGACAGTATTTCTCCAATACCGATCTGTTCCTCCTCAGAAAAGACGCTCACCATTATCATACCTTTCCTGCTGCGAAAATAATCAAACAGATCCGAGAAAGATCGCCCCACATATTCGGCCGGGATTGCTATCCGCCTGAAGCGGGAATCCGACCTGCTGTTCAAGAGCCGATCCACTGTCTGGGGAACGCCGGGATCCATGACATGCGCTGCCAGCATGAAAGCGCCGAAGTCGTCAGACAGCAGCACCTCGTCGGCATTGGCCCGTTTGATATGTGTCAGATTTTCCCGCTCCGTCAAGTACGCCACCACGCGGACGTGCGGCGCCAGCGTCTTGATGGTCAGTGTACCGAAGATAGTCTTCTCATCGGCGTGGCTGCCCGACTCCACTATATCGTTCGGTAAAATGATAGCTGTTGACGCCTCCTTGAGATTGGCACGTTCCAAGATCGTCTCCCGGGTAAAATCGCCTCTTACAAACTTGAATTTGATCTCCCGATACTTATTACGGACCGCGTCAATCTCGTCCTCGTTCGCATCATTGATGAGCACCACTTCAAGCTTACGACCACCGGACAGAGTCTGGATGGAGTCTAGAATCTGGTGAATATTCTTGTTCCATCCGCATATGAGCATGTGATCCGTTACACTTACTTTTTCCAATCCTTTATCCTCCCTGATTCTTTTGGCCACGAA
>JYMV01029325.1_pt1 | contig 19547 bp, 16 predicted proteins | sample 338911 | NCBI WGS metagenome assembly JYMV01 (sample SAMN03354496, study PRJNA234377) | hydrothermal vent metagenome | biome: Deep sea; feature: Hydrothermal plumes at the Eastern Lau Spreading Center, Western Pacific Ocean; material: Seawater | place: Tonga | collected 2009 | depth 2000 m m
GAGTTGTATGCGAATGTAGATTATGGTGCAGTTGCGAGTGGATATTTTGGGTTGCTCTTGCTTGGAAGTGCAGTCATTGGCACTGGGCTTGTTATTTCAGCATTGACAACATCTCAAACAGTTGCATACTTGGTGACGGCTTTTATTTGGTTAACACTTTCACTTTCGATGAAGGTGCTTCCTGCATATGTTCCAACCCGCTTTGCTGATATTTTCTTTGCATTTGATCCAGATTTACGTATCGCAGCGTTCTCAATTGGATTAATTGACACAGCAAATATTGTGTATTTTGTGTCAATTGCAATTACAACCGGATGGATTGTAATTGTAGCTATTGAGCGAACTCGTCACGCAACGACATCGGTATGGAAAATTGGTCTATGTGGTTTATTGCTAGTTATTTCAATTGTCTCGATTAATACTCTTTCGTTGAATAATCATTTGCGACTTCGTATTGATGCAACAGGAACAAGAGCATACACATTGAGTGAACAAACCTCACAACTTTTGCGAGGCATCGATGCCCCCTGGAAAATTGTTGTTTTACTTGACGATGCTCAAGTGAGCAAACCTGTCTTGCGCCAAGTTGACGAAGTGCTCCGTCGATACCAAAATGGATCACCGTACATAAGTGTACTTAGAATTAATCCAGCAGATCCGAACTCCATTGAAGAATACGATGCACTATTACGTGAATTGGTTGAACTTTACGGAGATGAATTATTTACTGCAGAAGCAGCGATTAAGGAGGGGGTGTATCAGTTTTCGATGTTGATTACATTTGCTTCAACCACTTCCGCGTGGGCGGAATCGCTGATGGATTTGCAATTAACAACTGAAGAACAAGAAACATTGCGTACGCTTGCTGGAGCACTTTCACTCCTTGGTTCTGAGGGGCATCTAATACTTGATGAAGTCGATAAAGCGATGCACATTGATGAAAGTCAACCGTTGCCACAAATTTCGTTTGCTCGTGATATTTTGGTTGCAGCATCCGGACAGTGGGCAAGGGAACTTGCAGAGGTTGCTTTATGGTTGACTCAAGTTAGAAGTGATTCAATTGCTGAGTTCTGTTCAAATGAAGCGATTTCATTTGAATTGATGGCAGCGAAACTTGCAGAGGTAGACGAATCCCTTCGTCGACTTGGTGAGTTAGAACTTGGTCAATTGGCTTCTCAACTCACAGTTGGAGAAGGTGCAATCATTCTCTCACCCAATAGAGCGACAATGATTTCTGAGAATTTATTGTTCCCAAAAAATATTGGAGGCACCAATACAATCGCAATAGATCAACGATTCAGGGGTGAGCAAATTATTTCTTCAGCAATGCGTTCATTGCAGTCTGACGTTTTGCCAACAGTTGTATTTGTGCATGCTGAGGAAAACTCATTGCTCGGGCAACGCCCAAATAATAATGATGTTCGTGCAATGAGAGGGTTACTAGAAACAAGCCGATTTGGTGTCGGGGAGTGGATTCCAGTGAACAATCTCCGTCCAAATTTTGGTGATGGACCAGTTGTATGGGTTGTAATTCCACCTTCTAGTCGAGCGGGGCTTGTACCATCAACGCGTGAACAAAAACTGCTCGATGCAGTTCGTGTTCTATTGGCAGACAATCAACCCGTCATGTTGAACATTCAGCCTAGTTTATTACCTCGATATGGGCACAGAGATCCGTGGAATACACTCGCAGAATCTGTTGGTATTTCAGTTGATAGTGAGCATGTACTTGTTGAGAGAGTAGCAGTTGGACAGAATGCTTTGGAGATACAACGAGGCCAGATGATTTCCGATACACATAGCGAACATATTATTGCAAGAGCAGTGAATGGAAGGCAGATTTATCTGCCACTGCCGATTGGTCTTCATGGAGGAGTGTCATTGATTACCGTGGAGCCATCTGATGATCGGTGGCTTGACCAGCGTTGGGAACGTGAAATTGCAGATTTAGCGAGTAAACAACCACTGAAGGATGAGATTTCAATTGCCACTGCAACGAAAAATGCAGCGGGTGCAAGGGTCGTAATCATAGGATCTGGAAGTTGGCTCCTTACTTGGGCAGCGGATCGGGCAATTTCACTTGGCGGGGACCAAGTCGCGATGATAAATCCCGGAAACAGCGAATTATTTCTGGCATCCGTTGAGTGGTTAGCGGGGCTTGATGACTGGATTGCAGCTGGACCAATAGGCCAGCAATCAAATCGAGTGCGGGGGTTGTCTGAATCGATGTATCTCGCATGGGCTGGAGTTCTTGTTTTATGTATTCCAGCTCTTCTTATCTTCTCAGTGGTAATCATTTCACTTAGGAGGAACAGGCGGTGATTGCAAATCGAGATATATTTATTCTCCTCGTCATTGCGGTAGTTACTTCTTCTTTCGCTCTGATTGTTCATAAATGGAAAAGTCCAGAGTCAGAACTAACAACTCGATTGCTTATTCAGAATTCCCCGATTCACTTCGATGTAATTCAAGAAATTAGATTACAAAAAGATGGTGATGTGTACGATTTTGAACGAATAGGTTTAGAGTGGTGGCTAGTTTCACCGTTTCGGATACGTATGGATTCATCTTCTATGTCAGCTTTAGTTCGTGCAGTACAGGGGTCACTGGTTATCGGAGAACTGCCTGGAGAAACAAATCCCTCTACTCTTGGATTGGGAGATCAATCGAATTCAATAACGCTGAGCGATGGAACTGAAACAATTTCAGTTCGATTAGGAAGAAAAACCCTTGGTGGGCGTGCTTATGCACAAATTGAGGGTGGGGAGCCCGTCATCATTGACCAATCTTTACACCGACGAGCGATAGACATGGATTATCGACTATGGAGAGATGTTCGTCTCTTTCCAGATTTTGCAATCGATGGAATTTGGATTGAACGCGAAGTAAATACAAATCGACTAGTACTTGATCGAACGAGTGGGAGGTGGGAAATGCTGGAGCCCGTATCCGCGAGAGTAGACCAAGAGGTACTTCTAGAATGGGTTGGTAAATTGGCAGCAATCCGAGTGGGTTCATTTGTCATTGATGTACCAACAGATTTAGCAATGTTTGGTTTGCAAAATCCAGTAGCGTCATTTACTGTTCGAACTCAAAACGGAACAACGCACCAATTACTCATCGGTGGGCGAGTTTCCGCTGGCTCCCAAGATCGATACATCATGCTTGCGGGTAGGCCGGTAGTCGATAAGGTTCGCTGGGAATCGTTGTCAGAGTTGTTTCTACAAACAGAATTATTGGTAGATGCAACAGGGAGTGCGGCATCTCGATTTGATGTAAAGCAAGTGACGGTTCGCTCTGGAAATGAAGAAGTAAAGATTCAGCGGAGACTTGAGCAGTGGGTAAACGAAAACGGAGTTCCTGTTGATACTCATGATGTCGAAGCATTATTGACATGGGTACTCGATACAAAACCGCCTAGAGTCGTCATCGCACAATATCCTCTCGATGCTGAAATTGCGACAATTACACTGGAGGGCTATGATCTTTTACCACTTGATACGGTTCGAATTGCACAAGACCCAAGTAGTGGTGACCTCATCCTTGAGAATGGCGATCATGTCCTTCGCCTTCATTCCGCCGATTCCCTCTCCGTTCTCACCCCCTTCATCAACATTAATTAACTCAGAGCCAAAGAATTTAAAAGACTATTTTTGACTGGTAGTTACGTTGTATTTTCGGACACTGTCAATACCACATGACTGTTCACTTTGAATGGAGATAGAAAGCGAGTTTACTAATGAGTTCATGTTGTATTCGGGTGTCATAGTCGACTCTTGCGGAGAGGTAAACACCCATAATTCATTAACGAGGTTTTGGCTGAAGATGTGTTTGAAGAGCGTTGCTCCACCCTCGACGATGACGTGAGTCGCGTCGTATTCGACCACAAGATGTTGAAACAAAGGTGTGAGGTCCAGCACACTCTCTTTACTGGGCAGAGCAAGTAACTGACCTGACGATACCCTAGATGTATCCACTCCTTCAGCATGAGCGATAAGTGTGGGAGCTTCATCATTCAGGATATTCGATTCGAGCGATATTCGAAGCGAGGGATCAATCACTACTCGAAGTGGTGTGCGGAATTTTTGTGCATTTTGAACGGTAAGCGTAGGATTGTCACTCATTACAGTGCCAATACCAACAACAATCGCATCAACACAACCACGTTCTACGTGAACAACCTGCTGGCTTTCCTTGCAACTTATCCAAGGTGAATCACCTTTAGGAGTTTCGATGCACCCATCAATTGTTTGCGCCCACTTGCAGGTAATCCACGGTAAGCCAGTTTGAATTCGATGCGTAAATGGTGCGATGATTTCTCTACAAACGTCATCGTGAACAATTTCAACATCGATGCCGTTGCTTCGAAGAAAATCAGCACCACCGCTAGCGTTGCTGTGTGGGTCATCCATCCCTATGACCACCCGAGTGATTCCTGCGTTTACTAGTGCATGAGAACAGGGTGGTGTTTTACCTTGATGGTTGCATGGCTCTAAAGTGACGTATGCTGTTCCACCCCTTGCGTTGTCACCTGCCATTGCTAAAGCGTTTACTTCCGCGTGTTCTTCCCCAAACTTTTCATGAAACCCTTCACCGACAACAATTCCGTCTTTGTTTGCGATAATGCAACCGACAAGTGGGTTTGGTTCAGCACAGCCATGCCCACGTATTGCTAAGCGAGCGGCTCGATGCAGCAAATCAACATCTGATTGAGGCATTCTTACGCCTTTAGAACTTCCTTCTTGAGGTTTTCAGGCATTAAACGATATTCAGCAGGTTCCATTGTGCTTGATGCGCGACCCTGAGTCATACCACGAAGTACTGTTGCGTATCCAAACATTTCAGAAAGTGGAACTTCAGCGTAGATAATTCGAACAACACCTCGAAGTTCAGAATCATTAATTTGCCCACGACGGCTTGAAAGGTCACCGCTGACTGATCCAAAGAATTCGTCTGGTGTCGTAATAATGACCTTCATGATTGGTTCAAGCAACGCAAGACCGGCCTTGGTGCATGCTTCTCGGAAGCCAAGAGCACCAGCTTGTTCAAATGCAACTTGACTTGAGTCAACTTCGTGATATGAGCCATCAACAAGTTCACAGCATACATTGACCATTGGGTAACCGCCTAGGATTCCTGATGCCGAAGCATTACGAACGCCACGTTGTACGGATGAAATGTATTCTCGAGGTATTGAACCGTGTGTAATTTTATCAACAAAGACAATACCATTCTTCATTTCAAGTTCTTGTTCTTCTGCCTCTGCTTGAGTCATTGGGCGAACGTTCATGACGACATCACCAAACTGACCACGACCACCTGTTTGCTTTATAAACTTACCGCGAACATTTTCAGCAGAATTAGTGATAGTTTCTCGGTATGACACGCGGGGTGTACCAACATTCACACCAATTTTAAGATCGCGTGTGAGTTTGTTTTTCACGATTTCTAAGTGTAGTTCACCCATTCCAGAGATAATAGTTTCGCCAGTTTCATCATTGTAGTTTGCGTGGAATGAAGGATCTTCACGACGAATAGTAGTCAACGCTTCACCAAGTTTCTTCTTGTCATCATTTGTAAGCGGTTCAATTGACATTGAAATCACAGGATCAGGGAAGTGCATTCGTTCCAAGATAATGGGGTTATTCGTATCACAAAGGGTGTCACCAGTTACGGAGTTCTTCAGCCCAATGACAGCGACAATCGAACCAGCACTCGCGTAATCAAGTGCTTGACGATCTTTGGCATGCATTTCATATATTCGCGACACATTTTCCTTGCGTCCGTTGCCAGGATTCAATACACGGCTGCCCTTTTCAAGTTTACCCGAGTAAACACGTACATATGTCAAATCACCATGTGAGTCATTTACGACTTTGAATACCAAGCCCGAGAATGGAGCATCTTCACTATTTGGACGACTTAATTTTTCACTAACGTCCTTTGGGTTTATTCCTTGAACATCAGGCACTTCAGCTGGATTTGGAAGATATTCAATTACACCGTTCAAAACACGTTGAACTCCAATGTTTTTCAAAGCAGAACCACAATACGTTGGGAATGCTCGCATTTCAATAGTTGCTCGACGCAGCGCTGCTTTGAGTTGAGCTTCTGTAATTGCTGATTCATCTTCAAGGTAAAGTTCAGTAAGTTCATCATCAAGTTCGGCAATCCGTTCAACAATATCATGGCGCCAAATTTCAGCCATGTCTTGCATGTCTTCTGGAATATCACGTTGTTCAACAACAGCACCCATTTCACTACTGTCGAAGTAATATGCTTTCATCTCGATGAGATCAATGATGCCCTCAAATGTATCACCAGCACCAATTGGAAGTTGAACAGCAACAGCGTTCGCACCCAGGCGATCACGAAGTGTGCCAAAACTGAACTCAAAATCAGCACCAATTTTGTCCATTTTATTTATGAGACAAAGTCGTGGAACGTTGTAACGATCTGCTTGTCGCCAAACTGTTTCGGATTGTGCTTCAACACCCTCCTTGCCGTCAAACACAGCAACTGCACCATCAAGCACACGCATTGATCGTTCTACTTCAATTGTAAAATCTACGTGTCCAGGCGTATCAATGAGATTGATTGTGTATTCTTGGCCGTTGAAAACCCAAGGGCAAGTCGTTGCAGCGGATTGAATGGTAATACCACGTTCTTGTTCTTCTTCAAGGAAGTCCATCGTTGCGGTACCTTCATGCACCTCACCAATCTTATAACTCTTACCTGTGTAGTAAAGTACACGTTCAGTGACGGTCGTTTTACCTGCATCGATGTGAGCACAGATGCCAATGTTTCGTACGTAATTTAAATCTGTCGTCATTGTTCTTTACCAATCAGACCAAATCGGTCTCCTCCTTGGCATCCCAATACCCATCACACACACGGTGTGTCATACATTTTCGTTTCTATTTACCAACACTGTTCCGGAAATCAAAATTCCGGGGGGCCCAAGCTTTCCTGAGCTTTCCCGTTTGGGAGGAGTCAGTGCAGCCGGGCCTCTTCTTCATCTTCTTGCAACGGTAATCTCCTTCCGTTGCGCCGTGGAAACCACGACTGAGGCCTCGTTACGTCCTCTAATCCAATTGCAACAGTTGCAAAAAGCAGGACAAGCCCCGTATTTTATACGAAGAACCGCATGAGTCAATCATTATTAAGAAGAACGGACAAGGAGTTCGTGTTTTAGGCCATTTTTCGCCATTATTGGTTCGATTTCTTTGAGAAAACGGCGTCCATCTTGTACATAACCCGCAGTTGGCTTTAATTCATGAATTTGAGCGCTGAAATATCTATTGAATCGCAACATATATAACTCTCGAGTGTATTTCGCAATCATTGATGCAAGCGATGCTGGAAGATGCTCCTCATCGATTTTTGATGCGAAAGTAATGGTTGCAAGTTTGCCATTAATATTCAATCGGTACCGACTCATGTTTGCGCTTTCAATGAGGACTTGTATTTTTGAATCCGGCCAAAATAGATTCAAATCATTTCGATATCGTATTCGACCACCATGTCTATCAATCATTATTCGAGGGTGCTCTGTTGGAAATTTTTTAAGAATCCGATTGACATGATGCATCGCAACAGAAAAATTCAAAGAGGATTTTGTCGCATGTTCAGTTCGTTCGTTGTATACACCAACATCTACTGCAGTGCATTCCATGTGCGCGCAATTGACATTTGTTTCTTGAAGGGTTCTCTGTAATCGTGCTGAATCTATTTTAAGAACATTGATATCGTTCCCCACTGGCAACGATGTTCGTGTTTCATACCACGGTGTTACGGTCTTCTTGCATTGCATAGCATTAAAAAACGCATCATCATCTTCAGGAAACTCCAACCCCATCGCATTCATAAACGTAAAGACGCCTCGTTCAAGGTGTGTTAAAGCTTTTTTCTTCGCATTTGATTTCAATTGTTTTGAATCATTAACTGCGATTTTATTTTTAGCATCTCTTCGCTTTTTACAGAGGATGTGATTGAGCATCGCCCATAAATCAGGGGCACCCTCTTCGGGGTTGCAATCTTCAAGAACAAATGCGCTCGAGGCTACGCAAAGCGGACCAAACATTGGGCCGTACCCTGCTTCATCAATTCCTGCATACACGAGCATTTCAGAATAATAGCTTGAATTCACGAAAAGGACATCCTGTGGTGTCCTGGTTGGTCGATATGCGACTGTAAGTTACACTATCCAATATGTCCAAGATACTTATGGCAATGTCAGGGGGGGTTGATTCATCTGTCGCTGCTGCCTTGCTGGCACGTGAAGGTCATGAAGTTGTCGGCTGTTTTATGCGGCTTGGCAATGTTGGCGATCAACTGGATCAAGAGGTTTCCATAGGCCACAAGGGATGTTGTTCCATCAATGATGCCAATGACGCAAGGAATATCAGCGCAAAACTTGGCATGTCGTTTTATGCACTCGATTTCAAAGACGATTTTGGGCGAATTATTGATTACTTCGTTGATGAGTACAACGCTGGCAGAACACCAAATCCATGTGTTCGGTGCAATGATTGGTTGAAATTCGGCAAGTTACACGACTATGCGAAATCAATTGAGGCTGAGTTTGTCGCTTCCGGACACCATGCACAAATCTTGCAAGGCGAAAACGGCGCAGAATTGCACATGGGTGCCGACGATGGTAAAGACCAGAGTTACGTACTTTTTGGAGCAAGTCGAAATCGTATTGGTGAGATGTTGTTACCGATTGGTCACCTTCAAAAGAGTGAAGTTCGCAATCTTGCCAAAGAGTTTGACCTGCCAGTCTTCAATAAACCAGACTCACAAGAAATTTGTTTTGTCCCAGATGATAATTACGCAAACTTAATAGCAAAGAAAACTCCTGGGAAAATGCAACAAGGAGACGTCCTAGATTCAAATGGTAATGTCATCGGGCAACATGAAGGTCAGCAAAAATTTACGATTGGACAACGGCGGGGATTAGGAATAGCATTAAAAGAACCCGCTTATGTCATTGCGAAAGATCCTGTACTCAATACTGTGACAATTGGTGGCGAAGAACGATTAGCTACAAACACTGTGGTTGCAAAAGATACAAATTGGCTCATCGATGAAAGCGAAGCATGGATTCCGTGCACTTCGAAGATTCGGTACAACACAATGCCAGCTACAGGAAGAGTTAGAAAAGTGGGTAAGGAGATAGAAGTACAATTTGACGAACCGCAGCGGGGTGGTGCTCCAGGACAAGCAGTCGTTTGTTATGAAGGAACAAAAGTTATCTGCGGTGGGTGGATTGATAGAGTGTCATGATTGATTGGTCACTTCCGTACGCGTCAAACCGTGAAGCGGTGCTTGGCAAGAATGTTGTCGCAGCTTCACAACCACTCGCAGCTCAAGCGGGATTAGAAATGATGAAGCGAGGTGGTAACGCAGTTGATGCAGCACTCGCAGCAGCAATTGCAAGTACAGTTGTTGAACCGTGCTCGAATGGAATTGGTGGTGATGCGTTCGTCATGGTGCATGATGGAGAGAACATTTATGGACTCAATGCATCGGGAAAATCTCCAGCATTGATGCCAACTTCAATCGAGGGTGAAATTCCATCGGTTGGCTGGTTACCAGTTACAGTTCCTGGACAAATTTCTGGTTGGGTGATGTTACATGAACGGTTTTGCAAATTAAAATTTGTAGAACTCTTTAAGCCAGCAATCAACTATGCACGGGATGGCTTCCTCGCTTCACCCCAAACTGCAACACGGTGGAAACATGGCACAGATCGGTTTCACAAATTACAAGCATGGCGAGATACATTCTTGTTTGGCAATCCTCCTGTAGCTCCCGAAGTTGGTCAACTCATAAAGTTGCCCGACCATGCAAATACATTGCAAGAAATTGCTGAAACAAACGGCGAATCGTTTTACCGAGGATCGCTCTCCGAAAAAATTGACGCAGCATCTCAAGAGGGGGGTGGGTTCCTTCGTAAGGAAGATTTGGGAGCTCACAAAAGCGAATGGGTTGAACCACTTGCTATCAATGTTGGCGACGTACGATTCTACGAACTCCCTCCAAACGGACAAGGCATTGCTGCATTAATTGCCATGAAGATAGTCCAAGAAACGGGTGTTGATTTGTCAAACTGCGATTATCCCAAAGTATTGCACATTCAAATCGAAGCGATGAAGCGAGCGTTCGCTGACGCACATGCGTTTGTCGCGGACCCAGACATCTCAGGTGATTGTGGAGATTTACTCGACGATGCACGTATCCAAACACTTGCGCACTCAATTTCAAATGAAGCATCAGAAGTCAACGCAGATGCCTTACCTCGATATGCTTCTACGGTCTATCTAGCAACAGGTGACGCCAACGGCATGCAGTGCTCATTCATTCAAAGCAACTTTGAAGGTTTCGGTTCAGGTATTGTTATTCCAGGTACTGGTATCGCATTGCAAAACCGAGGAAGAGGCTTTTCACTTGACCCCTCAAGCCCGAACTGTATTGGTCCCAATAAGCGACCATTTCACACAATCATTCCAGGATTCCTTGTCCAAGGAGAATTGCGAACGGCATTCGGAGTAATGGGGGGTCCAATGCAACCCCAAGGGCACCTGCAAGTTGTGTGCAGAATGGTGTTCGCCAAGCAAAATCCACAAGCTGCCCTCGATGCGCCACGATGGAAGTTACTTGGGGGTAAAAGTGTTGCCATTGAGCCTGGGTTTGATGAATTGGTGTATGAAACGCTCAGGCAGTATGGGCATGAACTTGAAATTGCACAGAGCAGGACAGTTGCTTTCGGAGGTGGTCAAATTGTGCAAGGTATTTCGAATGGATATGCAGGTGCGAGCGATTCTCGACGAGACGGGCAGGCCGTTACGTATTAATGACCCACCGTGGTATAATGCGTTCATAAAGGAGCACAGCCATGACCACGGCAACCATTGAATACCTCGGCACTGAGACAGACAATCTTCTTGGCTATAAGGCAAAGGTTTCATCAGATTTACTCCATCTTCCAGGTCCAGATTTCATCGATCGTACTTGGAAAAACAGCGATCGAAATCCACAAGTATTGCGAAATCTGGCTTCTATTTACAATCATGGTCGCTTAGGTGGTACTGGATATCTTTCCATTCTTCCTGTAGACCAAGGTATTGAGCACTCCGCTGGAGCTTCCTTTACTCCTAATCCACTTTACTTTGATCCATCCAATATTCTAGACCTTGCAGTTGAGGGTGGTTGTAATGCAGTTGCAACTACTTTTGGAGTACTTGGAACGGTTGCTCGAGATTATGTCCACAAAATTCCATTCATTGTGAAAATCAATCACAATGAATTGTTGACAAGCCCAAATTCCTTTGACCAAGTGATGTTTGGCACTGTTGAAGAGGCATGGAACTTGGGTGCTACAGCAGTTGGCGCTACAATCTATTTCGGTTCAGAAGAGTCGGGTCGTCAAATTCAAGAGGTCGCTCAAGCGTTTGAGTTAGCACATCAACTTGGTATGGCAACAGTGCTTTGGTGCTACTTACGCAACAGTGACTTCAAAGTAAGCGGTACGGATTACCACGCATCAGCCGACTTGACTGGTCAAGCGAATCATCTTGGCGTGACAATTCAAGCAGACATCATCAAGCAAAAGCAAGCGACGAACAATGGTGGCTACATTGCGATGAACGCGGATGGAACTTCCTTTGGTAAGTTCCACGAGGGAATGTATGAAGATCTTTGCAGCGATCACCCTATTGATTTGTGCCGTTACCAAGTGTTGAATTGCTACAGCGGACGTTGTGGTTTGATTAATTCTGGCGGTGCATCAGGTGATGACGACTTCGGACAAGCAGTTCGTACAGCAGTAATCAACAAGCGTGCAGGAGGTTGTGGACTGATTAGTGGTCGTAAAACATTCCAACGCCCAATGAAAGACGGTGTTCAATTGCTCAATGCAATTCAAGATGTTTTCCTCGACGATTCCATTACGATTGCTTGATTGTAGGAGAAACTCTCCCGCGGGATTGTTTTCTCTGCGGTTAACTCGTTGCGATTTGACGAATGGGTTTTGCAACGCGGGATTCTTCCATACGGCGCTGGGATTCCACGACTGAAGTAAATTCTTCACCGAAACGAATCAATCGCAAACTGTTCGCGATAACAATAACGTATCCGAGTGCATAATAAAATGGCGTAATCCAAATATTGATGTTGCCAGTTGCAGCAAGCGCAAGTCCGACAATAGCAAGCACGAGTGAAGCACCGATGTTTTGGGCGATCACACTTCTCGTTTTGCGTGCCAATGAAATGAGGAATGGAATATTCCGCAAATCGTCGTTCATCAAGGCAACGCCTGCACTGTTGGTTGCAATGTCAGAACCACTCAATCCCATTGCAACACCAACATCTGCTGTTGCAAGAATAGGTCCATCGTTAATACCATCCCCAACAACTAAAGTGCTATGTCCTCGGCTGATAAGGTATTTGAGTTCTTCATGTTTTTCTTCTGGTAAACATTCTGCTTCTATCGAATCTACACCAACAACTTGGGCAACGCGCTTTGCTACATCGAGACGGTCACCTGTAAAAATAGAAACGTGACGAACACCATTGCGTCGCATGTCTTCAACAGCATCGGCAGCGTGGGGTCGCAGTTTGTCTTCAAGCCCAACAGCACCCATATATTCAGTTCCACGCATAATATGAACCGTTGACATTCCTTCTGTTTTTTCAGAAACCGCTTCAACTTGTTTTGCTATTGATGCGTTCAAACTTTCAAGCCATGCACCACGACCTGCATAAATATCAGCACCACTCATATGAGCGATGACCCCTCGGCCATGTACTTCTTCATATTTCTCGACACTACTCGGTGAGATGTTTGCTTGGCGTGCAGTTTCAAGAATAGATTTTGCAAGTGGGTGGTTGGAATGTTGCTCTGCATCAGCGGCGGCTTGTAAAAGCGCGGCACCTTCAACGCCATCGGCAGGAGCAAGGCGGCTAACTGCGAACTTACCAGTGGTGAGTGTTCCTGTTTTATCCAGAATGACGGTGTCAATACCAGCAGCAGCTTCCAAAGTTTGAGTGTGTTTAATCATGATGCCGAGCCGAGCGGCTGCGGCGAATGCTGCTACCATTGCAGTTGGGTGTGCAATCAACAATCCACCGGGACATGTCACGACAAGGACTGTAATTGCGCGGACTGCAGCATCGGCGCGAATTGCTTCATCAGCACTTCGGCTAGTGAAGAACCATACTACAGCTGCAATCATGACAACGATTGAAAAATAGTATGAAGCGAGTTGTTCAATAAGTTCTTGTTTTTGAGTACGTGTTGATTCTGCTTCACGGATGAGGGATTCAACTTTACCAATTGTCGTTTCAGCGGCAACTGCTGTGACCTTGACATCGATTTGACCGGTAAGGTTTGTCGTGCCTGCATAGACCTCGGTACCGCTTTGTGCTTCGATTGGAACGGCTTCACCAGTGAGGGATGCTTGATTGATGTCAGAATTACCTGAAATAATGACACCATCAGCAGGAAGGTTTTCACCTGGGCGAATGCGAATAATCATGCCAGTTGCAACATCCCAAAGCGGTACATCTCGTTCTGTATCACCTTCTACAATTCGCGCTCTTTCGGGGGTGAGGTCGACAAGGTCGCGAATCGCTCGTTGCGCTCCCCATGCAGTACGGCTAAGAATGAGATTCGCCATCCATAAAAACAGCGCAAGGAATCCCGCAGCAAGGTACATTCCAGCGGATAGGGCTGCTACAACAGCAAGTGATGCGAGTGCGTCACTTGATGGTTTGCCCGTTTTAATTTCACTCCAAGCCCCTGAAAGCAGCGGTATGACAAGAATAATTGCACCAATTGAGGCGGGTATTTCGGAAACAAGGGTGTGTGCACCTAGAAGGTGTCCAATCCATGAAACAGCGAGCAGTACACCACCACTGAGTGCGATGAGTAATCGACGTTCAAGACGTCTTGCGCCTTCCATAGCTCCTGATTCGTTAGATTGTTGGATAATCTTGGTTTCAGACATATTTCGGTGATTCCGAGGATTTCCGTGGGAAAGGGGGTCTCTCTACGATTCTTTATTACTATAGCCCTAATGCTGGGGTATTGTTCGGTTAGGATTCTCGTAATCTTATGAGATAATTGGCTCAAATGAAAGCAGGTACCACATGACAACGGTTGCAGTGATAGGGGATGGGCAAATGGGGCTTGTTCTAGCAGATGCTTTGCAATACAGGGGGGCTGATGTTCGACTGTGGGGACCATTTAAAGAGAATATTGAAGAGCTCTGCGTCACCCGCAAATCACCGCGTTTATCCGATTACACAATAGATGATTCTGTTTTAGTTACCGCTGATAGTCACGAGGCATTGCATAGTGTTGATGTTGCAATAAATGCAATTCCAACGCAATTTATTCGAACTGTTTGGAAGGGGCTTGCGAGCGAACTATCTTCCGGAGTTCCTATTGGTTGTGTCGCAAAAGGTATCGAACTGGAAACTCAATTATTACCTACTCAAATTCTTGAAGATTCAATCAGTAAAGGGCATACAACATGCGTGTTGTCAGGCCCAACCATTGCGACCGAGTTGGTTCATCGACAACCAGCAGTCATGGTTTCAAGTTCTTCTGATGAATCTGTAGCAATGCAAATACAAGAATTGTTCGATGTACCATGGCTTCGTATATATACGCATGGTGATCCATTTGGTGTGGAACTTGCTGGGGCATTGAAGAATGTGATTGCAATCGCTGCTGGTATTTGTGATGGTATGCAACTCGGAGATAATGCGAAGTCCGCAATGCTTGCACGAGGACTCGCTGAAATATCTCGCCTCGGTGTTGTCATGGGTGCTCAGCTTGAAACCTTTTTTGGAATTGCAGGGGTTGGTGATTTAGCAACAACGTGTTTTAGCCCTCATAGTCGAAACCGCACCTGTGGTGAGCGTTTGGGGTTAGGGGAAGATTTAGTAACGGTTACCGAAACGATGGGTTCAGTAGTCGAAGGTGTACCAACGACAAAAGCAGTACGTTCACTTTCAGTGGAGCATGGTGTTGATATGCCAATTTCTACAGTAATGTATAACGTCCTATTCGAAGATCTTTCAATTCAAGATGCAATCGGCTCATTGATGTCGAGAGATTTACGTTCCGAGCAACTTAGACGCTAAACACAGGAAATCTTGGGTTACACGGAAGGGACATCCAGTAGATTTTACGACTCAGAAACACTAGGGTCAGACCCTTGCGCATTGCTCTGCAATGCTTTGATGGGTCAGACCCGTCGTTACTCGTTAAACCCTGAAGAAACCAAGGCAGAAAGTTCTGCGACTGCATCATCTGCATCATCACCTTCAGCGTTAATCGTGAGTTTTGTACCCTCGGTCGCAGCGAGCATCATGAGTTGCATAATGGACTTTGCATCAACTTCGTCACTTTCCTCGTGCACAACAGAAATGGTGGACGCAAATCTTCCTGCTACTTCAGCAAACAGCATCGCCGGTCTAGCATGCATGCCGAGGCGGTTTCTAATGGTGATGGTTGTTGAAGCGTTAGGCATAATTGAAGGGGGGTTTATAGTAATGGCAACTCAATCGAGGTGCCTTAAAGAGAAAATACAAAATATTGGACCGTGTTAACGAACCGCGTTGTCTGTTTCACCAAGCAAGGTAATAACATCTTCAACAGTTGTTGCTTGCCTCAAGAACCTTCTGAATGTGTCTTGACTCAAACTACTAAAGATGGCTTCCATAGCATCAAGGTGGTTTTCTGGTTGATCTTCGGGGCTTAGTAAAAGCACAACAGAATAGACGGGTTCGCGGTCAAGAGCCTTGAAGTCGATGCCTTCTGGACTATTGCCAATTGCTATGTGCATCGAATCGATATCTGCATGTTTCACGTGAGGCACAGCAACACCATGACCAAAGCCAGTTGATCCTTTATTTTCTCGTCGGATAATTGCTTTCGTAAAATCATCTTGTTGTTTCTTGGAGATACATCCAGAAGCGATAAGGGCTTCGACCAGTTCAGTTATCACGCCATCTCGAGAAGTAGATTTAAGGTCTGGAATGATAGCACTCTCCACGATAATGTCCATTAGTTTCATCTGTCTTGGCCTCCAGTAGGTGTATTGTGCTTGTGGTCACGAATCCTACTTTTTAAGTCAGAGAGTTGACGAACACTTCGATTTATACAACCATCAATCGAGGCATGCATGTCTTTGTCTTCATTCGTGGCAACGATATTATCATGATGTTCGACATCAGTAATAATTTCTGCGGTGAACCCATGAGTGGTTTGTTCAATTTTGACATCGATTTGTTCAATGCGATCATAAAACCGTACGAGTTTTTCAGCTTTTGAACGAATATATTCTTCGATAACTGGTGTCATATCAAGATGCTTGCTTGAGATATTGATTTGCATGGTGTCTTCTTTTATTCGTTGGGTTCTTGGTCAACCTTCGGTTGGTGACTTATTTTAGCAGGTTCTGATGGAAGGCTTTTGCTAGCAGATTCTTGATGATCAGGCACCAATACACCTCCACTAACAGCGAAACGAATCGCTTCTTCAACGGTGAGTGGCAAATCAATAGTATCTTTCCTTGAAACAGTGATGGTGTATCCCGTAAAGGGTGTTGGGGAACTCGGAATAAAAATTGTAACAGAATTCGGTAATTTTTCTTCAATTGTTTTAAGCGATTCACCAGTCATAAATCCGACAGACCAGATTCCCTTTCGAGGATACTCAACAGCAACGACTCCATTGAATTTTGGGGCATCACTTTCGCTGAACAAAAAATCAACAAGTTGTTTAATGTATGGATAGACCTTGCGGATGACAGGAACAGCAACCATTAATTTTTCAAGTCGTCTGTAAATTGACCGTCCGAGGAAGCCACCGACAAGTCGTCCACAAATATACACAATAATTGCAGCAACGACTAATCCAAGCAAATTCATCCATGGGTGTTCCGCCCACCAAATATTCACAGACTCTGCAAACATCGTATTTGATAATTCTTGCATGGCATCGGAGTTACTAGTCGTAATATTTTTTGATGCTGCAGCAGCATGTAGAAGTTCTGAATCAGGTCCCATGGAAAGCGAATTGGCAAGTTCCGGGAAGTGTTTTGGAATTTGAATAAATGCACTACGAATACCCTTGTTGATTGGTTCTGCAATAGCTGAATCAATAAATTGATATGCCTTGACAAGAAGCCACAACGTGAGTACCGAAGGAAGGAGTACCGCTAATCCACGGAGAAATGGTCTTGATTTTTTTGTTTCGGGTTTTTCAGATTTGCTCATTGTTCTCTGTTCATCATACCTTGAGTTGCTCTGTAACTTTTTGGATTGCTAATGGATAGGCTTCACATTCGAGTGAAAAGACTCGATCGGCTAACGATTGGGATGTATCGCACGATTCCACCTTGCAAGTGAGTTGGAGAATTGTTGGACCATGATCATATTCCTCATCTACATAATGTACCGTGCAACCTGTTTCCTTTTCGCCTCGCTGAATTACTGCTTCATGGACTCGCGCACCATACATACCTTTACCACCAAACTTTGGAAGTAGTGAGGGATGAATGTTAATTATTTTCCCCTCCATCCAAGGTTCGATGGTGAGCAATCGTAAATAACCACAAAAGCAAATGAGATCAGGTCGCTCTTCGTTTAACCAAGTTTGTACTCGCAAATCACCATCTTCCAGCGAATCGCCCGGTGTTCGTGCTATTGCAATATCTAATCCTCGATCTGCGAGCCGTTCAATTCCGACAATACCAGAGCGAGATGCAATTGCGAGCGTGATGGTTGCATCAAGCAAGCCATTGTCAATGTAGTCAAGTAAGTTTAAAACGGTTCGACCACCACCACTGAATAAAACAGCAATATTTGTTGTCATTCACTACCTCGTGTAGTTACAGTTGGGGGGGAATCGAATGGAATTGCCTTTCCATTCTCATCAACACTCACCATCGTTAATACTGCTTCAGTAACATTAATTCGCTGGGCAGTGTCGAACCGTTCGGCTTCGACTGTTACTCCAACAACAACTGAAGAGCATCCTGTCTTTACCGTATTCGTATAAAAACGGACAACATCGCCAACGTAGACAGGTTTTCCAAAATTGACCTTATCAAACGTGGCGGTGACCCAACGATGGGTACCATGTTTTCGAGCTTCAACAAAACCCGCTTGGTCAATATAAGAAAGAATGATGCCACCAAAAATGGTTCCATAGACGTTTGAATCTCTGGGCATCATGATGACACTCAGTGCGATTGAATCATGCATGTTCGGTATTATCTTTCCTCTTGTAACAACCCGCAAGCGAAGAGAGCCCACCATTTCTGTCTTGTCTCTTTATTTTCTAACAATGCAAACGGAATTTGGTTAGCGATCTCGCTTGAGAAGGTCTTTGCGATGATAATGGCATGTTCTGGATGAGTCCATTGATTCTGCTTGGCACTCTCAATCAAGATTGGCATGAATTGCTCTTGATTGACAATCATTGCAGCAAGGGCAACATCTGGGTCGATGGTTCCATCACTTCTATGCAATGCTCTCCATGCAAGTTGAACATCATTTTCCTTGATGATGGCTTGTATTGTTGTAAGTGATTCGTTTTGTGTTGAGATACTCGGTTGTGGGAGCCTCCGCAATGCACAGAGGAGGGCGGCTGCTTTTTGACGTTCTAAATCTAAATCTTGTTCCCATTCCTTAACCAGCGATTCGATTCTTTGTGAGCCGTATTCATGTATCGCAAGTACAGACAGAACAACACTCCCATCTCTATCGCGGACAGGTAACTCTACTAAACCAGGGTATGTTGCAGGTCGGTGAACAGAAGGGTACCACGCGAGAAGTTTCTCAATCCATGGCGAGGGATTATGATTAATATCAAGGATAATTTCTTTTGGAATATCATTCTCGTAATGCCACCACAAAGCTGCTTCGTACAAATCAGAATCAATACTGAGATTCTGTAAATCTTCAATCCGATTCTCTTGAAATGCTTTTTTGACCAGTAGTTGTTGAGCAGTACTCGCTGCGACGGTGTCCGTGGTGAGTATTGGGTGTAATATTTGTTGAAGTTCGTCAAATGAAAGATGTTCAATGAGTGAAATTCCTCGCAATTGATCAATTCCAGATGGAGAAGCAATCAAAGAGGTAGCGAGCGTCCTTTTTTGGTTCGTTGCGACAATAAATCCCACTACACCTGCAATGACGATTGTCAATAAAAGTGGGGTAAGCCGCTTCATGGATGCAGTGTAAACGAACAACCCTAGTTGCATAGTACATATTGCAAGAGTTCATTCGCGGCTTGCATGGAATATCCATGTACACCCCATGAGGTGCGACCGAGTAGCGCGTTTCTGAGGTCGCAATCAATAAAGAGGACTGAACCCTTCCCAACAGAAGCAATGAGGGTCGCGGTGTTAATTCCTTGTTACTGGTTGTACAAATACATGAGTTTCGGCATCGAAAACTCTTGAATCATTGAATGAAGATCACCTGCTGAAATCCCCCTTGACCGAGCCCCAAAGAGCCCCCCA
>JYMV01012607.1_pt1 | contig 19545 bp, 16 predicted proteins | sample 338911 | NCBI WGS metagenome assembly JYMV01 (sample SAMN03354496, study PRJNA234377) | hydrothermal vent metagenome | biome: Deep sea; feature: Hydrothermal plumes at the Eastern Lau Spreading Center, Western Pacific Ocean; material: Seawater | place: Tonga | collected 2009 | depth 2000 m m
ATCGACACTGGAAAATTGGAAAATCAGAAAAAGATGAAACCTATGAAAGGAACGCTACCTCCAACGGAGATTCACGTCATGCAAGAGACCGGGCGGTGATTGACCAATTTGAGCGTTATTTTTTGGCTGATGTTAAACTACTACAGAACTCCATAAGGTAAGATGAAACAGCTTTTTTGCGCTTATAAAATAATTAACTGGAGGTAGGGAACCGGGGGAGAAAAACCTGTCCGATAAAGTTCCAAATTTAAAACGCAATTCCGTGGCTAAACTTGAGAAAATATTTCAAGAGGCGCTACAATATCAGCGCGCTGGCAAACTGGAGACTGCTGTTGAGGTATACAAGCAGTTTTTGTCGGTTGTGCCCGATCAACCAGACGCCATAAATAATATGGGCGTTTGTCTGATAGAACTCGATCGGTCAAATGAGGCTATAAAAATTTTATCAGATGCCGTGGATATTTATTCGCGGGACCACGAGCTTCTAAATAACTTGGGTAACGCCTTGCAAAAGTCCAAGCGGATTGAGGATGCTGTTGCCCGCTTTCATTCAGCTCTAGATTTACAGCCCGACAATATAACAATATTGCTAAATCTTTCCAGAAATCTCCTTCGTCTCGGGGAATATGACAGAGCATTATCGTATTTGGAAAAAGCGCGGGATTTGTCACCTGAAAATGCAAATGTTGCAATGGTGGACACTTTAGCTTTGCCAGTAGTCTACAATTCTGCGGAAGAGATTGTGACGGCGCGTGAGCGATTAACTTCCAAATTAGCAGAAATGGAAAATCAAACCTGGAAAATTGTTGATCCGGCAACTACCGTCGGCCAAACCAACTTCTTTTTGGCTTATCAGGGCGCCAACGACAAGGATATCCAGAGTAGAGTTGCAGCGCTGTATTTGAAATCTTGTCCCGATTTAGCCTTTGTTGCCGACCATTGTAGGCCCTACAAAAGGGGGGTTGGAAGACGAATCAAACTCGGCTTTGTTTCTGCTTTTCTTGGAAAACATACAATAGGCAAACTCTTCCAAGGATTGATCAACGGCTTAGATCGTAATCAGTTCGAGATAATTGTGTTTCATTTGGGCCCAGACCGGCGCTTAGAAGACAAATACCTCGCCTCCTTATCCGACCATGTGGATCACTTTCTGTGCGTTCCATCACAATATTTGCAAGCAAGAATGACTATTTCTGAAATGGAGCCAGACATAATATACTATACAGATATTGGGATGGAGCCAGTTAGCTACTTTTTGGCATTTAACCGTCTTGCCCCGGTTCAATGCGCCTGTTGGGGCCATCCCGTGACAACAGGAATACCTAACGTCGATTACTTTATCTCCTGGAAAATTCATGAACCGAAAGCTGCTAGCCAACATTATAGTGAGGAATTAATACTCTTCAGCGGTTTTTGCACAAACTACCACCCGCCTTCATTCGCTAGTTCAATTAAAGGACGGGAGGCATTTGGGTTCAACCCCGACGTCAATCTATATGTTTGTCCGCAAAGTCTGTTCAAATTTCATCCAATGTTTGACGATATGTTAGTCGACATTCTGCGCCAAGACAAAAAAGCCGAGATTATACTATTAGATGGGCAGCAAAGTAATTGGGGAAGATTACTGAAAAACCGGTTTTCTCGATCCAGCGTGGAGTTGACAAAACGCTTAAGTATTTTGCCCCGGCTAAGTAGCAATGATTATTTTCATCTAATAAAATTGGCAGACGTTATTTTGGACACGCCTGTTTTTTGTGGTGGTAATACAAGCTTTGAGGCACTTGCAGCCGGTAAGGTAGTAGTTACGTTACCAGGACAATATATGCGGGGCCTATTCACCTCTGGAATTTACATTCAACTTGGACTGGAGGACCTAATACCCAACACGCCTGCAGGGTACGTTGAATTGGCAGTTTTATTGGCAACTAATGCAAAAGAACGCATTAAACAAGAAAAACGCATTAAAGCCCGTTGGACTTTGATTTTTAATAATAAGGAAACAGTTTTTTCTCATGAAGAATTTTTTTCGGAGGCATTAGCTGCTGCCGAAACCAAAATATAAGTAGTCTCAAAATGCGTATAGGCTTCTAGGGCTGTAATTTGATTTTGATAGGGCGGCATTTGTAGGCTACTAGAAGAGAGATGGGGTGGTTTCCCCTGTGGGCGTTTATTTTAGCTGAAAGTTATTTAAAGCCGTTAGTACTTCTTTGACAACGGTTGTCCAATCTCCGGGTGATATTTGTCTAAAAAACCGCATGGTTGGGTACCAAGGTGTATCCTTGCCCTTTACTTGCCAACGCCAATCTGGGGCAGAATTTAACAGTACCCACACTGGTTTTCCTAGAGCACCAGCCAGATGTGCCGATGCGGTATCGCTAGTTATAATTAAGTCTAAATTCATCATAACCGCCGCTGTATCGATGAAACTGTCCACCTTATCTAGTTCGGGTCCCAGGTTTAAAAACCTTGACATGGTTGAAATCACTTCAGCCGTATTTTCTTTTTGAATAGCAACAAATTCTGCCTGGCTGTTCTCGATTAATGGAGTGAGCGCTGAAAAAGGAATTGAACGCAAATAGTCTGTTTCATAGCCGGGATTACCCTGCCAGGAGAGCCCAACTTTTAACTTTTTAACTGGGAGGCGTTTGGCCCATCTTTCCACGTTTTCTTTTCCAACTTGAAAGTAGGGAATAATCGCCGGAGCATTTGTAATGCCCAGTAAGTGAGGTAAATCCATCAATAGTACATGGAAATCTCTATCGGGCTGCAAGTCATCCATGGAAATTACCGGACAGCCTTTAAATCCTTCATCAAAAATCCGGAACAATTTTGGCGGAACAGATAAGATAAGATTCTTACATTTTTTAGATAACAACGGCAGAAAACGCGCAAACTGAAAACAGTCGCCAACTCCCTGTTCGCACATGACTAAAATAGATTTTCCAGATAAATTTTCTCCCTTCCAAGGTTTACCAGGTAGGGTATTTAAAAGGCGTTGGGTTCCCGGTTGCTTGTGTCGCCATTTAAACTCCTTCCAGCCGTCTTTAAACTTCCCGCCGGAAAGCAAAGTATGGGCGAGGTTAATGTGAAGATTTATGTTGTCTGGCTCTTTATTTATAGCCTGACGTAACAAATCTTCGGCCCTATTGAGTTCACCTTGATGTTGATAGATGAGTGCTAGGTTAGCGAGCTTTCCTGGATACTCTGCGGGCTGTGTAGGTAAATTTTCTAGGATTGTAACCGCGCTTTCAAATTCCCCGAGGTCCCGCAGGATATTCGCTAGGGCTGTAGATGAGTTTGATTCTGACCCTTTTTTATCCGAAGCTCCAGTCAAGATCTCACGAGCTTCTTTAAGTCGACCCTGTTTTTGTACCACTATACCTAGTTTAATAAGCAAATTAGAGTTATGGATGTCTCTTAAAATTGCCCGGTTTAGGCAGTGTTCGGCCTCCTTAAAGGCAGCTACTTGAGTATATAGGTCCGCTAGATTAAGGCTCGCATCACTATAATCGGGGTTAGTGTTAAGGGCGGATAGGTAAGCAGTTTTGGCCTCTGAAAATCGTCCCAATTGGGTGAAAGCAAGACCTAGGTTATTTTGTACGGCAGGGTTCTTAGAGTTTAGTGTCAGTATCTCTTTAAAAATATGGACGGCGTCATCTAATTTGCCGACTTTTCTAAGAGCAACACCAAGGTTATTTTTATATTCTACGTTATCGGGGGTCAATCGCAGGGCTGCTTGATACTTTGTCACGGCGTCATTGGGGCGTTCAGTATCAAGAAAGGCGTTGCCAAGGGTAAAGAGATAGGAGGAGTTATTGGTATCAATTAGCGTTGCTCGTTCGAGTGCTTTTATGGCTTCTGAATGGTTTCCCAATCGACGCTGGGTTTCTCCAAGGATGAACCAACAATCAGCTCGTTCGGGGCTGGCCTGGACTGCATTCGTAAAGGCTCTTGTAGCCTCAATCAGGCGACCGGTTGCTCTTAGCGCGACACCATAGTTGTAGAGTACGGCGGAATTGGGTCCGCCCACTAAAAGAGATTTTTGAAAAAATTTTAAAGCTTGTTCATTCAGGCCCCCCTCAGTTAAGACCGCAGCCAGTAAATTCAACGCCTCTAAATTATCTGCGTCAATTTTAAGTGTATCCCTGCATAGATCGGCTGCTAGGAGCAAGTTACCATCCCTAAACATCCCGTGGGCCTTTTTAACCATTGTTTCAGTATCGGAGTTTGCCAAATGAATTCTCTGCAAGATCAATCAGGTGAGGTTGAACATAGTGTCATGTCATTATTTGAAACCTAAAGGCTTTACTGTATTTTGCTAATTTGAAAAGCCAACACGAGTTTAAATATATTAATTTTGTGAGCAATGAATAATCCTTTATACTTGACCACACAGCATGGGGCTGACACTTTCCGCTCCCATGCGTTTATACCGACATTTCAACGGAATTTTGCAAGAACACTTGGGCGGTTCGATCGCTATTGGTAACTTTGATGGGGTCCATCTTGGTCATCAGGAAGTGATCAATGCAGCTGGAAAGATCGCAAAAAAACAGGGTAATCCATGGGGCGTATTGACTTTCGAACCGCACCCGCGTTCCTATTTTAATAAAGACACGGCGGCTTTTAGATTAACCCCATTTCATTTGAAAGCCCGCTATATAAATGAATTGGGAGTGGATTTTCTTGTTGTTCTCCAATTCAATCATGATCTTGCGAAAATGTCACCGGAGGATTTTATTACCGCGATCTTAGTTTGTGGGTTCCAAGCCAAACATATTGTTTCCGGTAGCGATTTTGTTTTTGGAAACCAACGTCGTGGTACGGTGGGTTTTCTGAAAGAAAAGGGAGCTAAACTTAATTTTGAGAGTGTCGGTGTTACACAGGTGATGGATGGATCTGGCGAGGTGATTTCCTCTACCAGGGTCAGGGATTGTCTGGTCACAGCTGAACCGGCGGAAGCAGCTGAGCTATTGGGTCGAGGTTTCGAGATTGAAGGTCGCGTTGTGAAGGGTGACCAACGTGGAAGAAAAATTGGTTTCCCTACGGCAAATATAGTGGTGAGTTCTATGATGCAGCCCGCCATTGGCGGCTATGCAGTGCGTGCAGGTTTATCCGAGGGAAACAACACAATTTGGTATGATGGCATTGCAAATCTAGGTTATAGGCCAACATTTGGAGGAACGACGTGTTTATTAGAGACGCATATATTTGATTTTAACGAGGATATATATGGCAAACATTTGAGAGTGGCTTTAGTAGGGTTTATTCGGCCTGAGGTAAAATTTGATGGCATAAATGAGTTACAGGCCCAGATCACTTCCGATACCGGTTTGGCTAAACTAATACTTTCGGGCAAGCCCCCTGAGTTTCGATAATGGGATGTTTCCAAAACAATAGTTAAGGAATTTTGGTGTATTGATATGAGTGTGGATTACAAATCGACCGTTTGCTTGCCTAAAACCGACTTTCCAATGAAGGCAGGGCTCGCGTCTAAGGAGCCGGAGCTTTTAGAACACTGGGCAAAGCTAGACCTCTATAACAGACAACGAGAACAATCCAACGGTAGGGATAAATTTGTTCTCCACGATGGACCTCCATATGCCAATGGTAATCTGCACATTGGACATGCTCTTAACAAGATACTGAAAGATGTAATAACTCGCTGCCAGCAGATGCTGGGTAAGGACGCTAACTATGTGCCTGGTTGGGATTGCCATGGCTTGCCTATTGAATGGAAGATTGAGGAAAAGTACCGAAAAAAAGGTGCTGATAAAGATGCTGTACCGCCAGTTCAATTTCGCCGCGAATGTAGAGAGTTTGCAGAACATTGGATCGATGTGCAGCGGGATGAATTTAAGCGTTTAGGTATAATAGGGGATTGGGAAAACCCTTATACGACAATGACATATGAAGCGGAGGCCCAAATTGTTGCGGAACTTGGAAAGTTTCTCCTCAATGGTAGCTTATACCGGGGTGCCAAACCGGTATTCTGGTCAGTCGTGGAAAAAACGGCGCTTGCAGAAGCGGAAGTAGAATATCACGATCATACCTCAAATACTATCTTTGTACGTTTTCAGATACAGGAGGCGACTGCCAACGACATTGTTAAGGGCGCTTCTATAATTATCTGGACTACGACACCTTGGACCATTCCAGGTAATAGGGGGATCGCCTACAGTACCAGGGATGAATATGTTCGACTAAGAGTAACTACGGTGGGTGAAAACTCTCTCTCACGGATTGGCGAGGAAATCATAATTGCCAAAAGCCTGATTGATAAAGTGACAGCAGAATGCGCAATTACTGAATATCAGATACTAATGGAGTTTGTCGGCGGTGAATTGGAAGGAACAATATGCAGCCACCCATTTAATGGTCAGGGCTATGAATTTGAGGTCCCCCTTTTAGCGGGAGATTTTGTCGACATGGAAACGGGTTCGGGTTTTGTTCATATTGCTCCGGGACATGGTTTTGATGATTGGGAATTGGGCAATAAACACGGTCTCTCGGTACCCGAGACAGTGTTGGATGACGGGTTGTTTGCTGAACACGTACCCTTATTTGGTGGAAATCACGTGTTTAAGGCAGATGTTCTCGTGATAGAGAAACTCAAGGAGGCTGGTTGTTTGTTGGCTGCGGGGAAAATACAACACTCGTACCCTCATTCCTGGCGTTCAAAAGCCCCATTAATTTTCCGCAACACCCCCCAGTGGTTTATAAGTATGGAGATAAATCACCTTCGGGAAAAAGCTCTAAATGCTATTGAAGAAACCGCATTTTTTCCAGCGTCAGGAAAACGTCGTCTAGCTGGTATGATAGAAACACGACCGGATTGGTGCGTGTCCAGGCAGCGAGCGTGGGGAGTTCCTATTACCGTTTTCGTTAATAAAGAAACAGGGGAAGTTTTGCGCGACGCAACGGTTATGGGGAGAATAGTGGAGGCTATTCGTAAGGAAGGTGCAGATGCTTGGTTCACCTCAGATCCTTCGAGGTTTTTAGGTGATAAATTTAAGGCTGAAAACTATGAACAAGTTATGGATATACTTGATGTTTGGTTTGATTCGGGATCGACCCATAGTTTTGTGTTAGAAGCCCGCGATGACCTCGATTGGCCCGCATCACTTTATCTGGAAGGCTCGGACCAACATCGTGGTTGGTTTCATTCTTCGCTTTTGGAGTCTTGTGGTACCCGAGGACGTGCACCGTTTGACGCAGTGTTAACCCATGGCTTTGTTATGGCAGAGGACGGTCAAAAAATGTCAAAGTCACTGGGTAATATTACTGCTCCACAGGAAGTGGTGGAACAAAATGGTGCCGACATCCTCAGATTGTGGGTGGTTGGTTCCGATTATTCAGAAGACATGCGTATTGGACCTGAGATAGTTAAATACCATACGGATATTTATCGCCGATTACGTAATACTTTGCGGTATATATTGGGGAACCTTTACGGTTTTGGCGATGCTGAGCGTCTCCATATTTCTGAAATGCCAGAGCTCGAACGCTGGGTTTTACATCGTCTAACGGAGCTAGATGGAATGTTGCGCCTGGCTTGCAATAACTTCGAGTTTCATTCTTTATTCAACGAATTACACAGTTTTTGTACTGTGGACCTATCGGCGTTTTATTTTGATATACGGAAAGATTCACTTTATTGTGATCGTATTGATGCGATTAAAAGGCGGGCAGTCCGAACAATTCTTGACGAACTGTTCAAATGCCTTACGGCTTGGTTAGCACCCTTTATCTGCTTTACAGCTGAAGAAGCGTGGCTTACCCGTTTTCCCGGCGAAGATGAAAGTGTCCATCTCCGATTGTTTCCGGAGATTCCAGAGAATTGGCGAAATGACGCACTGGCAGCAAAATGGCAGAACATACGAAATTTGCGTCGTGTTGTTACCGGAGCGCTTGAAGTTGAACGTGCTCAAAAACGTATCGGGTCAAGTCTTCAGGCTCACCCGATCGTCTACACCAGTAAAACTTATATTGATGAGATGGCAAATTTAGATTGTGCTGAGATCGTGATTACTTCCGGTGTTACCATGATCGATGATCCTGCCCCCTTAAATGCATTTGTTTTAGAAGATATAGACGATGTAGGCGTTGTGTCAGAAATAGCCAAAGGCAACAAATGTGCACGCTGTTATAGAGTTCTTCCAGAAGTAGGCACAATATTAGGATATGAAATGGCGTGTGGTCGTTGTGCGGATGCTGTTGCCGAATACCTGGCATTATCGGAATAAACACGCTATGTCGTCTTCCATCCGTTTGGGTTTAATTGTTGCATTGGCGTCAATCTTATTTGATCAAGCGAGTAAGTGGTGGATACTTGTAGAAGTTATGGATCCGCCAAAAGTCATTCCGGTCACATCTCTTTTGAATTTTGTGCTTACTTGGAATCGGGGAGTCAGTTTTGGGTTATTTAACAATGAGGGTAATTTTGGGGCGTGGTTTTTTTCAATTCTAGCCATTATCATAGTCGGGATTTTATTAATTTGGCTCCGTAAAGCCGAAACTAAAGTGCAGTCGATTTCCTTAGGTTTTATTATTGGTGGAGCAATTGGCAACGTGATTGATCGGGCAAATCACCTGGCGGTTCTGGATTTTATAGATTTCCATCTGGGGAGCAGTCATTGGCCCGCCTTTAATGCTGCAGATAGTTTTATAACTCTAGGAGCTGCAGTATTAATTGTTGATTCATTGTTTTCACGGCAAAAGAATGACGATAATGTTAATGATAGTGTGAGAACTCGGTAGTTAATTATGAAAACAAGTGCTGCTTTTGCATCAATTCTAGTTTCTGTCATAGCTCTGACTGGATGTGAAGAGACCAAACGTGTGTTTGGCAAAACCAAGGAAGCCCCCGACGAGTTTGCGGTATATCGACGAGCTCCCCTAAGCTTACCTCCCGATAGTGATCTCCGCCCACCGACCCCCGGTGTCTCGCGCCCGCAGGTTGTAAACCCAAGAGACCAGGCCCGCGCGGCACTTGGTCTATCAGCAAAAAAAACTGACAAAGTTGACCTTTCTAAGTCAGAAGATATAACCAGATTGAGTAATGGAGAACGGGCTCTTCTCGCTTTGACTGGCGCCAATAAAGCAAATCCCCAAATCAGGAAGTTGGTTGAGGAAAAAACCGCGGACTTGTATGAAACTAATGAAACTTTAACCGATAAAATGGTTTTCTGGCGATCTAAGAATAAGGGTGTAGCACTTGACCCACAAAAAGAGCTGAAACGTATTCGTGAAGCACAATCACTTGGTAAGCCACTTAACTCAAAGGATATTCCCAGGGATATTCCCAGTGTTACGCGCAAGAGAAAAGGATTATTGGAAGGAATTTTTGATTAAAAGATTAATGTTTTAGGTTACTGGATTATTAATTTGGTATGCTGTGACTAAGGGTGAAATATACATTTGGTAGGCCCGTGTTTAGGCGGAATTTTTGCGCCAAGTATATTTACCGATAAACACTCTCAAGATAATACTCACTACATGGTCCCTTTTCAGGCATAGGTTGGCTGAGCTTTGAAAACATGATTAGAAATAATTGGAGCGGTTCGGCATCGATTATGTCCATAAACGTAACAAAATTATTAATTGCGACAGCTTTAAAGCAATCAAAGGAGCCGCAAATTAAATGCTCAATGTTGATAAGTTGACGATTGTAATTTTGGAGCAACCGAAGGTTGGGTTTTCTAAGAGTGTTTGATTTCAATATGTTGTAAGGTTTGATCCTATTTCAGGAGGCCGGGCTAGCTGCCTGAGCCCTATTTTGTTATCCTGCTTTAGATAAACCCAGTTTGGGGTGGCCTTAGAGTTGAGCTACAAACATAACTTTGAATTTTGTCTCGCCGATAGCATCGGGAATTCAGGTTTGGCATCTGCCAAATTTGAGAAATTAATGGAATGCGCGACTGAGAGCATTAATAAACTCGCTGATAAATCACACAGTGACACCCAGTCACTCTTCGGTCTAGTTCGGACGTGTGAAGATCTGGAAACGCTGGAAACGATCGCTGAACAATATTGTGAGTTTTTCGATCATGTCATTGTGTTGGGAACCGGCGGTTCAAGCTTGGGAGGCCAGGCTCTTACAGCCCTAGCCCCAATACCGCGACCAAAGGAAGTGGCTGCCCGGCCTACTTTACATTTTATGGCAAATATTGATCCAGATAGTTTTGAGCGATTGTTTCAGAAAATTGAGGCGGAACGTACAGGGTTTCTGGTAATCTCGAAATCGGGTAGTACAGCTGAAACCATGGCACAATTCATTTATTGTATGGATGTATTTCGGAAACATTTAGGTCAGGACAAATTTGCGAACCATTTTACATCTATCACCGAACCCGGCCATCGGCCATTACGCGAGATGAGCGAAACGCATGGCATAACCGTAATTGATCATCATCCGGCTATTGGTGGACGTTACTCTGCGCTCTCGGCTACAGGAATGCTTCCTGCGATGATTGCAGGGCTTGACGGGGAGGCTTTACGCAGCGGTGCGGCGAGCCTTGTCGATTCGATCACTAATTCCGGAAGTGCAAGGGACGTGGCACCGGCGGTGGGGGCCGTTCTCGCTGTGGGTTTAGCCCAATACAATGGGATTACGGCATCCGTGTTAATGCCATATTTAGACAGACTTGAGATTTTCGGAAAATGGTACCGTCAGCTCTGGGCGGAAAGTTTAGGTAAAGATGGTAAGGGCACTACGCCTATAGACGCGCTCGGGACAGTAGATCAGCATAGCCAGCTTCAGCTTTACCTTGACGGGCCGAAAGATAAATTTTTTACATTGATAATTTCAGAAATGATTCAAAAAGGCGGGCTTCTGCCTAAGGACCTAATTAATTTACCAGAATTAGCGTATTTGGCGGGCAGGAGTGTTGGTGATTTGATGGCTGCTGAACAACAGGCGACTATTGAAACTCTTGTGGCGCACAATTGTCCTACTCGGGTATTGGAAATAAGGCATCTTGATGAATATACGCTCGGGGCTTTGATGATGCATTTCATGCTGGAAACTATCATTGCTGCTGATTTGATGGATGTTAACCCATTTAACCAGCCTGCGGTCGAAGAAGGGAAAGTACTCGTGCGTAAGATGATGAATGAGCGGAACGTGACATGAAAATCCGTCTTCTCCCACCGAATATGGTTAACCAAATAGCGGCTGGTGAAGTGGTGGAAAGACCAGCTTCAGCAGTGAAGGAACTGGTGGAAAACAGTATTGACGCGGGTGCCGGTAAGATTGATATCGTCCTGCGGAATGGCGGTCAAACCTATCTATCAGTAACTGATGATGGCCATGGTATGACTAAGGAAGAACTCTCTTTCTCCATGGAGCGCCACGCAACATCAAAGCTGCCCGACGATAACCTTGAAAATATTGTCACATTGGGTTTTAGGGGGGAGGCACTCCCATCTATTGGCTCGGTTAGTCGAGTTGTTCTTACCAGCCGGGCGTTTGGATCCCAAGAAGGCTGGCAGCTTAGGGTCGATGGGGGCAAAAAGTTTGAGTCAAAACCGGCAGCACATCCACAAGGTACAAGCGTTGAAGTGCGCGATCTATTCTATGCCACCCCTGCCCGTCTAAAATTTCTCAAGACAGAACGCACGGAAATGAACCATACCACTGATGCAGTAAAACGACTGGCCATGGCGCATCCGAATATCGCGTTTACACTTTTCAACGGGGAGCGCCACATTCTTAAAGTGTCTTGCTCACAGGGAGATTTTATTTCTACTCGATTGGACCGAGTAGACGCCATTATGGGTAATGAATTTGGTTTAAATGCCCTTACTATTGATGCGGAACGGGAAGGCTTGAGGTTGACCGGTCACGCTGGGCTTCCTACCCTTAATAGGGGCAATGCATCGTTACAGTATCTTTTCGTCAATGACCGATCGGTTAGAGACAAATCATTTTTTGGTGCTGTAAGGGGTGCCTACCGGGATTTTTTAGCCCACGATCGATACCCGCTACTGGCACTATTCTTGGAAGTTCCGCCGGACGCATTAGATGTCAACGTTCACCCGGCAAAGACTGAAGTCAGATTCCGTGATCCCGGTCTTGTTAGAGGACTTATCGTCAGTGCCCTGAAATATGCGTTGGCTGGTGCTGGTCATCGAGCATCAACCACAGTTAGCCAAGCAGCACTTGGAGCTTTTCAGTCTCCTATTAATAAGCAACTGTTTGTTCAGTCTGCTCAGAGGGCAAATGTCACGAACGGTTTTCCAGAAGCTTCAGGATATAGTCCACCAGGCAGTGCAACATCTGCATTAGCTAATTTAGACCATTCACCGTCGGCAAAAGCAGAAATTGAGATAGACGGAAATAGAGGTACAAACGAGAATTTTGGGGATTATCCATTAGGCGCTGCACGTGGGCAACTGCATGAGACTTATATTGTCTCTCAAACGACAGACAGTATCGTAATTGTGGATCAACATGCAGCCCATGAAAGGTTGGTCTATGAAGAGATGAAGGCAACTATGAACAGTGAAGGGGTTAGAAGACAAGGTCTTTTAATACCGGAGATAGTTGAGCTTGATGAAGTAGCAGCCGAAAAAATTGTAGAAAAATCAGGCGAATTAGAGGAAATGGGTTTAGTGTTGGAGACTTTTGGTCCCGGGACCGTCGTTGTTCGCGAGGTGCCCGCCCTTTTGGGAGAAATTAATATTCAGGGCCTTATCAAGGACTTGGCGGACGAAATTGTTGAGCTTGACGATACTCTCAGCCTTAAGAGCCGATTGGCCGACGTTTGTTCCACCATGGCATGCCATGGAAGTGTTAGAGCTGGGCGTCGGCTCAATGGAGGTGAAATGAATGCACTTCTGCGTCAAATGGAAGCAACCCCGCATTCGGGACAGTGTAACCACGGCCGGCCGACCTATGTTGAACTCAAACTAACCGATATAGAGAAGCTGTTTGGTCGGCGCTAAAACCAGTGTCTTCCATCCCCCCACGCCGTTTTAAGTAATAACGGTGTTGCCCCATTTCTATCTTAATAGCTACCAAAAAGTTACTAATTCGGAGTAAGCCTATACTGTGCCGGCATTAATTTATTTACTGTGAAATCATTCCGTATGACAGCAACGTAAACGTGGATTTACCATACTTACGCTCAGAGGTGAGCGAGAACGATGAGGGTAATTTATAGTGATCATTTTTAGCCATTTCCACCACCACCACCGCCCCCATTTGAAGCCAGCCCCCTTCGTCGAGAGCTAGGAGAGAAGGAGTAATTAGATTCTTTCTATAAGGAGGATCAAGGAAGGCAAGTGCAGCGGCTTCGTCTCGGCTGGTCCGAGCCGGCAGGCAAGAAGCGTCGATTTGTCGGATGGAAAAAAATGGAGTTTGGCCAATACTTCTCCCATTCAATTTGATGCTCTTTATGGCCGCATACTTGTTGTCAATGAACACAACTCTGTTGGCCCCTCTGGATAGAGCTTCGAAACCTAGGGCACCTGTTCCTGAGAATAAATCAAGCACGGTTATCCCATCAAACTTGAAGCTTAGGCCATGAGACAGAATGTTGAATATTGCTTCACGACCCCGGTCACTTGTAGGCCGGATGCTCTGGCCCGACGGCACGGTAAGGCGGGACCCTTTAAATTTACCTCCGACGATGCGCACCGCTGTTTTCTCGCTTTAATTCAAGGCCTAACTGTTCGCGAAGGACTTTTTGCTTAACTTCAATTAATGCGCCTTTGGTCAGATTTCCGAGTTGGAATGGGCCATAGGCAATCCTTATAAGGCGGTTAACAGGCCAACCTAGATGCTGCATTACCTTGCGTACTTCCCGGTATTTGCCTTCTTCTAGAGATAGCGTAATCCATGCATTAGAGTTCTGCTGGCGATCAATAACCGCTTTGATAGAACCGTATTTAACGCCATCAATAGTGGTTCCTTCTTTAAGCTTGTCGAGAATTTTTGAATCTACGTAACCGTGAACCCTAGCCCGGTAACGCCGCTGCCAGCCAGTGGACGGGAGTTCTAATTTACGTGCTAATTCGCCGTCATTTGTCATTAGTAAAAGACCTTCGGAATTGAGATCGAGGCGTCCGATGGATATAAGTCTAGGAAGATTTTGGGGTAATTTTTCAAAAAGGTTTGGTCGTCCTTGGGGATCCCTGTGAGTAGTTAGGAGCCCCTGAGGCTTGTAATAACGCCAAAGACGGGTAGTTGGCGGTTCAGGGAGCGGTTTCCCGTCAACGAGGATTTTATTGGTGCTGTTAACGGTCACGGCAGGTGAAGAAAGTATATTGCCGTCGATTTTAACCCTTCCCTCAGAAATCCAGCGTTCCGCGTCTCGGCGGGAACACATTCCTGCCCGTGCGATTACCTTTGCAATACGCTCGCCCGAAGGTGTGCGGGTTTCTTTCTCCTGTATTGTTTTAATCACAGGCGGCATTGTTAAAGGCTGAAAAGATCCTAATATCATTCGGATCCACCTCAAACTCCGGGTGCCATTGTATACCAAGACAGAACTTTTGTTGTGGCGCTTCGATGCCCTCCACAACTCCATCTGGCGCTATTGCATCTACGATAGCTGTATCGGAGACCTCTCCCACAGCTTGATGATGAGCTGAGTTCACATGCATTTGTGTTACTCCAACAATATCGTGGAGCAGTGTACCGGTCATGATTGTTACCAGATGGCTTGGTTCATCCCGCGGATTGGGTTGTTCGTGAGGTAGCGAATTTTCGATTTCATTTGGAATATGTTGAATCAGTGTGCCACCAAGGACTACATTAAGCAGCTGCTGTCCACCACAAATACCAAGTATAGGGATATCTTTTTTTAACGCGTAACGAGCGATAGCATATTCGAAATCGGTTCTGTTCTCCTTCAGGGATACAGTCTTGTGAACCTCTTCGTTGCCATATAAAGAGGGGTTCACATCGAAGGCGCCACCCGTAATTATTAAGCCATCAATTTGGGAAGCGTATTGTTCTGCCAGTAGCGGTTCGTGGGGTAGAAAGACCGGCACACCGCCAGTCTTAACTACTACTTGGCTATAATTTTCTCTTACTCCGTACCATGGAAAATTTGAATATCCACCGGCTTCTTCGTGGTCAAGGGTGATCCCTATAACGGGGCATTTCTTGGAACCGATCATATACGTATTTTACGGTCGTTGACAGTATCGCGCAACGCTAACCATATTCTGCCCTTGACGTCTGGGTATAAAGACTGACAGCCTCTGTGAATGTTACAGGAGGTGAAAAGCTATATCCAGATGGCAGCGGATGAGGCGAATAAAGCAGGGTCGCGAGGTGAAGTTCCCGTTGGTGCTGTACTTGTAGATAGTGTTAACGATGAAATCATAGCCGCAGCGGGAAACCAAACAAAAGAATTTACTGACCCTACTGCGCACGCAGAGCTTCTTGTTATACAACAGGGAGGTCGAAGACTAAAAAATACGCATCTCACGGGATGTGATCTTTACGTGACATTGGAACCTTGCCCAATGTGCGCACAGGCAATTTCTTTTGCAAGAATAAGGCGCCTTTATTTTGGTGCTTACGACCCTAAAGGTGGTGGTGTTGAACACGGAGCTCGTATTTTTCAGCAATCTACCTGCCACCATCACCCAGAGGTTTATGGGGGAATTGAAGAGAAAATGTGTGGTGCCTTGTTACGGTCATTTTTTGATGGGAAGAGGTAAGGCCTAAAATAAGTCCGGTTAATACGTGCTTTTGCTGAACGTTTAGTCTGCTAAGTTTATCTTGTTAAGGAGATGACGAAAGATCTCCAATTAATTGTGGGTCGTGATTACGCTCCGACAAAAAGGTTATGAGATAGCTTATATTTCCTGGAAGAGTTCATAAATTGTTGGGAGGCTACTTTTTATTTGGTATGAAAACTCAGTTTTAGTTTTTCCGGCCACAGGTGAATTGTTATTGAAAGTGAGGAGTTGCCTATGAGTGAAGCGCCCCATTGGAGGTTCAGTCATTTTGGCCTTTTCGTGAAAGACCTGGATCGGATGGTTCTATTCTACAAGCAGGTATTTAGCTTGGTGGAAACAGATGGTGGCGAAGCGCGTGGTCACGATATTAAATTTCTTAGTCGGGATCCCTTGGAACACCACCAATTGGTTTTGGAAAGCTCCAGAAAATCTGATGAAACCACAGTACAACAGATATCATTCCGATTTAGCAGTCTAGATGGTTTGCGGGAGATGAAAGACCGTCTAAACGCATTACCCAAAAATTTATTTGACGAGGGAATGACGCCCTACGGTGTCAATCACGGTATTGCATGGTCTCTTTACTGCCATGACCCAGAGGGCAACCGAATTGAAATGTTTGTTGATTCTCCTTTTTATGTCCGACAACCCCTCGTTTCCACGCTAGACTTATCAATGTCTGATGATGAAATCTTGCAGGAAACCAGCGATAAGTTTGGCGATGATCTCTCCTTTAAGCCTTGGTCCGATTGGTCCAAGGAGTTGGCTGAAAGGCTATAAGGAACATAGAGGAAAAATTTTATGATCCGAAAATGTGCCATAGATGATGTTAGGACTATCATCGAAATTATAAACGATGCTGCGAAGGCTTATCGGGGTGTAATACCTGATGACCGGTGGCAAGAACCCTACATGTCTGAACCCTATTTAACTGCGGAGCTTGACGACGGCGTTGTCTTTCAGGGTTTTACCGATGTTGGTGATCGCCTCTTGGGAGTGATTGGTGTGCAGGATAAGGTTGATGTTTTTCTCATCCGTCATGCCTACGTGCGCACTTTGGCTCGGCGGCAAGGTATAGGGGGCCAATTGCTCGACCATGTAACCCAGGATATCGATAAACCATTCCTCGTTGGTACCTGGAAAGCGGCAATTTGGGCGATATCCTTCTATGAAAAACACGGCTTCAAGGATGTGGGTCAACAAGAAACGGAGCGCTTGCTAAAAACTTATTGGTCGATCCCAACTCGTCAGATCGAAACTTCAGTTGTTTTGGCTGATAACCGCTGGAGAGCTCGTTAAAAAAGTAAAAATTCCTGGTCTGGTTACTATTAAATCAAGAAAATAAATTTTAGCTATCGTTAATTACCGCGATACCTTGTATCTCAACCATCATGTCCGGGTGGGCAAATCCTGAGACGGTTAAAAGTGCGCTTGCTGGAAAAGTTTTGAAATATTCCTTGCGGATTTTGATAAAATTGTCACCGTATCTGGCATCTAGTATATACACGGTCATAGTTACCAAATTGGTTAGTTTTCCGCCGGTTTCTGACAACGTTGCAGTTAGTAAACTTGAAGGCTTGGTGGGTCTGGGCATCAAAATCACCCGCTAGGGTTTCCCCATAATCGTCGTGGATTGCTTCGTGACCTGCGAGCCAGATAGTTGTGCCGTCCTTTGTAATGACAGCCGGAGAGAATGCGCGGTTTTTCTTCTGCCACGTACCTTCAATGAATCTGCGTTCCATACCTAGCCTCCCAATAGTCATTATTTCTCAGTTCTGATACCAATTGAATAGCAACATAAATATTGTGAGAAGTGTGCCCTCTTTGGACAGATGTTTCACGTTTGCCTTAACTCAATTTGAGTAACGCGGCATTAATAGCTGGGACCATCTTAAATGTTTCCAGAAATTTTCAATAATTCTAGAGTAATTAATTTCCCTGGATCAATACCCTTAATTGTGAAGTCTGTTTTATTGAGAATCTGTGTAAATTAGCAGTTAATCAGCTTCTAAACTTTCGCCATCCAACACGCGACGTATGAGGTTTACAGTCTCGTCAATGCCATACAAGGCAATAAATGAACCCATCCGGGGGCCGGTCGGTTGGCCTAAAAGGGTTTCATAGAGGGTTTTAAACCAGCTCTTGAGGTCTTTGAAGGCGTGGCGCTTTCCCACTTCATAGATTTGGGTTTGTATCCCCTCTGCTTCCATATCTAAGGGGAGGGCACTTAATGTCTCAACCAAATCCAACAAAGCCATTCGTTCAATATTTGTGGGCGTACGGTATTGTTTATAAGGCTTTACAAAATCCCTGAAATACTCAATGGCGTATTCAGTGAGGCGGTCTAAGGTGGGAGCGTTCTCTGGTGTGGCGTCTGGGCGGTAACGAGAAATAAAATGCCATAGGGTAGATTTGTCTTCGGTATTGCAAACCGCAGCTAAATTCAAAAGTATATTATACGATAAGTGAGCCTCTTCCGCGGGCGGTTCTCCGGTGTGGATATGCCAGACAGGGTTGGCTAAATGGGCCAGGTCATCTTGTTCTGGATATTTTGATACATGGGTGAGATATTCATCGACATACTTTGGAATAACATCAAAATAAAGGCGTTTAGCTTGGGATGGTTTTTGATACATAAATTGGCTGAGGCTCTCGGGTGGCGCGTAGCGCAACCAGTCTTCCATCGAGAGGCCGTTACCTCGGGATTTTGAAATTTTTTCACCGTTCTCATCCAGGAACAGTTCATATGTAAAGCCTGCAGGTGGTATTCCGCCAAGGATGCGAACAATGGCACTCGAAAGTCTTACCGAGTCTATGAGGTCTTTCCCGGACATTTCGTAATCGACACCCAACGCTTGCCATCTCATTGCCCAGTCAGCTTTCCATTGTAGTTTGCAGTGACCCCCTATGACCGGGATTTCTGTGCGTTTGCCGTTCTCCTCTTCATAAACAATGGAGGATGTCTCTTCTTTACACTCGACAATAGGCACTTGGAGCACCACGCCTGTTTTTGGGCAGATTGGCAGGAAGGGAGAGTAAGTTTTCCGCCGCTTTTCGCCTAAAGTCGGTAGAATTACGTTGGTAATCTTTTCGTAATTGTGAAGGATGCCTAGCAAGGTATCATCAAATTCTCCCCCTTTATAAGCTGCGGTGGAGGATTTAAATTCGTATTCAAAACCAAATTCGTCCAAAAAAGCTTTTAACCGGGCATTATTATGGTCCCCAAAGTTTTCGTGGGTGCCAAAAGGGTCGGGAATGCTGGTAAGGGGTTTGCCTAAATGGCCCGCCATCATTTTTTTATTTGGGATGTTGTCTGGTACTTTCCGTAACCCATCCATATCGTCTGAAAAAGCGAAGAGCCTAGTAGGCAAGTTAGACAATATCTCAAATGCGCGGCGAACCATGGTGGTTCGAGCAACCTCTCCAAAAGTGCCAATATGGGGGAGGCCCGAGGGGCCATAGCCCGTTTCAAACAAAACAAAACCCTTTTCAGGGGTCTTGTCACCCAATCGCTTTAAAAGTTGCCTCGCCTCAGCAAATGGCCAGGCATTAGACTCTTGAGCGAGATCTCTAACCTTAGACAGGTTGATTTATTCCTATATTTTTCATGTTATTATTGAAATTTAAGTGCTTGCTAACAGGTCGTCAACACTGCTTTACGCCGCAGCTATGATTCTTGTTTGAGGTTCCTTGGAATTCTTCCAAGACCATCATCATTTTATCTTCTTATCTTCACGTTTAGGTATCATTCACATAGCGATGAAATACGTCTTTATATAAAATAGAGCGGGTATAACCAAAAGAAAAGGGTTTTGTTTTGTTTGAAACGGGCTATGGCCCCTCGGG
>JYMV01029474.1_pt1 | contig 19540 bp, 12 predicted proteins | sample 338911 | NCBI WGS metagenome assembly JYMV01 (sample SAMN03354496, study PRJNA234377) | hydrothermal vent metagenome | biome: Deep sea; feature: Hydrothermal plumes at the Eastern Lau Spreading Center, Western Pacific Ocean; material: Seawater | place: Tonga | collected 2009 | depth 2000 m m
GATACTGCACGAGCACGATTCTTTACCCGTGGTTGAAATCTCCCATGAAGGTTCGTGGTCAGGAGATATTTTTTCTCATATGGTGGTTGATTACGACCCCTCAATACGGGTAGGTGCTGACTTATTGGTACTACGGGATGGTGAGTTGATCGGCTCGGCTCGCGCTTCAACTCCAGGTGGTGCCTGGCCGAATAGCCCGGGCCGTCTGGCCCGGTCGCACCATCGCCTACCGGCCGCGAAGTAGGATGATTTCTCAATCAGGCCGTCATTCCTCTGAGCAAAGCGGTTATCAAGGGGGAGCGAGTCGGCGGCTCGCTCAAGGTGAACCTATGGCACGTATGTACTCTCATCGCAAGGGAAAATCAGGCTCTACCAAGCCACATTTAGAGGAATTGCCAGAGTGGTCAAATTCCGATAAGGAAGAGGTTGAAGAGTTGGTATTGAATCTCCATGCCAAGGGTCACTCAAGCGCCATGATTGGCACCATCTTAAGAGACCAGCACGCGGTACCAAACCCTCGTTCTGTGTTGGGACGTCGTATCGCCCAAGTAATCATCGAGAAGGGCAAGCCCAGTGTTTATCCCGAGGATATGATGAACTTGATGCGTAAGGCGGTCAAAATCATCGACCACCTGACGACCAATCGCAAAGACCTGCACAATGCTCGCTCCTTGCATCTCATCGAGTCAAAGATTCGTCGCTTGGCTAATTATTATCAGGCAAAGGGTCAACTCGATGCGGCTTGGAAGTACAAGCGCGACCAAGTTCGCCTGATGGTTGAGTGAGAGCGATCGCAAAGAAATATTCAGTACGTATGTCACCGGCTCAGCAAGCCTAGGCTACGACACTAGCGAAGACCACTACGTAATGTTACGGCATTAGGCCTACGCGTATGGATTGATTGGGGTGAAGCCTCCCTTGGCGAAAGTCGAGCCTGAATTTGAATCCCAGTGTTTTTCGCTAGTTTCCTTCGGTGGCCTTCAAGAATGAATCTCCGCATTTTTGATGAAGCGACCATGCCTCGCCAATGACGAAGGGAGGATTGCGTATGCACTCATTGCTGAAACTCGACCTCTTCTCCCCGGTTGCCGAAATTTTACTCAGCGCCGCCGAGGTATTGGCTAGAGCACCCTCTCTCACCCTGATTTGTGAGCCGACACTGATAGGCATTCTAGGAATGGCCCAAATCGAGGCTGCAGCCCTAGATTCCGGTATGGCCTATCGGCGCCAGATATCCGGAGAGAACGACGATGCCCGGACTTCCTGTATCATCATCAGCGAAAATTCTGAGACCTCTTGGGATTCGGATTCACAGGTACTGGTGCTCGGTGAAGTAACGGTCGATTCGGTAATGGGTCACGACATGAAGACCAGAACAGGAATATTGCAATCGACTTCCCAAGCGGCCGCTCTGGCGGCCATTATGGCTGCCGAGGGTAAGCGGGTTCGACGATTACGCGGTTGGGCCTGTGCCGGGCAGTGGTTACGAGGCACCCTCGACCAGGTCTATGACCCGGTGTGGACGAGACTACGAGACCATCTCAAAGATGAGGGAAGCGTTCGCATTCTAACATTGCCCGAAGTCGAGGTGGTTGCCGAGGAAGAGTTGCAGGGATTATCGCCTAAGGCCCTGAAGAGACTGCGTAAGGCTTGGCCGACGATGGATTTCCACCTACGCTCAAGTGCGTTGTCTGAATTGATGATGATGGTAGTGAGTACCTCTGGCCAATCAGCACCGAGAATAGAGGAGTTGGGTTGGCATCGCCTACGTGCTGGCTCGTGGCCCTCAGACCTCGCGTCAATGATTTATCATGAGGTTGAGAATTGGCCGACTGAAGATGTAATCAGTCATTCGATGACGCGCCTCGACGCCTTGATTTCTGCCGGTCACCTTTGATTATTCAACAATTTTCAGAATCACGCCGCAGCCACCACAAGGTATCCTCGTCGGTCGCTGGGAAGTGGTAATCGGGTTAGAGGTCGAACACTTGGGACAGTCGATGGTAGGTATTTCCGGCAGGTCATCACTATCGAGTACACCGATCTTATCTAGGCGGCGGGGAGAGATTGCCGCGGTAATCATCCATAATCCCCCAGTTCCACCGGTGATGATTACCAGAGTTTCCATCGGGTAGGCCAGGACGTATGCGAATCCCGCCAAGATTGCCAGAGGTACCTCGAGCAAAAGCGCCAACCTGGATTTGTTTTTACTCATCCGCCAAGAGATTATCAATGCCGCCAATAATCCGATGGCGACAATGCCGAGAAGCACTCCGGGGCTGTAGATGGGATTAGTAGTCGGCTGGAAACTGAGAGAGAGAGAAGAATCCACGTCGATATTCTCGGCCGTTGCCTGTAGTGATTCCGATGAACCCAATCGTTTGTGCTCGGTGCTCAATTCCACCCCAGAGGAATCCTTGAAAATCTTTGCAAATGAGGTTCCCGCACTGCTGGTTATTTCGACGACGAGGCTTACATCATCCCAGTAAATCAGTGTCTGTGGTTTGATGAAAGAACGCACTAAGGTGTATCGCTCGCCATCGGTAATCATCTGCGTGGTGCTGATGACGATTGAAATCTGCGAGTGCATGATACGATTTTCACCATGAGTTTCTACTTGCACTTCGATGGTTTGGAAATCCGAGAACCGACCGCCAAGCAATTCTTCGGACTCAAGGAAAAGTCCGCTGTCCAAGAAGGTCATCAGTCTCCCGGATTGAAGTTGCTGTGATATCTCGCGAATTTCCACCTCATCAATCAAGTGGTTATTGCGCATCTCGTCGGTAACATCACCACCGACAAACATCGTCCAAGTGGAATCGGTGTCGAGGCTGGTATTGCCAAGATTATTCAGGCCCCAGCGCAACCATAGAGCGGCAGAATCATGGAAGGTCACTTTCGTCTCTCTGGCGAGCATCAACCTACCGCCATCGGCACTCAACTCCCCGGTGATGAATATGTCCATTCGACTGCCCGAACCATCGGTGATTGGCGGCTCTTCATTCGGATAATAAACTCCACCCGAACCGCCATCACCCACACCGAATTGGAGGTCCCAGAGAAGTTCACCTTGGAAGGGCTCGGCACCTTCTTGCACAACCAGACTGATGTTTACAGAATAGGTGCCATCGGGGAGCGAAGAATCAACTGACCAAGTCCATGTTGCGAGAACGTTCTGCCCTTGAATCTCAAGCACCGGCATGGTCGAGATTGTCGTTCCACCAGCGATTAAGGTGATATCGGTTGAACCGACCATCTTGGTGCCGAATCCCGAACTGAATTGCATTTGAAGAAATACCGAGCGGCCTTCTACAACTGGCGCTGCCATGTTAATGTCGAGAAGTGGTAACTCAACAGAAATGAAGCCATGATTATCCTCAGTACCCCAGATGAATTCCACCCCTGCATCGGAACCAGGTAGGCTGAAAACCAGGGTCTGAACACGAAGACTGACGGAAACGGTATCGGTACCTCCCATATTTCCTGCTTCGACGTTGATGGGGATTTCAAGAGTGGTCGAAGAACCGGCGGGAAGGTAGGTGTTTCCGGGACCACTATAGCCCTCGTAAGTGCGCGAACCAATGCTGACTTCAACCGTCGCGTTGATTTCGATTCCCGCGGCATTATTGACCTCGTATGGAAGTGAAAATTGCCATGTGCTATCGGGATACGCCCCGCCCCATCCAGGAGAATATTCCCAACTATGAATCTCGGCCAATTGGGTGACGGCATTTTCAATCAACACCCGCTCCTCACCCCCTAACTCATCATCGAATGGAGTTAGGGTAGCTGTTGAATCTCTGCCAATAAGGTGGAGGTCATATCCCCCGGCCGAGCAACACATCCTTGTCGATTCTTCAGACGCGCTTTCCGAATTGACCATCGGCAATGTAGATGCTAGCAGAATCAAGGCCAACATCACGAAGGTCGGTGATAACTTTGCCATGCAATTCGGCTGTCGCTCACCTAAGTCGCATTTGAAGGCGACGCCCTTAGGGCGTCGTTAAAAAGGGTTTTCAGAATTAGATGACCCGTTCCAGAACTTCGCCCAATTCGCGCTCGAATAATGATACCAAAGCCCCCGAAGCCTCTTCTCGCAAATCATCTGGTAATAGGCTCAGACCAAGTCTTGCCGCCACATGACTAGCCTTCAATTCGGCGTATAGAGACCTTGCTTTGGCGTTGAAATAATACTTTACCGCCTCTTTTATTTCGGCCTTTAGTTCTGCATCATCATCGATTCGACCGCGGATATAGGTCTTCAATTCGTCCTTTATCATATCGCGCATGGTCTCAAGTACCAGATCTTCGGTCTGAATGAACTCAGAGACGTGGTCACGGATTGAGCCGGTGAGTAATTTCTCAATCGCCATGGCGTGCCCAAGCAGCCTCCTCGCTTCAATGTGTCCACGTCGGCAGAAACTATTGATATGCTACACCCACGTCCCAGTCTTGATGACCGGCGTCCGCATATCCGACCTAGAATTGTCCGATGAACACGATACAATATCCCTTGAGGCTACTCTGGTCGATGCCGCCAATAAGTTACTCGCTCTTCCGCGCGGGGTTTTGGTCGTGCTCGATGATACCAAAGCCAAAGGAGTTCTGACCAGTGTCCAATTACTCACAGCACTCGCTTCTGGTGATGACATGAATGGTGAACTATGTGGGGCTCATATGGACATGGATGTGATGGAAGTCAATCTCAGCGATGAACTTGAAGACTTGAAGCCCGAACTCGCGGCGCGAAAACCTCACGCCATCCTCGCGGTCGATGATGCCGGTGATTTTGCCGGATATTTCTCTCCCAATGATTATCGCGAAGCCCTGCAGATGGGCGATTAATCGTGTAGGTGAATCAAGACCTTCCTACCGAGTTCGTCATCGGCTTCAATTCTAGCATAGCCAACCCTTTCCAATTGGATAATGGTACCTTTTGGGTGCTCATTCACCTCTAGATTTCCAGAGATTATTTTCACTTCACTCCCCTCGGGTTTGAGAAGTATTGCCGGTGGCGAATCGGTTGGTAACCAATGTAGAATCGGATAGTCACCATCCGAATCGAGAGAGAGCATCGAACTATGACCGTTGGTTGGTGCCGAGATGTCGCACCATTCCTTCAGCCTTAACTCCGCTTGGTGGTTTATCAGGTCAGCCCGCTCAATAAATATTGAAGTTGAACCATTGGCCCATGCAATTTCTATTTTTCTCAGGCCTAATTCACTGCTCGGATGACCGGCCATCTCAATGACTGGATGAGGCACGAAATCGCCACGCGATAACTCGATTTCTACCGGGTCGCGTACGAATGATAAGCGCGGCGTGGTACTATCGATAATCTTGGTATTGTGTGAATACAAAGTTGCTAGCGGTACCGAGATGTCCTTTTGCGTCAGTCCAAGTTCAATCCAAAAATCACGCAAAGCCTGAGATTGAATTCCTCGCCGTCGCATTGTGGCGATGGTCGGCAGCCGCGGGTCATCCCAGCCAGTCCATTCCCCGGCTTCGATGGCGCGCCGCATCTCCGAGGTGGAGAAGCCACCGAACTCGTGGATTTTCACCCGACCCCAATAGATAGTTTCCGGGTAGTTCCAGCCGAATTTTTCGTACAACAGTTTCTGTTTACGGGTTGAATCCATCAAGTCTTTGCCGCGGATGATGTGCGTCACACCTTGCCGGTGGTCGTCGATGGCAGACTGGAAATCAAGCAGTGGCCAAACCCGATATTTGCTGCCGATTTCAGGCCGAGGATGAGGATGAGCCGAGGTATCTTGAATTCGTAGTGCAGGCCAATCTCGCAAGGCCGGATTTTTCAAGCCCATATCGGTCTTGATGCGAACCACCGCGCTGCCAGGTATCGAGTCCGTTTCGTGCATTTGTTTCCACAGGGTGAGATTTTCGTTTGCACCACGACCTCGGCAAGGGCATTCGGTTAGTTGTTGGCGGAATAATTTGAAATCCTCAGCACTGCAATTGCAGGTGTAAGCGCCACCTTCGGTGATGATTTTTTCGGCATATTCGTAATACGTCTGGATTCTGTCACTAGCGATAATGATGCGATGAGGGGCGAAGCCTGCAATCCATTCGACCTCCTCAGCAATCTGTGCATAGGCATCTGGCAGAGGAGGTTTCTTACTGGTGTCGGTATCATCAAATCGCAGAATCAATTCGCCATCGTGCAACTTGGCGTACTCGGCATTAATCACCACCCCACGGCCATGTCCGAAAGATAGAGGGCCGTTCGGGTTTGGCGCAAAGCGCAGTACTACCTTACCCTCGGAGGCATTTGGCAATGGCGGTAAACCCTCTCTTCTTTCCTTGCTCCGTTTAACGAGCAGATGTGGCGCCTCAGCAGCGAGGATTGAGCGGAGGTGGTCAAGCCCGGATGATTTTGCCAAATCATTCGCCGCCTTTACTTCAGCAGCCAGCATTCCTGAAATCACCCCACCGTGTTGGCGCAGGTCGGGGCGTTCTGCCATGATGCGACCGATAACTGAGCCGACTTTCCCCTCGCCATCATATTCAAGCGCGTTTTGCAGTGAATAATGGCGCAAAAGCTCTGAGGTTTCCTCATCGCAGTGCCAATCCATGCACTCTCGACCGGCCCTCCCTTCTTGAACCTCGCCGAGGTAATCATCACCACAATGTTTGTTGTGAGGGTTTCGGCTCCCCGCCATCACCCGATTGCCTCGTCGGCACCTCACCCTTGCCAAGTTCACTCCATGCACTCTTAACGGTCTCCCATCTCCAGCGCAATTGGGAATGAGGTCTGTGACCTTCGAGAAGTTTGGCCAAGGCCTGTTTGGTGGTGGTATCAGAGGTATATCCGGAGCCGATCGGGAAGCCGATTTCAAGTTCTATCTCTTCGATAGCCCGGTCCCTTTCTACTTTGGCGATAATACTGGCTGCGGCAACTGCCGGAAATAAAACATCGGCACCATGACGGCTATCTATTTCCCATTCTCCTGAATCCAGCCAATGCCTCAGTTTTTGCCCGACTTTGATGCCGAAGCGTTTAGCATTCACATCACAGGCATCCAACTGGAGGACGCCACCACTCTGCTGGCATTGCAACCGCTTCACACAATGAGCAAAAAGTGCAACCTCATGCTCATTCAAGGTCTCCAGAGACATCGCAATGTCGATTGAAGCAGGGCTCGACTTGTGGACTTGATATTGCCACCCACGTTCTACTGCTGTGGTGGAGATCCAATCGAATAATTCATCTCGTTTTTCTGGTGAAAGTTGCTTGCTATCTTTGACTCCAGCCTCAACGAGAAGTGAAACATCGTCTTTGGGTAAGGCGAATGCCGATACTACCAAGGGTCCGAGAACCGGCCCTCGACCCGCTTCATCAACCCCGATAAGCCACATTCCACTCACAGGTCTAGTTCCTCATCTAAGTCGATAACAGTGCGGTTCTCTGCACCGGGGAGTGGTACATTCTCAGATTTATCCACCAGTCCGCGCGGGTCTTTCCTATCGGTACGCCCAATACCTACTTCACTTGCAGAAAGCGCTACATTTGCCGGGTGTGGAGTAACTACGTGTTCATCAATTAACTCTGAAACATCTTCTAGAACCTCGCTCATTCGCTCCCCATCGTGATGGTCAAGTACGGTTGCCGCGGCACCGAATAATTCCTTTTCCACCGGTTCGCTTGAAGGGGATGGTTTCCCTCCGACATTTCTGAAACCGGCGACAAAGGCCTCTTTGCTGACCTCGGGGCTTGCCGGCAGTACAACCGGTATTTCACCTCCGTCTTCAAAGCGCTGCAACCAATCTTCGGGATTTTCCTGAATTCTGTTCGCCACTTTTTTTGCCTCTAGTTCTTGCTCCTCCCGGTTCAATTTCAACCGTCGTTTCAAGGCCAGATGGATGCTGATTCCAGCGATGATTATCGCCATCAGTGTATAGGCATAGGAATTCCAGATATTTACCACCGAGGAACGAATTTCTTCCCAGCCGATTGTGAAACCTTCATCTGTTGCATGCGTTTGATATGGGAGGCCGATAAAAGTGGCATTTGCGCTATGGAAGAGAAAAATGCTGGGCTCAAGGGTACTACGCATGGTCATATTCAACCAGATTGTACCGTTTTCGGGTTCGCCGACAGGGATCTCAGTCCATGCTCTGAACGTATACCTCTCGCCGATGGTGATGTTATTCTGCGAAAAAGAATGCAACCCGATTAGTTCACCTTCATATTCCGCATCTTCAGGTGGAATAAGCCCCTGTTCTGGACTATGGCTGACTTCCATGACCACGGTTATTCCATCCAGGCCATTGCCATAATTGCTGATGACGTACTGTACTGACAGGCGGCCATTTTGCGCATCCTGGGTTATCTCAAAAATCTCCCAGTCGGGCACCGCTGCTACATCGATATCTATCGACAAGGTATCGACGATGGTTTGTGAATCTTGTAACCTCAGTTGATAGATTACCATCCCTTCCGAGAACGCGATAGCGGTACTGTTAATCGCCAATTCATAGGTTGTGGCAGTACTTGTACCACCGAGGGGGACTGAAACCACACTCGATTGAATTACGTTTGGAATCCATTCTGGGCTAGTGACCAATTCAAGCACAAAGGAGTCGTCATAATTACCGGTATTCACAACCGCTATCTCGCCGATACATGACTCACCGGGAACGATTCGATAACAGGCGAAATCTCCGGCGCTAATCGACCCATTTCTCAACCACTCGATTTCGCCACTGATTACGGTCGATTTCGCCCTATCGACTCCCCACACATTTCTTACCTTCACCTCGATGGTTATGTCACCAGTAACCTCCGATGGGGAGAGTAGTCCGACTTCAAAGGTGATTTCTTCACCGACATCGACCCAATCCAATTCATAATTATTGAACAATGCTATAGTCCAGCCATATGCTTCAATCCTCTCAGCTGGTGGATAATCTAGGTCTGCTGTGCCATTCAGGAGAACCTGAAGCATGACGGCGGCTCTAGTAGGGGTATTGCCGATATTTTTGATGGTTATCTGAATTCTACCATCACTATTGGGCGCCAATGTCAACTGCTCTCCGCTAGTAATAATCGCAATTTCGTGGCGCGGTTTGACCTCGATACTGAAGTTCCACCAGGTGGAATGGTTGGAGGTCAGACTCTCAGCCGAAAGTGACCAGTGATGCAGTATCCCGGCCAGAGGTGAGCCATTCACAACCTCCGGCACCTGAATGGTGAAGTCGACCCACTCGAGAGAAGCCTGACCAACGGAGAAATTCAAAGGTGAGTTAAAGGAATAATTCCACCCATCTGCCCCCGCCAATGCCACACTGACGTTATCGTCGAAGGAAGCATTATTGCTGAGGTTCACAGTAAGTCGGAACGCGGTTCCAGGCTCGACACTGAATGATGAATTCGGGTTTGCGCCAAAGGATAGATATGGACTAGTTGTGGTTGTATTTCCTGTTTCATTACCGCTTGAATTACCCTCTTCACTCGCACCATCACCGGGACCACTCCAATTTGCTGCCATCCAAGGATAGGACAATATGCCCGATGTCTCATTGAAGACCGTGGCATCGGCAGCTTGTTGTAGGGCTAATTTCGTTGCAGCATCGATACTTACCCCGTCAGAATTACCCACGGTATTGTTTCCATATATCGTGGCATAAATCACGCATGCGGTCAAATAGGAGCCGGTGAGTGAAGGGTGAGCGCCATCACCCGAGTATAGGTTCCAAAACAATGAGGATGAAGTCAAAGGATTACCCCCAGAAGAGACGGTTTCATCGTAAATGTGCTCATATGCGAGACCAACCGGGGCGATCCAAACCGTGCGCAGGGCATTACTTGTATTGTCCCGATAGTCGACATAACCATCACGCAGGTGGTGTTGCATCGTCTTATAATCGGGATAGCGCCAAGTATTCGACGAGTCTCCTTCACGATACCCCCAGGTCATGAACAGCACACTTTCACTACCAATCTGCTCAACTCGAGCGGTCAAATCGTCAAGGCCGGCGAGACTATCCTGCCAGTATTGCGAGGTTCGTGGGAATCCCGGCACCTGGCTCTGGTCTTGGAACATCACCCAGTCTAAATCCGTATTTTGTAGAGTTATGTCCCATTGATCTCCGATGGTATTCATTCGGTTGGCGTGCTGGTCGAAGCGCATTCCTCCACCAGATAATTCCGAGGTATTGGCGGCTTCGTTGGCCGAGATGACTTGGCTCAATAATGAGACCAGATTATTGCTTTGAGTATATGAGTTTCCGACTAAGAGGATGTCTGCGGCCGCCACCTCACCTTGACCCTGAGAACTGCCCTGACTGCGAGAATCGGCATCTAAGGGGGGTACCATGACTAGGGATGATGGGCTGAAAAGTAATAGCACGACGATGGTGATTACCTTGGGTGCGGCACCGACCATAGTATCTCGATTTGATTTAGTGAATAAAAGGTTGGCTTCACCGGTTCATTACGATAATGCCACTTGGGCAGGTTTAACTTTGAAGGCAATGACTCAATTCCATGCCGCCAGTATGGCCGTTTAAGAAGAAGGCTGTTGCTGTTCAGCCAACGGCGCCAGATGTTGTCGAATACCAAAGGGGTGGAGATGGCGAGACTGAGGCGGCGCTCGCTGACCGAAGTCATGTCGAAGACTCCAGTTTTCAGGCGGCGATGGATGCGCTTTCACAACCGCACCTCGGCTCACCCGAGGCTGGCAAACCTGCACAGGCCACCGAGGTCGGCGAGAACATCCCGTTGCCGAAACCTCAATCGGGTGAACAATGGGTCAAGAATGCCGACGGATATTGGTATCGCAAGCAGGCTGATGGCAGTTTCGAAGCCACTGCCTATGTAGAGAACTCGAGTGGTGAAAAAGTTCCATATTCATCCTAGAGAACCGGGTCGGGAATAGCCCTTAGCAAGGCCTCTAGGTCAAACTCGCCTCCGTGCATCGGAACGCTGAGTTCAAATTTTTCTGAGACCGCAGGGTCGACTTCGCCGAATTCACCGATAATCCTACCATCGATCTTGATTCGGGCACCGCGCCCGGCCAGCCAAGGACCCTCGCCGGTTTCGACCACTTCCCAAGTGACGGTTGCCGAATCCGCACCCAAGTCACGGAGTAGAATCTGTGTGAATCCCCGAGCTCTGGAAAAACCGGCCTTGTGGTCGGCGACCAACCAGGCCACCCGTGAAGTATTCTCATGGCCCCTGACACAATATCCTGATTCATAGATGCACTGCGGTAATTCATGGTGACGATTTGAGGCTATCAGGCGCAGCAGGCTGGGGAGAATAGATTGCCGGAGCATCGTGTGCTCGGTGGTGATTGGATTGGTGATAATTGTCGATTCGCCCACCGGCTTCCAGCGGACATTAGCGAATTGGTCGGCCTCATGCGAAAGAGTCAGGCTCTGAACTTGCTGTAATCCAAGTCCTTGCATGCACTCTCTGACCCTTCTATTCAACATCGCCTCCGGGCGAGCCTCCCCCGACATCGGGGTTTCAGGCAGCGAACTCCCGAGGTCATCATATCCATGGCCGATGGCTAAATCCTCTACGATATCGATGGGATGTAATATATCGAAGCGCCACCTTGGCATCGCAAATTGCAACATTTCATCGCCTCCGAGGAATTGACCCCCCATCCGGCTGATTACCGCGCTTAGCTGGTCGTCAGTGAAATTCCAGCCGAGGATATCGCTGACCAAACTTCTAGTGACTTGGTGATTCAGTGGAGTGGGGTCAGGGGAAGAGAAATCATCGCCTGAACAAGGGCTAATGTGCACCGCCTCGACCACTCCGCCACGGGCTGAGAGTTGCAGACAGATCAGTTGTAGACAGGCTTCGCAAGTGCGCTCGTCCCATCCGGTGACATCGATGAAGAAGTCGGTTGACTGCTCGCTCACGGTTGTATGGTCACCATTGATGACGGGGGGGAATGAAAGAACGGCATCATTTGCGTCAAGAATCACTGGGACTTTATCCATGCCATCGAGAAGATGAGCATAGTCGATTCCTTTGGGGTGCTCTGTCAGGATTTCCTCAATCGACATTTCCGCCGTCATCCCCAGTGGGATGAAAGAGTAATCCCGGGCCACGGTGATAACCCTGAACGGTGGTGATAAGGCCGACAGGTCATGGACTCCTATCGAGGCTTTGCGCCGACCTCGCCCCAACGCGAAATGTAGTTTCTCCTGATGCTCCATCAGTCCTTTGATGAATTGTTGGCGTTGCTCCTCGGTTTGCCCGACATCAACCCCTCGCACCACCGCACCGAGGATCACCGGGCGGACTTCGGCCAGTGAGGTATCGACCGTGAGAGAAATATTGCCATCAATAACCGCTAGGCTCGGTTGTGCATCCTTCCCATGGATGAACGGACGGATTGCGTGGGCGAGTGTCTCAGCGCAAAGCAAATCCGGTCGATTGGGAAATATTTCGACCTCTAATGTGTCGGAATCACAGTGGCCGATATCGGTTCCCAGCAATGGTAATTCGGTGCTGATGCGCAACGGGTCATGCTCGATGCCATGGCGCGCCTGAATCCAAGTCAATAGTGATTGTTCGATATTTATCGTCGGCAGATAATCACCTCATGATGCAAACCAATGTGGTAGTGGACGGCCATAGCCGGCTAATCTCAAGCCTGAAATCGAAGCGGTCTCATGGTCGAGGGCTCGCAGGTTTCGGCGTCCCAGTTTATCGATACTATCGCAACCGAGGCGGACCATTTCGCCCCGTAACTCGCAGTGTAACCCTTCCAGCCACGTGTCGAATTTTGCCGTGGTTCCGGCCTCATCGGGGGGGCGTGTGATGACAAAGGAGCCACCTGCGGCACAAGCGATTGCCAGGTCATTACCTGAGGCTGACCATGGTAGGGAATATCCTACAGCAATACCCGTGGCATGTAGGTCTGCCGAGCCTGCTGACCTGCCGGTACGTGGCAGTGCGGCTACAGCAGGTATCCCCGAAGCATCAGCAACCCGCGAAATAACTCCGTCAACACAGGCACTGGCGGCTGCTAAATGCAGACGTTCGACCGAATTGACATCACCGACCAGCATGAATGGCCGACCTTCACCGACCATGCTGCGCAGGGATACCAGCAAGCCGTCGAGCGCCGGTAATGTGAGAGGCGGCAGGCCGAATAGGTCAAGCACCAATCCGCCGCTGTCGGGTAAGTGAACATGCGCCTCGTGAATATTTTCAGAATCGATGTAAACCAGGTCTATTGAACGCGCCTCGCGACGCACCAGACACGGTTGCATCGACAGGTGCCGCCCTTTCAGATCCTTACCACTATCAATAGTTGGAATGATGGGTAGAGGCAATCCTATCGGCTCAGGTTCCATTTCACCCTCGACAATATTCCTCTCACCCAGAATAACCATTGTGTCTATTGTTTGGTGAGGGTGTAGAGGGCGGTCGGAATGCTCGCCGACCACCATGCCAATAGTCGACCAGTCACCGTGCTGTATGGCCTCTGGTGGCAGCGGCCGCAGTGAGGTTTGTTTTGCTGGAATCAAGCAAAGCGCATCGGGTGGAACTTCCAGCGAGGCATCATCTATCTCGTGATTGACAGCCATTAATTCATCCGCGCTGAGAGTCGAAAATTCAACACCTTCACCAGGACTTGGACAGCGTCCATTGATGATTATCTTTCCACCTTGAATACCGGCTCCTGGCTCGGCCGCAACATCACCGTGGATGATGATGATACCTCCTTGCATGCCTCCACCGACACGCTTACCGGCGTCGCCACGAACAATCAGTAGACCACCGCTCATCGTTGCACCGACATCATCACCGGCGCCATCGCGGGCGATAATTCGACCATCGGACATTGCATAGCCAAGATGATTCTTCACCCCCCTTTCGACAATCAGGTTGGCACCTGAATTCCAGGCCCCGAAGTAATCATCAGCTGAACCGACCAGAGTAAAAGCACCACCACTGGCGAAAGGTACGACAACATCGGTCAATTTTCCGAGAATTCTCACCCTGCCACCCTTGGGCAGAGCAGGTGCGACCCCCATCTCTCCGTCCTTGGGTATTTCATCCCCGGAGCGACTCCAGCCAATTTTTATTGCACGGTCAACCTCTAGTGCCTGCTCCAACAGACGACCTAGGTCGCGATTCAACTTCAGGCTTCTACGAATGTCCTCGCGCATCCCTACCAACATTCTGCCGAGAACATTCTGCAAATAAAGCAACCCCGAAAGTCGTAGGCTATTATTCGCATTAAGGCACCCCGCCCTACGGGCGGAGAATATCGGGTACATTGATAGGTTATAGTCGGGGGCGCAAGACTAACGGGATTGGCATGGGTATCAAAGTCGCGATTAACGGATATGGGACAATTGGAAAACGGGTCGCTGATGCGGTCGATGCTCAAGATGACATGGAAATCGTCGGAGTTACCAAGACCTCTCCGAGTTTTGGTTGCGAATTGGCGCAGAGAAAGGGCTTCCCCTTATTCTGTACCGAGGATTCAGATGAGAGTATTGCCGCCTTCGCCACCGGTGGATACAAATGCCACGGAGGAATTTCCGATTTACTTGCTCTCGCCGATATCGTAATCGATTGCTCACCGGGAAAAATGGGTGATGAAAACATTGCTAGATATCGGGAGGCCGGCAAGAAGTTCATTTTCCAAGGCGGAGAGAAACACGCTCTGACGGGACAATCATTCGCCTCCTCGGCAAATTATTCTGCAAATATCGGCGTTTCCGGTACCCGAGTGGTATCCTGTAACACCACCGGCCTTTCTCGAACTCTGGTTCCTCTATACGAGGCCTGTGGCTCACTGAAGGTCGAGTGTACGATGATTCGTCGCGCCGCTGACCCCGGCGATTCGACCAAGGGGCCGATAAATGCCATCAAGCCGGTTCTCGAGGTTCCTAGCCACCATGGCCCTGATGTGATGACGGTCAAACCGGAGATTGAAATCAACAGTTTGGCAGTTGCGGTGCCGACCACCATCATGCACGTTCATTCCATCATCGCAGATTTGCCCGAGGGGCATGGATTGTCCACCGAATCGGTGATTGAGATGTGGAAAGCAACTCCCAGAGTCATCGTCATGTCGGGTGTGGAGAACCGAATCACCACCACTGCTGAAGTGATGGAAATGGCTCGAGATATTGGCCGAAAGTGGGGTGATCTGCACGAGATTTTCGTATGGGAAGATGGAGTATCATTACAGGGCGACCGGCTATATTATTTCCAAGCAATCCATCAGGAGAGCGATGTGATTCCAGAGAATGTCGATGCTATTCGCGCCTTGATGGAGGTAGAGTCTGATTGGCGGGTCTCGGTGGCCAAGACAGATGCGGCAATCAAAGCATATTACGGCATTTAGAGTTGGCACATTTGCCTGCAATAATCAAAAGGGTGGAGAGGTGGCAATAACCATGGTCGAAGGTTGGCGAATAAGTGGACGAGTTCGCGCTCTATCCTTGATTTCCCTGATGTTACTCGCCCCTTTGGCCACGGTCGCGGCATTCAGCGAATACGATAATCCATCGTCCTCCTCGCCTCTCCAGATACGGGAATCACATTGGCAATCGGCATCTCCTGACGGTTTGTTTGAGTTTGATCTATCGCCTTCCAGTGGCCTTATTCACACGCGGCTGGGTTCTTTCGACCCACTTGAGGATGTCAATTTGGTAGCACCCGGGGAACTGATGCATTCACGCCTTGAGGTTGACCGACTTGCCATCGTGCAATTATTCGTCAATGATGCTGGCATGATGGAGAAGATTTGCTCACTCAATGGGTGTATTGTGTTGGAGCCGTTGCCCGATGCCGCGTGGAGGGTCCGACTGGCGGCAGATGCCAGTGGGTCACTAGACATCATCAATGCCGATTCACGGGTCCGGTGGGCAGGTCCAGAAGTAGCCGCTCTGAGGTTGCACGAAGGGTTGATAGAAAAGTGGTCAGAACTACCTACAACCCTAGATCTGGTCGCCCTGCCGGCGCCTGACCTTGCGCCCGAGGAATTGCGGATTCTGGCCTTAGACCTAGGCCGGCTGAATGTTGAGGAAGCGACTTGTGGATTCACACTGTGTAGATTAGTGAACTTGTCGGCAATCGAAGCAGGAGGTCAACAACTGCAATTACTTACGATGTTATTCGACGGCCGTATACTCTTCATCGAACCGATGAACCCATTGCGGTTGATGAATGCGCAGGCGAGCACTGACATTGGCCTCGCCGAAATACTGGTGTCACAAAATACCGGGTTGAATGGAAGCGGCGAGACTTTCGCCGTCCTCGATACCGGTTTGGATTCCGATCATCCGGATTTCAGCGACCGAATATTATCGGTCAGGACTTCGTATTCTTATGACCAGTCCGGAGCAGATAGCAATAGCGGTCATGGTACTCACGTCACAGGTACTCTCATCAGCGATGGCGGCAGTTATTCTGGTGGCCAGGGTTTGGTTCCCCAGTCGACGGTACACATGTACGCCCTAGAGTATGACCTGTCCGGGATGATTGCCAAGACCGGCTCGACCTACGACATCTTACGTGACGCATCGATTGCGGGGGCTAGAATCGGGGTGAATGCCTGGGGCTCAAGTGTGGATTTGGGGCAGTATAACCTCGAGAGTCGCTCACTCGACACCTTCGCTATCGATTATCCTGATTTCCTCGCAGTCTTTGCAGTCGGTGATGACCCGGTCCAGGGGAGCAGTGCAGTAGCACCACCTTCGACCGCCAAGAATGTCCTTTCCATCGGTGCCAGTGATGGTAGTTCGGTGGCAAACTTCAGCGCCCTTGGCCCCTCTCTCGATGGCCGCGTCAAGCCAGACCTGGTCGCTCCGGGAGTCGGAATCTGTAGTACTCGTGCCGAAGAGGCGACCTCGCCGGCCGGAGTCGCATGTGGAACCGGAGTCCACACCGGTGGTGACTCACTTTACATGGCCATCAGCGGCACCTCTCCAGCTACTGCAGTCGGCGCCGCCAGCGCCGGATTAATGCGGCAGTTTCTGCGTACAGAAACCGGAATTTCAGGAGGTGTAACCTCCGATTTGGTGAAGGCAGCGCTGATTAATGGGGGTAAGGATCTAGGCTCGCCAGATATACCGAATCCATCAGAAGGTTGGGGGCAGATAGACCTTGGGAACTCGATGTACCCGATGGCTGGTGCGGTGGTGAGGAATTCATGGTACGATAATACTCAGGAATTGGAGCCTGGTTTCGGTTTCATCTATACCTTTAATCTAGATTCTTCATATGGTATCGACATCACTCTGGTATGGCTCGATCCATCCGGCTCATCTGCCGGTCCCCAATCCACTGCTCGATTGGTCAACGACTTGGATTTGCAACTCATCGCTCCCGATGGTACAATTTGGTTGGGAAATAATTTTGCAGGTGGCCAATCCATCACCGGCGGGAGCAAAGATTCTGTCAATAATGTCGAACGAATTCGTTTCCTCCCTGGTTCACAGACACAGACCGGGCAATGGTCGGTGATGATTGCTAATGATGGCGGCGGAAAACAAAGATTTGCCCTGATTACAACGGCCAATGGAAGTATTTCTCCCAGTTCGGATTTGGTGACCTATGAAGACAGCATCCTGACTTCCATGGAGAGTCCTTTGGTCAACGATGTGATAACCATCCAGTTATCGTGGGTCAACCAAGCTTCCTTGGACAGTGGCCAATATCGTATCATCTTTGAAGATATCACATCCGGAACCATATTACTAGATACTAATTACACCAATCTTGAAGGTGGAAAAATCTTCGCCCAGTCAATCTATCACACCTTCACCACCACCGGTCAACACGAGATGCGATTGTCAATCGACACGGATTTTGAGGTAGTCGAAATCAATGATGAAATCAATGGCATCAACAATAATATTCACACTCAGGTGGTGAATGTCAGTGCGCTGGGTTTACGACTTGTGCCATTACATGGTGATGGTAGTGAACCGGCGAGTCCAGAAGAGATTTCTGCTGCCGCAATTCACCAATTCGATGTTAACAATGTTACCGGCCTGAATATCCCGATAAAACTCAAACACGAAGGAACTTCCGAGGAGGAGGTGAAATTGACGGTGACTAATGTACAGAGGTATGACCCGCAACAACCCAATAGGTTGTTCCCAACAGAAGATTCTTGGACTAGAACAATCGTCGAGGGAAGTCAATTCACCATGCCGGCACAAGGTGAGGAAAATGATTCAATAAACCTCACCTTGGCGCTGGAAGATACATCTGCCGACCTTACTGCAAATCCCCCACGTTTCGCTCGTGCCGGCACTTTCGTTTTCGATCTCACCGCCCGCTACCAGAATCAACCCTTGGTCAGCCACAGCCTTAGGTTCACCATCAATGTCGGCAAGGTCGATGCGGTGAGTGTGGTTGCTGCAGGTGGGGGGGAATCTCCAGGCCGAGCCGGGAGGGATTGCCTCATTTTCAATATCTGTTCGCAATACCGGTATACTGTTGCCCAGCACAAGTTGACCTGTGCCAGTGGGCATGGCTGGCCGGTTGAATTAGGTCCTTCTCAGTCGTCAACCATCGATTTCGAGCCTCTCGACATCCTTGAATTTCTACCGATGCAGGTGCGACTGAGAATACCACCAGTCACCAATGGTTCGCCGCCAGCCGGTGAGGTTGACATGATTACCTGTACTGTAACCAGTAGTAATGACCCGACATTCTCGCATTCAGAATATGCAAATGTGACGGTATCTGAACTCAAGGTTTTTTCAACCGAACTTTTCGACCTTCAGGGTAATCCGGTTGGCCCAGAGGCGAGCGCTTTACCGATCACTGTCGAAACTGGGGAAACTGTTAACGTTTCGATGTCGATTACCAATATCGGCAATATCGAGATTCCACTTTCTGTCAAATTACAATCGGCAAATACCGATTGGGGAATGTACCTTGTCTACGATGGCGTGATAGAATACGATAGGGTTACTTTCAACCTTTTACCGGGTCATTCTACAACCGTGCAGGTAACCGCAATCATTCCTCTTTCAACCTTCGATGGTTCACAAAATGCATTTTCTTTGACTACCAGATTGGATGAGGTCGGTACGAATCAATTCATTACCAATGGAACCAATTTTCTAGTCGGTAAATTGCTCGGACTCAGCCTTGAATCCAGTGGCGAGAAGGTTCAGGCAACGGTTGGCGCCTGGAGTCAATATTCACTGTGGTTGAACAATACTGGAAATGGCGATCTGAACCTTAATTGGTCGACTGCCGAGCCACCTCCTGGCTGGCAATTCGGTATCGATTCAGCGCCAAAATCAATCGATAAATTGGTGTCGAGTGAAGTCTCTTTCGGGGTTATAGCCCCAAATCTCGCCGCGGTTGGAGATATTGAGCAGAGCATCCGAGTAAGGGTGATTGGAACATACTACAATGATTCTGTCGAGGTATTCATCGACTTGGAACTGACGGTGGTCCCGACTTTACACTTCGGTCTGGAACTCGCTCCCGAGACCAGTGTTCACGACCTCCCTAGAGAGACCCAAGGCCAGATTGTGATCATAATCAATAACCTCGGCAACAGCCCGGGTG
>JYMV01012182.1_pt1 | contig 19531 bp, 20 predicted proteins | sample 338911 | NCBI WGS metagenome assembly JYMV01 (sample SAMN03354496, study PRJNA234377) | hydrothermal vent metagenome | biome: Deep sea; feature: Hydrothermal plumes at the Eastern Lau Spreading Center, Western Pacific Ocean; material: Seawater | place: Tonga | collected 2009 | depth 2000 m m
ATCAATCATAATTGATTTAACGATTCTAAATTTGTCCTGATAGGCCATTGATCCAGAAGCATCTAAAATCAAGGATATTTCATGACCTTTCGAATTATCCAAAATTATTTGCTGTGTTTTAATTGGACTAGCAAGTCCGATCACCAGCAAGCCAAGAGAGGTAGCCTTAAGAATATTGAGTAGTAATTGTTTGGATTTGGTAAGACTAGTTAATAGCGCGGTATTTGGAAAGTAGATGGCACGCTTTTTTTCTTTGCAAAGTAGCATGCAACCTGCAATTAGTATTAGCAGTAGAAAGGCGTAAGGATTCTCAAAGCTCAGCATTAATAAAATCCTTAATTTTTTCTATTAATACTGGATCAAGCTCAGCAACTTGTTTCTTGTATTTGTATTGCATCAACGCTTGATTTATCTGCTTAAGTTGATCCTTGTTATCATGATTGCACAAATATTCAGCGTATTTCTTAAAGCTATAAGCTGTCTTTTTGCTGTCTGAAAAATCAAGATTTTGTAATTTCTGAGCGGCAATTTTTCGTTTATCGTTGCGCCTTGATGTTGAGGTTTTCCAATAGAAAAAGATAGCTATTAATATGGCAATAAATACAATTATTAGAAGATAAACTAAGGAGTTATCGCTAATGGCAACAATTGGTTTAATGTCTTTTAACTGGTTCATTATCGTAGGATTTGGCTCAGTTTAATAAAGGCGTTATCGTCTGTATATATTTTTCCGACATTAACACCATGTTTTGAAAAATGAGATAAAAGCTGATCATCTTGAGACAGTAGTTTTGTCTGGTATTTTCTGGCTAATTTTTTGCCCATATTTGCCTCAATGGTACGTCCATTTTCTGTACTAACCAAATCTAACTCTGAGGCAAACAAGGGTAATTCTTCAAGTGTATCTCGCACGATTATCGCATTAATTTGATGCTTATGAGCCATCAAAGAGTAGTCATGCATTTGATAAAAATCTCCAACAATAAAGCTTAATGATTTGTTCTGTTGCAAGAGGTAATTATCAAGAGTCTTAAGGTCAGATTGAATATTTAATAAATCCCAAGACTGTATTGCTTCAATTACTCGAAGTACGTCACCTGTGTTGTTAAGGTGGAATAATTTCGGCTCACCATTTGTAAAAAATAGTAGCTGAGTTTTATTTTGTTGTTTAATCGATGAGCAGCCTAACAAGGCGATAATTTCAGCAATAGTGTCACTTTTCAAGCGCTGGGAGCCAAAGTGTAGACTGCTTGATAGTACAACACAAATGAGTACATTGATCTGCTTGTTTTCATTAAAGACATTGGTTTGCAGATCACCAGTTTTGGCGCTGGCCGAAAAGTTTATTTTACGAACATCATCACCCGCTTCATATGGGCGAATTTCACAAAAATCCAAACCTTCGCCACGTATTTTTGATAGCTCTCCAGCTGACTTATTGGTAAAAACATTCTTCTTAGCGCGTAATAGTATCTCTTGGGCTAGCATGATAAAGCTTAGGGAGTTTTGATGGCTTTAAGTATTTTTTGGATGATAAATTGTGTGCTGATATTGTCCGCTTGAGCTTGATAGCTGAGCACAATTCTATGCTGTAATACTTCAGTAACGACACTGGCGACATCAAGTGGTGTGACAAAATCATTACCTCTTATAAGCGCCTTAGCGCAGCTAGCTTTATACAAATCGATACTTGCTCTAGGGCTAGCGCCAAACTCTATCAAGTCTTTAATATCTTCAAGTCCATAGTCTTGAGGGAATCGAGTTGCAAAGATGATTTTAACAATATATTGCTTCACTGCCTCGTCCACATGAATCTGTTTGAACTGGTCACGCAACTGTTGTATGTCATCCATATTTGCAACTTGATTGACTTTGTCAAAGCCACGAATCGCTACGCGATTAACCACCTCTAACTCTTCATCAATAGTGTTGTAATCCAAGATGGTTTTAAGCATAAATCGATCAAGCTGGGCTTCTGGCAGTTGATAGGTTCCCTCTTGTTCAACCGGGTTTTGAGTGGCCATTACCAAAAATGGCTCATCAATTTTAAAACTTTCGTTGCCGATGGTGATTACCTCGAGCAATGCAGACTGTACTTTAGCGGGCGATCGATTAATTTCATCCGCCAATAGTAGGTTGGTAAAAATTGGCCCTTGCTTAATGCTAAATTCACCACTTTTTGGATTATATATTTGAGAGCCAGTTAAATCACTTGGAAGTAAGTCAGGCGTAAATTGAATACGCTTAAAATCAATACCAAGCGCTTTTGCCAATGTATTAATTGCAGTGGTTTTTGCTAAGCCCGGTACACTTTCTACCAAAATATGCCCACCAGTAATCAAACCAATCAGTAGATTATCAACCAAATTTTCTTGACCGATAATAATCTTTTGAATTTCAGTTTTTATTGTCTTGATCATAGTCGGCATTTGTAATTATTAAGCTGGGTAAGCTAACTCCAGTTGTTCGTAAAGTTCTTCAGGGGTTAGTTCAGGATTGTCATCCATGATCTTAAAGGCAACCACGTTGTCTTCAACAGCACCCCACATCTTCACGTAAGAGCCATTTTTGTAGCCATGGTCTTGTCTAAATGTGTTGAGTTGGTTTTTTACTAAATAGCGCTTGTAGAGTTCAGGTATGTCCATTTCCATGTGTGCAATCGCTTGAAAAAATAAGGCAAATAAATCGTACAGTGAATTTTTAGATGGATCAACGCTAGCACTGGCTGAAACTGCAATTATTTTTTCTAAAATTTCTACTAATTTTTCAGGGTCGGTATCGCGTTCGGCCTTCATATCGTTATAAATCTCAGCAAAACCAGCGTCACCAAAATGAATAGCTTCTGACATTAAAAAATGCCAAATATCAACCAACTCAACCCTGGCATTATCAAGATCATGAGGTGCCTCAAGATCTTTCCAATGTTTCCAGTTAAATGAATCAATCGCTTCAGCGGCTTCCATATGGATGCAACGTAGCCAAGAAATTTGACGCCCTTCTTGAGTGGCACCTTCAGTCCAAATTTCTCCATTAGTGGCGTCATTAAGCTTTTGTTGTAGCTCGAACATTTGTTTAATTTGATTCATGTTATATATAGGTTGCTAATTAACAATTATTATATAGTGACAGGCCTTTAATTTAAGCCTGAAATGGTGTGAGTTTTTTAATGGCAATAATCAATATACCAACAACAATAGCAAGCGTTACAGGAGTGATGAAAAGTTCCATTAATAAGGGCAGTATTGATGGCAAATTATTTGCAAAAGAAGATAAAAAATGCAACTGATCTATATTGTGCATAATAATACTGCCACCGACCATTAGCATGGCGATCATACCAATCCAGCCTAGTGTTTTTAATACTTTTGGCATGCCTTTGATAAGTAAAGAGCCAATAGCTTGGTAGAGTTTATTTTGTTTTTCTTGTAGATAAAAACCCACATCGTCCATCTTTATAATCATGCCAACAATACCGTACACTGCAAAGGTAGCGATTAAAGCAACAACAATTAGTACGCCTAGCTGAGTTGCTAGAGGCTCTGTTGCCACTGAAGAGATCGTTAATGCGATAATTTCAATGGATAAAATTGTATCCGTTCTAACAGCTGAATTAACAGTTGCATCTTCTGCTGCGGTTAAGTCTTGTGTGTCAGGCATGCTGTGATCATGGGCATGTTCATGTGCTTTAATAAACCCTAGCTTTTCAGCTAAAGATTCAGTACCTTCGTAAGCCAAATACGAACCACCCAGAATTAAAATAGGCGCCATAATCCAAGGTGCAAAATAGGTAATCAATATTGCAATCGGAATCATGAGTGCTTTATTGCGTAAAGATTTTTTGGTAATTTTCCAAATAACGGGCAATTCGCGTTTAGCCGCTGTGTTACTAACGTATTGTGGAATGGTGGCTGTATCATCGATTAAGATGCCAGCCGTTTTAGATAATGATTTTGCTGTTTGATTGGCAATGTCATCTAAAGAGCCTGCAGCTACTTTTGTGGCAACCACTGATAAGTCGTCTGCTAAGGCGCCAATATAGCTAATTAAACCTGACATTTATTTATAAACTCCATTGATGAAAAGCATGTGTCCCTATCTTGATTACAAGCGTTAAACATTGATTTTATCAGGAAATAAAAACAAGTGGTTTGTATGGCCACTACATTCTAATATTAGAAAATTGGGTTAATTTTATTAACAAAACTAACCTTTAAATTGATAGCTCTAGGCTTGATTAATCCTGAGATTATGAGTCAATAGTTTATACTTCTGACTACACTTATAAATTAGAGTCTTGTAATCATTAAGAAAAAAATAGTAATCACCTATGGAACATTTGACATGCTGCATAGAGGCCATATGAGACTGCTAGAGCGTGCCAAGGATTTTGGAGATTATCTGATCGTTGGTGTTACCGATGAAGATTATGACCGTTCTCGGGGTAAGCTAAATGTCGCCCAAAGCACAGAGCAAAGAGTTGAAGCTATTAAGGCAATTGAGTTTGTTGATGAAGTGATTATCGAATCACACAGAAACCAAAAGTCCGAGGACATGGTCAAATACAAGGTAGATACTTTTGCTATTGGTGATGACTGGCTAGGTATGTTTGATTACTTAAATAAATACACTCAGGTGGTGTATTTACCTAGAACTCAAGGTATATCTAGTACACAACTTAGAAGCGATATTTTTGGCACTGTGAAACTAGGCATTGCTGACCTTGGTCGTAATACAAAGCAATTTATCGATGAATCTAAATTTGTTTCTAATTTAGATATAAATCAAGTCTATTCTCAAGATTCAAAAGCCATGGAAGAGTTTACCAATGAGAGTAATGATGTTGCACATGGATACAACAATTACACTGAATTCTTGGGTGGTGATATTGATGCTGTATATATAAATTGCCAGCCAGATGAACGCTACGCTCTGATCAAAAAAACACTCGAACATGGAAAACACGTGTTGTGTGAAAGGCCTTCTGACTTGAGCGACATGCAACGACAAGAGCTACTTGATTTAGCAAAAAATAAACGTCTGGTTTTTTTATCTGAATTAAAAAAAGACTATCTATCGGCACTTAATCATGGTCTTAATGGCTGTGGGTTTAGATATATGATGGCTGAATTTACCTCGCTAATTCAAAGAAGCTCGGTGAAATCTTAATCATTAAACTTGTTGAGTGTCCATTGCTAAGGCAGTGGTAAATAATTAAAAAAAAAGGAAGTTAAATAATGTACGAAGATCACTATATTTTTACACCTGGTCCAGTAAAAATGTCTCAGGAGATATTGGATATAGGCAGTATGCAAACACCTTATTTTAGAAACCCTGAATTTTCTCGCGTTGTCTATAACTGTGAACAAGGTCTGATTGATATTGTTAATGCACCTAAAGGATCTAAAGTTATATTTTTAACAGCATCAGGCACTGCAGGCATGGAGTCTGTGGTGATGAACCTACTAAATAATGATGATAATGCGTTGGTTGTTAATGGTGGAGGGTTTGGTGCTAGATTTGTAGATATTTGCAATACGCATGAAATACCTAATACAAACTTTAAGGTAAAAAACACCAACCTAAGTGATATTAATATACTTGCACCACAGGGTGACTTTAGTGCGCTGGTAGTCAATGCACACGAAACCTCGGTTGGATGTTTGTATGATGTAACAGCATTAGGGGACTACGCTACACAACATAACATGCTGCATATTGTTGATGCTATCTCTATGTTGGTTACTGATGATTTAGACATGCAGAAAAGTCATATTGATGTTGTTATCGCCAGTTCACAAAAAGGTTTTGCCCTACCACCCGGATTGACCATGGTGGTGTTATCCCCTAAAGCAATAGAGAGATTACAAACTGTAAAATCACTTTACTTTAATTTTAAAGATTATTTGAGCAATGGTGAAAGAGGTCAAACGCCCTACACGCCTGCTGTTACCATTATGCTTCAATTAGAAGCAAGATTAAAACAGATAGAAAAAAGGGGTGGAATTTCCCAAAGTATTGCTAGCGCTAAAGAAGTGGCTGAATATTTTAGATCAAGCTTAGAAGGCCTACCCCTAAAGGTTGCAACCTTATTTATGCCAAATGCTATGACGGCACTAAGCCCAACAGATGGCAAATCAGCACTCGATATTGTCAATGATCTAGAGCGTAACTATAAGGTAATGGTGTGCCCTAATGGTGGTGATGAGCGGGAAACTATATTTAGAGTGTCGCACATGGGTGAGGTGGATAAAGCTTATACAGATGTGCTTATAGATGCCTTGTTTGATTATTACAAAGTGAGTAGAAACTAGCCTATGAGCAATATAAGTCAAAATACACTAAGAAAAGCTCAATTGATTATTTTAGATATGTTGATTGAATTTGATGCTATTTGCACAAAACATAATTTGAGCTATTGGCTAGATTCAGGCACCCTGCTAGGCGCTGTCAGATATCAGGGATTTATCCCTTGGGATGATGACATTGATCTATCTATGCCGGTTGAAGATTACAATAAATTTAAGGATATCGCAACAAGTGAGCTATCTAGTGATGTTTTTTTTCAAACTAAAGAAGCTGACGAAAACTTCAAATTTGACTATATAAAGCTTCGCTCAAATAAGGCTGACATAGTGGAATTTCATGAAAAAGACAGAGACATTCAGTACCATCAAGGTGTGTTTGTTGATATTTTCCCCATGTTAAGTATTGATAACACGCCAAAAAATCAAGCTTTTTATAGTGATACATTGGAAAAAATTCGTTCATTTTCCTCTATTAGTCTGCATACGCCAAACGGTATAGATAGTCCAGATAAGCGTAAAGCGCTTATCAATGAGTTAGACTGCTTGCACAAAGAATGGGGTAACGACACATCAAAAATAATATATGGTGGTGAGATGCCAGATGTTGCCGCCTGGTTTGATCTAGGCAAGGTGTTACCATTGAAAAAATTAGAGTTTGAGGGGATTGAGTTTCCAGTTCCAAATGATTGTCATCATTATCTAACCGAAATATATTCATCTAACTATACCAAGACGCCACCTAAAGAAAAACGAAAAACACATGCATTTAATATAGAGATAAATTAGAAAATAATGATAATCAATTGTGATCTTGGTGAATGTTTAACACCTAATCTTGATGCAAATATCATGCCACTCATTGGCATGGCTAATATCGCTTGTGGTGGGCATGCCGGCAATGATCAAAGTATGGTTGATGCGATTAGACTGGCTGTCAATAATAACGTTAGCATTGGTGCGCATCCTAGCTATGCTGATAAAGCTAATTTTGGCCGTGTTAGTCACACCCTGTCAGAGGATGAATTATTTGATTTAATCCATACTCAAGTGATGCATTTTCAAAATCTTTGCCATCAGAATGGCGCAACTTTAGAATACATAAAGCCTCATGGCGCTTTGTATCATGACATGACTCATCAGCCATCTGTACTTGGCGTCATGTGTAAAGTGATTGAATCAATTGATTCAAATTTAACTTTGGTGGTGCAAGCTGGCAATGAAGATCATTTTAAAAAATTCGAAAATAATCAACATGGTGGTTTTTTGCGAGAAGTATTTGCTGATCGAGCTTATGATGGATTGCACCTGATCTCAAGAACAGAAAAAGAGGCTGTTTTAAGTGATGCTGACCGTATTATTGAGCAATTTTGGCGGTTTAGTAGTAACACTGCACATAAAATTGATACAATTTGCTTTCATAGTGATAATCCAGCCTCTGTAGAGGCGCTTATAAGGCTTAAAAATGCATAAAATCATTCTGGCAGGGGAGAGTTCAATACTCATCTACTTTGGCGATAAGATTGATGCCTCGTTGCCTGAAAATATCGCAAATTTTGCAAATGAGCTAAAAAGTCAATATTCTGAATTAATTATTGATCAAACACAATCTTATACATCATTATTGGTAAATTATGACTTGAGTAAAATTGATTATTCAAAGTTTTCAGATAAGGTGAAAGCTTTATTAAATAATTTTCAATTTTCAGATTCGGCCAAAGCGCCCAGCATAATTCATATTCCAGTTTATTATAGTTTTGAAACAGGGTTGGACTTAGAAAGACTACTCTCGGAGAAAGATCTGAGCTTGGATGAGTTTATTGAAATTCATAGTGCTGGCGAGTATTTAGTGCATGCAATTGGTTTTAGCCCTAACTTTGCTTTTTTGGGTCAAGTGGATGAGCGTATTCAAGCACCCCGTTTAGCCACACCAAGAATCAAAATTCCAGCTGGCAGTGTTGGTATTGCTGATTCTCAAACAGCCGTCTATCCAGCTGATTCATCTGGTGGCTGGAATATTATCGGTAGAATATTATTGGATTTATCATTAAATAATCCAGAAAATATTCATAAGTTTAAAACCGGTGATAAGGTGGCATTCTATCCGATTACTCGAGATGAATATCTATCAAACGGTGGCAAACTATGAGCATTAAAGTCATTAAGCCAGGTTTTTTAAGCAGCATTCAAGACTACGGCCGGATAACTCACGCATCTTACGGCATGAGTGTGAGCGGCGTAATGGATGAGCAGGCTTATATGTGGGGTAATTACTTATTAGAGAATCACTTTAATGCCGCTGCTTTGGAGATTGTGTTTGGCAGTGTGACACTTGAAGTATTGAATGACAGTGTTATTTGTATCACCGGTGCAGATTTGGATTTTAAAATTAACAACAAGCGAGCATTAACCTGGCACAGTGTCCAAGTTTATCAAGGTGATGTGTTGAGTTGGGGTGTATTAAAGTCTGGTGTTAGGGGGTACTTGTGCGTTAAAGACGGATTTGAAACTGATGTTATGTTTGACTCAAGGTCAGTTAATTTACGTGAAAATATCGGTGAAAAAATACAAGCTAATGAGGTGCTTAAATGCAGTAAATCAAATGATGAAATCAATCATTTTATGGCGGCAAAATTTATCCCTAATTATGAGCAAGCATTAACCTTAAGAATATTACCAAGCTATCAATTTAATGAATTTAGCTTAGAGCAACGAGAGTTATTTTTTGCACAAACCTATCAAATTAGTAGTGCCAATGATCGAACTGGCGCCAGGTTAAGTGGTGTGCCAATTGCTAAAACTAAATCCAAGATGATCTCAGAGGGTATAAGTTATGGTAGTGTTGAAATTGCCACGGATGGACTGCCCATCATCCTATTAAAAGATGCGCCAACCATTGGCGGCTATCCGAAAATTGGCACAGTATTCTCGTTGGATTTAGCCAAGCTTGCACAAAAACAAATGGGCGATAATATAAAGTTTGAATTAATGGATATTGAACAGGCGCAAAAACAACGCGCTGAATTTAATAAATTCTTTGCGATTGAATATTAGTCTTTTTCAGTGCTTGAAAAATCTAAACTGTTAAAAATCTGACAGAATAACTCCGCGGTTTTAACCGTATCGTATAGTGCTGAATGCGCTTGCTTGTTGTCAAATTCGATGCCTGCTTTAGCAATAGCCTTGGCAAGCACTGTCTCTCCAAATGCAAGTGCCGATAAGCTAACTGTATCAATTGTAGAAAACTGATGAAACGGACTTTTTAGTTTTGAGCGGTTACTGGCTGCGTACAAAAAGCCCAAATCAAAAAATGCATTATGGCCAACTAAGATTGAACGCGTACAATCCTGCGTTTTCATTTCAGTGCGAATGGTTTTAAACATTTCGTTTAATGCCAGCTTTTCTTTAACAGCGCCGCGTAGTGGATTATAAACATCAATGCCGTTAAACTTTAATGCGGCCGGTTCAAGATTGGCACCTGAAAAAGGCTCTATGTGAAAGTGTTCTGGCTCTTTTGGAAAAAACTTGCCATGCTCATCAATACCAATGATTACCGCACAGATCTCCAGCATGGCATCTGTTTCGCAATTAAATCCACCCGTTTCAATATCTACCACAACTGGCAAATAGCCACGAATACGATCTTTAATTTGCATTAGTTAACCTCTTTGAAAAAGATAGAAGAATTTCGATCATGATTAAAGTACTTTTGACGCTTGCTTGGTAGATCGGATATGCTCATTTGAATAAAGCCATTTTTTATAAACCAATTGGTGCCGAATTTAGTTAAGGCGAAAATCTTACTAAATTTCCTTTGTTTGGCGCTAGCTAGTATCTTATTAAGTAATTCGTTAGAAAGCCCTGTATTTTGAGAATTTAGCGCTACAGCGAGTGAGTAGATCTCACCCGTGAGACCTTCCTGACAATCTTTCAAACCGGCACAAGCAACAAGCTGTTGTTCTTGATCGAATATCAACACAAAATCATTAATGCTTTTTTCAATCTCTTGCTTGCTTCTAGATAGGATTTTTCCTTGATCTACAAAAGGCTTGATTAAAGTCAATATTTTTTCAGAATTATCCAAAGTACGATGTTAAAACGTTGATAGAAGTGCACTATTTTAATCTAAAATATAATGCTTTATATCAATACAAAGTAATTATGTCTAATACAAGAAAATTTTCCTCTCAAGTTGTTGATGGTTATGAAAGAGCGCCTTCGCGTGCAATGCTCTACCCTGTTGGATTTAAGAAGGAAGATTTTAACAAACCTCAAGTAGGTATCGCTTCTACTTGGTCTATGGTTACTCCTTGTAATATGCATATCAATAAGCTCGCTGATGAAGCTGAAAAAGGCGTTAATTCTGCAGGTGGTAAGGCTGTTATTTTTAACACAATTACCATTTCAGATGGCATCTCTATGGGCTCTGAAGGCATGAAGTACTCATTAGTATCTCGTGAGGTGATTGCTGACTCAATTGAAACGGTTGTTGGTTGTCAGGGTTTTGACGGTGTTGTGGCAATTGGTGGTTGTGATAAAAATATGCCGGGCTGTATTATCGGCCTTTCTAGATTAAACCGTCCAGGTATTTTTGTTTACGGTGGCACTATTCAGCCAGGAAAAAATCATACGGATGTTGTTAGTGTTTTTGAAGCAGTTGGAAAATATGCTAACAATACCATTGATGCTATTGAATTAGAAAATATTGAAAAAACAGCTATTCCAGGTCCAGGCTCTTGTGGTGGTATGTACACGGCCAACACTATGGCTTCTGCTATTGAAGCGCTAGGTATGAGTTTGCCAAATTCATCAGCTCAAGATGCGATTTCAGCTGAAAAAAATAATGACTGTGTTCGTGCAGGTGAAGCGGTGCTTAATCTACTTGAAAAGGATATTAAGCCAAATGATATCATGACAATGAAGGCATTCGAGAATGCCATTACTGTGATTATTACTTTAGGTGGCTCAACTAATGCAGTATTACATTTGATCGCTATGGCAGATGCTGCAGGTGTTGATTTAAATATTGATGACTTTACGCGTATTGGTGCTAATGTACCTGTGATTGCAGATCTTAAGCCATCGGGTAAATACCTAATGAGTGAGTTAATTGAAATTGGCGGCACATTACCATTAATGAAAATGTTACTAGATGCAGGTCTATTACATGGCGACTGTATGACCGTAACGGGAAAAACTATGGCTGAAAATTTAGCTGATGTTAAACCGTATGATGATTCTCAAGAAATTATAAGGTCATTAGATAATCCAATTAAGAAAGATTCACACTTACGCATTTTGCGTGGCAACCTGGCTTCTGAAGGTTCGGTAGCCAAGATTACTGGCAAAGAAGGCTTAAGCTTTAAAGGTGTTGCCAAATGTTATGGTCGTGAAGAAGAGGCGCTTTCAGCCATCTTAAATGACGACATTAAATCCGGAGATGTGATTGTAATTCGTTATGAAGGCCCTGCTGGTGGCCCTGGTATGCGTGAAATGCTTGCGCCAACTTCTGCAGTTATGGGTAAAGGTCTTGGTGGACAGGTAGCGTTAATTACAGATGGTCGATTCTCGGGTGGAACACACGGATTTGTAGTGGGTCATATCACTCCTGAAGCATTCAAAGGTGGTGTACTAGCTGTTGTTGAAGATGGTGATGAAATTCTGATTGATGCTGAAAATAACGTATTAGAGTTATTAGTGGATCAATCAATTATTGATGAGCGCTTATCTCATTGGACTCAGCCTAAGCCAAACTACACTAAGGGTGTGCTGGCTAAATTTGCCAAGCTAGCAAAGTCTGCTTCTGAAGGTGCGGTAACGACTTAGATTTTCAAGCTTCTCTTAAATAATAAAAAAGGAGGCTTTAGCCTCCTTTTTTAATGTGTCTTGATATTTGCTACTCTTCTTCTGGTGCAGGAACAAAAACCATTTGTCTATCATCTAGATTAACCGATGCAATCTGAATCTTGATGGTATCGCCTAAACGGAACACTTTACCAGTGCGATCACCTTTTAACTGATGATGGATATCATCAAAGTTATAGTAGTCATCGTTTAAGTCTCGTACTGAAATCATGCCTTCAACAAACACTTCAGTAAGCTCAATAAAGATACCAAATCCAGCAACACCAGAGATAACACCGTTAAAGGTTTCACCTACTCTATCTCGCATGTATTCACACTTTAACCACTGCTCAACATCGCGCGATGCATCATTAGCACGACGCTCTGTTACTGATAGGTTGGTACCAAGCTCGATCATTTTTTTAGACGGCTCTTTCTTTTTATTACCTAATACTTTTTTAACCAACTTGCCCATGAATGATGGGGATTTTTTGTTTAGTACACGGTTGATTGCTCGGTGAACTAATAGATCTGGATATCTTCTGATTGGCGAAGTGAAGTGTGTGTAATCTTCAAATGCTAAGCCAAAATGCCCTTCGTTTGCTGGTGTGTATACCGCTTGTTTCATTGTGCGCAGTACTACAGTTTTAATGATATTTTCATCATCACGTCCTTTTGCATCTTCTAATACTTTTGCAAAGTGCTGAGATTCTGGCTGATCACCACCCTCTAATGTTAGGCCAACAGCTGCTAGAAATTGACGAGTTACCTTAACTTTTTCCGCAGTTGGCTTTGGATGAATTCTATAAAGGAAATCTTCTCTATTTTCACCTAAGAATTTAGCCGTGGCCTGATTAGCCATTAGCATACATTCTTCAATTAGCTTGTGAGCGTCATTTCTTGAGCGGGCAATGATGTTGTCAATCTTACCATTATCGTTAAATAAAATTTGTGACTCAATTCGATCAAAATCCATCACACCACGTTTAATTCTAGCTTCTCTTAAGGTTTTGTATAAGTCATACAAATCGTTAAGGTTATCCAATACAGAAGCAAATTCAGTTTTAAGCTCTTTGTTGTCGTGCTCAAGAATGTCGCTCACTTTAGTGTAAGTTAAACGTGCATGTGAATACATAACTGCAGGATAGAATTTATAATCTAGTAAATTACCCGATTTATCGATATTCATCTCACAAGTCATACATAGGCGCTCTACGCCAGGATTAATCGAACATAAGCCATTTGACAAGGCTTCAGGAAGCATTGGTACAACGCGACGAGGGAAGTAAACAGAGTTACCTCTTTCAATTGCGTCGTCATCCAGTGATGTGCCTTCTGCAACATAATGAGATACATCTGCAATAGCAACAACTAGCTTCCAGCCTTTATCTGTAGATTCTGCAAATACTGCATCATCAAAGTCTTTTGAATCTTCACCATCAATGGTGACTAGCTTCATGTCGGTAATATCAATACGCCCAACTTTATCTTGCTTGGTGACTTCAGCCGGAATTTTAGCAGTTTGCGCTAATGCTTCTTTTGAGAACTCAACTGGAATGCCATTGCGATATAGAGCTGCATCAGTTTCCACACCTTCATCCATATAAGAGCCAAGAATTTTAGTAATCTTGCCTTCGGCTAATGAATTGAAAGTTGGAGCCTTGGTGATTTCAACAATAACAATTTGCTCGTTAGTATTCTCATTACTGATATTTGGAATATTGATGTTGTTACGAATGCGCTTGTCATCAACAACAACGTAAGCACCATCTTCTGTAATGTGTAGACGTGCAACAACAGTTTTGACACTTTCTAGTACTTCAATAATTTTGGCATCGCCACGCTTACTAATTAGGCGAGCTTTAACCTTATCTCCGTGAAATACCAATTGCATTTGTCTTGAATTAAGACGTAAATCCTTGCCACCTTCTTCTAATTTAAGAAAGCCAAAACCTTTAGGGTTGGCAACAACTATACCAATTTTAATGCCCGCCTCGGGATCAAAGATTACAAAGTCTCCATCGCCATCATAGTCTAGCTGTTCGTCACGAACCATGGCTTTTAAACGATGTGTTAGTGGTTTTTTCTGCTTACCATCAACTTCTAATAGGTCAAATAAGTCGTATTTTGATAAAGATTTTTTCTTCTTGAAGAAAGAAAGGATGTGCTCTCTAGAAGGTATTGGGTTATCGTACTTTTCTGATTCTCTTTTTTGATGTGGATCTTTCATAGATTACTCGTCAAATGGGTTATTGAGGATCAGCGTTTCATCACGATCTGGTCCTGTTGATAAAATATCAATTGGTAAATTTGAAAGCTCTTCAATCTTACGAATGTAGTTTTGCGCTTCAATTGGTAAATCATCGAATGCACTTGTGCCAATCGTTGATGTTTTCCAACCAGGCATTTCAATATAATCTGGCTTTGCATCAGTATAACCCTGAGCGTCGTATGGTGGTGTTGTAATTGTTTTACCGTTAAGATTGTAAGAAATACAAATTTTAATGCTGTCTAATGAATCTAATACATCTAACTTAGTTAGGCAAATTCCGGTTACTGCATTGAGTTTTAGTGAGCGATTAAGGGTAACCATATCTAACCAACCACAACGTCGTTGACGACCTGTCGTTGCACCAAATTCGTGGCCTACCGTACCCAGCACTTTACCAATGGCATCACCTTCATCGATAGCCACATCGTAAACTAGCTCTGTTGGGAAGGGACCTCCACCAACACGAGTTGTGTAAGCCTTGACAATGCCACAAACGTAATCAATATCTGTAACACCAACACCTGAGCCTGTTACCGCACCACCTGAGGTGGTGTTAGACGAGGTTACAAATGGGTAGGTTCCTTGGTCAATATCAAGTAGTGCGCCTTGTGCGCCTTCAAATAAAATGCTTTCATTATTGGCAATGTGCTGATGAATCTTTTCAGTTACATCGGTAATCATTGGGATCACAGTGTTAGCCTGTTCTACCGCTTCGGCTAGTACTGTGTCAAAGTCAAGTGCTGGTGCATTGTAATAATTTGTTAGTGCAAAGTTATGGTATTCCATTACGTCTTTCAACTTCTCTGCAAACGATTCAAGATCAAGTAAATCACCTACGCGTAAGCCACGACGTGCAACTTTATCTTCATAAGCAGGGCCAATTCCGTTGCCTGTTGTGCCAATTGCCGCTTTACCGCGTTTTGCTTCACGTGCGTTATCAAGTGCTACGTGATACGGCATGATTAATGGACAGCCTGGTGCAATCATTAAACGTGATTTCGCATCAACACCAGCTTCTGAAAGCTCACCAAGTTCTTTAATTAATGCGGACATTGACAACACAACTCCATGGCCAATTAGACATTCAACATGTCCACGTAAAATGCCTGATGGAATTAAATGTAAGACAGTTTTTTCACCATCGATCACCAGTGTAATGACCACCCTGAAAGCGTACAACACTAGATACTTTATCGGTAATTAAATCTACAATCTTACCTTTACCTTCGTCGCCCCACTGGGTACCAATGATTACTACATTTTTTGACATGTTAATTCCTAACTAGTTAATTTGTTTATTAATATTGTTTACTTTGATTGAGATAAAAATTTCAAATCAAATGAAAATCCTGTTGCTGCTCTTGACTGACCAAAAGACTCGCCAATACCGTTGTATCGACCACCTTGGGCAAGTGCCTTTGAGTAATTTTCGTTGTAGGCGGAGAATACTACACCCGTGTGATATTCATAGCTTTGCAATTCTGCTAAATCATAGCTAGCTTGTATACCTTTAGCTTGCAGCGCTTGGTCAATCTCTTGTAAATCTTTAATGGCTGCTTGTGCCAATGGGAAATCTTTAAACAATTCTAACGCTTGGCTAAGCACACTAGTATCACCTTCTAGCTGCATTAATGCGCTAAATAATGATGCATTATTAAGCGTATTGTTAGCCATAAATACGCTTAAATCTGGTGTAGATCGATGCGCAAAGATGTGTCGTAATTCAGCAGATTGACTTGCATTCAAGGTTTCATCAGCAATTAGCGCATCAAAAATAGCAACATTACCTAAGCTAACAACAATTGAGTCAATCGCTAGAATGTTTAAACTTTCTAGCATTAATTCAATTACTTCAACATCAGCCGAGGTATCTGTTGTGCCATATAGTTCCGCACCTGCTTGAATTGGAGACCTTGAATCGTAAAAATCATCCGCCCTGGTTTGTAAGATTGCATTGATATAGCAATATTTCTCAATTTTATTGCCGGCACGTCTGGCATCGATTCTTGCTATTTGCGGTGTAATGTCAGCATGTACGCCAAGCATCTTGCCACTAGCAGGATCTAAAAATTTAAAAGTCTTCTCGTTTACAGAATCACTGGTTAATAGCAATGAGTCAACATGCTCCACCATTGGTGGAACAACTAAGTTAAAGCCTTTATCAGTGTATAAATCGATTAACGAACGACGAAGCAATTCGAACTTCATTGCTTGATCGCCAGTTAACTCATCAATGCCTTCTGGTAGTTGCCATGTATTCATATGGCTTTATTTAGCCTCAGGATTAAAGTGGCGGAAAAACTCTGTATTTGGGCTTAATACTAAAACATCATTTTGATTTGCAAATGATTTTTTATATGATTCTAGCGAGCGATGGAATGAATAAAAATCAGAATTTTGACTATACGCTTTCGCATAGTTGTTTGCTGACATTGCATCACCCTCACCTCGAATAATCTCAGAGTCACGGTAAGCATTGGCTAGGATGATAGTTCTTTCTTTATCTGCTCCTGCGCGAATAATTTCAGCTTCCTCAGCACCCATAGATCTAAACTCTTTAGCAACACGATGGCGCTCTGCTTGCATACGACGATAAACTGAATTGGAAACCTCTTGAGAAAGGTCGATACGCTTAATACGTACATCAACAATCTCAATACCAAACTCACCAATATCTTTCGAAGCTAGCGTAACAATGTTAGCCATAATTTCACTACGCTCACCTGACACTACATCAGCAATAGTACGCTTTGAAAATTCACTCTTAAGGCCTGTTTTAATAATTTGAGCTAGACGATTGTTAGTACGCGCTAAATTACCACCTGTTGACTTGTAAAATCGTTCTGCATCGACAATACGCCATTTAACGTACGAGTCAACGATTACGTTTTTCTTCTCACCGGTTAAGAAACGTTCTGCTGGCGCATCTAGTGTTTGTATACGAGCATCAAACTTGACCACGTTGTTGACAAATGGCGTTTTAAATTTAAGACCAGGCTCTTTTTCAACACTAACAATTTCACCTAAACGCAATTTGAGCGCTACTTGTGTTTCGTCAACAGTATATACGGCCGAGCTTAGTATAAAAAATACTGCAGCAATAATGATTAATCCTATTTTTTGCATTATCTTACTCCTCTATTACGAAAAACATTTCTAGCGTTGTTTGGGTTTTCTATTTGCTCTTGGGACCCTTGGGTCGCTGCCTGAGTATTTGATTGTTTGGCATTGATTAGCTTGTCAATCGGCAAGTACATCATTGAATTGGCTTTTGAGTCAACCACCACCTTACTAGTGGAGGCAAATACGTCTTCCATGGTTTCACGATATAGGCGCTCTCTGGTAACAACTGGTGCCTTTTCATATTCTCTTAGGATTTGAACAAATCGAGCTGATTCACCTTCAGACTTAGAAACAACTTTCGACTTGTAAGCTCTTGATTCTTCCAATATTCGAGCTGCTAGACCACGAGATTTTGGCAAAATATCATTGGAGTAAGTTTGTGCTTCGTTAATTAAGCGCTGCTTGTCTTCACGTGCCTTTACTGCATCAGAAAATGCCGCTTGAACCTGCTCAGGGGGCTGAGCATCCTGCATGTTAACCGTAGTAATATGTAGACCTGTTTTATAAAGGTGTAGCAACTCTTGTGATCTTTCTAGGATACGGTCAGCAATGTCAAGTCGACCATCAGTTAAGATGTAATCCATGGTATTTTGACCAACTACTTGGCGAATGGCGCTTTCAGAAACATGACGAAGTGTTGTATCTGGGCTGGCAACATTAAATAAGTAAGCTTGTGCGTCGTCAACTTTATATTGAACTGCAAACTTCGCATCAATCATATTTTCATCTTTAGTTAACATGATCGATTCAGAAGCAACATTTCCACCAAAACGGCGACTGCCTTGCGCTACATTACGGTAGCCAATTTCAGCAGTTCTAATTTGCGCTACGTTGACCCTACTAAGCGTTTCAATTGGAAATGGCAGGTGCCAATGAGGCCCTTGACCGGTTTCTTCTTGGAAAGCACCGAAGCGCTTAACAACACCTTTTTCAGCCGGATCGATAATATAAATACCCGATAACATCCAAATCAAAACACCAACAATAGCAATAAATTTTATACTGCCCTTAGGTGCTTCTGGTGTAGAAGATGAGTCTGATGACTTACTAGAGCCAAACATACCGTTAAATTTATTTTTAAAATCTTTGATTACTTCATCTAATTCCGGCGGTGTTTGATTGCTGTCACCCCAAGGATTTTGATTGTTGTTATTGTCATTCCAAGCCATTTAAGTGCTTCCATTATTGTTAAAAACCTCAGTTATTTTACCCAATTAAACACACCTCTATGTAACTAATATATGCAGTCCTTTGCTCATTTATATGGTGTTAAAATAAATGCATTTGAAAAGCCTATATTTAGCATGAAAAAGTCAATTACCCTTTGCTCATTAATCCTTTTTTCTGGCGTCGTGAGCGCTCAAGGCTACAGCCTTAGTTGCGATGATTCTCGCCTACTATTCCCCAAGCAAACCCTTTCTACTGATGATAGTCTAGACGTTTTGGCCGATCGTAGCGAGATCAGTAAGGGTGATACATACTTATTAACTGGCAATGTTTCACTCAACTCTAGCGCTTATTTTTTGGCTGCAGACGAAATTCAAATTAAAAAAACGGATAAAACATCGACTGCTAAGGGTGGCGTTAAGTATCAAGACGATGAGTTAATGTTTGTCGGTGAAAGCGCTGTGGTTAAAAAGAAAGCTGATAACAATCACATTACCTTGCAGCAAGTTAGCTTTCATTATCCTGAAAGTAAAATGAATGGCAAGGCCAGTCAGGTTGTTAACGATGGCGTGAGTCAAGTATTTGATTCGGTTAGTTATACATTATGTCCGTTAGGTAATACAGATTGGCAAATGAAGGCTGATCAAATTACCCTAAATTCTGCTACTAATCGTGGTGTAGCTAGTGATGTAGTTGTTGAGTTTTTAGGTGTTCCAGTATTTTATGCACCACATCATGAATGGGTGCTTGAAGGTAGAGGTTCTGGATTTTTAGCACCTTCTTTTGGTAGTTACCATGAGTCAGTTGCCGATCAAGGTAGCAA
>JYMV01048100.1_pt1 | contig 19526 bp, 17 predicted proteins | sample 338911 | NCBI WGS metagenome assembly JYMV01 (sample SAMN03354496, study PRJNA234377) | hydrothermal vent metagenome | biome: Deep sea; feature: Hydrothermal plumes at the Eastern Lau Spreading Center, Western Pacific Ocean; material: Seawater | place: Tonga | collected 2009 | depth 2000 m m
TGTGTGTGTGTGTGTACAAAAGCGGAGCTTGTGATGTCGACCAGTCCAACTTCGTAGCTTGATTTTGAGTTTGTATTTTCAAGTAAACTATATATAAGAGAAGTTGCACCCGCCCCGATATCAAGCACATTCGATGCAGGTCCACCCAATTCCTTGATCAGTGAAAGAGATAACGATGGCATTTGTTGGCACCAACTGATTTCTGTAGGTACTTTGTTTTTGCAAATTTGGTTCCAAAGTACTTTGCTTACATTTTCACTGAAGCATCATAATAGAGGCTATTAGTAAGTATTTCGTAGACAATTACGTAATAAAACCACGCTTATAGATACTTTCTCCTTGCTTTGTATTGAATAATTCGCCATACTTAATTTTAAAAGATTCGAATAAACTGCGTATTTCTTGAACAACACTTGTCTACATTATGGAGAGAGAGACATGATTAATACTTGTAAAAACTTCTGCGTCCTTTTGGTTGCTTCTGTTTGTTGCCTTTCAACAGTGCAAACTACAAATGCAGATTCCGAAACGCCAACGTTCCACGAACTTTCGACGGTTCCAAAAACCGCTTTTATTGGCCGTGTTATTCAGTTAACGCCAAGAAGAACCTCCACTGATTTTATCATCACACAAGTACACTTTGAAATTGATTATCTTGTATATGGTGATGAAAAGTTTTCAAAACAAGTGCTGCTTCAGCAACTTGGTGGGACCATCGGAGATGAAACCATTAGTGTTTGCTGTCAACCAAAGTGGGAACTTGGCGAACGCTATCTTGTCTTTGCTGAAGACCCAGATGTTCTATTTACTTCCGCAACACTTGGAGCACTAGATGGTGTATTCCATATTGTAGAAGGCGAAGATGGAATAACGTACCCACTCGCTTGGGGCTATCGACCAATTACTGGTTTAAAAAATGGGTATCTTCGAGCAAGCGTACGTGCAACAAACCTAAACCAAGGTGTCGCTTCACTGTACCGCGAGGCATTTGCTCAAGTTGAACCAACTGATACAAGTTTTCGTGGTGGAACAGTAGATGCAATTCCCTCAACAAGTGTTCCTGCATGGACGCTCGATGAAATGCTTGAAATGATACATATTCATCGTGGTGAAAACAAACAGCCAGAAGTGCGCTTAGAACCTTGCTCAACATTACCACCTGTTCTCAGTCGTGGATTAACTTTGTGTTATTGCGGAGCCGTCGATTTATACAATGTCTTTGAACAAGTGCCAAGTTCATGGACAAGTTATTCGCACAACGATAACTTGATGGCTCGATTTAATCACTATTTTGATGTCAACAGATATTCGGATGATGATGGTGGATGGAATGCACCTAACGGTGAATCTGAAATCTGTGGTTGGATTGATAGTGACACACTTGAAAGTGTTTTTGATGCTAGTTTTCGTTGGCCCACAGGCGGTAGAGCGATGTGCGTTACATGGAGTTCCAGTAGCTGTAGTACAATTAGTGAAGCAGATATTTTCTTTAACCCTGACAAAACATTTGTATACGATTTTGACGATTCGTTTGGCACAAGCGACCAATGGCACTACCAGAAATCCATGATTCACGAAATGGGGCATGCAATCGGTTTCGAACGGGGCTCATGCGGCGCAGAAACGTACCAGTTCAATCGCCCAACAATCATGTTCAATAACCAAACATATCATGTTGAGGAAACCGTTGGACTTCACAGAAGAGACTCGAAGGTTCTAAACCTTCTTTATAGCGACCAAGGCACAAGGGAGAGCATTCAAGACATGGGCGTTGAATCATACTACGCGGATGGTAGCATTGTAAATTCAACACTTTCTCCGATGACCATACAACAAGGTGATTCATTTACAATCCAAAATGCTTTTGTAGAAAATATGTCTAACAGTTCTGTATCAGGAGTTCGCCTTCGTGTGTACTTATCAACGAACAGAACCATCACGACACACGATACATTATTAGGTACCTATACGAATTTCAGTACGTTCGCATTTGATAGCGACTGGCTCGGCGATATTACAAGAACAGTTGGCTACACAGTAGATCCAGATACGTATTACGTAGGCATGATGCTCACAACAGGTGGTTCAAGTTACGACTACGACGACTGGAGTTCAAACAATACAACATGGGTTGCAGATCAACTAACCGTAACCGAAGGAGATGGTCCTTTTAACGATATGGTGATGATGCTATTAGATATATTCCCGTTTACCCCATATCCATTTTGGGTGGACACTACGGGTGCTGGCGATGACCCAGAACCACCCTATTGCCCAGGGATTCCACCAATGGGACCAAGTCTCTTTTGGCGATTTGATATTGAAGATGACGGCACACTTGAGGTAGGCGTAGCAGAGCCAAGTACGGGTGGTGAGGGTCTCACAGGTAATTTTGGTATTACTGACAGTGTTGCAATCTATGAACTGAGCGCCAACGGTCAACCAACCGAACTGTTGGGTCTCTCTTGTTCAACAGATATAAATGGTCCAGCAGTTGCACAAGTTTTTGCTGGTAAGTCGTATCAACTTCGCATTGGTGGGCAAGGAAATTCGCCAACCGCTGGCTGGTATCAAGCATTAGTAAAACCAACTGCATTGCAAGGATCACACCCAAACTATCCAATTGAGTTGAGTGAATCAAGACCGCGTACAAATGAATTTATGCCTGATGTTCCATTTGGTTTACCTTGCACAGATTCCTCGTCGAAAGGTATGTGGTTTGAATTACACGCTGATGTGTCTGGATTTCTTGAAGTGACAACTTGTTCACCCGATACAAATTTTCCGCATGTCATTTCAGTACACAAGTCAACAATTCAATTGCCTTTGATTGGATGTAACACCGTATACGAAGGCAACTGCCCTTCTGGATACGGGGCAACATTTGGTTGGAATGCTGCAGCGAACACCTCGTACCTCATCCGTGTTGCTGGGCTTGATGCGACATTTGGAAATTTCCGCTTAGATTACACCAGTATTCCAGACCCAACTTTGAATAGCAAATGCACGACAGCACAACCAATCGATCTTGGGCTATGGTCTTTTAATACTTCTGGCGCAGAAGGGGATGCCGCAATGTTGTGTGATGGAACTGTCCAATCAAATCGATCGGCTTGGTTTAGTTATACAGCAATCGAAACTGGACTCGTCAAAGCAACAACATGTCCAGATTTTGGTGGAAACGCTGATTCTGAAACATCCGTTACTATGTACACCAATTGCAATGAGATGGCAGGTGGTTGTGGCAGTATGCTTTGTGATGGTGTACACGGTGGCGCTGAACTCCAAGTATCCGCAGGCACTACTGTTCTCATACGTGTTGCTCCAACCCCGAATGGATTGGGCTCAAACTTTGTTTCAGGTGCATTACTTGTTGATTTTGATATGAATTGCATTGGCGACTTAAATGGAGACCAAGTAGTGAATGTAGCCGATGTACTTTCGCTTATCGCCGATTGGGGAGTTTGCGAGGGTTGTGCTTCAGACTTTAATGGTGACGGAAAAGTCGCTGTTGATGACCTTCTTGTTCTCATTGGCGCTTGGGGAATTTGCGAATGAATAGAGTTTAATAATTGCTTATAATGTACGGTCTTAATAAAGGAATGATACATGACCGCAATAGCAACAAATACACTTGAATCCATCAATCCAGCAACTGGAGAAGTCGTTGGAACCGTACCACTAACTCCTGCAGATGAAATTTCAGCAATTGTTTCAAAAGCAACAGTTGCGCAGCACGATTGGAACGCCCTAGGCCTTGAGGGTCGCCTTAGGCTTATGCGACCAATCGCAGATCGCCTCATCGAAGTTGCACCCGAAATTGGAAGGTTAATTACTTCTGAAATGGGAAAGAGCACACCTGAAGCGCAAGGTGAAGCAACGTACGGTGCATCCAAGTTTGAAAGTGAACTTGTCAGTGCATTTGAAGCATTTCAACCAGAAGAAATGGCTGATGAACACACACGGTCCATTTTGTATCGAGATGCTTTAGGAGTAAGCGCTGCGATTACACCATGGAACTTCCCTATGCTCATGCCACAACAATGTATCTTGCCCTCACTTATGGCAGGCAACTGCGTTATTTTTAAACCATCAGAAGAAACTCCACTTGTAGGCCAAGCATACGCTGATGTACTCAACGAATTTTTGCCGGAGGGCGTGTTGCAAATAGTCCACGGCGCAGACGACCAAGGAAAGGCACTTGTTGCAAGCGACATTAATCTTGTAGCGTTCACTGGCTCTCGCGAAGTCGGTGCAAAAATATTAACTGCATGCGGGCCAGACTTGAAACGAGTGGTGCTTGAGCTTGGAGGAAAAGATGCGCTCATTGTTCTTGAAGATGCAGATATCGACGCAGCAGCAAGTTTTGCAGTGCAAAACAGTTTTAGAAACTCTGGTCAAGTATGCGTAAGTACTGAACGCATTTATGTTGAAGATTCTATTGCAGATGATTTTGAGAACCTTGTCGTAGAAAAAACAAAAGAATGGAAACAAGGCGACCCAACAGATGAAACTGTAAAAATCGGGCCAATGGTTTCAAGCATGCAACGAGATATTGTTCTTGCGCAACTTAAGCAAGCACTGAAAGATGGTGCTGTGCTTCGTTGTGGAGGTGAAACGAAGGACAACTATATTGAACCAACCGTTTTAACTGGCTGTTCACACGACATGCAAATCATGCATGACGAAACATTTGGTCCAATATGTTGCATACAACGATTTACAGGTGACGAGGAAGCGGTCGCGCTTGCGAATGAAACTCCATACGGACTTGGTGGCGCGGTGTATGGTGAAACACAACATGCAATGAATGTTGCTCGCCAACTAACGCCTGGAATGGTTGGCATTAATAAGGGTTGCGGTGGTTCTGAGGGTACGCCTTGGGTTGGCGCATGCCAATCAGGTTATGGTTACCACAGTGGACGAGATGGTCACCGACAATTTACGCAAGTACGTGTTGTTAGCATTCCAATTCATGAAATGAAACCAAACTATTAATCGTACCCACCGCCATCTGGTAATGCCGCATCTTCAAGAAGCAAGTTTGTTTGAAATCTAAAATTAGATTGCGTGCGGTGACGTTCTGCGAAGAAAAAATCCAGTGTATATGATTCGCCATCTTCTAATTCTAGGCGAGATATATCTACATACTGTTCAGTCGCTCCGTGAATGCCGCCTAAATCAATTACGAGTTGACCGTCAATAAATACCCAGACATCATCGTCACCAATAAACTGAAAGTATTGCGAGCCGTTATCTTGATACGTAAATTCGGTGTGTAATTCAAATGTGAAGTGAAAATTTCGATCTGGCGAACCGCCTGGATTACCCCAACCCTGATTCTCTATTGGAAAGAATCCGCCGAGTTGTTGATAGTTTGCATCAAGTTGGTCATCAAACACGTAACTTCCATCTTGTTGGAGAACAAGCGTCAAGGTCAACGGAATTTGAATATTTACATCTTCAACATCGTTATACCACTGGTTAAAGGAACTCGAGGATTCAATCCCACCTGTGGAGGTGCCACTTCGGTATCGGATGCTGTGGTCGCCAAGTGACGCATCGTACATCGTCCAGCAAATTGGATCCCAATTACTATCGGTGCATTGCCATTTTACTTTTTTCCCGTTACCTACAAATACTGGCTTACCGTCTGCGCCAAGTTGCGTTGATATGTTTTTACAGTATTGGCCATACCCTTTTGATGGATATACTTCAAAGTCGGTGTGACCATCGTTTTCTGTTCTCTCTTTGAAATCGCGAACAGTTCCTGTTAATTCAATTGTGTTCGGTGGTGGCGGGTTTGTTACTGCAAGCATAATAGCCATAGTGCTTACTGACGAAATTAAAATGAACGTTTGCATAGTTCGCTCCTTAAGTTATAGGTATTTGTTACTCGCCATGTTTTGGCATTAACTTAACTGTCATTGCAACTAGTGTTTCGTCCTTACGGTATATTCGGTTCATTCTACCGCACAGTTAGTCCAACCCGCACAAACACTTTGGCAACTCGTCCCAGTGTGTTGTATATCTTGGCGAACGCCGCAACTGCCTCATTTGCATAACATTAGTAAACCCAGTCGCTGCGAAATGAAGTGTTCCTGCTCCCATGCTGGCATTTACTGCGTCAAGAAGCACCATCATGCGTTTGTCACGGTCTTGTCCTTCTTGCGAATCAAACAAACTGCACTGTACTGGACCGCTCGACAAATCAAGCAATTGCACGCCAGCACGTTTATATTTAAACCCTTCTTTCCAAATTGGTTTGGCTGCACCAAGCGCTGCTTTTATAATTGTGTGCGTTACATTCGTTGGCGGTATAAGCTCAACCGTTGCGTGTGCAGAGTTTCTCGGGTCAGTTCGATTGTATAAACTTGTGTGAAAGAAAACTCGAAGCACCTTTGCAACAAGATCTTCGTTGCGAAGTTTTTCGGATGCGCGCGTCGCATGTGATGCGATTGCCTCCGACAATTTTTGCCACGAAGTAACGGGATTCGCAAATGAACGGGACCGGAGCAATGTTTTTCGTTGTTCTGGCGATTGTTCAAATTTAAAATATGTACAACCACGCAGTTCCATTACTGTTTTCATTGCGACAATATTAAAAGAACGACGAATTGATTCTGGTTCTACCGACACTAAATCGAATGCCGTGCTTACACCAATATTTCGTAGTTTTTTTGACCACTGCCTGCCAATACCCCAAACGTCTTCGATTTCGACTGTTTTGAGCATTTCATCTGGTTTTTGAGGTACTTTTGCAACCCCACCAACTTCGGGGGTTCTTTTTGCATAATGGTTCGCAAGTTTTGCCAGTGTTTTTGTTTTTCCAATACCGATTGAAACGGGAATTCCTGTCCACTGCAATATTGCCTCGCGCATTTGCCGCATCACTTCTTCATAATTTCTACCTTTCAGACCATCGAGTTTAATAAACGCTTCATCGATAGAGTACACCTCGACATCAGGAGAAAACAGGCGCATCGTTTGCATGACACGACGCGACATGTCTCCATACAACGCAAAATTAGATGAACGGACAATAACTTTATGTTGTTTGACTACATCCTTAAATTTAAATATAGGATCGCCAACTTTAAAGCCAAGCAACTTTGCCTCTTGCGAACGTGCAATGACACATCCATCGTTATTAGAAAGAACGATGACAGGCCTTCCTTCAAGATGAGGTTCAAAGACGCGTTCACACGATGCATAAAAATTATTACAGTCAGCTAACGCGTACATTGCAACCTATGAAGTGACCATGTCACAACGCCCCAAATAGTTGCGTCTGTATTTTTCCCGACTTCGATTGGCGCATACCTGCCCTGATCAAGTTTATTTGGTTCAGGAGTTAAAGACATACGAGCCCCGCGCTTTGTCAATCGTTTCACAGTAAGACCGCCATCGACTATGGCAACAACAATGCTGCCATGGGCTGGCGAAACAGAGCGATCGACGACAAGTAAATCTCCGTCATGAATACCTGCGCCATCCATTGAATTGCCGCTTGCCCGCACAAAGAATGTTGCGATTGGGTTTGCAACAAGTTGCTCGTTCAAGTCAAGCGAGCATTCAATAAAATCATCGGCTGGCGAGGGGAACCCTGCTTCTACCCTTCCACCAACCAACGGCAATCTCAATTCTTCCACCATTTCCGTATCCTAACATAACCCTAACGAATCGGCGGAGGGTCTGGTACACCTGTACCAGATCCCGAATGTGGTATTCTTCACAACATGACATATCCAACAGCGACTATTAAAACAAGCAAGGGCACTATTACCATCGAACTTTGGGACGATGTAGCGCCGAAACACACAGAAAACTTCCAAAAATTGGCTAAAAGCGGGTTTTATAATGATCTCATTTTTCACCGAGTCATCAAGGGGTTCATGATCCAAGGTGGTTGCCCAGATGGCAGCGGCATGGGTAACCCTGGCTGGACAGTCAACGCTGAATTCAACGACCGCGAACACCACGAAGGTGTGCTTTCAATGGCTCGTTCACAAGACCCAAATTCAGCAGGCAGCCAATTCTTCGTCTGCCTTGATCGGTGCCCACATCTTGACGGACAATACACCGCCTTTGGCAAAGTAACTGATGGCATTGAAGTTGTTCGTGAAATCGGCACAACAAAAACTGGTACAGGCGACCGCCCTGTCGAAGACATTTCAATGACAACAGTTACTGCGTGACGAAATCATCTCGAGTAAGTGTCGCCTGGGTAGCACTTGGGTACTACATAGGTTTCCTTTTCTTATGGTCGCTGTCGCATGAACTTAGTGCAATGCGTGCCATACGCTATCCACTTTACTTCGCATGGGAAACAGAAATACATTTCCAAAGCTGGGCGTTGCCACTTTACTTTTCACTTGACATCGTAGTAATTTTATTTCCCTTCTTCTTCCGCACATGGCAAGATGCCATTGCGCCTGTTGGAACACTGCTCATCCAAACCGCAATCGCAGCAGTCTTTTTTGTAGCCCTTCCAATAGAACCAGGCTACGAAACAACCGGCGTTTGGGCGCCATATTTTTACGATTATTTCGGCATCGAAAACTTATCGAGATGGAACCACGCACCATCGCTCCATGTTTCTTATGTATTTACAATCGCATGGTTCGCCGGCAAACGCTACGGCGCAACAGCAATGTTAGGTACTATGACGTGGGCAGTTGCAGTATCTGTTTCTACCATGCTCGTACACGAACATCACTTTATTTGTGTGCTAAGTGGCTTCGCGCTCTTTCTCTTTACAATGGTTAGCGTGTATCCTGCACTGCAGAGGAAATACAACAATGATTCCACTCATCACTCTTTGCCTGACAGTACCGCTTGAATTCGGATTGCAACCACTTCCTGAAGATTCGCTCTACCGCGATGAGGGATTTACAAAATACGTCGAAGTCATTGCGCAAAATGGAAAACCCATTCCCATTATCGCGCAAAAAGGCGTTCGAGACATTGCAGTTGCACGATGTCGAAACCTACTCAAGTTTTACTTAACAAATGTATCTGGAACAAAATTTGGCAATGACAAATCCGCCGTTGCAAACGCCATGGCGAATAATCACGCGATGCTTATGATGCCAGAAGGCGCGCACCGTGAAGGTCAAGAACCACACATACATGCTCAGCCACAATACGAATACGAAACACCTGTTGACGGATCACGATGGTATATCCGAAACGATTGGGATCATCGCGACGCGGCGTTTGAAGAAATTTTCCATTTAGTGCACGACACTGGAATTGGCACTGACTATCCCGGAGCACTTCCTGAATATCAAAAATTACTAAAAGCAGAAGCAATACAATCACTTAAAGATGGTCGCTGGGGAATTGCCGTTGACCCCCATGTCAAAGAGTGGATAGAAGAACTTCGACAAGAAAATTCTCTTGCTCAGGAATACATCGCATCTGTGATTGATTCGTATTACGGACTCTGGGCAGCATTTGATGGTAATCCAGGTGGTATGTGGGGCATCTACATTGCAAAAACTCGAGACGAACTGAAAGAGAAAGATCCAACTGGGTTTGCTTTGCTTGAATCATTCTTGCCACCCATGATGGTTGGTTACGAATCGCTCATCGATCCGAACTTTCGCGGAACGTTCTCCCTACAATTTAATAAAGAACTGCCATATACCCACAAATCGCAATATTACGTTGATGCAACACTTACCGGCAAACATAACAACAATCTGCTTGGTAACGATGCTGACAATACCTTCAAAGGAAATAGTGGGAATAACACGATAGATGGTGGAGAAGGTAACGACACAGTGATTTTTCAAGGCAAAAGAGAAGAGTACGAAATAAATAGCAATACTTTCAAGGATACTATTCTGGGAAGAGACGGCACGGACAAACTCATTTCGATAGAGGTAGTTACGTTTGCAAAAGATTAATTGTCATCATTACGCAATACAAATTATTGATGTTGCCAAGATCGTACTTAATTCTGTTAAAAACTATAGTAAACTGCAATGATATAATCCAATTATGAATACTCCAAAAATACTTGCCTTCGCAGGCAGCACTCGAAAAGACTCCGTGAATAAACGTTTAGCCAAGATTGCAATCCTTGCTGCAGACAAAGCAGGTGCAGAAACAACGTTCATTGACTTGCATGACTACAACATGCCCCTTTACAGCGAGGACTTACTTGCTGAGCACGGCATGCCTGATGGCGTGATTGCATTCAAAGAAATGTTAAAAAACCACAATGGCTTTCTTATTTCAAGTCCAGAATACAATGGCTCACTGACAGGTACTCTAAAAAATGCGATTGATTGGGCGACAATTAAGGCTGATGGCGAAGAAAGAATGGCGTGCTGGAATGGAAAAATTGCAGGTTTGTTATCTGCATCCCCCGGTGGCTTAGGAGGAATCCGTGGCTTGCATCACCTTCGTACGATTCTCGCAGGTATTGGTACATTTGTTTTACCAAATCACCTTGCGGTTGGCAACAGCACAACCAACTTGCAAAACGATGAACAGATTACAGATGAAAAACTGCAACAACAAGTCGAAAACCTATCGATAGAGATGGTACGAGTTATTCGCGGATTACACTAGTACGTTTTATTTTCTACGTCGACGACGAATACCAGCAATCGCAAATAGTGAAATTATTCCTGGTGCAGGGACAGCTGCGAATTCGAATCCGCCAGAATAATCATACTGTGTCCACCATGAATAATCATATGAAAAATAGCCAAATTCATCTTCATAATAATAATTATTCGAATCACCAGTGGCAACTCCATAACCATAATCACCGACTGATAATGTGTAAACTCCAGCACTAAGCACCATGCCTGCTGCCGTCCCACTTAATGCACCATCGGCACTCACTCCATTTTCATCTACCAATGAAAATCCCAGATTGCCCCAACCAATAAGTTGGATTGATTCAGTAATGCTAAATGTCATTGTCATTTCAACATACGAACCAAAAAATTCTTCCCAATAATCAGATCCACTGTTATCGCCTGAGTCTTGGACTCCATAGTAATCTCCACCACCTCCTTCAAACGAAACATATTGCCCACCAGTTCCTGACCAATCATAGTATCCCGCGTACCCGTCACTGCCCCACATAGCTGCATCTGTTAAAGGGCCATTGTAGTACCCAGCCCCTTCAGTACCGTCAAGCGTTAATTCCGAACTCAATATTTGAAATTCAGCATTGGATGCCGCTGTTAATAGGCACGCTGCGAACGCACCGCAAATTGCAAAAGTTTTTTGAATTACCATTTTGTCTCTCCTTCTTTCCACTTTATCTTACAGTAATAATTTCCAAGAGTAAACGTAATTAATCTTATTATTTAATAATTAGTAGTGCAGAGGCGTATTTATGTTTTTTTCGTGTCTAATTGAGGTTTAGTAAGTGATTTGTCTTTGCTACTATGCAACCCATGTTAACATTTATCGTTATTACAATCGGTTTGGCATTGGCTCTTCACCTTCTGCTTTTTGGGATTACGAAACTTTTCGGCAAAGGTGGTGAAGGCACACTTGGAGATATTCGCAGTGCCATTGGCGCATCCCTGCCAACTCCACTTGGCGTCGCGATTTGGGTCATTGCAAGTACGCTCATTGCACAAAAACTAGTTGAACATTTCGCGTGGAGTCCAATTGATCTTGAATCTTCCGAAGGTGAAAGCGTCATTACGATTGACATTCTGATTTCGATGATTCGCACGGGATTGCTCGTTATCATTACGACGTGGTTTGTTGCGAGGGGTGTTCGTGCATTCTCAAGTATCCTGAACAACTGGCACCACAGCAAAGATACTATTGAACTCGACACGACAGCAATTCAAGCACTTGCTTCTGTAGGTGTTGTCATTACCTGGGTTGTCGGATTTATTGTGACTCTTCAATCACTAGGTTTCAACATGAATGCCGTCATTACCATCGGTGGTATCGGTGGCGCAGGTATCGCCTTCGCTTCAAAAGACGTTGTTGCAAATTTTTTTGGTGGGATTGTAGTGATGCTCAACCGGCCATTCAAAATTGGTGACCATATCGTTTCTGGAAAAATCGATGGCAAGGTGATGCGCATTGGTTTGTATGCGACGTACTTAGAAACAGAAAATGGCGACACGCTCTACGTGCCCAACTCCATCTTCAATAACAGTGAAATATTGACTGTTAACGTCACGTAAATCTCACTTTAGAAGTTCTTCTAAATACCTCGGGCGTTTAAGCGCTTCAAGGACAACTTCACAGTCTGCAAGTGCTCGGTGTGCTTCATCATGTGCAATTCCAAAATAATCGCGAAGAGTACCAAGCCGCCTGTTTTTTAAGCCATGCTTTTTCACCCACTTAATTCCAAAACAACTACACTTCCATGGGCGATCAATACTCATTGGGACTAACACCTCAAGAAATTTGTAATCGAACCCCTTGTTGTGCGCTACAACAAAGTCAGCCCTATCAAAAATAGATTCCATTTTATTGTAATCGAGCGTTTTACCGCGAACCATGTCGTCTGTTATCCCATGCACACGAATCACACCGTAAGGAATCGGGTCGGTTGGCTCGCGTAAACCTTGGTAAGTTTCGACAATTTCAACACCGTCATGATTGATGGCGTTATATCGAAATAAAATAATACCAATCTCAACAACTTCATCCCCATTGCGTGGGTTCATGCCAGTCGTTTCAACATCGACAATCGCACCTAATTTATAATCATGAATGAGTGAAGTTTGCATTACGTATCACGCCTAAAGTGTGGTTTCATTGGCGGATACGGAACAGGCATCCAGGATGGATTGTCTTCCCACAAACCATCTTCTGAAATTATCTGCAACATTGCAAGATTTAATTCAAACACTACAACGGCACCAGCTTCAACAACCGCTCTGTTCGCGCTACTTCCATACGTAGACATCCCATGTACAAGTTGCGAACGAAGCATTGTGATGCAATTCATAAGTGGCAATAATACTTTTATCACTTCATCTGCTACATGATAATGTTTGCCAATTCTTCTCGGCTTAGAACGCGCCTTACGGGCCTCGTCTTCACTCGGGTTTCCCCAGTATGAATTTATTAAATGCTCTTCTGATAAAAGTCTATCGCACAGTTTTCTATTTTCTAAAAGAATAGTCTGAATTCGGCCTTCGCCATCTCCCTTTACCATTCTCGTTAGAAATTCTTCGCGAACTTGCCACTCTGAATCCCGATTCGCTCTATCGCTATCCCACTTTGCGTAAAGTGTATTCATAGCCACCCATGAAAATATAAGACGCGCGTCAGCATCGTCAGGCAAAGCAAATGTTTCCGCTTTGCGCATCCAAGAGAATGCCCTGTGCATCCGAAGACGAATCGCATCATGTGATTTAGCTTCATAAAGCACCTGATGTTTGGCTTTCCAATTTTCTCCCAGTGTCAAAAGTTGTGCCATTGATGTAGATAGTAACACTTGAAAGTCCTATGATGTTGTACATGGCAACACTAGAAACGACTGTAAATGGTCTTAAATTCAAAAATCCTTTTGTAATAGGAAGCGGTCCTCCAGGAACAAACGCGAATGTCATCCGAAAAGCTTTCGACGAAGGTTGGGGTGGTGTTGTCGCAAAGACTATTAGTATGGATGCTTCAAAAGTTACGAACGTAGCTCCGCGTTATGCACGCATGAGGGCAACAGGATCTAAAGAAGTTTTCGGTTGGGAAAATATTGAACTTATTAGCGACCGCCCTTTTGAAACTTGGTTGGAAGAATTTGACAGTGTTAAACAATCTCACCCAGATGGAATACTTATTGCATCGGTAATGGAAGAATATTCGAAAGAACGTTGGATTGAAATGATTCAACGGTGCCAAGAAGTCGGCATCGATGCTTTCGAATTAAATTTTTCTTGCCCACACGGTTTGCCTGAGAGGAAAATGGGCGCGGCGATGGGCGAGGATCCAAATATAGTTGGTGAAGTTACAAGTTGGGTAATGGAAGCCGCAACCATTCCTGTCTGGGCGAAGATGACTCCAAACATAACGCATATTGCTGACCCAGGAAAACGCGCATTAGAATCTGGCGCAAATGGGCTTGCTGCGATTAATACAATTCTAAGCGTGATGGGCGTTGATCTTGAAACACTTAGACCACAACCTACCGTCGAAGGGTACAGCGTTCCTGGTGGCTATTCATGCAAAGCGGTGAGACCGATTGCCCTGCGAATGGTGATGGAACTTGCAAGAATGATGGAGGATGGTTTTGACAAATGTACCATTTCAGGCATTGGCGGAATTGAAACTGGCGAGGATGCAGCACAATTCATTTTACTTGGCGCACACACTGTTCAAGTTTGTACTGGAGTTATGATTAACGGATACAGCATGGTTAAAGAGATGAGTGAAAGTTTGCTTTCGTTTATGGAAAAACATTCATTCGAAACTCTTGACGATTTTCGCGGTGCTTCGCTCCCCTTCTTCAGCACACATGCTGATTTAGTTGAACGTCAAGCGAAAGCTAAAGCAGAGGCGAAAGCTCGCCGTGAAGGAATGGTACAAAAAGACGCTCAGTGGTCGGGTGATGATTTTGTGGAACAGTCAGACAAACTCGTTTCGAACGACGATTGATTACCTCGAAATATAATTACCAGCACCTGCTCTACCGACGAACTTGCCTTGCTCGGCAACGATTTTACCCCGAAGCAATACTGTGTCTGCGCGCCCTCTTCGTTCCAGGCCTTCAAACCCTGAATAATCTATATTCGACAGTCCATCTTCATGTTTAAAAATTCCAACAAATTCGGTGTCGTACACCACGACATCTGCGTCGCTACCAACTGCTAGTGCGCCCTTTCTTGGATACATTGAAAAATTCTTTGCGACATTTGAACTACAGGTATCTACCATTGTTTGCAAATCTATTTTTCCAGTACAAACCCCAAAAGTGTGCACTAAATCAATTCGCTCTTGAATAGATGGAATTCCATTTGGTATGAGAGTGAAAGCATCGGTGCCCATTGTTTTTTGTTCACGGAAAGAAAACGGTGCGTGATCTGTTCCTATTGTCGAAACTGCGCCACTTGCTAAACCATTCCAAAGTGCATCGTGCTCCACTTTGTCGCGAAGTGGTGGTGACATCACAAACTTCGCGCCCTCAAAATCAGCACGTTCGGCGTATGTCTTATCCAGCACAAGATGCGGAGCGACAGCTTCAACAGTTACGTCAACACCTCTACTCCTTGCTTCAATTGCACGGTCAATTGCTATCCCGCACGATGTATGCACTATATAAATCGAAGCGCCTGTTAATTCCGCAAATGCACATAAGTGATTAACGCCATCTGCTTCTACACAAATTGGTCGCGATGGCTCGTGCCATTCTGGACCAGTTTTGCCCTCTGCAAGTAATTTTTTCTGCATTAAGTCAATTGCTTCTGCATTTTCGCAATGCGCAGTTAACACGACTCCTAATTCAACGCAAAGTTGCATCAATTCAAATAAATTCTCATCACCTATATCGAGGGCGCCTTTATACGCCAAGAATATTTTAAAAGATTGCACACCTTCATTCGAAACTAATTCTCGAAGTTGTTTTTTGGCTATGTCGTCGAATCTCACAACTGCAAGATGAAACGAATAATCGGAACATGCACCCTCTTCAGCAAGTGTTTTCCACTCTGCAAATGCGTCTGCTGGTTCATCATCTGGCCCCGGACAAATCATTTCAATGATGGTTGTTGTGCCACCAACAAGTGCTGCTTTTGTCGCAGACGCATGATCATCAATTGCATTTGTTCCCATAAACGGAAGATGTATATGCACATGCGGGTCTATAAATCCTGGGAACACACACTTGCCAGTTGCATCAATTATTGTTGTGCCTTCTAAATTCCCGCCTTCATTTATTTCTTGTATTGTTTCTCCAGTAATTCCGATGTCGCCAACAAAAATACCCTCTGGAGAATAAATTGTTCCACCTTTAATTACAGTGTCAAACATTAGTTAGTTTCCTTTGCAAATGCCTCGTCAAAAACTTGCAACACAAACTCCACATCCTCTTCATTGATGCACATTGGTGGTTTAATGCGAAGTACGTTCCCAAAATAACCACCTTTGCCAATTATTAAACCCATATCTTTGCAGGTTTCAAAGATTGCAGTTGTAAGTTCGGTGGCTGGAGTTTTATTTTCATCTTCGATTAGTTCAATACCAATCATCAAGCCCTTCCCGCGTACGTCACCAATACATACATATTTTTCTTGCAGAGCATGTAAACCAGAAAGCAACGTAGCACCCAATCTTTTAGAGTTACCTTGCATATCATCGTCAAGAATTACTTCAAGTGAAGCCAATCCCTGAGCACAAGAAACTGGATTGCCCCCAAACGTGTTGAAATGTATCGCTTCCGTCATTGCTTGTGCAATTTTCTTTGTAGTTACAACCGCAGCAAGAGGACAACCATTTCCTATTCCTTTTGCCATTACGACCATATCTGGAACAACACCGTTACTTTCAAAACCCCAAAAATTTTCCCCAGTACGCCCAAAACCTGTTTGCACTTCGTCAGAAATACAAATACCGCCAGAACTTCGGACAAATTCATACGCACTCTTCAAATATCCGGGGGGCATTTCAACAACACCTCCCACGCCTTGAATTGGTTCTGCAATAAACGCAGCGATTGCACCAGAACTTCCTCTCTGAATAACATCTTCAACATCTTTAGCATACATTTCACCGGCGTTTGGTGCGTCATATCCGAATTGCCCGCGATATCTATCGGGCACTACTGTGTGATGTACACCGAAACCATGAGGTACAGAGAATTTCCATGTGCTGTGTGAAGTTAATCCCATCGCACCTTGCGACCCTCCGTGATACCCATTCCGAAGAGCAATCACATCATAATTTTTTGTGTATGCACGTGCCATTAGAATTGCTAAATCATTCGCTTCGGAACCTGAGTTAACAAAATAAACGACGTCCAATCCTTCTGGTAATGTGCTTGTTAACTTTTCTGCAAACAATGCGATATTCGGATGTAAATAAATTGTTGTTGTATGTTGCAGCCGAGCATTTTGCTTATTCACCGCTTCAATAACTCGAGGGTGACAGTGGCCAGCACCGACAGAAACGATTCCAGCAAATCCATCGAGATACCGCTTTCCAGTTTCATCAAACAAATATTGCATATGCCCATCAACAATCATGATGGGGCTTTTGTAATACGTCACCAAGGCAGGTGTTAAAAACTCTTTCCGAAGTTTAAGAACTTCCTCTTTAGAAGGACCTTCATATGCACTTGGAATATATTCGCATTTTGGAAGCTCAGCCATTAGTTCTTTTCCCTATGTTGATTAACCAGTACAACACAAAAGCAATTGTGATACCTACAAACCACGCGTAACTATAAATTGAATTATATATTTCTGGAAACATCTCTGTTTTAAATGCAGCGTTAATAAAGCCAGGCAGATTCGGAACAACTGCAATTACTAATACAAACAAGGTACTCCAGCGAATTCCACCGTACACTCCGTTTGAATCGTAAAGAGCATCGCTGTTAAGTTTCATACGACGTATCAAAAAGTAATCGCAAATCATAATCCCAGCAATCGGTCCAAGTAGTGCGCTATACCCTATCAACCATGTAAAAATATAATCGCCTAAGTCGTTATACAAACGCCATGGCATTATCAAAATCCCGATGACACAAGTAATTATTCCACCGGTTCTAAATGAGATGTTTCGTGGGCTAATATTCGCAAAACCATTTGCTGGACTAACAACATTGGCTGCAATGTTCGTAGAAAGCGTTGCAACGGTTAACGCAATTAAAGAAATCACTACCGCTGTAGTTGAACCAAGTTTCCCAACCAGTTCGATTGGATCCCAAATTGCACTTCCATAGATAACTATTGTTGCAGAAGTAACTGCAATGCCAATAAATGAAAACAACGTCATCGTAGTCGGCAAACCGATGAGTTGACCAAGCGCTTGGTCTTTTTGCGATTTACAGTACCTTGTAAAGTCTGGAATGTTCAAACTAAGCGTAGCCCAAAAACCAACCATTGCTGTCAACTGCGGAAAAAACATTGGCCAAAATGGCGCTGGATTTTCCGGCGGTTCTGGAAACATTTGCGTAATGCCTCCAACTTTTACTACAGCCCAAATCAACATTGCTAAACCCATTGCAATTAAGAATGGCGCAGCCCATGACTCGAGCCATTTAATACATTCAATGCCTCGCAACACAATCACAAAATTCAATACCCAAAATGCAAGAAAGCAAAGAAACTGAAGAGCAGTAATACCAAGAAATGGAACCACTGTTATATCTGTACTTAGGTTTATCCAACCAAGTGCTCCAAGCGCCTGGTAAATTGCAAAACCGCCAATCCATGTTTGAATACCAAACCAACCACACGCTACAAGTGAACGTGCAATAGCAGGAATGTGCGCGCCTACCGTGCCGAAACTTGCACGAGCTAAAACTGGAAATGGAATTCCAAACTTTGTCCCTGCATGTCCCATTAAAATCATAGGCACCAGAACGATTAAATTCCCAAGCAGAACTGTCAACACAGACTGCCACCATGTCATCCCCGCTTGAATCATGGATGCAGCGAGCATATACGTTGGAATACAAACAGACATGCCTATCCATAGAGCAGCAAGGTGCCATTTACTCCAGACTCTTTGTTCGATAGGAGTTGGAGCAAGGTCAGAATTGATAAGCGGGTTTGTCATGGCTTTGTTATTTGCGTGTAACTCTCTGGTCTACGATCACGAAAGAATTGCCATGTGTTGCGAACTTCTTCAATCATGTCAAGGTCGAGGTCAGCAATAATTACTTCATCTTTATCGCGCGATCCCTCCACCATAAGTTGACCGCGAGGATTACAGAAATAACTTTGACCGTAAAACTCACCGATTCCCCACGGTTCTTCTTTGCCGACTCGATTTATCGCACCAACGTAAAATTGATTTGCAACAGCATGTGCGGGTTGCTCTAATTTCCATAGATATTCACTCAAACCAGCAACAGTTGCTGAAGGATTAAACACAATTTCAGCACCGTTTAACCCTAGCTCGCGAGCCCCTTCCGGGAAATGTCGGTCGTAACAAATGTACACCCCAATTTTTCCTGCGCTTGTTTCGAAAACTGGATAACCAAGATTACCTGGCTTAAAATAAAACTTTTCCCAAAAACCAGGATTGCAATGCGGAATGTGATTTTTACGATATTTTCCAAGGTATTCACCATGCTCATCAATGACAGCAGCAGTGTTGTAGTACACCCCGGTCATGTCTACTTCATAAATCGGCACAACAAGAATCATCTTGTGTTGTTTTGCAATTTGTTGCATTAATTTTATAGTTGGTCCATCTGGAATTTGTTCAGCGATTTCATACCAACGAGTATCTTGTTCTGCACAAAAATATGGTCCGTAAAAAATCTCTTGCAAACAAGTTACTTGCGCACCTTTGTCCGCTGCTTGTTTGATGAGTTCGATATGTTTATCGATCATCTGTTTCTTTGTTTCAGAAATAGA
>JYMV01050480.1_pt1 | contig 19520 bp, 20 predicted proteins | sample 338911 | NCBI WGS metagenome assembly JYMV01 (sample SAMN03354496, study PRJNA234377) | hydrothermal vent metagenome | biome: Deep sea; feature: Hydrothermal plumes at the Eastern Lau Spreading Center, Western Pacific Ocean; material: Seawater | place: Tonga | collected 2009 | depth 2000 m m
TTCTCTCAAATAATCTTTTGACAAGTTTATCTTTCATTATAAAAAATCCTCTCTAAAATTTATTTATGATAGTTTTATAGTCGCTAAATTAGAATTTATAATATTTCAAAGATAAGGACTTTGGGAAATGGAAAAGTTATTCTATCCAAACAGAGAAGAGGCAAAGAAGGCGAGGATTCGCAATATTTGCGAATATCAGGAGTTGGTTGAAGAGGCAAAAGAGGACTATGAAGGATATTGGGGAAGACTTGCAGAAGAAAAGATAGATTGGTTTGAACCTTTTGACCAGGTATTAGATGAGAGCAATCCCCCTTTTTACAAATGGTTTATAGGTGGGAAACTAAATGTTAGCTATCAATGTATAGATAGACATTTGGAGAGTAGAAAGAATAAGGCAGCTATTATTTTTGAGGGAGAACTGGGAGATAAAAGGGTTATCACATATCGCGAACTTTACTACGAGGTAAATAGAACAGCGAACCTATTGAAAAATAGATTTGGGATTTCCAAAGGTGATAGGGTTGTTATCTATATGCCTATGATTCCTGAAACTACTTTCATGATGTTAGCTTGTGCAAGAATAGGGGCTATCCATTCGGTTGTCTTTGGTGGTTTTTCTGCTGATGCTCTCCGCGACAGGATTGAAGATGCCCAAGCAAAATTGGTTATTACAGCTGACGGAGCATATCGACGAGGAAAGCCGTATATGTTAAAACCGATAGTAGATGAAGCTCTATCCAAAGGGTGCGAATCGGTTGAAAAGGTTCTAATTGTTGAACGGAATGGAGAAGAGATAGAGTATATTGAAGGTAGAGACTATCTATATAATGAGTTGGTCAAACAGGAATCCCCGATTTGCGAACCTGAGATTATGGATTCAGAAGACCCGCTATTTCTACTATATACATCAGGCTCAACTGGAAAACCGAAAGGGGTTCAACACTCACAAGCTGGATATATTCTCCATGCAATGGTTACTATGGAGATGGTTTTTGATATTCGAGAAAACGATACCTATTGGTGCACTGCCGATGTTGGTTGGATAACAGGACACACCTATATAGTTTATGGTCCTCTTGCTGTTGGTGCAACTACTATCATCTATGAGGGAGTTCCAGTCTATCCTGATGCTGGTCGATGGTGGAGAATGGTTGAAGAGTATCAAGTAAATCAGTTCTATACCGCTCCTACTGCTATTAGACTTCTTCATAAAACAGGAATAGAAGAACCTAAAAAGTATGACCTCTCATCTCTTAGAATTCTCGGAACTGTTGGAGAGCCTATCAATCCTGATGCTTGGCTCTGGTATTACAATGAAGTTGGAGGGGGTCGCTGTCCTATCGTTGATACTTGGTGGCAGACTGAAACAGGCGGACACATGATAAGTCCTATCCCTTTTGCCACCCCTATAAAACCGGGGTCAGCAACAAATCCATTACCGGGTATTATGGCTGAGATTGTCGATGAGGTTGGCAATCGAGTTCCGCAAGGCGAAAAAGGTTTCTTATGTATTACCAAGCCGTGGCCTTCAATGATTAGGACTATTTGGAATGACCCTGAGAGATTTAAAAAATCCTATTTCGGCGATGTAACCAAAGATGGAAAACCTATCTATTTCTCAGGTGATGGAGCTATCTACGACGAAAATGGATATATAGTAATCACTGGTCGGGTAGATGATGTTATCAATGTTTCAGGACATAGATTAGGGACTGCTGAAATTGAGTCGGCTATCGGAAACCACGACAATGTAGCAGAGGTTGCGGTAGTTGGAAAACCTCATCAGCTCAAAGGTGAATCTGTTTTTGCCTACATTGTTCTAAAAAGTGAAGATAGCTTAGGTGAAGATGTTGAACTCTTGAAGGAGATAAATAGTATTATCTCCAAAGAGATAGGAGCTATTGCTAAGTGTGATGAGATAATGGTAGTTTCAGGACTTCCAAAAACGAGAAGCGGTAAGATAATGAGAAGAATCTTACGAGCAATAGCGAAAGGGGAAAAGATAAATCAAGATATTTCTACCCTTGAAAATCCAGCTGTTGTTGAGGAGATAGAGAAAAAATTCCAGATGAAGTAGGCAGATGAAGAGGTATCTAATATTTTTTTTACCTCTCCTCCTCTTTGGGGGGATAGGGGTAATTAAGAAGATTCGGAATGATGTTTTTGTAATTAGAAACGGAGATACACTGGAAACTAAGCCCGGTTTCGAACTCCTATCAAACGATATAGTTGTTACAGGTGATAGGTCAAAAGCGAAACTGGTATTTCAAGATAAGACGAAAATAACTCTTGGGAAAAATTCCATCTTTGAGATTCAAAAATATCTATTCGACGGAACTAAGAAATCCAGAGCAAAATTCAAAGCTAAATATGGATTTTTCAATGCAGTAACTGGAAAGATAGGAAAGGTAGCCCCTGACAATTTTGCACTCAAAACTAAGACAGCTACTATTGGAGTTAGAGGGACTGAATTCGAGGGGGTTGTATCTCCTTCAAAAGAGGGGGTGAAATGTGTGAAAGGGACTATCGCCGTTAGTGCAAAAGGTAAAACCATAATCCTTAATGAAGGTGAAAGCCTCGAAATTACAGAAGAGCTATTCAATCCAAAATTTATAGGAGAGATAAAATCTATTGAAGGGGTAGCTTTTGTTAAAGATGGAAAAAATATATTTGTAGCATCAGTTGGTCATCTTCTCCGTCCAAAAGAGATATTAGTAGCTGGATATGACTCGAAAGTTGTTTTAGAACTTGTTGATAAAGCAGTTGTGGAGGTTCATAAAAATTCAGGTTTTATTGGAGATTTCAAAAATGGAAAAGAGAAAATAGATGTTTTGAAAGGGGTAATCACGATAAAAGCTAAAAATGGTGAAAAGAACTTTTCACAGGGAAATATCGTATTCTTGAAAGATGGCAAATTATGATAAAATTCCAACTCAAATTAGGTCACATAACTCAGTGGTAGAGTGCTACCTTGACATGGTAGTGGTCGCTGGTTCGAGTCCAGCTGTGACCACCACTAATCTATATCTCTTGCAAGTTGGAATATATGTCCAAACTCCTTTGTAAATCCTTCACATCTATCGCAAATCTCTTTTGAGCTATCTTGTCTCACAAATGGAGTTTTACACTCTATACATGTTCCCATTTCGAATTGAATCAATTTGGTAGGTTTCAATAATTCGATACTCTCTATCTCTTTTCTGATTTCAACTCCATCAACCTTACAAATATCTAAACAGATACCGCAACCTATACAGCGGTTGGAATTTATGTATATGGACAATAAATCAGAGGAGCGGAAAAGGGCATCTGTTGGGCAGAACTGGATACAATCTCCGCAATTATTACAATTACTATTTATAGATACTGAATTTAGTATTTGAAACTCTCCTATTTCCAACTTTTCAACTTGCTCCAATATCCCTACCTCATCGAGGCTATCTAATAGTAATTTATGTTTTAGAGGATATACCTTTTTCCAATTTGGGTCTCTTTGTAGTTTGGTATCTATTCTCTTTCTATCCTCTTCATCGATTGAGAACCTTTCCAATACTTTTCCAAAAAGTCTCCTTTTAGGTTCTTCTCTCTGTTCGTAGGTAATTTCTACTCTTTGGGTAGCTTCTATACTCTCCAAAAATCTATTAGCCTCTTCAATTCTCTTCTCAATTTTGGATTGAAACCTATCCCCTATTTCACATTGAGAGCAGAGAGACAAATCACATATAGGAGCTGTTTCAGATTGGAGAGCCATTATTGCAAAGTGATATATATCAAATTTAGCGAGACACTCCTTTTTTTCTTTACAATCTAGGTATCTCTTTTCAGATAGTCCAAACTCCAAAGCCTCTCTATTAGGTTCTATATTTGCAATAGTTATAGCTTCTGTTGGACACCCCCCTAGACAAGCTGAGCATAAGGTGCATAGTTCGGGTTGAACTCTAATTTTGTTTTGAAATATCGAAAATACATTTTCGGGACACTCATCTACACATATAGAGCAACTATTGTAGTAGTAACTATTTCGGATACAACTCAAACTATCATACTCTATCTTTTTCACCCGCTTCCCTCTCTAATAGATAGTTGTAATCGGCTACAAGAAATTCAATAGTGAAATCGAAAAGTTCTCTAAAAAATGGGGTTGATGCCATACTCTTCATTCCGATGAGGTAAGGGATAACCCATTTCAATAGATGAGTTTCTAAAAACTCCCTTTGAGTTTGGAACTCGTCCCGAAATACCACCATCTGCATAAATCCGAACTCTATCCCTAGATGGTCTGGGGATACAATATCGGTTTGGTTCATATCTATCTCAAAGCCGTGTCTAAAATAGAACTCCATTACAGGATTTTGAAGCCCTACCAGTGCCTCCTGTTTTGCATCTAAAACAAAAGATTCTATCGGTTGAGTATGGAGAAGAAACATAGAGCTATAATCTACATTTAGCTCATCTTCTATCTTTTTAAGGTCGTGGAATTTGAAATAGTTTAGGGTTTCGTTTCCTATTAGTTGTAGTAGCTCCTCATTTCGAGCCAAATCCTCTATTAGAAATCTATCAGGAACATCTGAAAAGATACGAGATAGAAAAGCATATATCATAGTTCTCTGCTGTTTTTCCATTGTTCTCCTTATCTGTTTAGAACCGAAACATATCATATATAGATTAATATTCCCTTTTCGATATAATTTCGGACTAAAATTTATATTTAAGGTGGAAGATGCCAACCATTAACCAACTTGTTAGAAAGGAGAGAAAAAAGGTAGTTAAGAAATCAAAATCACCAGCCTTGAAAAACTCTCCACAAAGAAGAGGAGTATGTACAAGAGTATATACAACAACTCCTAAAAAACCTAACTCAGCTTTAAGAAAAGTGGCAAAAGTTCGATTGACAACAGGGATTGAAGTAATCTCCTATATAGGAGGTGAAGGACACAATCTACAAGAACACAGCATAGTATTGGTTAGAGGTGGTAGGGTAAAAGACTTGCCAGGGGTAAAATACCACATCGTTAGAGGTGCTTTGGATACTGCCGGAGTTGCCAATAGAACCGTTTCTCGTTCTAAATATGGAACGAAAAAACCTAAAAAATAGTAAAGAGGATTGAAGTTTGAGAAGAAGAAGAGCTCCAAAACGGGAAATAATGGCTGACCCTATATATAATAGTGTTATCGTTACAAAACTTATAAATAAGGTTATGCAGGACGGAAAAAAGTCAGTAGCTGAAAAGCTAGTATATAGTGCTTTTGAAATTGCTTCTAAAAAGACAAATGGAGAGAAAAAAGGAATTGAAATTTTCAACGATGCGGTTGAAAATTTGAAACCTATCTTAGAGGTTAGAAGTAGAAGAGTTGGAGGAGCAACCTACCAAGTTCCAGTTGAAGTTAGACCTGAAAGACAACTCTCATTAGCTCTAAGATGGTTAGTTGATGCATCTAGAAATAGAAACGAAAGAACAATGGCGGAAAGATTGGCTAATGAAATATTAGATGCTTCTAATAGCAAAGGTGCTGCATTTAAGAAGAAAGAAGATATTTACAAAATGGCTGAGGCAAATAAAGCATTTGCCCACTATCGATGGTAATACTCCACAACTCCTATGGGGGATTTTTCCCCTCTACCTCTTTTACAAATTCACAAATCAGAATATAGGATATTGGAAAAATGACACGAAAAACACCTTTAAAAGATGTGAGAAATATAGGTATTGCTGCTCACATTGATGCAGGAAAAACTACCACAACTGAACGGATACTATTCTATACAGGGGTTTCCCATAAAATTGGAGAGGTTCATGATGGTGCTGCCACTATGGACTGGATGGAGCAGGAGCAGGAGAGAGGTATTACAATTACTTCTGCTGCTACAACCTGTTTCTGGAAAGGGAAACAGATAAATATTATTGACACTCCGGGGCATGTCGATTTTACTATTGAAGTTGAGCGGTCAATGAGAGTTTTAGATGGTGCTGTTGCCGTCTTCTGTGCTGTTGGTGGTGTCCAACCACAATCTGAAACAGTTTGGCGACAAGCTGATAAATATGGAGTTCCTCGGATTGTCTTTGTAAATAAGATGGATAGAATTGGAGCCGACTTTTATAGTGTTGAACAGCAAATCAAAGAGAAACTAAAAGCTAATCCTGTGCCTATCCAAATTCCTATCGGTGCTGAGGAAAACTTCAAGGGAGTTATCGACCTTGTCCAGATGAAAGCTATCGTTTGGGACGACGATGCTAAGATGGGTTCAGAATATCATGTTCAAGAAATTCCAAGCGACCTCATCGACAAAGCAGAAGAGTATCGCGAAAAGATGATAGAAGGTATCTCAGAAGCCGAAGGGAACGAGGAAATTATGGAGAAGTTCCTTGAAGGTGAAGAGATTTCAGAAGAGGAGCTAATTGAGGGAATTAAGACAGCTACCCTTGCAATGGAAGCTATTCCTATGACTTGTGGTAGTGCTTTTAAAAATAAAGGGGTGCAAACTCTATTAGATGCTGTTATCAACTACTTACCTTCTCCAACAGAAGTAGCAAATATTCGAGGTGTAAAAGTAGATAATCCAGAAGAAGAGGTTTCAGTAGAATCCACAGACCAAGGAGACTTTGCAGCTCTCGCCTTCAAAATTATGACAGACCCATTTGTTGGACAACTAACATTTATTAGAGTATATAGAGGGAAATTGGAATCTGGCTCTTATGTTCTCAATACAACAAAAGGGAAAAAAGAGAGAATCGGGCGAATTCTAAAAATGCATGCCAATAAGAGAGAGGAGATAAAAGTTCTCCATGCAGGTGAGATTGGGGCAGTTGTGGGATTGAAAGATACTACAACTGGTGATACTCTCTGTTCAGAAAGAGATAAGATAATTCTTGAAAGAATGGAATTCCCTGAACCTGTTATCTCTGTGGCTGTTGAACCTAAAACAAAAGCTGACCAAGAGAAGATGGGGATTGCATTAAACAAGTTGGCACAAGAAGACCCATCATTTAGAGTCTCTTCTGATGAAGAATCTGGGCAGACTATTATTTCCGGTATGGGTGAGCTTCACTTAGAAATTATTGTAGATAGAATGTTGCGAGAGTTCAAAGTTGAGGCAAATATTGGAGAACCACAGGTAGCCTATCGAGAAACTATCAAGCAAGAAGTTAAACACGAATACAAATATGCTAAACAGACAGGTGGTAGAGGACAATATGGACATGTTGTCTTTACTATGAAACCTGTTGAGCCGGGTAGCGGATTTGTATTCCACAACGAGATAAAAGGTGGAGTTATTCCAAAAGAATACATTCCAGCAGTTGAAAAAGGTTTCAAAGAGGCTATGCAAAATGGTGTCTTAGCTGGTTATCCAATTGAAGATATTGAAATATTCCTAACTTTCGGTTCTTATCACGAAGTCGATTCCTCTGAAATGGCTTTTAAACTTGCTGCATCTATGGGATTTAAAGAGGCAGCCAGAAAAGCTGACCCTGTTCTACTTGAACCTATGATGAAAGTTGAGGTTGAAGTTCCAGAGGAGTTTATGGGTGATGTGATTGGAGACCTCAACAGAAGAAGAGGACAGGTCAATAGCATGGGTGATAGAGGTGGAAATAAGACAGTTACCGCTTTTGTCCCACTCGCTGAAATGTTTGGATATTCAACCGATTTGAGAAGTGCTACACAAGGTCGAGCTACATATTCTATGGAGTTTGACCACTATGAAGAGGTTCCAAAAAATATAGCTGACGAAATTATCAAACAGCGAAACGGATAATATTGACCTTATCTCCTCCCCCCTTTCTGGGGGATAATTTATCATATGAAAAGTTACACCCTGAAATATTGGGAACTCGTTGAGATTTCCAAATATCTACAACAATTCAAAAAAATCCATTCCATCTATCGAACATATAGCAAGTTTGCTCCCCAATTCAATAGAGAACTACTCCGCCATTTTCTAAAAGAGGAGAATATATACTATATCCCTATGGGCGACTCTCTCGGTGCAAGACACCAGGATAAAGGGGTTCTATTTGAAAATGGTCAAGTAAATTTTAGAAAAGTTCAAGAGACCAGACTTTTTCAAGATGGTATATCTCGACTTGAAAAGGGAATTGAGAAGGGGTATAGAATTGCTCTCATGTGTTCTGAAAAGGAGGCTCTCGATTGCCATCGATTTGGGCTAATTTCCAGTTTCCTAAGTAAGAACGGAATGGAAATTTTACATATCTATCCAGATAAAACCATTTCCCAAAAAGATTTGGAAGATAGACTATTGGAGAGGTATAGAAAACAGCTACCCCAACCTAACCTATTTGAACCCAATATTACAAGAGCGGAACAGCTTGACAAGGCTTACTATCTTCAAAATAGGGATATAGGTTACAATGCATTTACCAATCAAGGAGATGAGGTGTGATAAAGATATTTACTATCGGTTTTACTCAAAAGAGTGCAGAAGAGTTTTTCACTCTCTTAGTCAAAAATGGAGTTTCTAAGCTGATAGATGTTCGATTGAATAACAGCTCACAACTTGCAGGTTTTGCCAGTTCCAAACACCTTCCCTATTGTCTCAAACTTCACAATATCGAATATCAATACTCTCCCCAATTTGCCCCAACGAAAGAGCTACTAAAAGGGTATAGAGATAAAAAGATAGATTGGAATGAGTATGAAAAGCGATATATAGAAATCCTACAAAAGAGAAAGATATTAGATAAAATTTCTATTGAAGAATTTGATAATAGTGTTCTTTTGTGTTCTGAACCTACCGCCGATAGATGTCATCGACGGCTATTGGCTGAATACCTCGCTAACCATTTTCCAAATATTGAAATAGGACATCTCTAAAATGAAAAAGAGAATATTAGTTTTAGCCAACTCTATCAAACATCAGGGTAAATGTCTCGCCGGTAAAGATATTGAAACCAAAGAGTGGATTAGAGTAGTTGGCAATAGTTCAGGTAAAGAACTACACAATATCAATATTCCTCCTCTCTCTATTGTAGATATGGAATTGGAACCTGCCCCTCTAAAACATCAACCAGATAACCATGTTCTAAAAAGTTGGAATATAGTTGGAGAGGCTGATATATCCCAAATCTCACCATATTTAGATGCACCACATGACCTATGGGGTATAGGTCATAGTGTTTTTTACCAATATATCCAAGATGAGTTAATCTCTATACCTCAATCTCTCTATATAGTTCCTGTCAAGAATATCCAACTATATTGGAGGGATAGGAGTGATATTGGAAAAGAACCGCAGAGACGGGGTAGATTTATCTACAACTCCACTCTATACGACCTACCTATTACAGACCCAAAATTTGAACATATGATAGAAGAGACCCTATTTAACAAATATCTAACTATCAGTCTTGGAGAGCCTTTCAATGGTAGTTGCTATAAGATATTAGCCTCTATTCTATGAAAAGTTACACCCTGAAATATTGGGAACTCGTTGAGATTTCCAAATATCTACAACAATTCAAAAAAATCCATTCCATCTATCGAACTATCCGAATAGAGTTCGATAAAAGGAATATTTTCTATTTCAATTTACAACGGGGCAATAGCTTTATCTATATAAAACCCTATGAGGGGGTGAGAAGAGAGAAGCTAAATGCCCCATTTGATACTATGCTATCCAACCGATTTCAGAAAACAGAAATTGAGAAGATAGAGATTATCAATGAAGATAAGATATTGCGAATTACCACCAAATCATTTCACAAATACAAAACTACCACCTCATCTATTCAATTTGAATTTACCGGAAAACATACCAATGCTATTCTCTTAGATGAAAATTTGGTAGTTCTTGAAGCCCTCCATCACATTACAGAATATCAATCTATTAGAGTTGTCCAGATTGGTAGAAAATTGGAAAATCCTCCAAAACCAAAATTTCAGTTCCAGAGCGGAAAAGAGATAGAAGATATTAGGGAATATCTCATCTCAAAATATTGGAAATATGTAGAAGAGAGAATCTCACAACTCAAAATAAAGGGGATAAAAAAGTTACTTTCAAAAATTGAGAAACTCCAAAATAGATTGGAAAATATAGAAAGCGAAGAGAAACTATTAGAAGAGAGTAGAAGAGCTAAAAAGATAGGGGAACTGATTCTAATCCGTCTAAATTCAATTCCAAAATATAGCGATGAGGTTGAGCTGGTAGATTTGGAGGGGAATACCATCAAGTTTCAGAGACCAAAAGAGGCTAAGAGTAATACCCACATGGCTGATATATTTTTCAACCTCGCTAAGAGATTGGAAAAGAAGAGTATAAATAGCAGAGTTGAGAGAGAGAATATATTAGAAAAAATTGAGTTTCTGGAAAAACAGATTCAAGCTATCCAAAACAGCTCTACTATTGAAGAGATAGAGATAATCACCCCAAAACAGGAGAAGCGAGAGAGAGGAGAGGAGAACCTATCAATTGCTACCTTTTGGATAGAGGGGCATAAAGTGATGATAGGTAAAAGTGAAAAGGGAAATATCGAGCTTTTGGAAAATAGCAAAAGTAACGATATTTGGCTACATTTGAAAGATATTCCATCAGCTCATGTAATTATTCGAACAGATAGAAGAGAGGTAAAAAAGGGTATTCTTATAGAGGCGGGGAAACTGTGTGCTAAGTTTTCCACCTCTGAAAAGGGTAGCTATCTTGTAGATTACACTAAGCGGAAATATGTTCGAATTCAAAAGGGTTCTAAGGTTCTATATACAAATTACAAAACGATAGAGGTAGAGATTTAGATTTTTGCCTGTATATAGAATTTTCTACTCAAATCGACACCGCCTAGCAACTTCTCCAATCTCGCTTTCCACCGTCTCCTAATATCCTTCTTTGTCAATTTGTAATCTGAATTTGGTTTAAAAACCTCATCGGCTTCTGGAAAATAGCCCTGAATGATTGCAGGGTGTTCTCCTTTGAATTCTCGTAGTATGGTTGGGTCTATATCTCCATATCGATATTTCTTAGGGGTATTCGACCAATATTTTTCAACTTTCTCATATTTCCGCTCCATCTGCTCTTTTGTTCGAACATGTCCATAGTGGTATATAGTCCCTCCACTAGCAACCGCTTTGGGATACCGTCCCCCTTTATAGTTCTGCATTACTATAAAATAGAGACCCTTTGGAGCAAAATTGGGAATGGTGTTTTTAATAATTCGTGGAGCGGTTCTATACCAACCCGGGGAATCTACATAAGTTTTGATATTTCCGTAAAAGTGGATATAGTCGAAATAGAGAGCCTCCACCTCATCGACATTCTGATACCTTTCCATACTCTTATAGATAGTATCCAAATCTTTCTCATGAACTATCTCATCACCTTCAAGGTAGAAAGCCCAATCCCCAGTCGTATTGAAAAGAGCGATAGATTTCTGTTGTCCATAGACATATCCACCTATCGAGTAGTCGGGGCGAATATTCTCATTCCATGCAGATTCAATAATACGAATTTTGGGACTGCCGATAGATTTCACCATCTCCAAAGTTCTATCCTCGCTTCTACCGACATTTACAACAAATTCATCTACTATCGGCAGGATAGATTTTATACTCTCAACAAAGGGGTAGCCGAGAAGCTCCCCATTACGAATAAAGGTAAATCCGCTAACTTTCATTAAATATCACAATAATCAGCGAGTAACCCACCTTTTAAAGTTTGGTAGGTCTCTTCTCCTACAAGTTCGCGAACAATAGCTAAACCAAAACAGATAGCAGTTCCCGGACCTCGTGAAGTTAGAACATTTCCACTTTTTACAACCATTCTATCTGAGCGGTAACCATCTTTTTGAATCTGCTCTTCAACTGATGGATAGCAAGTATATTCCTCTGTTAAAACTCCCGCCTGATTTAGAGCAAATGGAGCAGCACAAATTGCACCAACTCTCTTATCACTATTAGCCATCTCTTTGATGAGGTTCTGAACCTTTTCATCTTTTGCCAAAATATCAGTTCCACCCCAACCCCCAGGTAGAACTACCATATCCAAATCTGATGAGGAAACAGAGTCAATAAGGGTATCGCACTCTATTTTTATCCCATTCGCACCTTGCACTAATTTGCTATTTACTCCTGCTACAACTACCTCTATTCCCCCTCTTCTCATAACATCGATAAGGGATACAGCTTCAATCTCTTCAAAACCTTCGGCTATCGGAACTACAACCTTTGCCATATTAACTCCTTAGATATAATTTTCATAATTCTATCAAAGGTAATTTAGCTATGAAAAAGTGGATATTTTCAGTAATAGCTCTATTTCTATTTTATGGTTGTGGAACTTCAATAAATCTATCAGAATATAGAAAAATCCCCATTTCCAAATCTCCATTAGCCCCATCTAAACAGGAGTTGAAGAGGGAAAAAATTCCAAATGTGCTAATTCAGGAGTTCGACAATACTACCTCAAAGGTAGCTAGAAGAGCATCGCTAGATAAAAATTTGCCTAAGGTGCTTGAAAATAGATTAGCTGAAAGTAAATTAGTCCATATCCTCAATAGAGATAAAAAATTTTCACTAAGAGAAGAGATAAAGGCGAAAGAGTTAGCAATGGAGACCGGAACAGATGTCGGACAGGCTGACTATATTATCAATGGCTATATCACTAATGCATCTTTTACCAATAACTATGTCGAGGGTAAAACTTATACAGTTGGAGATAAAACTATTACACTACCTCCAAAATACGAATATAGAGCCTGTGTCTCGGGGGTGGTCAAAATCTTGGAACTGCCAGATATGAAGGTGGCTGATACTACACAATTTGAAGGGTGTGCAACCGACTCCGAAAACCTCACTATCTTCAAAAAACCTAAGATTCAAGATAATGGACTAGTAATTGAAGCAGGAGAGAATGGGATAGATAGTGCCTCGTATGAGATAAAAAATTTCTTTGCAATTAGGGGGTATATATTTGAAATGAGAAAGAATAAAGATGGAGACACTATCCTAAATACAACTCTTGGAAAAAGTCGAGGAGCAGAAGAGGGGCTAAAAGTCGATATTTTCAAACTCCAAAAACATACCAATCCGCTTACAGAAGAGACATCAATAGATGAGGTGAAGATAGGTGAAGGGGTAATATCCAATCAAATAGAGAATAGCTCCTCTTGGGTCATTGTGAAAGAGCTGGAATCCAACTCCAAAATAGAGATAGGGGATTTTGTAAAGCCCCACTATAAAGAATCCCTAATTAGTAGAACTCTCAAAATGGCGGGGAGAATTTGATGATATTTCGCTTACTAATCCCTCTGTTCCTGCTCTTTGGTTGTGGTAGTAAAAAGCCGACTCCGAAACAGTATCCTAGTTGGTGGAATCAACCTCATCAAGATACAAATCGATATATTTACGGGCTTGGAGAAGGTTCAAATCAAGAGGAGGCTATCAGTAGAGCCTTAAATCAGATAGCTTCAAAGATTACTACTGAAATTGAATCGACCTACCAGAGTAGATTGGTTGTCGAAAATGGAGAGACTTCAAAACAGCAATCTATCGATATTAGACAGAGTGTAAAAAAGATGGAGTTAGATAGTTATAAGATAATCCAAAGCTCCAATATTGGAGGAAGAACCTTTTTACTCCTCCAATTGGATAGAGTAATCACGGCTAAGAATTTCAAAAGAAAACTAAAACGGGAGATAGAACTCATTACCTCCAATATAGATAATCCCACCAATAGCAGAATAGAGAAAATAGGTATTTTGGTTCGAGCTAAAAAGAGATTGGAGAAGATATATAGAGAGAGTATATTCATAAAAACTCTATCCCCAAAAGTTAGCGATAGCGATATAGTGGAGACCATTCAGAAATATAGGAAAAAAATATCTCACTCCCTTTCAAAAGTTGAATTTAGAGTTCTCTACGGTGGTCAATATGGTGAAGTTGTGAAAAAGCTTATTAGTGAATATGGTTTCTCTATTTCGCAAAAGGTTGGGACTATTACCATATTTGTAAATGTGAAAAGAGAGGAGATGATGGCGATGGGTAACTATATTTTGAAAGTTGATATATCTCTTGAAACTCGTGAAAATAGGAAAGTTGTAGCAAAAGAGAAAATTAGTATTGGTGGAAAATCCAAAAGAGATTTTGGAACAGCCGAAAACTTTGCTATAAAAGAGTTTGAAGAGAGATTAAGAGATGAAAAGATAGTTGAGAAACTTATGGGGATATAGAGTTGGCAGGAAAAATTGTATCTGTATTCAATTCACTATCCAATAGTGGAAAAAGTTGGGTAGTTCAAAACCTATCCAAAAATCTATCTATATTCAATCGAGTTCTAATTATCGACTTAGACCCTTGCGGGGATAGTAGTAACTATTTTCAAGTCCTTCAAGAGTTTTCAATAAAAGATATTTTGGAGAAAAGACAAGATTTTCCCCATGTTGTTCAGAAGACAGAGAATAAGAACCTCTATATTATTCCCGCTAATGTTGAACTTATCCAATTGACACATGAAAATATCAATCAAGATAGAATAGTCCATATAGCTAACTATCTAAAAACTAAGTTTGACTATATAGTTATCGACAACCCGCCTTGCACTACTCCCCTTGTCCAAAGTTGGCTAAATGTAAGTGAAAATATTGTATATCCTGTAAATTTCAGTAGTGGAGTTCTCTTTTTCCTAGATAGATTTTTTCAAGAGTTTGAGAAGATGAGAGATAGAATAGGATTAGTCGGGGTTGGAGATGGAGAAGAGAGAGAGGCGGTATATGAAAAATATCGAGATAGATTTATTCAACGAGGAGAAGAGCCTATAAACCTTCAAATAGGTCAGAATGAGATAAGCAAATTCAACCATATTATCCTCTCATTTAGGAAATAGGTTAGAAGTTGTTCGAAATTTTTAGATATTTCCTACCTTACCTAAAAGGGTATCGGTTAGAGTTTCTATTTATCTTTTTCGGGATTACTGCTACCGCTATTGCTACTGTTGCCACTGCCCATATTATTAAACCCATCTTAGATGATATTTTTATAAACCGAGATGTTGAGAAGCTCCATATTATCCCTATTTTCCTCGTCTTCATCTATTTGGTAAAGAGTGTAGGGAGGTATTTCCAAACCTACTTCACCGCAAAAATTGGGGAATCTATTGTGATGAGGTTGAGAAATGAGATGCTCCAAAAGATATTGGAGTTAGACATGGAATATATCAACTCTGTCCGAAATGGAGAGCTGATTAGCAGGATAAATAATGATATTTTGAGAGTTAGATATATAGTTTCCGATATGTTCCCTGAGCTTTCGCGAGAGATAGTAACTATTTTGGGACTTGTCGCATATGTTATCTACCAAAGCCCTATCCTCTCTTTCTGGACTCTTGTAATCCTCCCCGCCACATTCTACCCCCTCTCTATCTTGGCTAAAAAGATGAAAGCTACCTCTAAGAGGTCTCAGGAGAAGAGTGCCGATATTGTTTCAAAACTTACAGAGCTATTTAACAATATTGAGATAATCAAAAGTAACTCCACCGAAAAAGTGGAATTGGAGAAGTTCCAAGAGGAGAATCGTAATTTTTTCCATATCTCCCTTAGAGGGGTGAAAATATTTGGACTTGTCAGCCCTATGATGGAGGTGTATAGTTCTCTCTCTATTGCCCTCGTTATCATCTTTGGAGGTGAAGCTGTTATAAATGGTGAAATGAGTGTAGGTAGTTTCTTCTCATTTCTTACAGCTGTTGGATTGCTATTTGACCCTATCAAAAAGGTATCGGCTATATTCAATAAGATGCAAGATGGTATATCAGCCACAGAGAGAATTATTGAACTTCTCAATATTGAAAATAGAATTCAGAACGGAACGGAAAAAATATCAGATATTCAAAAAATAGAGTTTCGACAGGTCTCATTTCTATCTATCCTAAACAATATCTCTTTTTCCATCTCCAAAGGAGAAAAAATAGCATTTGTTGGAGATAGCGGAGGACTATAAATCTACTGATGAGGTTCTACGATAGAGATAGTGGCTATATTCTGCTCGATGGTCAAAAGATAGAAAATATTCAAATAGAGAGTTTGAGAAGAAATATAGCGATAGTCTCTCAACGGGTCTATATCTTCAATGATACTATTTTGAATAATGTAGCTTATGGTTCCGATGAGGTCGATTCAAATAGAGCAGTGAAAGCTTTGAAAATGGTAGAGGCTTGGGAGTTTGTTTCAAAGATGGAAAAAGGGATTTATACCCAACTTCAAGAGTTTGGAGCTAATCTATCGGGGGGAGAGAGACAACGAATAGCATTAGCGAGAGCCATCTATCAAGATAGTCCCGTTCTGATTTTGGACGAGGCTACTTCTGCACTTGATAATAGAGTTGAAAAAAAGATATTTGAGAATTTACAAAACTATTTTAAAAAAAGGATAGTTATTATCATCGCCCACCGCCTATCTACTATCGAGGATAGCGATAGGATATACCTATTTTCAAACGGTAAGATAGTAGGAGTTGGAACTCACCAAGAGCTATTGGAACATTCACCAGAATATAGAAGATTACACAATAGATAAATGTTAGAATTTTTCTAAAAATGGGATAACGATGTTATATCAACTATATCTATCTTTTGGTATCAATCTGTTTCAATATATCACATTTAGGGCAGGAGTGTCGTTTTTTACCGCTCTAATCCTAACTCTTATTTTGATGCCCAAATTTATAAGATGGGCAAACTCTCGGAATTTGGAACAACCTATATACGATTTGGTTCAGCAACATCAAGAAAAACACAACACCCCAACGATGGGAGGAGTGGTATTTCTATTTGCTACTCTGGTAGCTTCTCTAATCTCGGTAGATATTGGCAACTTCTATGCTGTTGGTGGAATGGTAACTCTTCTGCTATTTGCAACAATAGGGGTTGGAGACGATTTGAAAAAGATAATAGGGAAAAGTAACCAATCGGGTATCTCTCCTCGTGGAAAAATTCTATATCAGATATTGGCATCTCTAACAGTTATTACTATCCTCTATTTTCACAACTTTCCAACCGATTTCTATCTACCATTTGTTAAATATCCAATTGGAGATATTGGAATCTGGATATTTCCGTTTGCTACCCTCATATTTCTAAGTTCCTCAAATGCGGTAAATTTGACTGATGGACTTGATGGACTGGCTACCGTCCCCGCCACCTTTTCAATAGCTACCCTTTCAGTATTTGCCTATCTGAGTGGGAATATAGTTCTAAGTGAATATTTACTAATTCCAAATATAGAGGGGGTTGGAGAGGTTGTAATTATCGGTAGTGGATTGATAGGGGCTTTAACAGGTTTCCTGTGGTTCAATGCTCACCCTGCTGAGGTCTTTATGGGGGATAGTGGTAGTCTTGCAATTGGTGGATTTATAGGATATTTAGCTGTTGTTACTAAAAACGAGATTTTACTAATCCTCATAGGGTTCATATTTGTAGTTGAGGCGATGACGGTAATTATGCAGGTTACCAGTTACAAAACCAGAAAGAAGAGAATATTTTTAATGGCTCCAATCCACCACCATTTTGAGATGAAAAAGTGGCATGAGAATAAAATTATTGTCCGGTTTTGGATAATTTCCCTCCTCTCCAACCTCATCGCTCTCATTTCACTAAAATTGAGATAATAGATATAATATTTAAGTGTGAATTTTCAAACATTGGAGTTATAGAATGACATCAGAAGAGAAGATAGAGAGGTTAGAGAGTGAAATAAAATTCTATCAACAGGTAATAGAGTTCTATGCGGGGAAACCAGTAATTATTTTCAAAAACAACCAGATAGAGTATATGAGCAAGGAGGCAGATGACTATCGACTAGATAGGTATCAAAATATGATTCTCTCCAATACAGAAGAGATAACAATAAATGATATGGTGGCAAAAATTGAGGAGAAGAAACTAGATTCAGACAATTTCAGAATTTTCGAAGTTGAGATAACTTCTCCATCGGAAGAGAAGCGAAAAAATGGAGATATTGATGATGAGAACAAGAGAAAAAGAATAATCCATATTCGCCACGATATTACAATAGAGGCATTGGAACATGTGCAGAAACTGCTTTCCAAATTCCTTGACGATATGGAATTTTTGGTAGAGGAGGCGAAAACGACTGCTGAAAGTTCTAATAAGGGATTGGCAAATATTGAAAGAATATACAAAGATGCTATTCAACTTGGTAAGAATGTCCATAGTTCAGTTGGGATAATGGATAAGTTGAATAAAAATAGTAAAAATATCAAAGATGTCCTATCTCTAATAGATGATGTGGCTGACCAGACAAACCTACTTGCATTAAATGCAGCAATTGAGGCGGCGAGAGCTGGAAAACATGGACGGGGGTTTGCTGTTGTAGCTGAACAGATTAGAAATCTCGCAGAAAAAACTCAATCAGCCACCCAAGAGATAGAAGAGGTTATCACCAACATGACAACAGAGATAGAGTTGTCTCGAAAAGAGATAAGCAATATAGATGGTCTAGTGGCGACCATCAAACACGATGTTTCAAATGTTCGAGATTTGATTATTGAGTTTCAAGGTAACTCCACCCGAACATCTTACAAAGTTCAAGATATTTCATATGCAATATTTGCAGATTTGGCTAAGTTTGACCATGTGGTATTCAAAGAGAATATATATTCTTATGTTCTTGGAGATGAGCAGGAATTCGATGCAACAGACCATTTCAGTTGTCGATTGGGAAGATGGTATTACCATGGAGTTGGACGAGAGCAATTCTCAGATACAGAGGCATATCGACATCTTGAACTGCCTCACTCAACTGTCCATGATGAAGCAAAATATTTGTATAACTATGTTCGAAACAACTCCGAACCAAGTATTGATGATATTCTGATTCATGTTCTCAATATGGAAGATGCAAGTAAAGAGCTGTTTAGATTGCTTGAAAAGATGATTGAAGATAAAAGATTGGAAACAGTTAAGGAGGCTATAACAACTCTTTTCAAAAACCACCAAATCAACCGTCGAACTAAACGGCGAAAAAGTAAGCATAAAGGATTTGTATAGATGGCTGATGAAAAAAGTATCAAAATTGCAGTTATTGATGATGAATTGGATACTCTCTCCGTTTTGGAGAGACTTCTTGGGAGAGAGTCTGAATTTGAGGTTAGGGTCTATTCCAATCCTGAAAATGGATTAGATGAGGTAAAGGGTGGTAATTTCGATTTGGTTCTACTCGATATAGTGATGTCTCAAATGGACGGAATAGAAGTCTTAAAAGAGATAAGAGCTGTCAATGGCAAGACGAAAATAATAATGATTTCAGCTTATGCTACTCTTGATAGAGTTCTCAAATCTCACCAATATGGAGCTGATGATTTCATCTTGAAACCTTTTAAAAGTGTGGCGAAAATAATAGATAAGATAAAAAATATCTTAGATGTACAACAAAAATGAGATATTGAGAAAAAAGGCAGTTGCCCTCAAATATCAACAGGGAGCTGATTCTGCTCCAAGAGTGGTGGCTGGTGGTAGAGGTGTTATAGCTGAACAGATAATAGAAAAAGCTAAGCAGTTCGATGTT
>JYMV01044912.1_pt1 | contig 19500 bp, 18 predicted proteins | sample 338911 | NCBI WGS metagenome assembly JYMV01 (sample SAMN03354496, study PRJNA234377) | hydrothermal vent metagenome | biome: Deep sea; feature: Hydrothermal plumes at the Eastern Lau Spreading Center, Western Pacific Ocean; material: Seawater | place: Tonga | collected 2009 | depth 2000 m m
TGAACATCCTACTCAGGCCTTACTAGATTTGCATACCATCAGAGAGGCAAAAGGAAGCTTGAGGGGCTTAAATATAATGATTGTTGGAGATGTAGCGCACAGCCGAGTGGTCAGGTCTAATATTTACGCTATGAAAACAATGGGTATGAACGTGAAACTTATCGGTCCCCCCACTATGATTCCTCTGGAAATAGAGAAGATGGGAGTAAGTGTAGGCTATGACTTAGAAGGAGCAATACATGATGCAGATGTTATCATGATGCTCCGCTTACAAAAAGAAAGACAAAGCAGGTATCTCTTGTCCAGTATTCGCGAATACTCTAATTTATATTGCCTTACGTCTAAATTCCTAGAAAAAGCAAAAGATGATGTGCTTATTTTCCACCCGGGTCCGGTCAACCGAGGAATTGAAATTTCTCTAGATGTTATGGAAAGCGAACGATCACTTATATTAACTCAGGTTACCAACGGAGTTGCTGTTCGTATGGCACTGATGTATCTCCTTCTAGGAGGCAAAAATGACAATAGTAATTAAAAATGGAAGGGTTATTGATCCAGCCAATGGTTTAGATGAACCAAAGGATCTCTTGATCCAGAAAGGAAGAATTAAAGCTCTAGAGTCACCGGGGAACATAAGTTTTGATACTGGAGAAAAACCATCAATTATTGATGCTAAAGGCTGTGTTGTCAGCCCAGGATTGATAGATATGCATGTACATTTTAGAGAACCTGGATTCGAGTATAAAGAAACCATTACATCTGGGTGCCAATCAGCGGCAGCTGGTGGGTTTACTTCTGTGGCAGTCATGCCAAACACTAACCCCGTAAACGATACACGAGCAGTCACAGAACACATTCTATCCCTAGCAAGGGCTGAGGGTATTATTAATGTGTATCCCATTGCTGCTATTACGCAAAAACTTGAGGGAGAACGTTTGTCTGAAATGGCTGATCTAAAGGATGCTGGAGCGATAGCGTTTTCAGATGATGGGCGCCCCGTTATGAACAACGAACTAATGCGCAGAGCATTTGAGTACAGCAAAATGTTTAAACTTCCACTGATTCAGCACAGCGAAATGCTAGATCTTACGGAAGGAGGTTGCATGAACGAGGGAATGGTGTCAACAGAACTCGGGTTAAAAGGCATGCCTGCAGAGGCCGAAGACATAATGGTATACCGTGATATAGCACTACTTGAAAAAACTGGCGGACGGCTTCATGTCGCACACATAAGCAGTAAAAATTCTGTTGACCTTGTACGGCAGGCAAAATCCAGAGGATTATCTGTGACCTGTGAAGTAGCACCCCATCATTTTACTTTGACAGACGAAGCTGTGCGTGGATATAACACAAACACAAAAATGAGTCCTCCGCTTCGCGCAATTGATGATGTTGAAGCTATTAAAGAGGGTTTAAGAGATGGGACAATTGATATTATTGCTACTGACCACGCACCCCATGATATTGCAGACAAACAGGTCGAATATCAGAATGCGTGCTTTGGAATCGTTGGATTGGAAACTGCCCTCCCCCTTTCCTTAAAATTAGTAGATGAAAAAATCTTATCTATGGGTGATGTCATCAAGAAGCTCACCTCTGCTCCCGCGGATATATTCAATCTAAAAGCTGGAAGCCTTTCGTTGGGCAACGAAGCAGATATTCTAATTTTCAATCCAAGTCTTGAATACTCGATCGACATTTCAAAATTTCATTCCAAAAGTAAGAATAGTCCTTTTGATGGATGGAAAGTAAAGGGAAAGGTCATCCACACATTAGTTAAAGGAAAAACTGCGTACTCAGTAAATGAAAATTAATACTCCTTTTAGAAATTCATAAAAAAATAGTATGAAAGCTATTTTGGCCTTAGCGGATGGAAGAATATTTGAAGGAACGTCCTTCGGTGCCCAAGGTGAGGCTGATGGTGAAGTAGTATTTAACACCAGCATGACTGGATATCAGGAGGTTCTAACCGACCCTTCATATTATGGACAAATGGTGGTCATGACCTACCCTCTCATTGGCAATTATGGGGTTAATTCGGAAGATTTTGAATCAGACCGGCCTCATCTTTCTGCTTTCATTATAAAAGAATTAAGCACCCTCCCAAGTAACTGGCGATCTCAAGGATCATTACATGATTTTCTTGCCAAGTATGGCATTATAGGAATCCAAGGGATTGACACAAGAGCATTGACGCGCCACATTAGAAACACCGGGGCCCAACAGGCTGTCCTTTCAACTAAACCAACCAATCGACAGAAGTTAGTTGCTCAAGCAAATCGATTACCTTCCTTAAAAGGCCGTGACTTAGTAAAAGAAGTGACCTGCAAAGAACCATACGAATGGTGCGAGGGTGAGTGGGAATTGAACAATGGGGAAACTTTTTTTAAAAGTGCCCCTCGTATACCCAACAACTATTTTATTGTTGCCTATGATTTTGGGATTAAAAGAAATATTTTGCGAAAACTTGTTCAGGCAGGATGCAGGATAAAAGTCGTGCCTGCTTCAATGCCGGCCAAAGATGTTCTTGCTATGAACCCAAGCGGTATATTTTTATCAAACGGACCGGGCGATCCGGCAGCAGTGAAATACGCTTTAAAAAATGTAAAATATTTAGTTGGGAAAATCCCAATATTTGGAATATGTCTTGGACACCAAATTCTTAGCCTTGCATTAGGAGCAGGCACCTATAAATTAAAATTTGGTCACCATGGAGGCAATCAACCTGTTATTAATTTAAAAACCAGCAGAGTTGAGATAACCGCTCAAAATCATGGGTTCGCTGTTGATGCGACATCCCTGAGTAGTGATTGTGATATCACTTCCATTAATTTAAATGACAATACGATTGAGGGAATCCAGCATAAGTCTCTTCCAATTTTATCAATACAATATCATCCAGAAGCTTCACCAGGACCACACGATTCGTCACACTTATTTAAAGAGTTCACTGAATTGATAGATATAAATAAATGATAAAAGATAGCATCGAGTATTTAATTAAAATCGCAACAAATCCCCCGTACTCAAATAATCTATTGGCAGCTCGTCAGGAATATCAAAAGTATGCTGGTGAAATTTTTGATGATGACAAATCCTATGAGAACCAAATGGCCTTATTTCTTGAATGGTATATTTTTGACCGTATTGAACCGGCCCATGACCAAACAGTACTTGAATTAATAATTAATAACGGTAAAGGAGCACCTCCTGATCTACTAAAAATTATCAATGTGTTTATCTCTCACATCCACGGCCTTTTCATAATCAAAAAAATAAAAGACCATTGTGTCAAAGCAATCAATTTATTTAATAATGAACAATATAATGTTGTTGAGCCTTCAGGAAAGCTCTATTTCAGTAAAAATAGTATATTCGAGGGGAGACTTCTTGCTTATGAAAATTCCTATTACTTTACAGGAAACTTTTGTTTTCACCCAGAGGGTTCAAAAAAATTCATTAAAAGTGAAATAAAAAAAATTTCCTCGTTGCAAAAAATAAATGCACAAGAACTAAAGTTACAAAATATAAAATTAAAGAATGAGAATAAAAAACTAAATAAAACTATTTCCTCCATAGAAAAACTACAAGAAAAAATTCAAAGATTAAATTCTGAGAAAAAAATATTCAAAATTAAAAATGATCTATCCGAGCTAGAATCCATTAAGGAAAAACATGAAGAAAACTACTCCTTGCTAAAACAAAATATTAATACATTTACTCATGAAAAAATAATTCGTGAAAGCCAATCAATCCAAGCACGATTAATGTTAAAGCTTTCTTCTATGCGATTGCTTTTAGAGCGTTCTCGAAACATTGAACTTAAAGATATTTATAAAAATTAATGCCTAAAAGATCGGACATAAAAAGAATTTTACTCATTGGAGCTGGGCCAATTGTCATCGGTCAAGCTTGTGAATTTGATTACTCTGGAACACAGGCATGCAAAGCTTTGAAGGAGGAAGGATATGAAGTGGTCCTGGTAAATAGTAATCCAGCAACCATAATGACCGACCCTGGGTTTGCAGACAAAACTTACGTCGAACCAGTAACTCCTGAAATTGTTGAAATGATCATTAAGAAAGACCGTCCTGATGCCCTTTTGCCCACAATGGGAGGTCAAACTGGTCTAAATACGGCTCTAGCGGTTGCTGACAAAGGCGTGCTTGATTTATACAACGTTAAATTAATTGGAGCTGATATCAGGTCAATTCGAAAAGCTGAAAATCGTCAACTTTTTAAAGAAGCAATGGTAAGCATAGGGCTTAAAGTCCCTCCTAGTGGACATGCTCAAACCCTTGACGAGGCGTTGCAAATAGTTAAAGAAACGGGTTTTCCCGCCATCATCCGTCCATCATTTACCCTTGGAGGTAGTGGTGGGAGTATAGCTTATGACCATAAAGAATTTGAATCCCTTGTAAAATCCGCGCTCAATATAAGCCCCACCAATGAAGTTCTTATAGAAAAATCTCTCATTGGTTGGAAAGAATATGAACTAGAAGTGATGCGCGACCACCAGGATAACGTTGTCATAGTCTGCTCAATTGAAAACCTTGATCCGATGGGAATACATACTGGAGATAGCATTACTGTAGCTCCTGTTCAAACATTATCAGACAGGGAATATCAATTAATGCGTAATGCTGCAATCGATATCATTCGTGAAATAGGTGTCGAAACAGGTGGTTCTAATATTCAATTTGCTGTAGATCCAAAAAATGGAGATATGATAGTAATTGAGATGAACCCTCGAGTATCTCGAAGCTCAGCGTTGGCCTCAAAAGCGACTGGATTTCCAATAGCCAAAATCGCCGCCAAACTTGCCGTTGGATATACGTTAAATGAGATTAAAAATGATATCACGCGTGTTACACCGGTATCATTTGAACCTACAATAGATTATTGCGTTGTAAAAATTCCACGATTTAATTTCGAAAAATTCTTCACAACCGACCCTGTTCTTTCTACACAAATGAAATCGGTTGGCGAAGTAATGGCTATAGGCCGTACCTTTAAAGAATCACTCAATAAAGCTCTTCGATCTTTGGAAATTGATGTATTTGGTTTAAGCAAAAACATAAAGAATATTTCTAGTGATTCTACTTCGAACCGAGAAACCATTAGAAATAAACTAGAAAACACATTAAACAAACCGCTTTGGGATCGACTCTGGTATATCGCAGAGGCACTTAGAAACGGATTTTCCGTTGAGGAAATATATCAAATTACTTTTATTGACCCGTGGTTTCTTCAGAACATCCAGGATCTTCTATCTATTGAAAAAGAACTAGTTTCCGCAAAGAATCTTGATGGAATGTCTGACGAACTACTTGAAAAAGCTAAAAAGAACGGTTATTCAGATACTTTTATCGCGAATATTCTCAATTGCAGTTCAACCGACATCCATGCTAAGCGAAGTTCATCTAACATTAAACCCGTTTATAAAAGAGTTGATACCTGTGGAGCTGAATTCGAGGCGCATACACCCTATCTATATTCAACATACGAAGAGGAATGCGAGGCTGACCCCACGAATAAAAAGAAAATTATGATACTTGGCGGTGGACCCAATCGTATCGGGCAGGGGATTGAATTTGATTATTGCTGTGTTCATGCATCCTTTGCACTTAAAGAATCTGGTTACGAAACAATCATGGTCAATTGTAACCCTGAGACAGTGAGTACTGATTACGATACTTCTGATCGTCTATATTTTGAACCTCTCACTTTTGAGGATGTTTTAAATATTGTAGAGGTTGAAAAACCAAATGGCGTTATAGTTCAGTTTGGAGGACAAACACCTCTAAAACTTGCCGTTCCACTAATGAGCGCTGGGGTACCAATCATTGGAACAAGTCCAGAAAATATTGACAGAGCCGAAAATAGAAAATTATTTTCTGAGGTTATGAAAACTCTCAATTTAAAACAACCATCAAATGGAACAGCAACTACATTTGAAGAAGCGAAAGAAATTGCTGAAAAAATTGGCTACCCAGTTGTTGTACGACCCTCCTACGTTTTAGGAGGTCGCGCAATGGAAATCGTGTATGATCGAGAGCGCCTTGAATACTATATGGAAAATGCTGTTGAAGCATCACCTGAGCATCCAGTTTTAATTGATAGTTTTCTTGAAAATACCATTGAAATTGATGTCGATGCTATTTCTGATGGCAAATCAGTTGTCATAGGGGGCATTATGGAACATATTGAAGAAGCAGGTATTCATTCTGGAGATAGCGCCTGTTCACTTCCTACCTTTTCTATAAAACCTGAAACCGTAGCATCCATAAAAGATCAAACACGTAGGCTTGCTCTAGAGTTAAATGTGGTCGGTTTGATTAATATCCAGTTCGCAGTTAAGAGTGATGAGATCTTCATTCTGGAGGTTAATCCAAGGGCGTCTAGGACTATACCGTTTGTGAGTAAGACTACCGGGATTCCTCTCGCAAAAATAGCGGCCCTTGTAATGGTTGGAAACTCATTAAATGAGCTCGGTTTGACAAAGGAGGCTATCGTATCACATACAGCCGTGAAAGAATCTGTTTTCCCATTCAATAAGTTTGACAACGTGGATATTCTTTTAGGACCAGAAATGAAATCCACCGGTGAAGTAATGGGAATTGACAAGTCTTTTGGAATGGCATTTGCCAAAGCGCAGCTAGCAACTGGAATAAAACTTTTAAATAAAGGGAATGCATTTATTAGTGTTAAGGATTCGGACAAACCTAAAGCACTAAAGATCGCTCAGGGCTTTTCTAAGCATGGCTACTCTATTATAGCAACGAAAGGAACAGCCCAATACCTTAACAAGAATAATTTAAATGTAGTTACGGTCAATAAGGTAAAAGAGGGTTCTCCGCATATTGTCGAAAAAATTGAAAGTGGAGAAATTCAATTTGTAGTTAACACAACATTTGGTGAGCAATCAATCAAAGATTCTTATTCATTGCGGCGAGCTTCACTCAACACCAATATCCCGTATTACACAACGATGGCTGGAGCACTAGCTCTGCTCAAAGCATTGAAAGCTCTAAAGGAAAATGATATGACCGTTACCTCTCTGCAAGAATTTGGATTAGAGCCGGGAAAAATTAATTAGTATGACAAGGACGGCAGCCCCTTGTAGGCTCCCCAAATGATATCGCCTTGAAATAGATTATTCTTCTTATCTCGATGAGAATACCTTTTGGTCCAAGGAATTATTTTACTTACCTCTAATGGTTTTTTAGAGTTTCTGTTTTTAGGGACAACTAAATCACCCGGAGTAAAATTTACTCCCGTAACTATTTGAGCTTTCGAGAACCGTCCTTGAACCTCACTGATCTTTATGATGCCTTTCCGGGAATACCTATCTCCCAAGTCAACTTTATCAACTGGATCATTAAATTCAGGTTCTACAGAAAATACGGTAAACACATCTCGCACATTAACCCCATTTGCTTTCCCTAAATTTATAATGGCACTATTATTTTTGTGATCGACCGATATCAAATCCCCCTCAAGCGGAACTCTATTTAAGGTTTTATAAATGAAAATCTGTGCTTGGTCATTCAAATTCCATAGAGCCTTCCCAATTGAATGAGTCTTGAATTTATCTAATTTATAGCTAATATTCTGCGAATCTATATCAAAAGATTTTCGTCCGGTATTTGATCTGACTGTGAAGGTTTTTTTTGCAAGCGAGCGGCCCGTATGCAAATTCACCAATTCTACATTTGCCTGTATGAAGGCCTGTTCTTTATGAAATTTCGCTTCTTTCTTTGTATGGCCTTTTTTAAGAGGATTGGTATCTGGGTCGAATATTAAAATATTTCCTCGGACTTTATACTGGCTTAATGGAGACTTTGTCAAAGAGGTAAAACTCGTCACATTGCGTTGAGGGTCCTTATTAGTTTTTTCTTCTTTCTTTTCTTTATTCTCTATTTGACTTTTTAACTTATTTATTACATTTGGTTCTATTTCTTTTAATCGTACCATTTGAAAGACGCCTGAATCACTAAGGCTATTTTCAAGCATCAAGGAAAAAAACTTACCTGGTTTGAATGATTTCTCCCAATCAACAGGATCAGAAAATGATTCCACTGATATTTTTTTTATAAATTTTGCCTCTACATTTCTCTCAGAGAACAACAGAAAAGAAAAGGCAAGAAAAAATATTAAATATGACTTTGAAAACATTTTTTTAGTTAAAGCATCCATAACAGTAAATATCGACAGTTACGCATAAAATCTTCATAAATTTTTGGTTTTTTTTGGAATAATACCTTTATTTATACAAATTATGACCCTCTATACTTGTTTCCTATCGTCTTGACCTAAGGCTTATAGAAAAGTACAATCACTCGTTATGAAAAATTTACTACATCTTTTTTTCACTTCTTTCTTATTATTTCCATATTATCAAGCGTGGGCTAATTCAACGCCAGAGGATATGGTTCTCATCAAAAAGGGTTGTTTCATGATGGGCACCAACAAAATACACGACTACTTGGCTTTTGATCCAAATATCCGAGAACGCCCCAATGATCGAGAACGACCCGTTCACAAGGTGTGCCTTGATGCATTTTATTTAGATACCTATGAAACGACACAAGAAAAATGGAACAAGGTGAAGTTTTCAAATAATTCTGTGTACAAAGCCCCCAATATTGCTGTCAATCAAATGGAATGGGGAGATGCAAATGATTATTGTGAAAAGCTCGGGAACCGTCTCCCTACGGAAGCTGAGTGGGAATACGCAGCTCGAGCAGGTACCACGACGGAGTATTCTTGGGGAGATAAAATGGACCGAAATTATGCTTGGTATGGTGGAAATTCTGGCCATACGCATCATCCGGTTGGTACTAGGAAACCAAACCCATGGGGATTATATGACATGCTCGGAGGCGTTTGGGAATGGGTTAGTGATTGGTATGGCGAGTTCTACTATAAAATCAGCCCACTAAAAAATCCAAAAGGCCCATCAAATATTTTAAGCTGGCATGTAATCAGAGGGGGATCATGGATTGATGACAAACAATTCGTTCGAACCACCATCCGATATCCCGGGTTAGCTGATCATACGGATGATTTCTGGGTTGGATTCCGCTGTGCCAGAGATTTAAACTAAACGTTAAATCAAAAATCTCTCACTCCGTAATGTCTTTTATTTTTGATTCCCGAACAGTCAATCTTTTATATAAAAAACTTAGTTCAAGTATTCCTGTAGCTAGAACAGAGTTGATCTACAGTAATCATTTCGAACTGCTAATAGCAGTAATGCTGACTGCTCAGGCAACAGATAAAATCGTAAATGAAGTAACTCCATCGCTTTTCAAAAAATATCCCAGCCCAAAAAGTTTTATTTTATGCGGTGAAAAAAAACTAGCTCACTTGATAAAAAGAATAGGGTTGGCACCTACCAAAGCTAAAAATATTATTCGCTCATGCCAAATCATATTAAAAATTCACAATGGCATTATCCCAAAAACCAGAGACCAATTGGTAAGACTACCCGGTGTTGGTAGAAAAACGGCCAATGTTGTTTTAAATGAAGCTTTTGGAATACCCACCATAGCCGTAGATACACATGTTTTCAGAGTTGCCAATCGCACAGGATTAGCAAAGGGAATGACTGTCCTTGAAACAGAAAAAAAATTAAATGAAGTAACTCCGGATAAGTGGAAAAAAGATGCGCACCACTATCTAATCCTTCATGGTCGCTATGTTTGCAAAGCAAAAAATTTTAAATGCTCAAGCTGCTCCATCAAAAAAGAATGTCAGTTTGAAAATAAAACTAAATAGAAATGTCCACCCAAAAAAAAAGAAGTTATACAGAGCTTATAAATCGATTAAGTAAAACACTAAATAATACCGTACAAATTTTTACACTTGACCATATAAAATCTTCGAATAATAAATATCCCTTCCAAAAAATAATATTAGGAAATAATAATCCGAGGCGAGCCCTAATTTCAGCAGGAATTCATGGAGATGAACCGGCTGGAATTGAAACAATATGCTCTTTTTTAGAAAATGGTAGATACAAAGCACATCTGGATCAATGGGAAATCACTATACTTCCATGTATTAATCCTTATGGTTTTGAAAATGATACCCGTGAAAACCATAAGAAGAAAGATTTAAACCGCTTATTTAAGGATCACAACCCTCCACTTGAAGTACAATTAGCGAAATCGATCTTTAAGCCCTCCTATTTTGACATAACAATAGAATTACATGAGGATTTCGATAGCCATGGCTATTACTTGTTTCAGAAATCTAATAAACCGAATGGGTTTGAAATTGGAGTCAAAATTATTGAAGCGCTGAAAGGTATTATTTCCATTAATTCAGATAAAACTATTGAGAACATGCCTGCAGAAAAAGGCGTTATACACAGAATAAAAGACATCAATCAGATGGAATGGTGGCCTATGGCTGGCTATTCGCTTTCAATGAAAGCAGGCCATTGCTTAACCCTTGAAACTCCAACCAAGCTTGCTATGGCCACTCGTGTACGCGCGCACCTCGTGGCCTTGGATCATGCATTAATGTGTTATCCACAATAAATGTCGTAGTTTTATAACAAACAAAGGTAGAAAAAAACTGGGGGACTTAACTCGACTTGACGGGAGATATAATAGGAACAACTATAGGCTCTCCAACGGGGATAGAATTGATATCCTTTCCTGGATTATAACTAGCAAGTAACCAAAAAGGGATAGCGTATATGTCGTTACATATTTCCCATACGGTTTCTCCCTTGGCCATATTTCGAACCAAAAGCTTATCAATCTTATAATTATTAAAAAAATCTTCCTGAATAGCTTTATGGTATTCCTGTCGTCGTTCTTCAAAAAAATCTGGTTCCACCTTTACGAATGGAACTTTTATTCTCGCATGAACATTTAACTGAGAGCTCTTATTCATCCTATTAAGGTTTATAATTTTTTTAACCGGTAATTTACTCCACTCCGCATAGTGACTTAACGTTTCATCAAAGTCTACCACGATGACTCCAACCTGAGATGAGTTTACGGTATCGTTCTTACTATCAAAGGAAACTGGAAGAAATGCGGGCCTAGCCTGGTTGGCTTTATCTACAGATTTAATATGAGCAAGTTTAACCTCAAACTCTTGAGTTGTTAGTTTTTCTGAGTTATTTCTTTTCCGATCAGATTTATAAGCTTTTAGTTGGACAACTTTAGATCTAGATGCAATCTTTATTCGACCATTTGATGAGTTTTCTCCCGAAGGAACTCTTAACAACTGACCGCGAATAATCTGATCTGGATATTTAATTCGATTTAACCTGAGCAACTCGCTTACTTCAGTATCAAATCGATTAGCAATTTTCGTTAGATTATCATTGCGACGCACTCTATATTTAATTAATTCACCGCTATATTTCTTCTGATATTGCTTTACCATACGAACTGTAGGGTAAGCCGAACCTCTCCTCCCAGGCAAACGAAGTACCTGCCCTATATATATTTTATTTCTATGAGTCAGGTTATTATATGAATATAACTTATTGGCTGAAGTTCTAAATCGCGATGCAATTTCCGACAGGGTATCCCCTCTGCGAACGGTATACCATTTTGAGCGAATCTGGTTTTTATAACGCTCACTAGCTGGAATAATCTGATAAAAATCCCTTCGTTGAGAAAATTTATTTTGGGGAGCTTGAAAGGTAAAGTTTCGCGGAATTCGCTTCTGACCAGATATAACTGGCCTTCTAAGAGCAGGGTTATATTTTGCTATTTCATCTCTTGTCATATTCAAGTTAGACATAACACTATTTATGTGGACAAAATCTTTAAAAACAACGGAAGATAAATTTAGAGGTTTGTCAAAATTAGTATATGGGAAGTATTTACTCTTATTATTCACAACATGCAGTGCCGCTAAAAACTCCGCATAGAAATTTTTAGAGGCAAAACCAAAGCTACGACTTCTGTACCCATTGATCACATCTACGATGTTGGCTCCATAGCGTTTTTTAGCATTTTTCATTCCCTGAGTACCATGATTATACGCTGTAATAGCAAGTGGCCAGCTTTGCAAGGCTTTAAAATTTAATTTTAAAAGTTTCGCTGCTGCAATTGTAGATAAAATTGGATCTCTACGTTCATCCACATCATAACCAACATTCATAAACAAACGCCCTGTTCCACGAGTAAATTGCCAAATTCCAGCTGCCCCGGCACTCGAGTAGGCATTAACTTGAAAGGAAGACTCAACATGTGGGAGCACAGCTAATTCTAAAGGCAAATTAGCTCCAGAGAAAATTTGATCAATTCTGTCTTTATAGATACCCGAACGCTCAAGACCTGCCATAAAGCGATCCTTCTGGCCTATTTGAACCCTTATTCTCCGAGAGGCTTTTCTAAAATTTGAATTCACCAAGCTGTAAACTCTTTTAGAGTCTCCTTTTAAGGACTGTTTTTTTTTGGTTCTGGCTATTTGCAGTAGTAATTTTTTATACTTTCTTTTAACTCTTTCAAACCTATATTCTCTTGCCCTACTGGATATTTTTGATCCGTTTTTGATATAGACAATCTCATAAATTATGCCAAGGTTATCCATATCATGAACAACGTAATGATCTGTAGAGTATTCAGAATAGATTTTTTTCCAAAACTCAACTTTTGACTCAAGGCCTACCGGAGTTGAAAAGTGATAATTATGTAATGTGTGAACTTCTCTATTAAGGTTTGCATGCACATAACCTTGAGAAGAAAACTGTAAGATTAAAAATAGAAAAAATATCTTGATAGATTTAGCGAACAAATTTTTATCTTTCAATGGTAGGGAGTTAGTCTTTTTATAAGAGACGAGCCTAAAGAGTATGCTACTAATTCAAAAAGGAGTTAAAGCACTACTAGAAAACCTAGCTAAGTACTATATATTTCAGAAGGCTAGCAAAGCTTCCACTGTCAGTCAAGGTAAATTCCTCATCAAAATTAAACCTTTGTAAAACCAGTAAATGTATAAACTAAACTTATTTAATTTTAGACGAATACTCACCATTGAGCCTATACACAAAGGACAATAACTCAGCTACTACATGGTATAAAGATGCTGGAATTTCTCTATTTAAATCAACTTGCGAGAGCAGGTGAACTAAGTCCGGATCTTCCTTAATTGGAACATTATTTTCTTTTGCCAAGGAAATAATTTTTTCCGCAATTAGTCTCTTACCCTTTGCAGTAACAACGGGAGATTTGTTAACTCGATTGTCGTACCGCAGTGACACTGCAGACCGATCTGGTTTCTTGTTGATGTTACTCATGTTGTCAAATCCACCAATCTGTCAGGATCACATATTAATAACTGGTTCAATTGTTTGTCCAATTCTCCATCAATATTACGAACAACACAACAGGATGCATTAACCTCAAAACCCAAGTCTCCTAAGCGAGAACAAAAATCTTTAAGATTACCGTCTATAAATTGGGCTACATTTTGATTTTCAACATCAATTCGGACTGAAATAGACTCCTTATTCATTTTTGCATCAACACGAAGGTTTCCGAGCGCTGATAATTCCAACAGAAAAACAAGAAGCACATCATCATTATTTTTATTGCCTTTCCCTTTACCCTCATTTTCAGATCGTCTCAAATAAAGGTTAACTGTCTTACCAATCATAAAGGGATCAGGAATTTGTAATAGGATAGGTTGATTTTCTTGACGTGCAAATTGATTGGTCAATTGCTGCAATTCAATATTTTCAACTGCCCGGAGTAAAACTTTAACGACCTCCGTAAATTGACGCCTCTGACTAACTGAAGTATCTTTATCTACACTCCGTATCTCTATCATCTCCAACAACTTTATAAGTTGCCCTTTTAAGTCATTTTTCACATTAAGTGGAACTTCAAAAGGCTCTTTCCCCTGAAAAATATTTTTCACTTTTGGGTCGTAATTAATGCCAGATAAATCTATTTGTTGTTTTAATTGGGCACTGCCTTGACTTGGAAAATTTTGTACCGTGGATGGAGTTTTGAGCAAATTCAAAGTTTTGGCCAAACGCCCAACTAAACCGGTTTTAGTACTGAGATTTTTAATAACCTCAGATGAATTAACCAAAATATCTAGTTTTTCAAGCATTTCTCCAAACGGCTCTTTAAAAGGTAATAAAGATTTAATTCTAAAAATATCAACCAGCTTAGACGTATTATCCGGTTGAACTACAAGCCTAAACCCATCTCCATTTGGGGTTACTATTAAAGAAACATTTTCCCCAGGCTTGGGTAGCACAGAAGAAAAGTAGGCAGTTATTAATTTATTTTCAAATTTAACAATTATATTATTTTTTCCAGAAACATCGATAACGGTAGCTTTTATTGATTGGCCTGATGAGAGGTTCATGTTGTCGATTTCACGTGCCGACAAATCTCTAGCAATAATATTACTAGATTTCGATAGGGTGACATTAGGGTTAGAATCCAAAATTGATTTTTTATCGGACACTTGACTTGTTGAAATATTAGATAAATTTTTGCCAGAGATTTTGGTTTTATCCTCAAAACTAGGTGATGGGGAACTTGGATGAGAGTCTACTATTTTTATCTGTAATGGTAATTCAGAGGAAGGTTTATACACTCGAGCAGAAAATGAATGCCCTGGAGTTAAAGGATGCCGTGTTTCAACCATTATCCGTTTATTAAACATTTTTATAATAGCTTTATTTTTCTCGGGCAATGATTCTAAAACGGTAGCCTGGAAGAGTACCCCCGATTTGAGAAATTTGCTTAAATAAGGGATGGTATCGAGAGAACCATTGACCAATATCAATTTCAATGAGTTTTCAGATAAACCTTCAGGAATCAATTCAACCTCCATTCAAAAAACAAAGGTTTGATCATTGTAACAACCAAAGAATTTATAGTTAGTGAATTTTTCTTAAACGGTAAGATTGATGTTCTGCCCTTGGTGAGAATCACCTTTAAAGACATTTTCTTGAGTGGAGTTTGGGAGGGGCTTTTCAAGGTCATTATTTTGCTTTGATTTATTGCGAAGCCTAATCTCGCGCCTTCGTTTGGTCTCAGGATTGGCTGAGTCTGCGGCTTCTATTTTCTCAGGGTCCTGAACTTCAATTTGTTTCAACTCATTTACAGCAACTTGTTCCTCCTGAATTTGCTGAGCAGTAGTTGACGGAAGCTGCTGCATCGTCTGCTGCAACTTTTCCGCATGCGTTCCCATTTGAAGAGTTTGCTGAGTATTTACAATTTCTGTGGTTGGCATGGGTTAAAGCTATCGATTAACAATTAAGAGACATTAATCAATATAGCTCAACAACCTCCATTGTCAAGCGAACCAATACTAGCAACCAGTTACTTAACTACTTATACGGCAAAAGAAAAAGTCTACTTAACTATAAATTCAGAAAAATAAACCTCTTGAACAACACCCGTTCCAACTGGCAAAAGTTCGTTAACCTTAATAATAATTCTTTTTTTTACTCGTTCTTTAGTGGACTCTATTTTTGTGGTGAGATTTTTATAGTTTTGTCTAAGAAGAATATTATAAATTCTTTTTCGAATACTGGGCAGATTTTTAGAAATCTGCCCCCCCAACCCTGCATTGCTCATGCTAAAACTAGGAGTAACCAGAAGGAAACGACCTGATTCCTCCTTACCCTTTAGTTTGATAGGAAAGAAAAATGACTTGAGAGGGTACATGTGAACTTTTTCAAACTTTGGTTGAACTAATCCACTAGCAGCATCGTCGCCCTCCCCTAAAGCGCCTTCTGTTTCTGAATCAACCCCCTCCTCCGTTACGACATCGCTTTTTGTCTCATCACCTGAGAGAAAATAATACGCAGCACCACCAATAAGCAAAAGAAGAAGCAAAGCACCGCCACCAACCATAATCATTAATTTTTTATCGGATTTAAGCTTTGCAATCAGGCTCGGTTCACTGCTATCTGATTCAGTTGTATCGTCTTCGGCCATAATTCTTGATTAAATTTTACTCTACGCAACACTCTTAAATTCGGAGTACAAACGATGTACCTGCGATTTCAATAGTTCTCGACCCCTTGTGTTATCTAAAACATAATCGGCATAATTCAACTTTTCCTCTAGTGACATTTGTGATTTAAGACGACTTTTAACGGATGCACGGGATTCTCCGTCACGGTTCATCACACGTTGAATTTGCAGTTCTTGAGTACTTTGAACAATTATAACTTTAGCAACATTTTTATAGTTTTGTGATTCAATCAATAAAGCGGAATCAATAATAACAACAGCTTCAGGGTCTATTTTTTGGTGATCTGAATATATTTTTTTTTCTTCTGCTATAACGCGGTGATGTAAAATAACTTCTAAAGCATGTCTCTTTTTATCACTTTGGAAAACTTCGACTGCTAATTTTGATCTATTCAGAGTTTTGTCAGGGTTCAAGTATTCGTTGCCAAACTTGTCAACAATTTCTTCCCAGGCAGGTTGATGGGGAACGACGAGCTGCCGACTTATAAGGTCTGCATCAATAATATAGGTACCTAATTCCTTAAAGTACGATGCAGCAAGGGACTTTCCTGATCCTATATTCCCAGTCAATCCGATTAATATGGACATAGCAATCCTCTATCACTCGAAGCGCTCTAGAAAATTTTCATATAAACAAACCAAACTTCGAGTAATGGGACCTGGCTTCCCATCACCAACAATTTTTCCATCCAAACGAGTAACGGGCATAAGCTTTTTAACGGACCCAGTTAAAAACATTTCATCAGCACTTTCAAGAATCTCAACAGGCCAAGCCCCTTGTTCTAATCGAAATCCATTTTCCTGGCTGAGCCTAATGACCACATCTCTTGTTATACCAGCTAATATTCCACAATCTAAAGAAGGTGTCATGAGACTTCCATTTCGCACAAAAAAGAAATTACTTGTTGTACTCTCGGTTAAATGACCGCGTGAATTAAGCATCAATGCATCATGAGCACCAAGACGCTCAGACTCAATTTTAGCAAGTACATTATTTAAATAATTTCCAGTTTTAATACTAGGGCTCAGGGCATTTTTTGAATTTCTCTGAACGCTGACAACAGCAAGATGAATTCCATTTTCATAGAAATCTGATGGGTAGACATGCGCAGGAGTCACGTAAATGAGAACGAGTGGAGAGTGACAGGACGAAGGGTCAATGTTTATGTCTCCCACACCACGAGTCACAACTATACGGACATAGGATTCTTGATTTGCCGCATCTGCGAGAGTGCGGTCAATCTGTTCCCTCAACCAAAAATCATCAAACGGGATGACAAGTTCGATTCCTCCTGCGGAACGACGTAATCGCTTTAAATGTTCATCAAGAAAACAAGGACGATTTTTTCTAGTATTAACAACCTCGTAAACACTATCGCCAAATAAAAAACCATGGTCAAAAACTGAAACAAACGCTTCTTCTTTTATCGTTCCGTTAATATTAATACGTGTCTTCATGCAATCTAATATTAAAATATATAAAAATCTAATTAGTAGAAAATGTTTCCAGAAGGTCGTTTAATTTATTCTTGTCTTCTTTTGTGTAGTTATCCATAGGACCTTCTTCAGGTCTTTTTTTTATTCCCCCTTGAATCATATCTAGTAATTCTTCTTTTTTATGTTTTATATCTTGAGTAATTGCATTAAGGTCACCCATTTTTTCCAATTTTTCTTGAACCCCATCAACGGATATTTCTGAAGAAAAATCTAAAAATTTGTCGATGTAAGATTCTTGACTGGCCAAGGAAATAATTTTTTCTAAATAGGGTGCAATTATTGATCCCTGAGTAACCTTTTCATAACCACCGCTAAATAAACCTAATGGAAACATTATAATAGCTACAATGACAAGCCCTTTTAAACCTCCAAGCGCTCCACCTACAATGCGATCAAGAAAGGAAATAGCAAGTGTCCCCTCTACACTTTTTCTGATCAATCGACCAAGCAGACCAAAAATGACTTTTACTATAAAAACAATAAACAGCCCTGCTAAAATTTTAACAACAGTGAATACTATCGCGAATTCGGAAATACGAGCCATAATCTCTTGAGAAACCATCGACTGAAGAGCAGTGGCAAATTCATCGTAGTAATCCATGGCCAAAACATAACCCACCAAATAACCAAGCAAAGAAAATATTTCCCTAACCATTCCTTTAGAAAAAGAATAAAGAAAACAAATTCCAACAACAACAATAATGAAAAAATCAAATAGACTCATAATAACTAATTGACAGCCGCATAATCATTGACCGCGCTGGGATAATAAGGAATGATAAGATTAGCCAAGTTTATTGATATAGTTGGCATAAATGTGGCTAAAGGTTGACGTATGTATCTCAGGGTTCAATTGCATCAAAGCCCTTACTTCAGATAACATCATATACTTGCCCTCAGAAATCTCATTCTTATTGATACAGATATTACTATCGGTAACACATTTATACACACGAACATGCTCCCATAAGGTCATACTTTGGGCAGGAATGGATAGAACCTCATCTAATTGAACTCCTGAAAGACTTAATTCTTCTTTAAGTTCTCGTTTCGCACAACTAATATAATCTTCCCCTGACTCGACATGCCCTGCTGCAGAAGAATCCCATAACCCAGGGCTTTCGTCCTTAATCATCGCCCTCTTCTGAAGAAACAAGCTACCAGTAGAGTTAAAAACAAGAATATGAACCGACCTATGCATTAAGTCATTATTATGGACTTGATGTCTAGACGCTTTACCTATAACCATATCTTCTGAATCGACCACATCAAAAATTTCATCGTATCCACTCATATAATTATCAAAAACTTAAAAAGTAAAAATTACTACTCTGATTTTTGATATTCTCGTAGATAAGAAAGTCGAGATGGGATTTCTCCTTTCTCGCAGTAGTTATGCTTTACAAGTAGTTTAATATCATCAATAACTCTTTTGTCACCCTCAAATAATATAGTCTGATACCCTTTATCAGCAATAAGCCCACCAACTTGCAAAAGACTCATAACCGACTTGGCATTAAATTTTTTCTCATCAACAATCACAAATAAATCCATATCTTCGTATTTCCTGGCAATAATAGATATAAGAGTGGATGGACGAGCGTGAAAACCTAATGGTTTAGGAACAGGCAACTCAACTCTCACCACTATAGAAAAGCATTTTAATATTTCGACTGCCAGATTATTCCCTTCATTGATAAAATATTGGCTATAAAAAAAACCAAAATTGACGATTTTGTCCAAAAGCACATCTTTATTAACTATCATGGAAATACGTTTCCTATTCTCTCCAGGACGAATCTCATCCTCATGACGCTCATAAAAATGTACCAACCATAAAGACACTTCAAGAAGGTGCAAGGGCATTGACACATAACCACGCAATATTTTTAACTCTTCATGTTCAGCCTCAAGCTTTGTATTTTTTATATATGTATCAAAATCCGATTGAACATTATGAATTAAGTTTTTGTGAAGCCGCGCTCGATTTTCATTATATTTTTGCAAAACGGCTAGCTTA